>Ga0126383_10001715_pt1 | contig 13778 bp, 18 predicted proteins | sample PanSoiMetPlot_35_FD_96882 | JGI IMG/M metagenome (GOLD analysis project Ga0126383, IMG submission 96882) | Tropical forest soil microbial communities from Panama - MetaG Plot_35 | ecosystem: Environmental > Terrestrial > Soil > Tropical forest > Bulk soil | place: Panama | collected 2016-02-17
CAGTTGGACGAATCGGCGATCAGCGAGCCGCCGCCCACCAAGCGGTGGAAGACGAAGCCTTGGATTACAAATGCGGCCAAGCAGATGAAGAAGGACAGCCAAATTCCTGCCAATATCGGCATTTCGGATTTTGCCCGTAAACTTGCAGGGCGTATGCGCGAGGCTGCCAAAACCGATTCCTCGATCCACCGTCCGGTCAGCTGGAAATACATCAAGAACCACCTGTCGGAATGGGACCTCTGGCCAGTCGCTAAAATCCCTCGAAGCTAAGACGCACTTTTTTCACACCTCGACGCACTTTTCGGCGCACCTCGACGCACCTTTGTGCGTTCGTAATGTGCGTCCCACTGTGGTTCGCTTGTCTCCGTTATCAACGGAGTGTTGCGAACCATGTCCAAGCTCATTCCAGATCCTCTTGTCGCGCGGGAACGCTATCACGTCTCCGCATACGCTGCGACGTTGGGATAAAAACCCGGCACTGGGTTTCCCCCCATGCATCTACGTGAATGGCCGTCGCTACCGCGAGGTCGAAAAGCTTGATGCCTGGGATCGTCGAAATTCCCGCGAGGCCGCCACGCGGCGCGCGGGGCTAACACCGCCGGAGGCTGCATGATCACGCGCGAAGCCGCGACCGCTTGGCGTCGCCAATGCAAACGGGTCGCAGCTGATGCGCAAGTGACGAACAGCCACCGCGGTCGGGATCCCCGGCGACGACCGTCTGGTGGGAACTGCCAACTGCTAGGGAAGGCTGCGACCGACGACGTCAAGTGGTTTTCGAAGCCCACGCCGCCGGTCGCTCGTGGCCCAAGGAGGGCGCATCGATGTTAGACTTAGTAAAATCTACCTCGAATGGCAATGGCTTGGACAGCGTCAATGGTCGCGGGCTTGCCCGTCGACACTTGACTGTCGATCAGCGCATTGATTTGGCCGCTGATCTCGCCTGCGGTCAGCAACACCTGCATCCGTCGATCAGACATGCCGCGGCGCTACTCAAGGTCTTGCCGACGCAAGTCAGCGAGCGGTTGAAGGCACGCGCCCAGCGGGAAGCGGAATGGCTGTGGGCGGAGCGCCGGCAGCGGGTTCAGAACGAGGCCGAGGCGGTCAACGCCGAAGCGGAGATTCTCGCCAACGCCTGGCGTTCGGTCTCGCCGGAGAGTCGCGAAGTGGCGATCCGGCTACTCGGTCCGGGCGCGGTGTGGGATGCCCTCGCTCGCGTCGTTGCCTGAATCGGTTTGGCGCCGTCGCCAATGACGGCGCCATTCTTTCGAGGAGAAACCCAATGTCCAACATGACATATCGCGAATTCGAGGCCGCGCTCGATCAGCTTAACAAGCAGATCCGAGAACTTCGCGACCGCACCAGCGCAAGCTCGCTTGGCGCGCTTTCGGACGATGCCTTTGTGGAAGAAGTCGAGTACTTCCTATATCTCGATCGCAAAGCCAAAAAGCTCTTCGCCGCACTCGATGCAGTACCGCGCGCGTCTAACAGCGCATCGTGATTGAAATCATGGCGTCGCTCGCAAGGGTGGCGCCGCTTCTTTACGGCCGCGAGAATTCGCAATGCAACTGGAAGTGAAACTTTGAGCGGCATCGGAGGTCAAAATGAAGAAAACGGGCTGGATTGATCCCAACGCCATTTGGCCAGATTACCCCAAGTTTGATCTTGAGGAGTTCGTGCGAGCAAGCGAGGCCGCCATCAAGGAAGTGAAAGCTAGCTTGGCCGAAATGCACAAATTCATCGAAGAGACACCGGCCGTACTGCGCAGCGATGCGCCCTTTGAGGTCAAGCGTCGTCGCTGGCAACAATGCTTGGCGTATTTGTACGGCTATGAAGAAGCAGATGACCAACCGAGTGGGGAGGTCGTGCAGCTTAAGCGGAAATCGAAATGAGACTTTTGCCATGAGTGCCGTCATCGAAGGCGTCATTGAGAAACTGGAGTGCGCACTCGAGCGACAGCGCGACTTGCTGGAGCAGCTGAAAGCGCTCGAGCACGACTTTGATAGCGAATTGCAGGCTCGACTCGCCGATCTGCGAACACAACTTAACCCAATAAGCGACCCGCTCCCCGGTTCGCCCGAGAACGTGTTCCGCACCATTCGCGCTGTCATCAATGGCGCTTCGCAAGTCCGAGGCGCGCCATGATCATCACATCGGCCCTCGCCAATTACGCGGTGAAGGTGCGCCGCACCTTCATCAAAGCACGTAGCCGGACCATCGGCGCTAGTGAAATTGGTCAGTGCATGCGCCGACTGTTCTACTTGAAGACCGAAGGCGACCCGACCCGTGGCGCACAGCGCAACTCCGATCACGTTGATGGCTGGGGCAATCCGACGCGCGGAACCATCTTCGAACAACACTATTGGGAGCCTGCATTACGTGCGACCTACGGCAGCCGCTTGCGGTTCGCCGGCAAGATGCAGCGGACGTTCATCAAGGATTACCTGAGTGCAACGCCGGACGGATTGATCACCAATCTGGACGACGACGTGCTCGCGCCGCTCGGCATTGCAAGCATTGGCGGCGACCACGCGCTTCTCATCGAATGCAAGAACGTGCACCCAAACACACGGCTGACTGAACCAAAACCCGCGCATTCTTATCAAGTGCAAGTTGGTATGGGCATGATGCGCGAGCTGACAATCCACCGACCGGAATACGCGTTGGTCAATTACACGAGCGCAGCCGACTGGAGCGAAACGCGCGAATATCCGGTGAAGCGCGATCCTGAAATTTTCGCTACCGCACAGCGTCGCGCGCAGCAAATCATGACTGCCATCACTGCGACGGAGCTGCCGCCGGAAGGGCTCACTTCTGGTGGTCGAGAATGCGAGTGGTGCCCGTTCTCTAACGCCTGCCTCGGTAACGAAGCGGAAAATGTCGTCACTATGAACAGAAGGAGAAAAGTCGACCCAGAAAGCAAAGCAACAGCGATCCAAAAAGTAAGTGTCGAAGTCTTAAATAGGAGCGTTGTCTAATGGGACACGATGTAAAGAAGCCTACCGACACAGCGGTCGCAATCGCGGCCAATGTGGCGGAAAATCTCTTGCGGTATGGCCGTGGCGCCGCGAATCGAACGTTCGTCGGTGATCTGCTGCTATTCAGCAAGTACGGCGATTACAACGCCGGTCAAGAGAAGATCGAGATTCCACTTAGGTCTCGGTTTGCCATCTACATCAACAGCTTCTGCATTGGCAGCGCTGGGAAGATGGCCGTGTGGCCGAGCAAGTCATGGGACCAGTTGCAGAAGGCTTCATCCCGCCTGCTCGGAACACGCTCGGTCACCTCGACAAGTCCAAGTGGGAAAGCTTTGAAGACGGGCGAGAGAAAGACCCGTGGGCTTTCACGAACACCTTGGTCTTGGTTACTAACGACAAGAAGTCGCCGAGATTCTACACGTTCTCGACAACGAGCAAGGGCGGTATTGCCGCTCTTGGTAAGCTCGCCGCTGATTGCGGCGAACACTTGCGACAGAAGCCCGGTGAATCTGCAATCATCGAGCTTAACCGCAATAGCTACACTCACCGTGATTACGGTGAAATTCGCATTCCCGTCATCAACATAGTTGACTGGATGCCCACCAAAGACCTGCCGCCGATCGAAGGCGGTAGTGGCAGCAGAACGTTGCTTGCTGATCAAAGTGAAGCGACGACCGACTACTAACCACCACAGCGGCCGTCGCCTCTTGCCGTTCGGATGCATACGGACGGTGAGGGGAGGCGACCATGCCGGATCAACTAGGGAGCCTGTAATGAATGACACCCCTCGCCGCCCCATAAGAGAGGCTTTGCAGCAACTGAACGAGGCCCTGAAAGAGGTGAAGCCTGCCACGATCAACGAGGAGATCGAGCTCGACGACGTTGTCGATGTTGGTGGCGAAGCAGACGAGATGCCAGAACTTGACACGGTGCCGCCGTCAGATCCGCCGGACGTGCGCGCAATAGCCCACGATGCCGTCGTCGAAGCAATGGTGGCTTGGTTCTTTGATAATTTCAAAGACCCGGCGCACTCCACGCCGTATGACGGAGGTTACGTCTACATTTGGGGCGGTCCCTATTCAGCAGAGGACGAAATACGCAACGCCTTCAAGGGCAAAGCCAGCGAGCGCACTATCATCAAGGCTATCAAACAAATTGAACAAGAAGGCTGGGAATGGGCGCCTGCCGATTCTCGCGTGCAACCGGTCCGCCCTGATAAAAACAGCGATCAATCATAATGAGGCAATCACATGCCGCTGTTGAAAGCCCTTCCCGACCTGCGCCGGGTAGGAATCTTTAGTCTTGATATTGAGACCAAGGACGAAGGCATCGCCGCCGATCGCGGATCGGCGTGGCCATGGCGTGGCGGATTCATTTGCGGAATCTCGATCGCATGGCCCGAGGGCAACGCGCTCAATTCTGGCTATATTCCGATTGCACACCCTAACAGCGAATGCTTTGCCCATGCGAACGTAGCGGCTTGGCTACGCGACCTGTTCGCCTCCGACGCGACCGCCATCTTGCATAATGCGTCTTATGATCTTGGCTGGATCTGCACTGAGTTCGGCATTCCTTTCCCCTCGCCTGATCGCCTGCACGATACCTGTGCCATCGCTGCAGCGGTCGACGAGAACCAACGCACGCTACGGCTCGGCGATCTATGCCGCTGGCGCAAGCTCGATGTGGGCAAGGATGAACGCATCTTGCGCGAAGCTTGCGCCGCGGCCGGACTAATACCAAAGAGCCGCAAGAAATTCATTCCGCAAGAACACATCTGGGAACTCCCCGCCGCCGCCGCTGCTGGTTACGCCACGGCCGATGCGGTGGCCACGTTCCGACTGCACGAGGACATCAACCCGATTTTGAACACTGAAGGTACGCATAAAGCCTATGAGACCGACATTGCATTGCTGCCGATGATTCACGCAATGCGCAAACGCGGCATTCGCATTGACCTCGATGCTGCCGTGCAGGCGCGCGACATTATCCGCAAGAAACGCGACGACACGTTGATAAAAATCGGCGAATTAGTTGAGGTGCCCGTGAGCATGACGGAAGTCCGCGGGCGTAATTGGCTGCAGGCGACCTTCGTCCGCTTCCGCATTACCTATCCGAAAACGGAAAAAGGTAATGCCTCGTTTAAGGGCGGCGCCAACGGATGGATGCGTTATGATGCCCATCCCCTGCCGCCGCTGATCGCCGCCGCACAGCGATATGATCACTATTGCGAGATCTTCATCGGCAGGCAGATTATCGAGTCTGCCGTCAGTGGCCGCGTGCATGCCGACATCCATCCTTTCCGCAGTGACGACGGCGGCACCCGCACGTCGCGCTTCAGCTACAGCAACCCACCGCTACAGCAGGCACCGAAACACGACACCGAGTTGGCGCCGCTAGTGCGCAAGGCCTTTCTGCCAGAAGCAGGCGAAACATGGGCCGATACTGACCTCAACCAGCAAGAGTTCAGGCTCGCCGTGCATTATGGACTTGGCAATAACCTGCCGCGTGCGCAGGAAGTGCTGGAGCTTTATCGCACCGATCCGCGCACTGATTTCCACAAGATTGTCGGCGAGTGGACCGGTAACACGCGGCAAGTCGGCAAGGGTTTGAACTTCGGCAAGTTCTACGGCATCGGCGTAAGGCTATTCGCCACGAACGCGCACATTGACAAGAACGAAGCTAGGCGCATTTTCGAGCGCTACGACCAAGAGCTTCCGTTCATATCGATGCTATCGGCGCTGTGCGAACGTACCGCGCGCGACAATGGCTATATCAGATTGATCGACGGCGCGCGCCGGCATTTCAACCTGTTCGCGCCCGGCGGCAAAGACATGTGGCAGGCTGGCGGCCCGTGTGGGCTCCAGGAAGCGTTGCAGCGCGTGGCCGATCCCAATCATCAATGGTATGACCGGTCTTTGTGGCGCATCGACGTGCGCAATGCCTTCAACAGCCTGATCCAGGGCACCGCCGCGCGTCAGGTCAAGATTGCGATGCGCGCGATCTGGAGCGAAGGCATCTGTCCGATATTGCAGATGCACGATTCACTTGCCCTGAGCGTATCCTCCCCGAAGAATGCCGAAACGGTCGCGCGCTTGCTGTGTGAAACGACGACATTCCGCGTGCCGATGATTGCCGATGTGAAATACGGCCGTAACTGGGGTGACGCTGCACATACGTGGGAAGAGTTACACGGCACCACGGCCGAATCGGCCACCGAGTCGATCGCCGAGCCCGCCGCGCTGGACTATCTCGACCCGGGCGCCTTCATCGTCGGACAGCACCCACGTAGCCTCGCCGCCGCTCTCGCTTATGCCGAACTCGGATGGTTCACCTTCCCGGCACCGCCCGATGGTAGCAAAAAGTCGCTGAAGGCGGCAAAGTACAGCGACGGCCGCAAATGGGGCATGGCCGTCGATCCGGTCGAGATCGAGCGCGACTATCGGCTATGGCCGAACGCTAACTGCGGCGTCGTCACCGGACGCGAGAGCGGCGTATGGGTGATTGAAGCCGACACCGCGGAGGGCCACGGCATTGACGGCGTTGGTTCGCTGCGGGCGCTCGAAGCCGAGCACGGACCGCTGCCACCGACGCTGACGGCGTGCAGCCCTTCCGGTTCGCTGCATCACTACTTCAAATATCCGGCGACCGACATCAACATCCGCAACAGCACCTCGAAGCTAGCGCCCGGGGTCGATGTGCGCGCTAGCGGCGGCATGGTGCTCGCCCCACCGAGCCTGCGCCCAGACGGCGCCTATACCTGGATTAATAATGTGCCGCCGGCCGATCCACCGGATTGGCTCGTGCAGCTTGCGCTAGCGAACGTCGACACCGGGCACGATGATGATGATGATAATGGTACTGACGAAGATCTGATCGCCGACGAAACGATGGTGGCAGCTGCAGTTGCAACCATCCCGAACCCAGATCTCAACTGGAACGACTGGAATCGGATCAATCTGGCGATTTACGGCGCCACCGGTGGCAGCGACGCCGGCTTTGAAATCTGTGATAATTTCGCGCAGAAATCGGCAAAGAAATACGATCAGGGAAGGACACGAGCGCGATGGAACGAAATCCGCGGCTGTCCGCCCGATCGCATCGGTGCCGGGACGCTGTTCTATCTCGCCGATGAAATCGATCCGGACTGGTACAACCACTATGTCGTCGAGGGCTTAACGAAGACATTTGCCGGTATTGGCAATGCGACGACCAATTCGTCCGCCCCACCGAGTCAGTCAAGCGGCAACGGCAGTGCTGCATTTACCCCCTTCCGGTCCCGCTCTTGATGGTCCGTCAAGCAGCAATGTTCACACTGCCGGCACCACAACAACCATCGGTATCAAGACGTGGCCGGTGCTCGACAAGGCGGCCTACCACGGGCTCGCCGGTGAAGTGGTAACCGCGCTTTCACCACACACTGAATCTGATCCGGCGGCATTATTGGTGCAATACCTTGTGAGCTTCGGCAACGTGGTCGGACGCAAGCCGTTCGTGCGGATGGCCAACGCCAATCACTATCCGAACATCTTCGCAATCATCGCCGGCCGTACCGCGCGCTCACGTAAGGGCACATCCGGGCAGGACATCCGCATCGTAATGGATCATGTTGATCCTGAGTGGACCCGCAATAACGTCAAGAGCGGCATCAGCTCAGGCGAAGGCATCATCGAGATGGTGCGCGATCCGCGCTTCGAGATGAATAAGAAGACGCAAGCCATGATGTGCGTCGATCCTGGCATTGCCGACAAGCGCTTGCTGCTCGACGAGCGCGAGTTTTCGAGCGCGCTATCGAAGATGAAGCAAGAGACCAACATCGTCAGCCAAGTGCTGCGCCAAGCGTGGGACTGCGTCCCGCCGATCTTGGCGACGAACACCAAACACAAACCATCAGTCTCGACCGAGCCGTTGATTTCAGTGGCGGCGCACATCACGATCGACGAACTACGTCAGAAGCTCGAAAAGCTCTCGCTCTCCGACGGCTTCGGCAATCGGTTTCTCTATTGCTGCACCGACCGTAGTAAGCTTCTGCCGATGGGTGGAGAGTTCGACCCCGCCGTTCTCGACGAACTCGGACGCAGGACATCCGAGACAATCACGCTAGCGCAGACGCACGACCGGATCACCATCGCTCCGGAAGCGGTCCCGGTATGGTCGGCGATTTATAGCGCCATCGAGGGTACTCCACCAACAAACGGGCTGATCGACCATCTCACGGCACGCGCGGCGCCGCAGATGCTTCGTCTCGCTATGCTCTACGCGCTGCTCGACGGGATGGAGCAAATCACGGCCCCGCACATCGAGGCGGCGCAGGCGGTGTGGCAATTCTGCGAGGCGTCGGCGCGCTACATTTTCAGCGACCTTAGCAGCGATCACGTTGCCGACACGATCCTGCATGAGCTGCAGAAAATTCGTCCCGATGGATACAATCGCCGCGAACTGATCCACGATATATTCGGGTGCCGCGTACGCGCAAACGAGCTTAGCCGCGCGCTGCATGCGCTCGAAACTGCCGGCAAAATCCGCTGTGTGAAGCACAAGTCAAATGGCCGTGGACGGCCGGGTGAGACGTGGTTTGCGGTTTAAATTAAGAAAAGGATCGAAAAATGCAGCCTAAAATATACCCCTACGACACTCGGACCGAGGAAGCCAAGATTATGCGCGCGCTGATCGCCGCCGGAAACGCGGGATTTCCATATTGGAAAATTATCCAAATGCTAGGTCCTGGTTGGAAACAAGAGCGCGCACTCAAACGCTTACTCGCGTTCAACAAAGCGCGATGTGAAACGATAAAGACCAAAACAGGACGCAAACGAATATGGTTTGCCCTGATCGTATACGACACGATGGAACACGGGTTAGACCCCGAATGGACCATCGAAATTACGGGCGCGTAGCGCATCAGCCACTACAACCAAACGCACCTATTTGGGGTTGAGGCAGCCTCAGCAGGATGGCCGCTGGGGAATTTGGTTGCGCAAAACGGCCTCCGTTGTGTGACGACAGCGCAGCAGAGGGCAGAAAGCTAAGTATGTGATATTGTTATATTATTTTGTTATTAGACTATCCCCTGCAGACCATTTCACAAATTTTGAGAATCCGTCGCAACCAAATTCATTTTCGCAACCAAAATCAGAAGTTGTATTTTTTTCGAGTCCTGTTTCCTTGTCGATTCGGAGGTCGGCTGCGGCCGTCGAAGGTCATCGAACCGGCGGGCCTGATCAGCATCCGGTCGGTCCTGTGACTTTTTTGTTGTCGACGTTCCGGTGTGCGCGGCTTACCGCACGCCTGCGCCGTGCTTGACGAGCCTGCTGCTGCTGGCGGGGCAGAGGTTATTCGGCTGAAGGAGCGCGTCGGGATCGATCGGCGGGGCCAGCTCGTCTGGAATATTTATATTCGGGCAGGGCCGGATAATGCCCCCGCCCGTTGGAAAATATTCGGATCTTTGTCCGGGAAAATATTCGGGGCGAGCGTTTTGGGGATATTTGCCGCCCCAAAAAATATTCTTGGGGCAGTCTTTTCGAGTTCTCGGCTATTGGCTATCAGTCGGGGCGAGAGGTTTTCGAATAATTTCCCATTTGTGCGCCGCGAGGGGTGCGAGGTGCCCATGCGCGGCGAGAATTTGGGTTGCGCGGAGTGCGGTAGCTTTGTCGCGAACGGCTCGTGGGGCGAAATTGCGGAGATCGTTCAGGGTGACTGTGTTTCCGAGTCGGCGATCCAACCAATCGAGTAACAGGCGGGCGGTCTCCTTGGGCTGTTGTTCGGTCTTCTTCTTGACTGGTGTTGGCCGTCCTCGATCCAGCCGTTCAAAAATTGTCATCGCCGCCATTCGTCGCTCGGTTGTTCGCTGTGATCAGCTTCGATTTGTTTCGGGGTACTGGGCCGAGCCACCGTATCGATTATTACAACGTCGGCCGGGTTTGGTGCTTGACCTTTGGCTCGCACATCCGCGCCCATGTCGATGCGGATGACGATGCGGTCTTGCTCTGCTGCGGCACCTGGTCCGTTGGCGGCAAGGTCATCGAGGCCCTTGATAGAATCGACTCGGTGCCGGGCATTTGCTCGGGGGTCGTCCATGATCGAGGCTAAGACCTGCGGCCCGCGGACAACGTGCTGCTGCGCGAGCTCACGCTTGGTCGCTCCCGAGCGGATGCGTCTTGTCTTTTCTTCCTCGATTGCCCGGACTAGCTCGTCGTCAGCGCCGAGCTGCTCCCACATCTCTTCGCTCAGGCGCCACTTTTTTCTGATGGCGGACTCCGAAGTCAAATTCTCTGCGTAACGGCATAAATCTTGGATCAGCTCGCTGTTTTCGCGCAGCGAGCGTGTTGGATCGGGGACGGAGTTCGTGATGTCGTCGGTACCGATGATTTCGAAACCGGGAACACAATTGGGGTTTGCCATGGTCATGATCATATCGCGTCCCAGGGCCTGCAGCGAGCCGTGGGAGTCGGTAGGGTGCGGGGTAAGCCGGTTTCGCGCTGAGGGCTGATGGCATGGCTTTGTCGGAGAAAGCGGCCATCCGGGCAGTTTGGGTGTGGTTTCGTCGTCGTAACGGCGACGTATCTGCTGTGGAGGTCGTTGCTCGGGTGCGCGCGCTCGCTCCAGGCGCCGACGTCGAGCGGATTAAATCCGAGTTTGTGAGGCGGCTCAGGCGCGCGCGTACTGCTGCCTAGACGGGATTTACCGAATCAACGCTCGGTTTCTGTCGTATCCCAGCAGTGCGTCCGCTCCGCTGGAACCGCGGCCAATTGCCAACAGGTTCCCGCGATGAGTACCACCACGATAACAGCAATGATCTTGGTCATTCAGTTTGCTCTGTCCGGCTAACGTTCGAGGACGTTGTTCACCTGCACTCCAGTCCATTCGCTATCGCGCGCCGTCCGTACGCCGCGCGCGTTTAGCACCCCGCAGGCAACGCAAAACGGTAGTTTCATATCGTGATCTCCGCTCGCTTGCGCAGCCGGTTGATGGTTGACGGGTCCACTCCATAGCTGCGCGCAACCGCCGCCTCAGTATCCCCGCTCGCCAGCCGTTTGAGCGCTTCCGTTCGCTGATACGAATTGAGCCGGAACTTGGGGCCGAGTTTCACGCCCTTCACAACCGCACGCTTGCGACCTTCCTGCATCCGGCTCGTGATTAGTTCGCGCTCGAATTCGGCGATCGCGGCCATGATCGAGATCACCAGCTTGCCCGACGGCGTGGTGGTGTCGACCGCGGCTTCGCGCAGCGACTTGAAGCCGATGCCGTCCTTGCCCAGGCGATCGAGTAGATTGAGCAGGTCGCGGGTCGATCTGGCCAGACGATCGAGCCGGGTGACCACGATGGTGTCACCCGGTTTGGCCTCCCGCAGGAGCCTTGCCAGCTCCTTGCGCTCGCTGTCGGCCCCCGAGGCCTTCTCGCGGTATGTTTTCTCGCAGCCTGCTGCCGCCAATGCCTCGAGCTGGGCTTGCAGCTCCTGTCCATCGGTTGAAACCCGTGCATATCCAGGCTCCTCGCACCGCACGTCGCATTGGGTTGCTGGGCTACGGAGCGTTTTGTCGCCGGCGACGATCGTGGTCTCGCGCCGGATCCTTCAACCGATAGCGTGAAAGCCGACGAGCTGGTCGCCCCCCGGCTCGTGCGGGTCGATCTGCGCGGATCGGGCGTCGCGCCGGTTAAATTGACCAGGCTCCGGCTCCGGCTTCGCCTCCTCGTTCGAGGCGCTTTCCTGCCGCGCCCGGAGTTCTGGCTCCGGCCATCGGATCACGCCCCCGCGATCTGGACACGCCTTCCTCGTGTTTCACGCTGCTCGCTGCGCCGGCGCCGATCGCGGTCGAGCATTCCGAGTTTGAGCGTTTCTTGTGCGCGCGATTTGCGACGCGCCGCTCTGAGTCTCAGCTTCGCTCTGCTGCGCGCCACGCCGCTGGGCGGGAGGGTCCGCTAGGCTGGAATGGCGACCCCTACCCGGCCTGGACTGGCCTATACCCCTCTATTAGTTATTAAGGGGGCCGGTGGATGGCGATGGTTAATCGGCCCAGAGATTTCCGGCACCATGATGTTGTGCGTGCAATCCGGGCGGCGCGCGCGGCCGGGATCGATCCCAGCGTCAGGATTCGGACGCCGACCGGCACCGAGTATTTCTTCGGCGGCGAGGTGGGCGCGTCGAAGCCGAAGAGGGTCCCTGATCCCGGACCGAAGAGCGGGACCGCCGTGCGGACCTCTGCTTCCTTGGCGAAGGGGGGCGAAGCCTCGATGGGCGATCTAGGCGTGCGTGCCTTTCCTTTGGCGCGGGGCGGCGACGTTGCGATGCACGGGAAGGGCGATCGCACTGTGACGGCGGCGGAAAATTCGGCGGGCACTCAAAAGCCTGGCGGCACGGCGCACGCGACCACGAGCCGTGGTTCTGCACTTGCTGAGGGCGGTTCGCGTTCCGGCATGTTCAAGGAACAAGCTGCCGATTCGGCTCCAGCAGGACGTACTGCCAAAGCCAAAAGCGCAGCAATCGGCGGTGAGGCCCGACCTGCGCGTCCGGGTTCCTGCGGAACATGAGGAGCGGAGGATGGCGAGTTACCTGACCCTAGAGGACGAGCGAAATTTCGGACCTGAGCTGCTCGACGTTTCCATCCGAGCTGCACGGCATGCCATGGCCCCCGAGCTGCAGGCGCTGCACGACGAGAACGCGCAGCTGCGCGATGAAGTGGGTCGGGCGGCCAAGATGGCGATCGATCGCGAGCTTGATGCGGCGGTGCCGGACTGGCGGCAGATCAATGCGAGTGAACAGTTTCATCGCTGGTTGTTGCTGCCGGAACCGTATTCGGGGATTATTAGGGACCGGCTTTTGAAAGACGCCGCCGCCGCAGCGAATGCGCCGCGGGTTGTTAGTATCTTTCAGGGCTTTCTCCGAGAGGTAGGGGCCGCGGGGCAGGCTCCGCAACGAGCCTTCCGAGCGTCATCTAGCAAACCTGTCTACAGCCGCGGACAGATCCTGCAGATGGCAGCGATGCGCCGGAAAGGTGAGATCAATGATCAAGATTGGTTGCGTTGGGAGTACGAGCTTGTTGCCGCCGGGAGGGAGGGGCGTATCAAAGGCGCTCTGAACAACGATGGTGTTCCGGTTTCCTAACGGGCGACAAACACGAGGGCAGCCGCGCTCGAGCGCCAAAGCCCTTCTTGGATTTCCCTCGTCAGCGGGGTCGTCCAGCGCGGGCCAGAGCGGCTCGCGGGCAGGGCAACCTGGGTGGACGCGCTCGACCGGCGCTCCAACCCCAATTCAAAGGCTCGTTCCAGTGCTGCGGTGAAACGTGCGTCCATTCCGAGTAGCTGATCGCGGGTCCAGCCTCCGTCCGGTTCATTGTCCGGGCCGCATACGGCGCTTGTATCGGTGGCCTGATGACAGGCGCAATTTGGAATGTCGTCAATCGCGAATGTCGGCTCATGGCACGAACGCGAAGTGCCGCCACGACTCGCGAACGTCGGCTATCGGGGGTAAAGCGGAAGAAATATGCTCAGGATGAGTTCTTCTCATCCTGACCCATTGCGGACAAAAACCTCTGATCTCTAATCTCAGCGCATGCATGTTAGAAAAGCCACAGCCCGGGACGCCCCGGCTATCGCTGCGATCATCGTCCCAATCATTCGTGAAGCCGCTACATACACCCTCAATCCTGACATGAGCGAAAGCGAGGCATTGGCCTATTGGATGGGCGGTGACAAAGAGATGTTCGTAGCCGAAGAGGATGGCGCGGTTCTCGGCACCTACTACATGCGGCCAAATCAGGCCGGTGGCGGGCGACACGTTTGCAACTGCGGGTACATGACGCACGCAGC
>Ga0126383_10001717_pt1 | contig 13757 bp, 11 predicted proteins | sample PanSoiMetPlot_35_FD_96882 | JGI IMG/M metagenome (GOLD analysis project Ga0126383, IMG submission 96882) | Tropical forest soil microbial communities from Panama - MetaG Plot_35 | ecosystem: Environmental > Terrestrial > Soil > Tropical forest > Bulk soil | place: Panama | collected 2016-02-17
CTGCAGCCTCTGCTTTTGCCCGGTGATCACACCACAGATAATACTCGTCGAGCGGCTGAAGATCTTCGCCGACAGGGATCACGCTCGAGCCGGTCGTATCCACGGCCAGCGCTTCCACTTGATCGCCGCAAATGTGTGCCTTCTGCGTCGCTACGCGCGTTGCCTCGGCCAAGGCACCCATCTGATCGGCGTGCGATTGTGTCGCGTGCTCGGGATCGTCGCGCTTGCGATGCAGCGGGTACTCTGCCTGAGCGGTCGCCAGCAAGCCCCGTTCGCTATCCACGATGGAAACGCGAACGCTTAAGGTTCCGAAATCAACTCCAGCTACGATTGCCATTTGGTTCTCCACTCACTCCTTCGTCTCAACATTCTGAGCCGCTATGGTCGTACATCTGCCAGTGGAGGTATCGGGAGGCAGCTTCGTGGACCGCAGGGGCAACGCTGGAGAAGTTGGCGGCGACGTGGTGTTCGAATCCGTTTTCGCAGATGTAGCGCAGAAGTTTTTGCAAGCCCAGGATTTCCACCACCCCCGCGCCACCGAAGGTGTCCAGTGGATCGTCGGTGAAGCGGCCGATGCCCGTGTAACCGCGAATGGTGCCGTTGGCATCGTCGGTGGAGAAACGCGCGAAGCACATCGGGCCGGATTTCACTAATCCCGTGCAGGTGCCGAAGGTGTTTTCCTTGCCGACGGTGCCGGCGATGATGGCCTGATAGTCCATCTTTACTTCGCGGAAGAAATGCTTCGGAAGATTGCTGCAGTGGAAGCAGACGGCTTTGTTGAGATTGGAGCCGTAGTTGTTATTCCAGTCGAGGAGCGCGCTGGGGGTTTCGGAAGCGAGTTGCAGGGCGTGCATGCCGAGAACGCCGCACACGTCGACTTCGCAGGCGCTGGAAAGAAGAGAATCGCTCATCATGCTCATGAGCGTACATGGAACAACACCGAGATTCTCCTCGAGCGAGGTCCAGCACTGAACGGCGCTGATCTGGAGGTTAGTGGCTTTCATCCACTCGTCAATGACGGCGCCGAGCTTCGCCATTTTGAGAAGCGCCGCCCGCGGGATGTCGGTGGTGGAGACGTATTTCTGGATGGCTTCTAATTTCTGGATGGTTGCAGGGTGGTCGTCTTTGATGCGGCTGATGCGGCCGAGGACTTCGGAAAGATCAAGGGTCTCGACGGAGATGCCGTTGGCTTCTAGAAGCTTTTCGCTGTAGCGGACGGTGTTGAAGGCCGTGGGCCGCGCGCCGAGAGCACCAATGCGGAGGCCGCGGAGGCCATTAACCACCCGGCAAACAGCGGCGAACCACTCGAGGTCTTTGGCGAATTCGGGAGAATCGGGAGTTTCGGTGTGAAGTGTAGTGAGGGAATAGGGAATGCCGTACTGTCTGAGATTGTTGCAGGCAGACATTTTGCCGCAAAAACTGTCACGACGATGAGTGATAGCCATTTTGCTCGGCGTGTCCGGCGTGGCTTGGACGAGCACGGGAACGTCGAGTCGGGCGAGACGAAGAGTATCGGCGATGGCGCGCTCGTCGCCAAAGTTGGGGAGCGTAACAATGACGCCGTCGATTACACCGGCTTGGGAGCGGAACAGCTCGGCGCAACGCTTGGCTTCGTCGTGTGTCTCGACCGCGCCATACTTGCTTTGTTCCGGTGTTAAGGCCACCACATCGACACCGGCTTTCTGTAGAGCCAGGACCATCTCTTCCCGGCCGGATTTGGCCAGATGGTCGGGGAAGAAGCCCCGGTTTCCCACAATCAACCCCATGGTCATTTTTTTCTTGCTTGCCATGATTAACTCCAAGGCTGCTGAAGTCTCTTTAGCCGCGGCCCTTCCCTGGCCGATGGTGGATGCCATGAACGGCCCCCAAGATCGCGAGAATAGCGCCCCAGCGGATCCCGGCATGCAGGCGGAAAAGCACCACCGGCACTTGAGGAGGACGAACGAACCCGTAAACGCCTGAAGCCAAGAAGCCATTCACCAGCCACGAGAGTCCCATGAACGCTCACCAAAGAACAACATTCCGGCCGCAAAGACGGCCCCCACAACCGAGACAGAGAGCAAGGGTCGCTGTAGGCCGGCGACAGCGGAGACAGGAACCAGCCTTTGAGTACTGGATATTGGGAGGGATGGCAGCACCGGAATCATTCCCTTGTAACCGCCTGGCCGTAATAGGCTGCTTTGCCGTGTTTTCTCAGAAAATGACGGTCGTGAAGTGTCCGCCCTAAGGCATCCGCATGTGGATTGATGACCACCGTGAGGTACGCCATTCGCGCCGCGGCTTCTAGCATCCATGCATTTTCTGCGGCTTTGCGCGCGTTTGCGCCCCAGGCAAACGGCCCGTGATTCGCCACGAGCACTGCTGGAACCGTCATCGGATCCTTCTTTTCGAACGCGCGGATAATTGCCAGCCCTGTATTCGCTTCATACTCTCGATCGATCTCGTCGTCGCTCATGGATTCGGTGACGGGAATCGGACCGTGAAAATAATCGGCATGAGTCGTGCCAAAACATGGGATCGATCGGCAAGCCTGCGCCCATGCCGTGGCAAACTCTGAATGTGTATGAGCGATTCCGCCAATGACAGGAAATGCGCGGTAAAGGGCGGCGTGCGTGGGAAGATCGGAGGAGGGGCGCAGAGTTCCTTCGATGACTTTACCACGCATGTCGGTGACCACCAGATCTTCCGGCTTCATTTGTTCGTACGGCACGCCGCTCGGCTTGATGACGATCAAACCATCGTCGCGAGACACGCCGCTGGCGTTGCCAAAGGTCGAAAGGACCAACCCTCTGCGCACCAGGTCCAGATTGGCTTCAAGCACCTCTTCGCGCAGTTTTGCCTGCCTCTTCACCTTTCAACGCTCCGCCTCAAGATTTGAGCCGCGTCCTCCCCCGCCGACCTTTCAGCCCCTGCTAGCTTCTCCGGAACGAACCACTCACAACAGAACAAGCCCACAATCCGAGCCCTCATCTCCTAGTTGAAAAACGGAAGACCGTGCTTGACCGATAGCTTTGGCCTGCCTTCAACACCGTCGAAGGAAAATTCGGATGATTTGGCGAATCCGGGAAATGCTGAGTTTCCAGACAGAAACCCGTCCGGTGTGCGTACGCGGTTCCGCCCTTGCCTCGGGCCGTTCCATCGAGAAAATTACCGCTGTAAAACTGGATCCCCGGTTCGGTCGTGAGTACTTCCAGCACACGCCCACTGTCCGGTTCGAAAACCTCCGCGGCAGGCTGCAACCCGCTGCCAGCGAATCCTTCGAGAACCCAGTTATGGTCGTAGCCGCGTCCGAACTTGAGTTGCTCATTCTCTTGATCGATCCGGGCGCCGATGGCGGTTGGACTCCGAAAATCAAATGGACTGCCCTGCACAGACAGCAACTCCCCGGTAGGGATTAGGTGCCCGTCGACCGGTGTGAATTTCGAAGCATGCAGAAGCAACCGATGATCCAGAATTTCACGGCTCATCACGCCCGACAAATTGAAGTAGCTGTGGTTCGTAAGATTGACGACAGTATCCTTGTCCGTCGCGGCCCAATACTCGACTTGTAATTCGTCACTCTCAAGAGGCAGTGTGTACGTCACTTTTACCTGCAACCTCCCGGGGAATCCTTCTTCGCCGTCTTGACTTGTGTAGCTTAATTCGAGAACCAGGGCATCGGATCGCGAACGGTCCGCAGCGGTCCAGACGCGCTTATTGAAACCGCGCGTGCCTCCGTGAAGGCAGTTGGGACCGTCGTTCGTCGGCAAATGAAACAGGCTCCCGTCGAGCATGAATTGGGCTCGAGCGATTCGATTGCCGTACCGCCCGATCGTGGCACCAAAGTACGATTTATCCTGCTCATATCCCTCAAGCGTGTCGTAGCCAAGGACGACATCCGCCATCTTGCCGTCGCGGTCCGGGACTCGAAGGGAGGCCAGCGCCGCGCCGTAATTAATAACCGACGTTTCCATGCCTCTATTGTTCGTGAGAACATAGCGCCGAATTTCTTGTCCTTCTTTCGTCTTTCCAAAAGTGGAAAGTCGGATTTTGGAGGCCGGCCGGTTCGCTTGAGGGTAGGCACAGAGCAAGAGCAAAATGACGGCCAAAGAGATGCATGGCGATCGAAGCATAAAAGGTCCCTCGAACCCGCGGAATGCACATTTAGGAACCACGGAATAAGTAAACGTTTACCACGCCCCACACCTTTTTGCAAGGAGGCTTTGCTTCCACCCGTTCGGCCAATCCCGGCGACGTCGCGGATCCTGCGTTGGGCTTCCTCCTCTGAAGCGCCCGTTCCTATAGCCCGATTCGCCGTGCGGAATTAGTACTCGGGATAGCGTATACTGAGGTTCTGGACAGGTACCAGTCTCTGACGAGGGCTCGTGGACATTCGCGATGTCGCCCGGCGGGCGAAAGTATCAACTGCAACGGTCTCGCGCACAATTAACCAGGTAGCGACCGTAGACGCCCAATTGGCAAAACGCGTCTGGAAGGCGATCAACGAGTTGGGATACTACCCCAACCGCTCGGCGCGTGCATTGGTTTCTGGGCGCAGCCGCGTTTTTGGTTTGATTGTTTCCGAAATCACCAATCCATTTTTTCCAGAAATTGTCCAGACTTTTGAAACCCTGGCCGTTGAACAGCATTACGAAATTCTCCTGACATCCACGATTCACGACCCCAAGCGCATGGAGCTCGCTGTTCGACGGATGATTGAGAGCCGGGTGGATGGGGTCGCGATTCTTACATTTGGCATGGAAGACTATTTGCTTGACCACCTCCGCTTCCGGAACTTGCCATTGGTCTTTGTGGACATTGGACCAAAAGCACCGCGCGTCAGTAACATTCGCGTAGACTATGCGGATGGTATTCGCCAGGCCGTACAGCACCTCGCTGCCCTGCGGCACGAACGCATCGGCTTCATTACCGGCCCACTGCACCTGCGCTCTGCCGTTGCACGCAGAGACGCCTTCGAAGCATCGATGCGCGAAATCGGTCTGCTCGCGAGGCCTGAATACGTTGTCGAGGGAAATCACCGGTTGGATGGTGGCAGAGAGGCACTCCCGACCCTTTCCAGACTCTCCAAGCCCCCGACGGCGCTCATTTGCTCCAATGATATGACCGCGATCGGTGTGATGAGAGCGGCATTCGAGCTGGGGATCAGAATACCCGAGGACCTGTCGGTCATCGGGTTCGACGACATCCGGATGGCGGAATTTCTCATACCCCCGCTTACCACGATCCAAATGTCTCAATCCGAATTGGCGAAGCTTGCATTCGAAGCCCTGCTCAAGGAGGTGAAGCGGGAGACTCCCCCGCCAGAAGGTTCCGAATACATCCTCAAGACACGATTGGTCCTGAGGAGCTCCACCGCATTCTCTCTGACCTACAATCAGGGGAAATCAACGCCCTCTTCGAGGCACTCGGCCCCGCGCCGGACGAGACGTTAGAATGGGCTCGTTTCCGGCGAGGACACGGGCAAGCCCGCCTCAGGCTCTCGTGAGGCCCTCGGCCGAAGCTAGCCGCCAGGCCCACAGGCAAGTTTCGACTACACCTCGCACCCCGAGCTGCGGTCCAACAAGGCTGTAATCGTTTACTCCAAGAGTCAAATCCATTACACTGACGTCCCTCAACTGCCGAGGCCCAGAGTCGCTCCCAAGGTCTGGCGCGCTTTGCCAAGCGGCGGGCCTGGGGCTGCACAACAATGAGCAAAAAATGGAACCGCCGTGAGATTTTGAAAGGCGTGGCTGCGGCGTCCGCAGCGATGGCCGTTCCCCCGGCAAATGCCTACGGGAGTGACCACGACGTTGAAGCCCCCGTACAACCGATCGAAGTGCAGCTTACTTCTCTAAGCCCTCACACATTTCGATTGAGCCTGCTGCCCGTCAAAAATGGGTACGCTGGTGCGATTCCGATGGATGGTTCGTTAGCCCAGAATTCCTGGGGTGTTCCTGTTGCAAAATTGAGCTCCAGCGCTTCGACGAAAATTCCCGTCGGGCACTTTTCACTGGATATTTCCTTTCAGCCGATCGGCATCGCGGTTAGCGACTCCCGCGGCAATATCATTCAGCACTTCAGCTTTGACGAGGGTACAGGGGTTCTCGCTTTTCTGAACGGGAGTGCACCGTTACTGGGTATGGGGGAGGGTGGACCCCAATTCGATCGGCGCGGTTCCGTCGACCCCATGCGCAGTGGACAAAGTGGCTACAAGCTCGCCACTCACGGCGGTCGCGTTCCGCTCCCTTGGATCATCGGGACATCCGGATGGGCTATCTACTTTCATCAACCCTTTGGCACCTTCGATTTGCGCGGAGAAGTAGGTACGTTTCAACCGCTCAGTCGCGAGGCCGCTCTTCCGCTCGATCTGTTTTTCATTGGCTCGTCCGAGCCGGCTGTCATTATGTCCGAATATGCTCGGCTGACAGGCCACGCAGAGATGCCTCCGATGTGGAGCTTGGGTTACCAACAGTCACACCGCACACTGGCGAATCGGGACGAAGTACTCGGTGTGGCAAAAACATTCCGTGAGAAAAAGCTGCCGTGTGACGCTCTGATCTACCTGGGTACCGGGTTTTGTCCATCCGGCTGGAACACCCAAAACGGCTCGTTCGTGTGGAATTCGCGAGTGTTTCCCGATCCGAAAGAAATAGTGGACGAACTGCATAAGGAGCATTTCCACGTGGTGCTGCATGCGGTGATTCTGTCGGACAAGCTTGCTGGAAGCGTGCATGACGCGTGTGAATTGGGCCGCTTTGACGAGTCCCAGGCATGCTGCTACTGGGATGCACATCGCAAAGATTTCGCCATGGGAGTGGATGGTTGGTGGCCGGACGAAGGCGACTCACTGGACCGCGCGTCGCGGCTGGTCCGCAACCGCATGTACTGGGAGGGACCACAGATCGATCGCCCAAACGAGCGGCCTTACGCGCTGCATCGCAACGGTTACGCAGGCATGCAGCGGTATGCTTCGTTCCTCTGGTCGGGCGACGTGTATTCCACTTGGGAAACCTTGAAAACGCAGATTTCGATTGCGATCAACACTGGGCTCAGTGGCATGCCGTACTGGGGAACGGATATCGGAGGTTTTGTGCCGACACCTGAGTTCACGGCGGAATTGTATTTGCGCTGGTTCCAATTTGCTGCGTTTTGCCCGCTCTTCCGTTCCCACGGACGCGCGTGGAAACTTCGCTTGCCTTGGCAATGGAACACCGGAGATCCGGGGCCACCGGAGATCGGGAGTTATTCTGGCGCAGCCATTCCGGATCCTAGCCGGTTGCACGATCCGCAGGTAGAAACGATCTGCCGAAGGTATCTGGAACTGCGCTACCGCATGATGCCTTATCTCTACAGCGCGGTGCGCGAATGCACGATTTCGGGGCTCCCGATCATCCGTGCGTTGTGGCTTCACTTCGCCGACGATCCAAAGGCGGTCGCGTGTGGCGATGAGTATTTGTGGGGCAAGAATCTTCTTGTGGCCCCAGTGATCGAGAAAGGAGCAACATCACGCTCGCTCTATCTTCCGCGTGGCGACTGGCATGACTTCTGGACCGGTGCGCGAATCGAGGGGAGCCGCGAGATCACTCGCCCGGTTGATTTGGAAACCATGCCACTTTTCGTGCGCGCGGGATCGATTCTCCCTTTGGGTCCGGTGAAGCAATTCACCTCCGAGAAAGTCACAGGCCCGCTCTCCGTCTTTATATACCCCGGCGCAGACGCTTCGTTTTTGCTCTACGAAGACGACGGCGTTACCTTCAATTATCGCTCTGGCGAGTCCATGGAAATCGAGATGAACTGGACGGATGCGCGCAAGAAATTCGAGATGCAGCTGGCTTCCGGTTCGCACTGGCTCTCGCCGGAACCACGAAGAATTACGCTACACATGGGGGAGGCGACACGGGAACTTACATTGGCCGGGAAACCTCTCGAGGTTTCGTTCTGAAAAGATCCCGGCCCTCTCCTCGGACGAATAAAAAACAGCAACTACAAAAACGACCCACGGAGCGAGCCTTAATGCTGGCTTCGCTCGACTGGCAGCGCAATCGGCGAGGCATGATTCAGGCCTTTGTGAGCGATGGGACGGCGGTCATCTCCCCTTCGATGGCCTTCTTCAAGCAGACACCTTCAGAAGGAGATTACGTTTACACACAGAACTTGCGCTATGATCCGCGCCTGGGCAGGGCGCCGGAGTCGGGGCCTGCCATGACTTCCATCGGGGGTGCAGAGCAATGAAAAAGCTACGCAGCCAAGCCTGGTTCGGACGCCAAGATCGCGACGGTTTTCTTTACCGCAGCTGGATGAAAAACCAGGGCTGGCCCAACGATCTCTTTCAGGATCGGCCGGTGATCGGTATCTGCAACACCTGGTCGGAGCTAACTCCTTGCAACGCCCACTTCCGCGACCTCGCTGAATATGTGAAACGCGGCGTTTGGGAGGCAGGCGGGTTTCCTCTGGAATTTCCGGTTATGTCACTCGGAGAGACGCAACTGCGCCCGACGGCCATGCTGTTTCGCAACCTGGCCAGCATGGATGTGGAGGAGTCGATTCGTGGCAATCCCATTGACGGCGTGGTGCTTCTCATGGGTTGTGACAAGACCACGCCCTCCTTGCTCATGGGCGCCGCTTCCTGCGATCTGCCGACGATCGGGCTTTCCGGTGGGCCCATGCTCTCTGGAAAATTTCATGGCTGCGATTTGGGGTCGGGGACCGGGCTGTGGCAAATGACAGATCAGGTCCGCGCAGGCACGATGAAGCTCGAGGAGTTTTTCGAAGCAGAAGGTTCGATGCACCGCTCCAAGGGACACTGCATGACCATGGGCACGGCCTCAACCATGGCGAGCATGGTCGAAGCGCTCGGAATGAGCCTGCCTGGCAATGCCGCTATTCCCGCGGTCGATGCGCGCCGCAATACCCTAGCGCAGTTGACCGGCCGGCGGATCGTGCAGATGGTGAAAGACGACCTTTGTATCTCGAGAATACTCACCCGTGAAGCCTTCGAAAATGCCATTTTCACCAACGCTGCCATTGGAGGCTCGACAAACGCAGTGATTCACCTGATGGCAATCGCGGGGCGCACTGGCATTCCGCTCGAACTTCGTGATTTTGATCGCCTGGGCTCTTCCCTGCCCTGCCTCGTCGATATCCAGCCTTCCGGCAAACATCTCATGGAGGATTTCTTCTACGCCGGCGGATTGCCAGCGGTACTCCGCGAGCTCGGAGAAGCTGGCGTTTTGCATCGGGACGCGCTAACCGCCAACGGTCAATCGATTTGGAAGAACGTTCGAGAAGCGCCGTGCTGGAATCGTGACGTGATTCGAACGTTCGCCGAACCTTTCAAGGCCAGCGCTGGAATTGCGGTTCTGCACGGCAATCTCGCCCCAGACGGTGCGGTGATCAAGCCATCCGCGGCCAGTCCTTCACTGATGCGGTTTCGCGGCCGGGCGGTCGTCTTTGAATCGATCGAGGAATTCCATGCGCGGATCAATGACGAAACCTTGGACATTGACGAAACCTGCGTGATGGTCCTCAAGAATTGTGGGCCACGCGGCTATCCCGGCATGGCAGAAGTTGGCAACATGCTGCTGCCAGCCAAGGTGCTGCGCAAAGGAGTCACGGACATGGTGCGCATTTCTGACGCGCGCATGAGCGGAACCGCTTATGGAACCGTGGTCCTGCACATCTCCCCGGAAGCCGCCGTCGGTGGCCCCTTAGCGCTGGTGCATTCCGGAGATAACATCCTGCTTGACGTTGCCAAGCGGGAGCTTCGCTTGGACGTCGATGGCCAAACGCTCGCTCGGCGCAGGGCAGAATGGACGCCTGCACCGCGACCGAATCGTGGTTGGCTGAAGCTGTATGCCGACCACGTCATGCAAGCAGACAAGGGAGCCGATCTCGATTTTCTTGTGGGCCGTAGTGGTGCCTCAGTGCCACGGGATTCGCATTGATCTCAGACAAACCCGGAGCAAAAAAGGGCAACGGCGACGACACTTGATCGGCGCGGAAGGTCGGCCTTCTCTGCGCCTGGCCGCGCTAGTCAAATCCCGTAGATAACCGGCCTTCACCTGCTGACGCATGCGACGAGCGAACAGGTCGTCGAAGGCACCAGGATTGCGAGGCGGCGAGGCAGGTCCCAAACTTCGGCGGCGCCGGGGCGGGGATCAACGTTTTTGGGGTGCCTCCCCGGCGCCGCTCTCTGCTTAGAAAGAGATTCGTGCGATCAGCTGAATTTGCCGCGCGGGCAGCGCGGATGTCACTCTGCCGAAGGTCAGGCTGGCCATGTTGCCGTCCACCGGACCAAAATTCGGGTGATTGAACAGATTCAGGAAATCAAAACGCAGCTGCAGATTCCCGGCCTCACCGAGCCACGGCAGGTGCGTGTTTTTCGCCACGCTGGCATCCACATTCACCATGCCGGGATTGCGGTAGCAATTGCGCGGCAGGTCGCCTTGCGTCACCGGTGGCGGGGCCGGGAAGTCGGATGCTTTAAAAAGTCCGTTTCTGTATACTTGGCGGCCGTACGAAACGTTGCACCCAAAGCTAGGCAGATTGGGGATGTCATAATTCGTGCCATCCAGGTTGTAATCTCCCGGATTTACCCGTGTGGTCGAAGGATTTGTGTTGACCACCCAGAATGGGGTGCCGCTCTGGGCGACGATGATACTGCTCAGAGACCACCCGGCGGTGAGCACCCTAGCCCAACCACTCGAGTATCCCGGCAACATGTAAATCCCCGAGAGTGAAAAACGGTTCCTCACATCCCAGTTCGCGTCGCCCCAATAGCTGAAGTAGGCATTTTGATCCGGGATATTCAGGCCAGTGTCCTGGTCAAACCGCGTGTTCGCCTCCGGAAAATTCTGAGCATGCGACAGCGTATAAGACGCCTGGAAGTTCAAGCTGTGGGAGGGATTCCCCCTTATCGACAAAATCATCGCGTTATAGGTGCCGCGATTGTTGTTGGTCACATAGTTGATCACCCCAAAATTCGGATTCAACCGGTTGATGGTCCCATTCGCATAACCACCGGCGTAACGGTTCTCGTCTGCACCCGTCAATGCGTCATAGAAGCGCGAGCCGGCGTAACTCGCCCCGACCACCAATTTCCAGGGTATCTCGTGGTCCACACCAATCACGTAGTTAACCGCCAGCGGCGCTGTTAGATTCCGTGCCAACGCCCAAACGTTGGACTGCACCCCCGTGATACCACCGGCGGAATTCAGCGTGCCGGCCGGAATCGGCGGCAGGGGGAAGTTGTATGGATATGCGCCGGATTGGGCCAGCGTGAAGTAATTGCCTAGGGGAGTGGTGACTCCATTGAAGGTCACCGTGTGCGTGAATGTCGTGCCGATGAGGCCAGGTGGATTGTTGCGCATTTCGTCCACGCTTTGCCCCAATGTCACCCAATCCCGAAAGACCCCTACCCCCCTCGAACGCTCCACTTGCCCGTCTTCGAGGGATCCCACGCCACTCCGATGCGGGGGCTCCAGTAGTTCGACTGATTGCTGGCATACACGTTGTTGACTGGGCCGACGGTAGCGGTGGTGATTTGTTGCCCTAGCGTGCTGCCCGATCCCAGGAACAGCGTGTTGAATCTGAACCCGCTGTTTCCCCACGCCGAAACATTGGTAAAGTCATCCCACCGCAACCCTAATGTCAGCGATAAATTCGACTTCACCTTCCAGTTGTCCTGGGCAAAGAACCCAAACGGGTTGGTCTGGCCACCGAATACCACCTTGCCCGCCTGCCCGGTCAACGGGTCGTAAGCATTGAACGTGTATTGGAAAACGTTGTCTTCAACCAGATCGAACAGCGTGTTGAACGACAGTATCGGCCGAGTGTTGACCGGCGTGAAGTCGCCATGCTCTATGGCGTGATTCCCGTTGTACCCAAACTTGAATGTGTGGGGCCCGCGCACCCAGGTGACCACCGCTCGCCAGTTGTAGTTGGGGCCCCGATACTCTCCGGGCCCCCAGCCCCCTCCGACGTTGAAGCCTTGGGTCCCATCCAAAATGTTGACGACGGGCACCTGCAAATTGGCATCCTGGCCGTTTGCGCCTCCCACGCTCGCAAACGCAAAGCCGCCCTCGGCCAGCAAGTTCGGGGAAAACGTGTGCGTGTAGTCGATGTTCGCATAGCGGTTTCTCATAATGTCTTGCGCACTTAACCCCGCTCGCGGCGCGGGCTGGCCCAGGTTGAAGGAGTTGTTGTAGTAGCTCAGATAGATTCGGTCACGCGACGTGGCGTACCAATCGCCCCGGAAATTGTATTGCGTTGCGTTGTAGATCGGCGCCGCGGAGAAGCTGCCGTAGTTGACCACCGGCAAGCTGCAAGGGATCGTTACTGTCGACGTAATGTTGATGAGGGACTGCCCTGACGCACAACCGCTCTTTCCGTAAAAGTAGTTTCCTGCCGTTTCGGTCGCCCCGTTGGGCACCAGGTAGTTCGAAGCCGGATAGAGTCCTAGCACCTGCGTTCCCGTGGTATTTGGAAAATTCTGCAACGCCCAGGAATCAAATTGCGAGGTTTCCCAATAGGTGGAGGTCGTTCCCGACCCCGCCAGACTCGCTGATGTCGGAGTCCTCGACCACAACGCCTCCACGTCCGCGAAAAAGAACAGCTTGTTCTTGATCACCGGCCCGCCTAGCGCGGCAGAGACGTCCTTGCGCTGGAACCGCACCGGCGCAAAGAAGTCCGGGTTTGCTTGGAGGTCCTGGTTCGTGTACAGCAGGCTTCCCGTTCCGTGAAATTGATTGGTTCCGGATTTTGTGGTGAGTTGTACCAAGACGGAACTGCCTAGCTGATGTTCTGCGTCCCAAGTATTCGCCTGCAAGGTCACTTGCTCCACCGCATCGGGAACAGGCGCGAGGATCAAGTTGCCGTTCTGAATCGGACTGGTGACGTTCATTCCGTCCACGAACACCACATTCCCCGTGTAGCTCCGTCCATTGGCGCTAATTTGTGGAGTTTGCGTGCCAAAGTTGTCCGCGCCTCCGCCAGGAGACGCTCCCGCCCCACGCGTGCCCGTTCCCACGACGCCGGGCGTCACGCTCAGCGTATCCCACAGGTTGCGGTTGAGTTGCGGGAGTTCCAACACCGTGTTCGCTTGTAGCGTCGCTTGAATGCGGCTTTCATCTGGGTCTATCGGCTGGGCCTGTTCGGATACGACCGTCGTCGTCTGGCTTACCGTCGCCACCCCCAAGCTGATGTCCACGCCTTTGCTTTCTGCCGTGTCGAGCGTCAGAGTCACTTCTTTGGTCTGAAGCCCCTTGGCTTCGGCTCGCACCACGTAATGGCCGGGAGCCAAGCTCGGAAAGCTATAATTTCCAGAGTTGCTCGTTTTCGTGGTGTGTTCAATGCCCGTGTCTACGTTGCGGAGATTAATCCTCGCGTCGACGATCGCCGCCCCGCTCGAATCGGTCAACACTCCTTGAATACTGCCGCTGTACTGCGCAACGCAGATATCCGCACTTAACCAGAAGTAGGAAAACAAAATGAGTCCAAAGAGAACACGGCCCAAAACTTTAGGCACAAATCCTCCTTCGGCACTGGTGACGTACCCAGGCACCCCCAACGTTCCCATGCAATGCCGGAACAAACCCCTCACCCCGCATTTGGAAGCAAACGTTTACTCCCAATGGGCGAGAGGCTATAGCTGATTTAATATCACTGTCAAGTGGAATTATCGATTCTTGGCGCCGAGTTGGCCCGGCTTTTAGCGCCTTTGCGGGGCCAAACTTACTCACGTCGGGCTCGGTCTTCGGAACCGGCCCGGGCGGCGCTGC
>Ga0126383_10001718_pt1 | contig 13755 bp, 15 predicted proteins | sample PanSoiMetPlot_35_FD_96882 | JGI IMG/M metagenome (GOLD analysis project Ga0126383, IMG submission 96882) | Tropical forest soil microbial communities from Panama - MetaG Plot_35 | ecosystem: Environmental > Terrestrial > Soil > Tropical forest > Bulk soil | place: Panama | collected 2016-02-17
CGCAAATGCCGTCATCTTCGAGCCCATGCGTGCGCTGATAGCGCGTCACATTCTCGTAGGTCGTCGGGCCGAAGTCGCCATCGAACTCGCCCGTGAACCGCGGGATCATCCGCTGCATATCGAGCACGTGGTGACCTTCGTCGCCCTGCCGCAGCGTCGGCCGCTCGCTGACCGGGATATCCTCGGGGCGGCTCGGCCACTCCGGGCGCGGCGGGCGCTCGGGCGGGCGCACCGGGGGCGGCTCGGTGCCAATCGTGACCTCGCCGACGGCTTCCGCTATCGCACGACAGATGTCCTCGAAATGTTGATGGTAGAGGTTAACGTCGCCGTGTGCATTGACGAACGCGACCTCGACGAGCACCGCGGGCATTTCCGTTGAGTTGACCCATCGGAGATGCGACCCGTCCTTGGCGCCGCGATCCGTAAGCCCCGACGCGATTGCGATCTCGGCCGACACATCGGCCGCGATCTCGCGGCCCGTGCTAGAGCCATAATAGGCTTCGGTGCCGCGCGTGCCTTCGGTCGTGCCGTTCGAATTGAAGTGGATCGAAATGTCTCTATCGCGGGTGCGCTTGTTATGCTCGGAAATGAGCCAATCCAAATTGTCGTCTTGGTTTGTGCTGTGCGTGTCGATCACCACGTCGCAGCCAACACCGGCCGAGCGCAGCAATTCGCCGACGCGCTCGGTCACCCGCACATTTTCATCGTACTCGTCCAGGCCCCACGGGTCCGGACCTTCGGCACCGCGCACGATGGCGGAATGACCAGCGGAGATCACGATTTTCATTCGCGGCCTCATCAAGCATTTAGTGGATTGGATTTATCGGAGCGGCGAAAGAGGTCAGTCCATCGCCGCTCCCCGAGCCAGTCGCGGCCGTTCGTCAATTCCGCCCGGCCCGGAACCTTTCAACAGCCCCGCTTCGTCAAGCAATAGCGGATCATCGGATCGCTGACGCGCTTGGCACCGAGAATTTTGACGTGAATTTTGAGGATGCCCTTATCGATGGTGATCATATCATCCTCTTGCCACTCGACGCCAGCACCATTGCATTTGAAAATAGCTCCCCAACCTCGCTCTAACTTGGTCAGTTTTTCTAGCAGGCAGCTAGTTTCTCGACTCTCAAATCCATCTTCGCGGATCATCATATCGGCCTTGGCGAGATCGCAGCGACGATAGGCAAACGTATCGGGCAACATGCGGTCGACGACGAGGCACCAATTGCCGATAAGCACCGCCGGGATGGCGAGCCATGTCACTGTTTCGGTTCCGCTTTCAACCCTCTCAAAGTCTCTAGGTCCTTCTCGCGCTTCTCGATTGCATTCATCATGTCGATGTATTTTCTGCGTGCGGCTCGCACGCCAGTAAGAAAACGCGCCGGTTGACCGGTCTCGTCAAGAAACCAAACTCTGATCAGGTCCTCGGCCTTCTGACGATAGCCGTTGTTGACCGCTTCCTTTTCGAGCTTGAGCAGGTCGTCATCCCACTTCGACGTGAATAGCGGCTCGTCGGCGGCGGCGATCTTATAGTCGCCATCGATGGCCGTACCAGCGATCCAATCGGTAACGACCAGCGAGACGGCTATTGCTGAAACGAGAACGCACCCGATGACAGATAGCGAGATCAGCGGGTAGCGCACCATGAATACCATCACTTCCCGTCGCATCGCCCGATGATGACCTCGAATTGCTTGTGGTACAACTCGATCAATCGATCATTCGACTTCGTCCGCTCGTGCGAATACCACGCCAACATTCCAAGAACAAACATTTGAAGGATTACCAATGCGAGGATCACCGGTGTCGACTTGAGCGCGTCGATGGCACCCCGCGCGGTCTTACCAGCCTCTTCGCCGATAGAATTCATAGCTTACAACCCCGCTGGCGTTATGATCCCGGTCGACCATGGCGACGGCGGCGAATAGTAGCCCTCGAACATCTGCACGATAATCGCGTTGTATTGCGCTGTCGTGTCGGTGTACGGCGAGCTTGCATCGAGGATGCGCTTGTCGACATCGGAAGCGAGATCGGTGAGCGCATAGCGCGAAGAAAAGCCGAGTTGTCGAGATTGCGTGGCGACGATGCCGTTGCCGCCGGGATCGATGTAGCCGGTGATGATGATGCCGCGCGAACCGTCCATGCCGAATGGCAGAGGATCGGTCGGCACCGCGACGAACGAACCATCGTCGGCGGTCGTCGGCGATGCGCCTTTGCTCAACCCGCTATTGAAAGTCATTTGATAAAGATGCGCAGCGATCCAAGGATCGCGCGCGCTCACCGGGCCGACGTAAAGACTATTGAGCGTGAAGCTACCCATGAGCCAAAGACGCGTCGCGTAGCCGCCAGGAAGCGGATAGATGCCCATCTGATCGATGCGTTGGACGAACGTGCGGCCATGCCAACCATCTTGCGATCCGTCCATTTTATCTCCTGCGCTGTGGCAATGCTCGCGGGAGAATTGGCTCTGATCGTCGCGGAATAATTAGGCTAGTAGTGGTTGTCGTTTCGGGAATCGTCGGTTGTCCTTTCGGCACCTGAGTTTCGTCGTACAAGCCCTCGATCATCAGCACCGCCATATCAGTCATTGTCGATGAATAGTTATAGCCTGCGCCCAAGATGTAAGCTGTCAGATTGAGCCAGACATTCGGATCGCCCCGGTTCGTGTTGGCCGCAAGATCAATTGGCTCCCAAGTGTCGAATACCGCGTGACCCACATCAGCGTATTGAATCCCCGGTAGACCATTTCCGTTGGGGTTGAAAAATCCGCTGATCCATAGACCACCGGCCGGATCGATGCCGAAGCCGAGCCGCAGCGTCGTCACGGAGACGAAGTTGCCGTGGTCGTCCAGGTTGACGATGACATTCTTACTCTTCTGTCCGTTGGTGTCGTTGGGGTTGAGCGGGTTTCCAGAATCGTCGGTCCAGAAGTAGAGTTGGTGATTCAAGTTGATTAAGTAGGAATCGACCGTGTTAGCGGCGCCGATGTAGAGATGATCGAGCGTGTACGCTCCCACGATGGTGACGCGCATGTCGTATGGTGCAATCGACGGCGAGATGGTCGTAGGATCGTAGAACATGCTCCAAGAATAACCATTCCAGCCGCCTTGAACTCCCAACATCGCGGGCGCGACCGGCACCATGACCGGATTGCCCTGCGCATCGTAAACGTAGTTTCCATCGGCGTCGATTTGCTGCGTCTCTCGTATCCCCGCTTGCGCCATGATCGTCCACACGCGCGCTACCGGCTGCGTTCCGCCGGGCGGCGGCGCGGGCGGCGGGACCGGCGGCACAACGCCAATCGGCGGCTTGCCCGCGAGCGCGCGTACTTGCCAATCCATCAAGCCGACCGGCAATGGCGGTATCAGGCCCCTTGGCCCGATCAGCGGCGCGTCCATCGTTTCCCAATATGTCCATGGGTCTTGATCGCCGATGACATTTTTGTGCCGATAGTCCATGCAAGCGTAGAAGCTATCGGCGTGAAATTGATTGTCGTAGCTCCACGTGCCGTCGAGTTTGCAAATCAAATTGCCGGGGCTCTGTGCTCGTTGCAGCGACGCAGCGCGCGCGCCGCGCGCGATCTCGTCCGCAGACATATCCATGTCCTGCGGCCACGATGGATTCTGCCACGGCGCGTAGTAGAGCTTTGGCATTTAGCTTTCAGGGAGCGTCAGCGGGCGCGTCGGCGGCGTCAACATAGGCCGCGCGCGGCGTCGGCGGTGGATTTGGCGGCTCGTAATTCGGAGCGCTCGGCACACCGGCATTTCTCGCGCTCAATGTCTGCGGCGGCTTCGGCGGCACTGTATAGCCCACCAAGATGAAGCGCGGATAATTGGTGCGCTGACCGACAGGCAGTGTGTTGGCGTAACTCGTCCACTCTGCTTCCGTGTGTGGATTGTTGGGGACATGCTGAGGGAGCGTTCCCGTCTTCGCGTTCCACACCGTGCCGCACGACGGAATGACGCACTTGTACTGAGCGCTCAGAGGAGTCGGGGTTACCGGATTATTAGCAGGCATCTCTCTCTCCTGTTAGTACTGAATCACAGCCGCGACAGTGCCTACATTGTTTGGCGCTGGCACCATCGAGCCGACACCGCATCCGATAGCGTTGCAGTAAGACCCGCCGCCGACGACGAGGTCCACATAGCCATTCCAATATAGACCAGAATTGACGATCCACGCGTGGCCGCCATCCATGATGACGCCATAGTAGCCATTGGAGATATAATCAGATGTTTCACCAAGGAACGTGCAATCACCGGCTACGTAAACACCGGCTGTGAGATTGCCTCGACACATCCCGTTTACCCAAGCCATCAACGCCCCGGCATAAAGGTTAACACCACTGCCAGCCACGCCGCCGCTGCCGTTGTAACTAAAAGTGGCCGTTTGTATCCACGCCATGCCGCCTTGCATCATGATGCCTGCGGCGTGATTACCGACTGAGGCAACCTCCGAGTTGACCATTCCAGACCACGCGCCGCCCAAAATATAAATGCCATTTCCAATACAACTGCAAACGCAAACCGATAGGGATGAAGTTGTGTAGAGGCTACAGCCACTAATGCTAATGCCATGGCCTCCAAAACCCCAAACAGCTATACCGTCCAACAAAACAGTTTCAACAACATCGATACCATAACCATCCCAATAATTGTTTCCTGCAACAGTTTGACTACCCGTGATGAGTAGATACCGTAAGGTCGGCGCATAATGCAGAATGCGAAAGCCAGCAACGCCGCCGGTAAAACTCAACTCGGTCGCGTAGATGCTACGCAAGAAGATGATGTTCGCCGTCGCGTCCGAACCTAGATCACTGCCGTTTGGCGAACCACCAAGCAGCGCGCCGCCTTGAATTGTGATGCGATTCGCGTTTGCATGATTGATTTCGACCGTCGCGGTATAAGTCCAGCGGCCAGCGGCTACGTAGAAGGTCACATAGCCTGTAGGGGTTATGATGTATTGGCCGAGCCAATTCAAAGCGGCATTAAGGTCTACAAAGTCTGCGCCCGCTCCGTGAACGCGCTTGGTAATGGGCGTGGTAATATATTTTTGACCTATAAGGGCTTGGATCGCTTGCCAAAGCTGAGTTAGGTCGCTGTGATCCGGCGTTAAACCAACGCCGGTTATTACATTAAGTATTTCTATTTGGTCTTCATCAAAGGCCGTATTAGGGGGTATGCTGCCTTCGGTGCCCGTCACCGGATCACCATTGATGTATCTCGGATAGGTCCCAAGCGGAGGAGTCGGCGTTCCAAAGGGCTGACTATAGCGCATATAGGTTTCTCCCTTTATCGCGGAGGTGCTGGCGGCGTTCCGGGGTCTTCACCGATACCGATCAAGAAAACGCGCAGCCATGTGTAGAGCAGATTTTGTTGATGCTCGGTCAAACTATCGCCTATGATTCCGATTTGCACTTGTACCGTGCCGTAGAAGCCGCCGCCGCCGCAGAATGTGAATGGGCTCGACAACATTGGCGTCGACGGATTCGAACTGAATTGCGCTAGGATGCCGTTGCGATAGGCTTGACAATTAGTCGGGCCGCTTCGGTTCACTGTCCAAAAACCGTAGTTACGCGGATCGCTGAAAGCGAACGTCCAAGACGATGCGTAAGCATCGTTGATCGCTAAATAGGTGATTCCGCTTTTGCCATCGTTGATATCGATGTAAGTGTCGCGGACCTGCGAAAGATTCGCGAAGCAAATATCGGTAATGCCGGACTGCGAGCCAGATGTAGTTGTCGTCCAAACGCCAGCAAAGGCGCTGTTGCGTGTGTAGTGGCCGCCCTTGGACGGTGGATTCGTGACGGCGTTATAGTTGCTGTTGATGTAGCCCCAATTGATTCCATCCATGGACGAGACGAAACCGCGGCCCGGGGTAAACACGCAGCCGTTGACATTCGTGGCCATCGCTGTCGCTACGAGGTCGCAGAGCGCGGCGACTTGGTTTTTGGTCGTGTGATCGGTCGGATCACCATTGAACAACCACACCCGGTCGAGGTGAGACCAAATGCCAGCGGCCTTGAGATTCTTAATCAGGAAATCAATTTGCGCTTCATATGCGGCGCTGACGTTGCCACCATGAGAGATGACCGCATTGACCCAATTGGAGGTTTGCGGATCGGGCGGCGCCATGGCCACAACGCAATCCGGCATCGCGAAGTCGAGCGCGCTCAAATAGTATGATGTTGGCGCTTGCGGCCATGTGATCGTGACCGGCCTCGTGTCGATGACGTTGGTCGCATTGCGTAATACGACTTCGGTGTTGTCGCGCATCGTAACGTAAAACTGATCCGTGCCTGCATATGGATCGCCAACACCGGAATAGTCGAAAAGGACTGTCGTGTGCGCGGGCTTCCAGCGCTCGAACATGCATTCGAGCGGACCAGCGCGCTCGATGCGTAGGTGCGGATCGATGCCTGCCTGTCCGCTGCCTGCGCGAAACCAAACGAGCTTGCTCGACTTATAGTGGACCGTCCACACGAAACGCATGGTCGAATTGCCGATTTGGCACGGCCAAGGACTCAGACTGCCATCGGCTTGAATCTTGCGATTATCGCCGCATCTATCGACGCCGACCATGAAGGGTCGGTACTCGCTGATTGTTATTGAGTATCCGAGAAAATTCGCGACCCAAAGAAAGAACTCACGCGATTGCGCACCGAGCAATGTCATCCGAAGGACGAGCGCTTTTTGGCGCTCTGCGGTGCTGGTCGGTGCCGGATAGCATGGATCAGGCAAACCCCATGCCCGCTCCCAACTATCGAGCATTTCAACCGTGCGCCGCGGGTCTGATTCGCGTTCGAGTAGATCGGCCGCGCGGCCGTCGGTCCATCCCATGATGCCAGCGAGCCCGTAGACGACCTTCATCAACGTGCTATCGGGCCAGCGCGGCCACGCAATGCCTTGCGGCAATAAAGCCGAAAGCGCGAAAGCGTACTCTTCCTGCCCGCGCCTTATGTGCCGATCATTCGGCAACGGAAGCGGCAACGGCGAATACGCAGGCGAAGGAAGCTGCGTCGGCGATTGCGGCGGAAAATCTCCGTTGCTCATTCGGTCATACACCTGCTATCGTTGGAAGGTCGTCGCGCCGCCCCGCTTCGCTGCACGGCGCATCGTGCCGCTGCGCTCCACTCCGCATTGTCCCGCAGCGCTCCGCAACGTTCCGCAACGCAACGAATTTATTTACGGAACGGGATAAGAAATTGTTCCTAAAACCGCCAGCGATCCATTATGTGGCATCACATGATCTCCCATATCTAATTCAAATTCATTCGTGACACGGTTGATCGCTTCCGCAACCCACGACGCATAGATGGTCGTGCCCGCTACAAGCTGCCCGTTGACTTGATGCGCGGGCATCGCTCGCTCTTTGAGCATGGCATCGACGGCGGTCGCGACCTGATTGCGCGCCGTCAATGAATCGTTGACCAGCGCGAGATTGAAATTGATCGGCTCGGGCACTGGCGCTTGCACGAAAAAGTCTCGCACGGCAACAGGCCGCTTCCGATTGAGATATTCAAAGACCGCTGCAATGTCGTCCGCCGTCGGAAAGCCACCGGTGTCGGCGCGCAGGGCGTCAGTCATGAAGCGGATGGTGACCGTGCCCATTCCCAACTCCCGCGGCGCGCACCATGCGCGTGTGACTGATGGAATCGACATCGTCCATTGCTCGTAATCGTAAGCGCATCCGCCCATAGGTGGCTGACGAATGCGGGCGAGCACACGAGCGCGTAACGCTTCGTCGGTCTCGACATCGGTGCCGCCGCGCAAATCGATAACGTTGACCGCGCTATCGATGCCCGAGATCGGCGCCGCTTGCGCAAGTACCGTTCCCACCGGTTGATTCTGATCGGCGCCCGGATTGATCGACTTGACCGCGACCTCAAGCGGTTGCGCGCCCGCGTCCGGCAGCGCCTTGAATTCCAGCGTTTCATAGGTCTGTCCCGTTGGCGAAACGAGCACGCTGCCTTCGGGGATCATCACGCCGGGCACGCCGGTGAAGCCGACGGTGCCCGACGCTTGCGTTGCATTCTTGCGGCCAATCGATCCGTCGGCATTGACCGGTAGCCAGATTTGCGCGTGGCGATCCAACCAAATATCGGTTGCGGTGTCTGGCATCAGCATGAGCGCAAGCCAGTCGAGATATTTGAGAATGAGCCGCGCGAGCCCCGCTTGCGCATCCGCCATCACGCGGAGCACGGTATTGCCGACGACAGCCGCGCCGCTTAGACTTGCGGTGATGTCGTCGCGAATCATCGTGCGAACTTGATAAAGAGTCGGCGTCGTCCAGGGCATTCAAACTCCATGAAACGTTGTTTTCGCTGCGGTCGCCAAAAGAAGCTCGATTCATTCGGCAGAGATCGAAGCCGCAGCGATGGTCTTAACGTCTATTGCCGAGAATGCGCGAACCGGAAATCACGAGACTACAGTCGGACTCATCTTCCCGAGCGCGCCAAAACCAACCGCAAATATCGCCATGGGCATCAGGGCAAAGTCGTTGCGTGGCGAAAAAAATGGGACGACAACAATCGTGAACGTATCAATTTGCTCGCGATGCTTTGGAAGCGGCGTGCTCGAAAAGAGGGCCGCTATCACTGGAATCCTTATCCCTAAGTGCTCCATCCGTAAGGCGAAAGCACCGGCTCAACTTTCATTGCCGACCAGAGGTCTTGGAACAACAAATCGATCTCGGCCACCGGCCCGCGGTAAACAATGACACGCACATCGATACGTTCGATCCCGACGCGTTCTGCCATCACGTCGATAGCGCTACACATCCGCATGTCGACGAGCGGCTGTAGCGCTTCCCGCGTATAGTTCTCGGCCCGATAGACTGTGTCGCCTTCCCACGCATAGGCATCCGCGACCTTAGCGCGTTCAAGCAACCAGTTTTTTGTGCCGATTTTCCAGCCGCGCCAAATCGTGCCAGCGTCTAGATCGCCCCACCAACCACGTCGATCATCGCTATCTGGATCAGGACGAATCTCGTCATAGTCCGAAAGCTGGTCGGTCATGAGCGCGACCTTGCAATAGTTAGCAAGCTCTTGGCGCTGATCGAGCAAGCCGTTCTTGAGCAGTAGCCAATCGGCGACCGTCTCTCGTAACGTGGCGCTTGAAACAATTCTAACGTCGGTCATCGCGTCGCGATCCCTAGTGTGACCCTCGACAGAACTCTAAGCGTGATCGGACAGAACGCAGGATGAATGACTCCGTTTTCTGTTTCGATCTCCGATGCTCTGGTTTCTATTTTTGTCACCTCGTCGGGATAGATACGATTTGCCAGATAAAGCGACGGCATCGGCATCCCGGTTTGATAGGTCATGAAGCGCGGCAACTGTAGCTCGGTTCTCGCCAGAAAATTCATGAGCGCCCCGCCCATCGCGTTGAGCGTCTGATAGACATTCACGTCGACCTCGTCGATTCCGAGCACTTTTGCTGCGTCGAATGCGCCACGCATGTGCAATAGCATGTTCTCAATTTCGGCTTGTGTTCTGAAACGCATGCCTGTGATGATTTGCGATTGCAGCGCCAGCGTCATCACCAATGCGTTGCGGAACACAGCCTGACTAAACGGCGAGGTGTTCGCGGCTTGGCTCATGAGAAATTGTCTAGTCGCTTCGATGCCCGCAAACGTCGCGCCCGCTGGAATGCAAGCGTTGAAAATCTGCTGTAGCTGCGTCCCAAGCGTGTCGCCGCGAATCGCTGTTTCGGCATTCGTGCGCAGCATATTGATCAGAACGCGCACCGTATCGCGCGCATCCGTCGGCGACGGCGGGATCGAGGCGAGCAACGTATTGAGCATGCCGACGAGAATGTCGACCGCTTGTTCGACCTGCGTGAGATACGTTGGCGGCAGGTCGAGCTTGACTATGTCCCACTGCAATCGCGGCAATGCAAATTGCGGAGAGCCGAGCGAATAGCCGTCTACGGTGAAAGTAAAATTGACGATGATTGGACCGACCGGCGCCCATGCCAACGGCCCAAGCAAAGCCGCCTTCCCAACGAGATGATAATTAAAACCGACCGATGGGCTGGCGATATCAAGCGAAGAAACCGACCATGCATTCGCGAACAGACGATAATTTGAAATGAGCGATGCTGGCGCAAAACTCAAATTGCCGAGCGAATAAGCGGAAACGGTTAGCTTCTGATTGACTTGCCGCAAGCTCGGCGTCACGAAAACCGGATGCCCGAGCGAGTACGGATTGGCGGTACACGGTTTTAGATTGCTCGAACTAAAAAGCGTCGGCGTCGCGAAGACAGGACGGCCGAGCGTGTAGGTCGCCGACGTGAAGTGATAGTTGAAGTGGAGCGGCCCGACCGATGTGAAGCCGAGCGCACCAAGCGAATAGGCAAGAGCGTTGAGCGCGTGCGTCGTGCGCCCGACGAGCGGGATGCTGAGCCCTTGAAGCGAATATGCCGGTGCTGTGAAATGATAATTCTGTGTGAGCGTCGGCAGCGTAAAAGCAAGATTCCCAACCGAGTAATTGCTGGCGACAAGACTAACGCCAGCCTGAAAGGCGTTGTTCTGAAATACGCTTGCTTGGAATGCCGGATTGCCGGACATCTTTTACACTATCGGAGGCGGAACCACGATGTCAGGCGCACGCTGCATATCGGCAGTCAGAAGCTTGATTATGCTGGCGACGACGATCCGCAGATTGGGATCATTCATGCCGCTGATCCAAGCGTCGATCTGCGCTGGCGTCATCGTCTGCATGTTGCTCAAAAGTGTCTGCGCGTTCGCGTCGGCCGTATGCGCATCGCGTTGCGCCTTCTTATCTTTCTGCTGCTTGTGAAATTTATTCGGATCATGCGCAGCCTCGACGCTATCAATCGTCGCGTTCTGCTCCGGTGTTAGATTCTCGCGGCCGAAATAATCGCCGTCAGGACTCCACGAGAACGGCAGACCGCCGACGCCCGCAGCCCAAAGTTCATCGCCAAAAGTTGGCCCGAGTTTCTTTGCCATTAGGGGGATATCTCTGCTGTGAGAAAACAAAAGCTAGTCGCGTCGCCAAGAACCACGGAAGAGCCGGACAACACTGCGGCGTTGCCGGTCACATAGTGGTAGCCCTCAGACAGTGATCGAGATTCTACTACCAGAGGTCCAGCATAAGCGCCCGGGCCACTAGCGGCATCAGGCGCAGACGCGACCGTCCACCGATTGGCAGTCGCGACGCCGTCCCATCCGATGGCGATCCATCCACCGGCGGACCCGGTGATGTAAGTATTTCCGCCAAATTGCGCCAAAACAACATCGGTGGCCCACACAACCATGGAGATGCGAATCTGACTATTAACCTCGTTCATAGCGGTGCTGGAATTTGACTGCGAAGCGGTATAGGCATTGCTGAGATAGACATTCTGCTTATTGAACCAACTCCGCACGAAACGCTGCGTTACGCTGTCAGCAAATTGGCTCGCAGCGGTAGTGCGAATGATGCCGATCAAAGAGCGGGTATCATTGCCGTTCTGAATCTCAGTGCCAACGTTACCAGCGGTCACGCTGGTCGCATGACCGGTGGTCGAAAAATCCGCGGTGAGCGTACCCGCATTGTCAAAGGCGTAAACGAAATAGGTCGTGTTTGCCGCAAGGTTTTGGCCTGATGCGCCGTTGACGAACACACTCGTGTTCGCCAGCCCTGCAATACCGCCGCTCGGGATCACGCGTTGCGCGCCGTTGAGCGCGAGGTAGCTGCCTTTGTACGGCGTGAAGGTCAGCGCGGTTGCGCTCGAATACCTAAGCTGGCCGCCGAATTGAACGGCCGCAGCCGTGACCGGGGCCTGCGTCAACACACCGATGTAAGCGGCAGTGCCTAGCGACAAGATTTCAAGCGTATCACCAGTATTGAGCGCATACGACGCGTTGGCCGAACCGCCGAGTTGAACCGTCGCGCCGCCTGTACCTGTGACGGTCGCAACACCGGCGCCGAGATTCTTTAGCGTTGTTTTCCAGCCGAGCGGCATGTTGCCGCCAGTGGGTGCGGGGAGCGACACCGCAATCGCCGACGCATTGTTGTATGTGACGAGCGACAGATGATCAGAATGCGCAATCGTGTCACTCGTTATCGTGACCGCGCGAATGCCGAGCCAGAAATTGTGATCCGCATTCCAATTGCTCGGACGCACAACCGTCGCATCGGCGCCGTCCGCAACGGCGGAAACGAATTTATGAACGAGCGACTTAGGCACCGGGGGCTATCTCTGCCGTGAGAAACTGAAAACCGATGTTGCCCCAGGTAGTACTGTATCCGCCAACTGACATGCCCATCATGGTCACGTAGTGGTAACCTTCGGTCAGTGATTTTGGTTGAGTGATCGCCGCCGCCCCAAAGAAATAGCCCGAGTTCACTATGCACCGATTCGCATCGACGGCGCCGTCCCATCCGATCCCGGTCAGACAGGTAGCACCGGCAGTGCCAGCCGCAACGCCACCGCCGGTCGATGCGACCACAACATCGGTCGCCCACACGACGAACGCCAAGCGTATTTCGCTGTTTATCTCGGCGAAGGTCTGACTCGCGGTCGCGCGCGTCGCCGTGAAATTAGCACCCATCGTCACGGTCGGCTTGTTGAACCACGAGCGCACGAAACGCTTCGTCACGCTGTCGGCGAAGATTCCAGGCGTGCCAGCATCCGTGCGGATGATGCCGATCAGACTGCGCGTATCGTCGCCGGTCTTGATCTCGGTGCCGACATTGCCAGCGGTCGCACTCGTGGCGTGACCCGTGGTCGAGAAGTCAGCCGTCAGCGTACCGGCATTATCGAAGACATAGACATAATAGGTCGTGTTTTGAACGAGGCTCGATCCGCCGACGCCGTTGACGAAGGCGGCCGTGTTGGTGAGCCCCGCGATCCCGCCGGACGGAATTGCGCGCTGCGCCCCGTTGAGCATGATGTAGGCGCCATTGAAGGGCGCGAATTTCAATGCCGTGGTGCTCACGTATGTGAGCGATCCACCAAATTGAACGGGCGCGGTGCTTGCCGCCGCTGCCGCGCGCGTGATGACAGCTTGATAGGCGGGCGTACCATTGGAAAAGAGTTCGAGCGCGTCGTTCTGATTTAGTGTGACTGACGCGAGACCGTTGATTGTCGCACCACCGCCGCCGGTAAAAGTAACCGCGCCTGCACCGCTGTTGCGCGCCCTGGTCTCCCAACCGGAAGGCATGTTGCCGCCGCTCGGTGCGGGCACCGTGACCGCAATCGCTGCGGCATTGTTGTAAGTGATAAGCGAGAAATGATCGCTGTGCGCAATCGTGTCGGTCGTGCCGGTGACGCTGCGAATACCCAACCAGAAATCATGGTCAGCATCCCAATTCGATTGTGGACGAACAAGCGTAGCATCAGCACCATCGGCGACCGCAGAAACGAATTTATGGAGAATGCTTTTTGCCATCACATCATCGGCGGCTTAATCTGCGCATTGATCCAAGCCCAATCGTTGACGGTGCCGCCAGCGTAGCCAACATTGGTACTATAGCCAGTATTGTTCATCGCCATGATGGTCAGATAGTGATAGCCCTCGGAGAGAGATTTCGACTGCATGCAAGGGATCGGGTTCGAAATGCCAGCCCCGCCGGTGTCGGTCATCCGATTAGCATCGGCGACCCCATCCCATCCAATTTGTTGTTGGCCGTCGGAAGCCGCAGACTGATAAGCCTCAGAGCCCATCGAGGCAAATACCGAATCGTTGGCGAACACGACGATCTCGACGCGAAGATTGGTGCTTAGCTCGACCATCGTCGTCGAGGCCGTCGAC
>Ga0126383_10001719_pt1 | contig 13754 bp, 13 predicted proteins | sample PanSoiMetPlot_35_FD_96882 | JGI IMG/M metagenome (GOLD analysis project Ga0126383, IMG submission 96882) | Tropical forest soil microbial communities from Panama - MetaG Plot_35 | ecosystem: Environmental > Terrestrial > Soil > Tropical forest > Bulk soil | place: Panama | collected 2016-02-17
CCACCAGCACCTCGGCTCCGCACACTCCGTCGCAGACGGACATCCTCGCCGGCAAGAACGCCTACTTCGTCAACACCGACATGGCCATCTCACGCCATGCAGCGGCCGCGGATACCTGCGCGACCTGCCACGTGGCGCTGATTCCGACCGGCCTGTCGATCCTGCCGGCCAATTACCAGATGCCCGGTACCAACCACACGTTCAAAGTCAACTCGACGATCTGCAAGAGCTGCCACTCCGCAGAGGTTACCGGTGAGGCTCTCCAAGCCGAGGTGTCTGACGGACTGGCCAACCTAGCCACGGTAGCGGGGAGAGTGCTGTACGGCACCTACTTGCAGCCGTACCTCAATCCGGGATTCGACGTCACCGCGTACAATCAAGCCACCGATGCCTACAGCACCGTCGACGGAACCAACCCTGGGCCAGTGACGATTACCGCCCTGCCGGCCAACTCGAGCTCAATCAGCTTTGCGCTGGAGATTCATGGTCAGGAAAGCGCGTGTCTGACGCTGCCGGCACCGATATCGGTCAACTGGACCAACGGAACGACAACGACAATCACGAACCTCTGCTTCCAACTGAGCAGCGTCAGGATCCAGGGAACCAATACTCAGATCATTCCGAACAACAGCGACCTAGTGAAGGCTCTGTGGAACTACTACTTGGTCAAGAGCGATGGATCGTTCGGTATCCACAACCCCACCTTCGTGTTCCAGATCCTCTCAAACACGCAGGCACAACTGAACTAGCGAGTTGAGCAGCGCCGGCAGCGCGTTCCCCCCCGAGAGGCGTTGCCGGCTGTCCTGAGCGGCCCGGGAACTGGCGAGAGTTCCCTGGGCCGCTCGTTTTTTTTCCCGACGGTTCCGGTCCTCGTCGCGACGCAGGCGGAGCTCGCGGCCGCGGAACACGGCTCGACCAAAGGTTGATCAGCCAGTCAATCGACGCGCTTGACGAAGACTTCGCCCGCGATCTCAGGGTCGAGGCCGATGGTGGTCTCTCCCAGATCCAGGACGTAGGCAGGCGCCTTTTGGCGAAGCCGGATTTCGCTTCCCGGCACCACGCCGAACGATGCCAGCCGGTCCATCCGGTCGTGAGAGCGCGGCGCGACGAAAACAATCCGAGCCCGCGCGCCGACCGGCAGGCTCACCAGGCCTGTCACCAGCGGCCGGATGGTTTTGTGCGCGCTGGTGCAGCATTCCCCGGGCGGAATCGCCTTGCCATGCGGACAGGTGGGCGGATGCCCCAACAGGGTGCAGACCGAATCGGTCGCTTCCGAAGAGAGGATGTGCTCGAACTCGCACGCCTGGCTCTCGGCCTCGCCTTCCGCGAGATCCAGCAGATCCCGCAGCAGCCGCTCTGCCAAGCGATGGCGGCGAACGATCAATCTCGCCCTCTGCTCACCTTCAGCGGTCAGCAGCACGTGAACACCATCGAAGCTCACCAGGCGCAATCGGGCCAGCTCGGCGAAGTCCTCGATGGATTTGTCCGGCGCGTGGCCGGCAAAGGCTCTGGAGAGAATCGCCTCCGCCTGGTCGCATCCCTTCTCGCGCTCGGTGAAGACAGTCTCGAGAAGCTCCTCGATTTTTTGCTCGCGCATCAGCGGCGCTCCTGTTTGGAGCGCCCGAGGATTCGCCTCAGAGCACCCGCGAGTCGACCCTCTTGCGGATAGCTGTACAGACACTGCGGGCAACAGGTGATCCGGCATCCCGAGGCCAGCGGACACCCGCTCGAGCACCCTCGCGCGCTGGGATCGAAGACGAAGCCGCACATCGGGCAGGTCTCCTGGATGATGGCGAGGGCCATCAGTAGAACCTCCGCATCAGGAAATTGACCAGTCCGCCAACTCCGAACGCGAACGGCACGATGAAGCCCATAATCGCGGCGGCGGTTTTCCAGCCTCGCTCCTTGACCATCATGAAGAAGTTGGCGATGCACGGGATAAACAGAGTGACGGTGACCAGCGCCACCACCACCTCGATCTCCATGGCGCGGGTAATCGTCCCGGCGCGGATGAACGGCTGGTAGTGGGCGAACAGTCCGGCGGCTGCATAGTCGCGGCGCAGAAAACCGATGATAAACGCGCCGGTGGACTCTTTCGGCAGGCCGAGGAAGCCGACCATCACCGGAGCCAGAGCCTTCTCGAGGACCGAGATTGCTCCGACTCGGTCAAGCGCGAACAGGACGAGGGTGCCGAGCACGAACAGTGGCAGCGCCTCGCGCAGGTACCATTCGATCCGGGCGAGGGTTTTCACCAACAGGTTGGCCAGCTGGGGGACTCGGATCGGCGGCAGCTCGAGCAAGAAGTCCGAGCCGCGCCCAGGGAACACCTTGGCGGCCAGCCAGCCCACGAGAAACAGCACCAACGTTACCGCTGCCGCGAACCAGAGAGCGGCGATCGACCCCACGCCCGCGAGCATGGCGAAGATCACGGCCAACTGCGCGCTGCAGGGAATCGCGAGTGCTAGCAGCAGGGTGACGATCAGCCGCTCTTTCTTGGTCTCCATGATCCGCGCCGTCATCGTGGCCATGGTGTCGCAGCCCAAGCCCAGAACCATCGGCAGTACCGCCTTGCCGTTGAGCCCCATCCATTTGAACAGCCGATTGACCATCACCGCCAGCCGCGGCAGGTAGCCGCTATCCTCGAGCACGCTGAAGGCCAGAAAGAAAGTCGTCACGATGGGCAGCACGATCGCCAGTCCGTAGGAGAGGCCCATCGAGATCAGCCCGTAGCGGCCGATCAAGAACCCGCCGTGTTCGCGAAAAGGTACCCCGCTCGGTCCGACCAGAAATTGCTGAAGTCCGCCCGCCGGCAAGACCGCGCGCACCAGCGAGTCAAAGAGCGGAACCAGGCGATCCTCGAAGACCGATTTCTCGAGAAAATCGACGGCAACCTTGGCGCCCAAAACTCCCACGAACTGGTAGCAGAGCCACAGCACGACGGCGAGAAAGGGGAGACCCAGCCAGCGGTGCATCGTCCACGCGCCGAGCCGCGCCAGCCAAGGCGACTGCTGAGTCGACTGATCGCGAGCGCAAACTGAGGCGTACAAGCGATCCACTGCCGCGAGCCTTTGGCGGGCGATCACGAAGCGAACGGATTCCGGATAAGCCGCTGCCAAGCGCCGCTGCAGCTGAGCAAGCCCGCCCAGACGGGCCTGATTCAGATCCTCGGCAAGGCGCTCGCGCACCGATTCGTCTCCGGCCAGCAGCATCACCGCGAGCGCGCGCGGGTTAATGCCTCGGCCGCGAGGAAGCAGCGCTTCGGCCTCATCGATCGCCGTTTCGACGGTGGCGTCGTAGCGCGCCACGAAGCGAGAAGGCCGCGCCTCGTTGAGCCGCTCGGATAGCGCCCTGAGCCCCTTGCGTTCGACGGCGACGGTTTCCACCACTGGAACGCCCAGCGCGGCGGAGAGCTTTTCACAGTCGATGCGAATGCCGCGTGCCTTGGCTTCGTCCGACATGTTCAGCGCCAGGATGAAAGGCACGCCGGACTCAGCGAGTTGCGCGGAGAGGAGCAGTCCTCGGCGCAGGTTTTTGGCGTCACAGACCTGGATCACCGTGCAACCTGCTTCACCGAGTAGGATGTCGCGAGTGACCTGCTCTTCCTCGGACATCGGGGTGAGTCCATTGGCCCCAGGCGTATCCAGAACCCTGGTGCGGTGGCCTGACAGAGTCGCCCATCCGCGCATGACTTCCACGGTGGTTCCAGGATAGTTGGAGACGGTGGCGTACTTGCCGGTCAACGCCCCAAATAGCGCGCTCTTCCCGACGTTGGGATTGCCCACCAGGACCACGACGTCGGACGGGTTGCGGGCGCGGTCGCCCTCGCTGAGGCCCTCGGCGGCGATGGAATGGCCGGATCCGACAGCGGCGGTGTTTTCCCTGGAGCTCACCTTGGGGGTTTCCGATTGGCTTTACCGATGCAGCAATTGCACCAGCTTGAGCGAACGGGTTGCCGCGATGATCCGTCTGCCTAGGCGGCGATGGCGGGTAAAAGCTGCGCTGCCTAAACGTGAATCCCGCCGGGCGCGCAGGCTTTGCGCCAGCTCACCGCATGGCCACCGCCCGAGGTTGCGAGAATTTAACTTACAAATCGTTCCTAGAGCCCAGACATACCGGGTAATTCGAAGAGCCCTGATGGCTTGGTCATCGGTTCTTCTTCTCAGCGGTTCAGAAACTCGAGCACCGTCGCCGTGAATTGGTCCGCCGCTTCGATATTGGAGAGGTGGGCAGCCTCGAGCTCCATGAGCGTGGCGCCCGGAATCCGCCCGGCGATCGCGCGCGCATCGGTTGGAGGCGTGGCAGGGTCGTGGGCGCCAGCGATCACCAAGGTCGGCGCCCGGATCGAGGCAATGGCTTCCCGCTGATCCATGTCGCGCAGCGCCGCGCAGCAGGCCGCGTAACCCTCTGGCGAGGTGGTGAGCAGCATGCGGCGGACCTTCTCCACCGCCTGTGGCGCGCGGGAACGGAAGTCGCTGGTGAACCATCGCTCCAAGACCGCGGGGGTGACGGCCTCCATGCTGCCTCGACGGACCAGCTCGATGCGGGAGTTCCACAGCTCCGGCGTGCCGATCTGCGCCGAGGTGTTGCAGAGCACCAGCCGTTCAATGCGCTCGGGTGCATGCGTGCCGAGCCACATCCCCACCATCCCGCCCATGGAGAGGCCGCAGAAGCGGACGCCGCCCACGCCGAGGGCGTCGAGGAGCGCGAGCGCGTCGCGCCCCAGGTCCGTGATGCGGTACGGCCCGGGCAAGACCTCGGATCGGCCGTGTCCACGACTGTCGTAGCGAAGCACGCGGAAGCGAGCGGCGAAGTCGGGAAGCTGCGAGTCCCACATCTCTAGCTGGGTGCCCAGCGAGTTCGACAGCAGAAGTACCGGAGCCTCCAGCGGACCATCGAGGCGGTAGAACAGCCGCGCACCATTTGCGACGACGAGAGGCATCTGCCGCACATATTCCAATGGACGATTGTGGTAAACACCGTGTTTCGCTTCGCGCGGGGAATATCCGATGGATGGTCGCAGGATTGGGATGGGGGGACGGCTCGTGTCTTTGACCATCGGTGTCTTGTGGGCCACGGCCGCGGTTGCCTTTCAACAGAATGTCCACTCAGGGGCGGGCGATCGATGTATCAGTCCCGGCGGTTTGCGCGATCTGGCGCCGCTGTGCGGAATCTGGATTGGTCCGGCGGTTGCGTACGGTCCGCTTCTCACCGAGCCAATCTACGGCGAGGTGTTGGCGCGCGAGTTCAATCTTTTCACCCCCGAGAATGAGATGAAGTGGGCGCCCATTCACCCGCAGCGATCCCAGTACAGTTTTGCGCGGGCGGATGCTCTGGTCGACTTCGCTGCCGCGAACGGGATTGCGCTCCATGGGCACACGCTGGTTTGGCACCAGCAGGTACCCGACTGGCTAAGCTCGGGCAGCTTCACCCGAGATGAGATGGTCGAAATTCTACGGGATCACATCTACACCGTGGCCGGCCGTTACAGTGGCTACGCCGTCGCCTGGGACGTGGTCAACGAGGCTTTCAACGATGACGGCACGCTTCGCCACACGCTCTGGCTCGACCGCATCGGACCTGACTACATTGATCTCGCGTTTCAGTTTGCGAGCGACGCCGATCCCTACTCACAGCTGATTTACAATGACTACGGCAACGAGGGCATCAACGCAAAGTCCACCGCGATCTACAACATGGTATCGGGCATGCTCGATCGAGGCGTACCGATCCACGGCGTGGGATTTCAGCTCCACATTACGCTCAGCGGAATCGATCTCGCGCGGTTCTCCCAGAACATGCAGCGCTTTGCGGATCTCGGGCTCGTAGCGTACATCAGCGAGCTGGACGTCCGGATCGAGTTGCCGGTGACCGACGACAAGCTGGCCACGCAGGCCGACGTGTATCAAGGAATCTTGAACGCCTGCCTCAACCAGCCTGCGTGCCAGGCCTTGCAGATGTGGGGCTTTACGGATGCCCACTCATGGGTCCCCGGTTTCTACCGCGGGTTCGGCGCCGCGCTCATTTTCGATGAGAGTTATCAGCCCAAGCCAGCCTATGACGCTCTCTTCGCCCGACTGAACCAGTGCTCGCAGGATGACCAATGAAGACGGTTTCGAAATCCGGTATTCCCTACCTCCCGGACAGCGACGACATCGGGCCGCCGGACCTGCTCAAGGCGATCCGGGCGCGGCGCAAGGGAAAGCTCTTGGATCTGGATCGCATGCTCTTGCACAGCGCGAACTTCGCCAAGGGTTGGAACAGCATGCTCGCCGCGATCCGGAACGAGCTTTCGCTCAGGCCCAAGCTGCGCGAGCTCGCGACGATGGCGGTGAGCTCGCTCAACAAAGTGGACTACGAGTGGACCCAACACGAGCCCGAGTTTCTTGCCGCCGGAGGCACGAAAGAACAGGTGGCGGCCCTCAAGAACGTGGCTGCGGCGCAGAAGAACGACAAACTGTTCGACGAGTCGGAACGGGCGACCCTGGCGCTCACTGCGGAGATGACCAAGGGGCTTGTGGTGTCGCCGGCGACGATCAAGCGCGTGCGTGCGGTTCTTTCCGACCAACAGACCATCGAGCTGATCGGTACGATTGCCGGGTACAATATGGTCTCGCGCTTTCTGATCGCGACCGGGATTGAGCCGGAGTAGCACGCGTCCTCAGGGCATCACAGGCCCTTGGCCCGCAGCAGTGTCCCCAGGCTTCGCGTGATCAGCGCAGCGTCCTGCCAAAGTATTTGCGCCGGCGAGTCGCGCCTCAGATGGTCCAGGTAATCGGTATCCAACGCGTTCACTCGATCCAGGCCGTAAATCTTGCCCTTCAGCGCCTGGTAGGGCCCGACGAGGCCTGCCCTGAGTATTCTCCTTGCGGGAATGTCGAGGCGATGCTCCTTCTGCCAATCCAGCTCGAAGTACGGCCTGGGACCAACCAGGCTCATTTCGCCTTTGAGCACGTTGAGAAGCTGGGGCAACTCGTCGAGGTAGCAACGCTTGAGGACTCGTCCAACCCGCGTCAGATGCTCGGGGTGGCGCTCCAGTCCCTTGACGCCGGCAGTCGGCGACTCGATTTGAAACCGGCGCCAGGCGCGGACGCGAAAGACGCGGAACTTGAGAATCAGGAAGCTGCTGCCGGCGCTCAGCCGCCTCTCCACGACGAAGACGCAAGCCGGTTCGCCGGCGACCAGCGCCTCGAGCGCGATCAATCCAGCAATCACAAGCCCGAGCGGAAACGGGACGATGCAGAACACCAAAGCGAAACAGCGGTCGCTCCAGTACTTCAGTTGAATCGCACGGCTGAGCTTCTCGTCCATGAGACCGGCGCAACCCTAAGTAGCAGGGTTTGCCGCGCGTTCGCCAACGCCAGGTTCCCTACGTCTTGTGCCGCAAGACGTAGAAGGAAACCCGGGACTCGGTCACCGAGCTTCGTCCCGTGTACAGGAAGGCAACGATCCAAAGAGCCAGCAAAAATACCAGGACTTCCGGGGTCCAGAGAGCGGTGAAACCGGCGACTAGGCTCGGGCGAGACTGCGGGGCGGTGGCCCAAGCCAGCGCGGCGATGGCGAGAGAATACGCCAGTGAAACCAAAGCCATCGTCTGATAGGCGGAAAAGCGGCCTTCGCCCCGGTAGTCCGCGCGCAGCGACTCGAGAGAGACGCGCGCAACGTTCGTGGCCGCTGCGGTCGCCAGGAAACTGGCCGCATAGATGCCCTTGAGAAAAAGCAGCGTCCCCAGGAGGGCGGAGGCGATGTACACCAGCGCCGTCAAGCCCTGAATCGGAACGACCCGAGTGCCATCGAGCCCGGCCGCGTAGGCAATTTTCTTGGTGCTGCCGAAGAAAGTGAAGTGCCAACGCGAGAAGAGGGCTCTTAGGATCGGGTGAACTTCCGCAAGCGATTTTCCGTAACAGCAACCGAAGCTGATGCAGGCGAGGCGACCGATGCCTTCGCCAAGCGCATAGGAAATCACCAAAGCAGCCGAGACCGGGAGCAGATGGATCGATGAATTCCCGGTGGCGGTCGAGATCAAGTTCGCCAGAGCTACTGCGCCAGGGGTGATCAGGAGTCCGACGAACATCGCGCCCGCGATGGTCAAGGTGTGGGGCTTGCGTTCTACCCATTTGGCCACGGCGCCGGATGACGGCAGGCAGACGGCGAAGATCCCGGAGCCGAGCAGCAGAATGGTCGTTCTGGACATGCCCAACCCGCCGCAGAGGAAGGTGAGCATGACCGCGCCCAGCGCGGCTGCGGTGGCGCAAAAGAAGCCGTAATAGGTCAGGTTGAGGCCGCGCCAGTTGCCGTTCGAGTCTTTCATCATCGGCACCGCCGCGAGGATCTGCCAGCGCTCGTTGGGCAGCGTATAGAAGCCCCAGATCAGCAACGCGCCCAGGCCGACGCCGAGGACCGCGACCAAAAGCTCAGGAGTCATGCGCCCCCCGGCTGGAGATGCCAATGGATGAGCGGACCCGGACCTCGGTTTCGACCAAGGGAGCTCCAAAGCCTTGGGAGAAGCGACTCGAGGCCCCGGGGCGACTCATGTTGGATATCAGGTCACAGTCGAAACGAATCCGCCGTTGCTGGAACAGCAACACATCAGTACTGCTCCCCGGTCGATACAAGCTCTTCGGTGCGCCCTTCGAAAGAAACTGCCCAATTCTCGGGACCGAGGGCGAGTCGTAGTGCCGTTCGCTGTAGGCTTGGACGACTTCGCCGATCATCAGCGCTACCACTTCGATCATCGCGATCAAGCCCACTCCGGTTCCGCCCGGAACATCGGTGTCGATGATCGACACCGTGCGCCTGTTCTTCGAGTAAGGCGTGGCAACGGCCACCACCGGCCCCGGGTTGCAGGAGTGGAAGTCTCCGTCCACCTGGTACAGAGCCTCGAGGCGTCCAGCCGCCGGCGCGTGATTGTAATGGTACTTTTCGGGAGTGAGCCGAATGATCGCGAAGTCGCAGTCGCGAAAGGCTTGGATCCACTGGTGTTGACCCGGACCCAAGAGCTCCTCCATCGAAAAGAACTTCCCCTTGATGAAGAGACTGGAGCGCGTGCGAAGGGAGCCCACCAGCGCGCGACCATCCGCCGGGGAAACGACGATCGCCGGATCTTCGGGCATCGGACGGCATTCCCAGTACTTGATTTTGCGTTCGAAGAACTTCCGCGCCGTGGTCAGCTCGTCGGGAGATTGGAGGCACTCGGAAAGGGACACGCCCAGCTTGCGAGCGAATTCGACTGGACCGAGCAGCTTGCTGCCCAATGCAAGGTCATAGTTCAGGAAGCCGAGGCAGCGGGAGGCGCGCGGACCGATCAGGGCCCGAAACAGGTCCGGCGCGACTTCCCTCACCTCGGAGTAGATGAAGTTGACCAACGGATCCCAGTACAGATGCTCATCGCGAATGCGACCGCTGTCCCGGTCGATGTACTGGTGGCGAATCTCGGCTCTCTTCACCTGGACGTAATTGTCCATCCCCCGGTCAATGAATCGTGTGACCGAATAGAAAAATCTGCGCAATTTCTCGCGGATCAGTGCGAGCGAGAGCGCTTCCAGATCACATGTAAGTGACAGTTGAGAAAGGAAGCGAGGCGTTCGGCTTCCTCGCCGGCCGCACGGCGCGCCCAGGAAGGTATCTCGACGAATGGCTCGACGGTGACCTCCAGGCGGCTGCCCTTCAGAGAGTGCCGCCAGGTACCTTGCATCATGCCGTTAACCAGCAACACCGGTGAAAGCCAGCCCTGCGGGCGATAGACCTGCTGCCGCAGATCCCCGGGTAGCAACTGGTGCGCGTGGCAGGATGCGGCAACCACGTATTGATCGAAGCCGGGCAGCAGCCGGACGGAGCGGGAGGCTGGAAGCTCTCGCAGCTCTCGGAGGTTGGCGACGAGCATCCAGGCTCGTTGGCCACCCAGTTCGACGGAAGTGACCTCGTCGCCGAGCGAAGAAATCCACTGGCGAGCGGTAGCCATGCCGCCCCTGTCGCCCCACCAGCGGGCCAGGTCCCGGTAGGTCGCCGGACCGTACGTGGCCAGGAAACGCCGAGCGATCTCGGCGGTGGCACTTTGGCCATCGAAGCGCGCGGGCGGCAGCGTCAACCAGGTGTCCGGTCGCGTGAATCGGACGCGTTGACCGACGCTGGGGCCGAAACACAGTCGACCGGTGAAAGCCGCTGGCTTGAGGACTGTCCCCCAGCTGTAGGCGAGCTTTGCGGCCACACCGGACGAACCGATCCGCTTCGCCACTTCCTTCACCAACTCTTCGCGGGTCATCACGCGATTCTCGAGCGCGGCGGCAATCATCTCGGTGAGCCGCTCCAGTTCTTCGAGCGTGATGCCGTAATGTTTTCTCCACAGCAGGGGCCTCAGGTAGCGCCGACTGGTTTTGAGCCCCGCGTACCACAGAGGCAGCTCGCGGGCGGGAAGTAGGTGAAGCGTGCCCCGCATTGCCCAGGTCTTGACGAGCGTTCGTTCCTCCCACAGCGCGCGTTGAACCGCGCCGCGCTTGAGGCCTTCAACCCTCGCCCAGACGGTCAGCTCCGCCGAGGAGATCAGCTGGGCGTGAAGGCCGCAGAGCCGGCTCGCGACGGCGAGCATGCTGCCGGCCCGTGCGCGCCGATCGAGATGCTGTCGGCGGACTCGCCAAGCCGCCGCCTGTTCCCAGGTGAGTTTCTGCATGCCCTGGACAAATATCTGCGTATTCCCCGAGGCGCTTGGAATCTGCCGAGTCCTTGCTTGCCCGGGCGTCAGACCCATCGCCCGAGCAGACACACCGCGCCGCTTTTGTGGCTTTCAGCTTTTCGAAGCGAGTAATACTGGATTCTGCTAGGGCGAGATGTAGAACTCTTGACCTCCGTATCCGCTGGCTACGAGAATTCTCGGGCAGGCCTGGATCACGCCGTCGCCATCCCGATAGTAGCGGACGATGTAATAGGAGGCGGTCACCGAGGCGGAATAGAGGTAGCCGGTCGAGAAGTCCGGGTCCATGCTTCGGGTTTCCATGACCGACGCGTTGCCTCGGAAGGTGTTTGGCGGCGCCACCGGGCCGTTCCATGGTGCCGGAAAGATCCGGTCAGTGATCACCTGCTGCGCATTCACATTCATGACCAAGAATTGGGTGTCCGGACCTGCGGTCGACGGCCGGATCGGGTCGGCCGGAGTTCTGACCGTGAACGGCGCCGGGCCTGCGGTGAAGGAGATCTGGTTACGGTCCCTGTCAATCTCGACGACCAGCGGGATGTTGACGTCCTGTACCGGCAGGACCTCGCGGCAGATCGCATCGGGAGGCGGTGGAGGAGCGCAAAAGATGAACTCGCCTCCATCGGTGTCGCACTCAGTGCCTCCATCGAGGACCGGGTCAAGACCTCCGAGTGATTCGTCGCCGGCCCAAATGCGGGTCGGGGTGAGACAGATCAGAGCAAGCACGAGCAACGACGCGAAACGACGCATGTTGAGATCCTCCCAGGTGAGCAACGTTGGCTTGGAGGCTGCGATAAGATACTTACGCAGAGCGCAACGCAACGGATTTTAATCGGATCGTTCCATCCCGGGACACTCGCGTGTTGACGACCATGGTGTCCCGTGTCTGTTGCCCAACTCGCTTGCCAGCGGCATGCTCCGGGCATGGGGTTGAACGAGAAACAGAGTGTTCCGTCACCAACGGCTCGCCTTTCTTTCCGAACGTGGCGCGAGGATGATTTTCCTTTGGCTGTGGCGCTGTGGGGCGATCCCCGGGTCACCGCATTCATCGGTGGTCCATTCAGCGAGGAGGAAATTCGTCAGCGGCTCGAAAGGGAGATGGCTTTGCAGCACGACCATGGCCTGCAGTACTGGCCGATATTTCTCCTCGAGGGCCTTGCGCACGTCGGTTGCTGTGGATTGCGGCCGTATCGCCCCGAGCAGGGGGTTCTGGAGATCGGCTTTCATCTCCGGGCAGAACACTGGGGGAAGGGTTTAGCGGCCGAGGCCGCTCATGCGGTAATCGCCCATGCATTCGGTGCGCTTGGGGCGAACGCTCTTTTCGCCGGCCATCATCCCGACAACCACGCTTCGCGGAGGGCCGTTGGGCGACTGGGCTTACGCTACACGCATGACGAGTTGTATCCGCCCACCGACCAACAGCACCCCTCGTACTTGCTGACCCGCGAGGAGTATCTGGCGAGTCGCCCCTCCAACGTGTGACGCCTGCCTCAATGCGTCAGGAGGGTCACCGGCGGCGGGTTCAGAACGGTGCTCACAGGCGTAAAGACCCTCAGGCTAAACATGTTGTGCAGCCAAGTGCCTGAACAGCAAGGACAAATGCGGAGACGACGTTTAACGCCGAGCCCTTCACCCCTAAGCGCACCTGGTGAAGCACCACCCGCGAGTTACGCGGGCTTGCCGGTGCGATGCTCGATCGCGCGGATCACCGCGACCATGTCGTCGCCACCCAATCTCAGAGCGCTGGTTTCACCATAAAGCGCATGGCATGCATCGATGATGGGCGAAGCGATGCCCGCGTCGCGCGCTGCCGTAACGATCAGGCGAACGTTTTCCAAGACATTCGATATTGACGCTTGAGCTGCGAAATCGGCGGCAAGGAGCTTCGCGGCCTTCACCCGAGACACATCGCTGGCCATCGGGCTGGCGTCGAGGACCGCGACGAGTTGGGCCAGATCCAATCCCTGGCGTTGCGCGAAGTGCACGGCTTCAGCGAGCCCGGTCACCATCGCAATCATGAACAGGTTCACGGCCAATTTCATGAACAGCGCATTCGGCACCGGACCACAGTCGACAATCGCCCGGCACATTGGAGTGAGCAGGGGGCTAACCGTGGCCACATCCGTGGCGTCCCCGGCCAACATCACGACGAGCTGCCCGACCTCGGCGGGCTTGCGCGAACCGGAGACGGGTGCCTCGACGTACCGACCGCCGTGCTCGCGGACCTCGGCTTCGAGCGATTTCGAGTAGCTCGGCGAAGGCGTTCCCATGCTTATCAGCGTCCGTTCCCGGACCCGATCGGCGAAGTCGCGGTCACCGCGCGCGAGTACCTCATCGGTTGCCTCGCCGTTTACGAGCATCAGAATCACAACTTGGCATCTGGCGAAGACTTCAGCCGGGTCCTGCGCGACGCTCGCTCCCGCCTTCGCCAGCAGCGCGGATTTGGAGCGCGTCCGGTTCCAGACCAGCAGCGGCGTGCCCGCCTTGACGAGGTTGAGCGCCATAGGCTCACCCATCGTGCCGAGGCCGATAAAGCCAATCGGTTCAGAACGAAGCATTGCTACTCCTCGATTGCACCGCCGACCGCGCGAAGGTGCTCGCGGAACGACAAGCGGGGGTTTTCGATGCGCTGCGCAACGTACTCATCGAAACGTACCTGTTCGCGCAAACTGCTTCCAGTGCGCATTTTCAGCGCTTGCTCCCGCTCGGCGGTGCGGATCGCCTCGGCCACCAGGACAACCGCCGGCAAGCGATCCTCGTTGAGGAAGATGACTCCATCGCCATCTGCAATCACGAAGTCGGAATCCGTCACGTCGACCGATCCGACACGGGCGACGGACAGAGCGTCATCAGGGCGTGGGTCAAGTCGCAACGGACCGTTTGGTGGCACCACTCGGCCAGAAGACAGTAAGGCGGCTCTCTGCGAGGTAGTAATCAGGCTTGCTGCCCGCGGGGTCCGCCCTCGACTTTCACCCGGGGTAGCGGTAGGCGAGGAACTTCGTGCGCCTGTTTGTCCAGCACAAAACCGCATACCAGTATCCGAAGCCCGCGGCGCTCGGCCCGCATCTCG
>Ga0126383_10001720_pt1 | contig 13749 bp, 13 predicted proteins | sample PanSoiMetPlot_35_FD_96882 | JGI IMG/M metagenome (GOLD analysis project Ga0126383, IMG submission 96882) | Tropical forest soil microbial communities from Panama - MetaG Plot_35 | ecosystem: Environmental > Terrestrial > Soil > Tropical forest > Bulk soil | place: Panama | collected 2016-02-17
CCTGTCACTTCAGCCCTTGAGAGCACAAGATAAGGTGCAAGAGAAACCAAGACCCGAAGAACGAGCCAAGGGGCCAATCCCTGTTAAGTTGCAGATTGTTTTCTCCGAATTTGACGGAGAGAAAAAGATTTCCAGCATGCCCTATACCTTCATACTGCTCACTGACGAAAAATCGACTGGTCACGGCGCGAGCATACGAACCGGTATTCGAATCCCTATCGAGGTAGACGGGAAGGATCAAAAAACTACCTACATGGATGTCGGTTCAAACATTGATTGCAATGTCGGGGCCGAAGACGACGGGCGGTTCTTGGTCCATTTGATCTTTGACCGCTCCGCGCTCTATCCGAATAAGTCCTCAGAGGGTGAGCGGCTTGTTGCTGAGCCCAATGGGCAGCCGATCATCCGCCAATTCAGAACCAACGAGAGCTTGCTTCTCAAAGATGGACAGACGCTGGAAAACGCGCTCTCAACGGATCCTCTCAACGGCCACATGCTGCGCGTTTCGGTGACGATTAACGTGCAAAAATAAAGCCGAATTGATTGAACTCACGCCAGCAGGGCACCGAGTGCTGCGGATAACTGAGAAAAGGCAAATGAGTACCCGAGCTGCTGTAGCTTTTGCGGACTGACGCGCTGGCTGGATAACAGCAGCGCGTCGGCCATTTCTCCCAGCGCCAGTCTTAGCGCGAACGCCGGAGCAGGAAAGAGCGCTGGCCGGCGCAGCGCTTTAGCCAATGTTTTCGTAAACTCCGCGTTTTGCACCGCGTTGGGCGCAACGACGTTCAACGCGCCTCGCACTGTTCCATTCTCTATGACGAACCGAACGATCCCGATGACGTCCTCGAGAGTGATCCAAGACATCCACTGCTTGCCAGAACCAAGCCTGCCCCCCGCGCCCAACTTAAAAGGCAGAAGCATCTTGGCCAACGCGCCGCCGTGCCGTGACAGAATAATCCCGAATCGCGCCAACACAACACGGACGCCCAAAGCTTCTGCTTTTGATGCCTCTGCCTCCCACTCCCGCGCCAAGCCTGCCAAGAAGTCCGTCCCCGGCTTGCTCTCCTCGGTTAGTACTTCGTCTCCGCGATCTCCGTAGATCCCAATCGCCGAAGCTGAGACCAACACCCTCGGCCGCGCATTCATCTTCGCCAGCGCATTGACCAGTGCTCGCGTCGCATCAATCCGGCTTGTCCACAGCAGCTCTTTTCCCTCTTTCGTCCAGCGCCCTCCTGCGATTGAGGCTCCAGCTAAATTCACCACAGCGTCCGCGCCAACACCTGCGCCACCTAATTCTCCCGTCACGGGGTTCCAAGCGACGTCGAATCCTTCTTTTGTCGTACCTACCGCTGTGCTCTGCGGCCGCATCAGCCGGCACACGGTGTGGCCGTCGCGTGCTAGCGCCTGGACCAGAGCTGTTCCCACTAGCCCTGTCGAACCCGTCACCAAGATCTTCATTCCGTCCTCCGCCCATGTACGCCCTCGAAAGAATTGCCGTACCCTCTCGCACGCTACGCAACCACGGCCTGGCGGTCAAGCCACCGAGTTTTTCAAAGTGTTTGGCTAAGCTGAAACTGCTAAATCTATAGTCAGACGCTCGCATGCGTACCCCTGCTGGCGTTACAATTCTCATGTGCCTCCAGTCTCACAAACCGTTCGCGTCAGAGTGCTTTTCTTTGGCCGCCTAAAAGATGTCATCGGCCACGCCGAAGAATCCCTAGACTTTGCCGAAGCCTCCACGATCGAACAACTCTTCGCCGTCTATTCACAGCGAGTTCCAGAGCTGGCTAAGTATCGCTCCTCCGTCGTAGCTTCCCGCAATCAGGAATTTGCAGCTTGGGACACCCCGCTTCATTCCGGCGACGAAGTCGCCTTTCTGCCGCCCGTCAGCGGCGGCTAGCTCCTCTATGACGCCTTCTTGCGATCACGATGATATTTGCCAGCTGGTTCACGGGCCTATTGATCCCAACCCTCTCATGCGCCAGGTTCGATCTCCCGAAGACGGCGCCATCGTCACCTTCGACGGCTTTGTCCGCAATCAGTCGCACAATCGCAACACGCTCTACCTTGACTATGAAGCCTACGAATCTATGGCCCTCGGCAAAATGCGAGAAATCGCCGCACAGCTCCACGAAAAGTACCGTATACATCGCGTCGCAATTGTTCACCGCCTCGGCCGCCTTGAAATCGGCGAAACCAGCGTGGTCATCGCCGTGAGCGCCCCCCACCGATCCGCCGCGTTTGACGCCTGCCGCTTTGCCATTGATACTCTCAAGCGCACTGTGCCCATCTGGAAGAAGGAATATTTCGAGGACGGCGCGGTCTGGGCCGACGGCGAACTTCCCCCTGCGCCCGTGGCGACGCCGCGCGCGAAACCCGCATCTTAACCCCCAATGCTCACCCCGTCGCTCCGCCCCGGATATATCATCGTCTTGGCCCTGGCCGTCTTGTTTTTGAACGGAATCGCTTCCACCCAAGAGAATCCCAACCGCCCGCTATGGGCCCAGAAATCACGGGCGCAGAAGTCCAAAACCAGCTCATCCACCTCCAGCTCGAATTCCGGTGCGGGCGCTCCTATCCCCAGCACTCCCGACGGCGAACCCGGCAAGATCGTGCAGCCCACACCCTCCCCTCCTAAAGAAGGGAACCCGGAAGCAGCCGCCCAAGGCAACCGGATCCGCGTCAACGTCAATCTCGTAACTGTCCTTGTCAGTGTTCTCGATGACCACAACCGCCCTGCTCCCGACCTGCCACGCGAGGCTTTTCAGGTTTTCGATGAAGGGAACGAGCAGAAAATCGACGTCTTCGAGCCGGAGACCTCGCAGCCGCTTGACTTAGCCCTCATGATTGACGCCAGCATGAGTGCGCACAAAGAAATTTCTTTTGAGCAGGAGGCTGCCGCCCATTTTATCCGCCAGGTCGTCCGCCCCGGGGATCGCCTCTCCGTTTTTTCGTTTGATGAGGATGTTTCTCAGCGCGCGGCATTTTCCGACAATATCGCCGCTCTGCAAGACGCCGTCCGCAAAATCCCCAATGGTGCGGGTACTTCCATTTATGACGCCATACTCTTAGCTTCACGTGCGCTCTCCCGCCGCGGGGACGACCGGCGCCGCGTCATCGTCCTCGTAACGGACGCAGGAGAAACCACCAGCCGTTCCGACTTCGATGCGGCCCGCAGAGAAGCTGTCCTCTCCAACGTGCTTCTTTACACCATTGTTATTCGTCCCGTGAAAAACGAGAACGGCCGAAATACCGGCGGCGAACACGCGCTCGAAACCATGACGGACACTACGGGCGGCGCGATGTTCTATCCGGACACGCCACAGGAACTCACTGGTATTTTCGATCGCATTGACCGCGAACTCCGCACCCAATACCGACTCGCCTACTATCCCAACCCCCGCGGGCCCGCGAATACCTACCGCTCCATCGAAGTTAAAGTCACCACCGGCAGCTATCAGGTCCGGCACCGCAAGTCCTACTTGACCGCACCGCAGTAGCCATAACGCCGCTCATCGAATGATGCCGTTTTCGATACCCCGGTACTCTCGATCTATGGCTTCTCACTTGGCGGAACGAGAACATGAACGGATGGGGCCGTGTTTCCACACAAGTCCGAGAACTTGTACGGAGGCATCATGCTGCGACCAATGAGTTTCCTGGCAGCGCTTTTGTGGCTAGCCATGCCGGCAACGCCGAGCTATGCCCAGGATCAGTCACAGGAGCAACCTCCACCGCAGCCTTCCCTAGCCGATGTAGCCCGTCAGGCGCGCAAGGATAAGGAAAAAAACACGACCAAGCCCAAGACGGTAGTTACCGACGAGAATCTTGCTACTAGCAGGGGTTTGGGTGGAATAACAGGTGACTTGGGCAGTGCGCAAAGCGGGGTGGATAGCAACGCCATGGCTAAGGCTTTGGCCAAGGTCGAGGAAGCCGAAGCGGGGCTGCGGCAGTTGCAATCTCTCGATCGCACAACTTTGGCAAAGGCCGTGTTGTTGGACAATGACGTGGACTTTCCCAATCGGCGCGCCTGGGAAGACAAGCTTTTTGCTGCGAAAGAACACTATGTTTCTCACGAAGGCGAGCTAGTTACAGAACTGAAGGAGATTGTCTCGCAGGTGCAGTCGCGCCAGGGGAACCAAAAGTTGGATCCTAACGATCCAAGGGCGCAGCAGATGAAGAGCAGGCTCTTGGAAATCGTGCAAGACGCTCTCCGCACCGAACAGGACTATCGCGCTGTGGTCATGGAGGGTTGGAACCTTGCCAAACAAGCCAAGCACTAACGAGGTTGTAACACAGCCAGACGCAAAGCGGGTTGAAACGCCGACGTCCAACACTACCGACACCCGGAACAAGGCGGTAGTCGCTTACCTCGACGGCCGCCGCTTGAAAGGCTATATCTACAATTTTTCTGCACAGAAGGACCGTTTCCGGCTTTTCTTCGAACAGGACACCCTTCAGCGCGAAGGCACTGACGTGCAGATGAAAGATTTGAAGGCCATTTTTTTTGCGAAGGATTTTGTCGGCAATAGTGAATACAAGGAATCCCAAACCCTTACTTCGCAGAGTCAGGGGCGTAAAGCCGAGGTCACGTTTCGCGACGGCGAAAAGCTGGTGGGAACTACCGACGCCTACAATCCCCAGAAAATCGGTTTTTTCCTCGTGCCTGCGGATCCCCGATCGAACAATCTACGTGTTTTCGTCATTACAAAGAACGCCACTCAAATCCGCTGGATCTAGTCCCATTTGTTGAATCCTACCCGGCCGCTTTGTTCTTAATTCCAAACGGCCCCAAGTCTATACCCAAGGCATTCAGGCTTTTACCCTAGGACAATATCCGGCATCCCCTTCATTGGCGTAGACCATTCCCACGCCTACAGTTTATGGCAGCTACGCTAGCAGAGATATTGAGCATGAGCACATGACCCGCTCCTGTTCCCATGCGGTAGCTGCTGGGGGTTCCCTGTACGTATGCAGCCTCGTGTACTGATCATCTGTGAACATGCAGCGGAACGCGATACCATTCGGGTACTCGTTGGGACGATGGGGTGTCAGTGGGTGCTGGCTTCAGGGATAGACGAAGCCCTGGCTCTGCTTGGCCGTGAACGCACGTCGGCTGCGTTGCTCGAATTACCTGGCGCGGTTTCCGACTTTGCCAAGTTCGACCAGGGCGTCAGAGAGCTTCTGGTGCGCTTTCCGGGACGAGTCATTGTTCTGACCGACGAAACGCCAACTCCCATGACCAGTGAGCTGATTTCCAGGTATTCCATCCCCGCCGTGAAACGGGACCGCGTGGCAGTGGATCTCTGGCCTCGTCTGGAGTCCATGGTGTATCCGCAACTCGCAAGTCGCCGGATTACCAGAGTAGCTCGCCTCGTCCTGGATACTTTCTTGCAGCCTTTGCCCGTTGGCATCCGTAATATGCAGCCCGATACTCGCCAGTTAGTCTACGAGGCCCCCGCCCTAACTGCCGACATTTCCTTTGAGCGCTCCCCTAATTCCCCCTCCATAACCCTGATGGGGCAAGTGCTGAGGACCAAGGATCCGCAGATTCCTCTCAATGGCGTCAGCGTCGTGCTTAAAAGCCGGAAGGGTCCTCTCAATGTCAAGATGACCAACGAGACTGGCGAGTTTTCCTTTGAATTCCAAGATGAGCGGAGCGTATCACTCGAAATCGAAGTCAGCCCAAATGATTGGGTGTTGCTGATTACTCCCCCCTTAGACTGGGCCGCAGGATCTGAGGATCACGCGATGGGCAGATCTAGCATCCAAAATAGTTCCACGACCAACGGCGCTAAGTTTCCAGGAAAAAAGGCAAAGCTAGTATGAGATTGCGATGGCTTTGGGTTCCATTGCTTATTTGCGGGCTGTTAGGCAGGCCGGCCAGGGCAGACAACCGGGTCATCGTTCGCACAACGCTCGGTCTACAAGGTCTTCAAGCGTTTTGCAAGGGCCTGCCGTTATTGCAGACCTGCACGGTAGTTGGTGGTCTGGACGGTTCACTCGGCCAGCTTTTTTTGGTTACCACTCCTGTTGATCTGACCACCTTTCTGAATCTGCTGAGCGGCACGGTAGGCATCGTGGATGCCGAAGCGGACCAGTTGGTAAGTTTGGTGGGGGGGCTAAATATTCTTCCCACTCCGATTCCTCCTACATTGATGTCGGACCGCACCCCCGTGCCATACCCCGCCGGCTCCTCGACGACAGCTTGGAATAGCTACGTCAATCAGCCAGCGGCGTCGATCGTGCAAGTCCAGAATGCGCAAAAGACATTCAATGCGATGGGGAGCGGAATTGTAGCGGATATTGATACTGGGGTGGATCCCAACCATCCGGCGCTGCAACCCATGCTTTTGCCTGGTTATGACTTCACCCGGAATCAGCCAGGTGGTTCAGAGCTAAATGATATTCCTTCTTCGCCGTGCCCATTCGCTTCTTGCCCGCCTCCTCCTTGTCCGAATTGTGCGCCGGCGCAGGTAAATCAGTCCTCGGCCGCCGTGCTCGATCAATCTTCCGCCGCAGTTCTGGACACTTCGCAATACGCGGCCTTCGGCCACGGCACCATGGTGATGGGCATCATCCATCTAGTCGCTCCGCAAGCTCAATTGCTGCCCTTGAAAGCTTTTGGTTCCGACGGCACGGGATATCTGTCGAATATCCTGCACGCCGTCTATTACGGCGCACAAAGCGGCACCAACGTCATTAACATGAGCTTTGACATGAAAGTGAATTCCTTGGAGTTTTCCAAGTCTATGGACTACGCCAATAAGAACGGCGTGATTTGCGTGGCCTCTGCGGGTAACGACGGGATGCAAGAGATTGTTTACCCGGCGGCGTATCAGAATGATGTGATGGGAGTAGCCTCCACCAGCGACACGGACACGCGATCTTCCTTCTCCAATTATGGCAACGCCATCGTGTGGGTCGCTGCGCCTGGGGAAGCCATCATATCCACCTACCCCTTTAACACTTACGCTGCTGGGTGGGGAACCTCGTTCAGCGCGCCCTTTGTTTCCGGCGCCGGCGCTCTGTTTTTGAATCTGGACAAGACCACGAACCAGTCCAAAGCTGCCGCAGCAGTCGCCCATGCGGTGCCGGTTGGCTCCGGAATGGGCAACGGGCGCCTGGACTTAGTTCAAGCATTGCAATCCGTTACCCCGTCATCTGGGAACACGGCGGACTTCGCTCTTTCCGTAAGCCCGAGCGCTGACACAATCAACGCAGGGCAATCCGCGACATTCACTGTTTCGGTCACCCCCAGAGGAGGATTCAATAACGTAGTGATGTTTACTTGCTCAAGTTTGCCTGCAGGAGCGTCCTGCAATGTGGCACCATCGACGGTCACTTTGGACGGAACCAATGTATCGAACGCGCATATCGTCCTGATGACTACCCAGCGCTCTTCTCTATTTACTTGGCCGCGGCTCAGGCTCAAACCAAGAATCAATCCATGGGTAACCTTAGCCCTTCTTGTCACCTGCATTCTTTTTTGGCTCAGCTTCATCGCTTTGCATGGAATTCAGCGCAGGCCTTTGCGGCTCCTATTGCCTGCCTCCGCGATCTTGCTTTCTGCCCTTTGTTCCTCATGCGGCGGCGGATACGTTGCGCCACTTAACCCTGGAAAGGGCCCACCCGGCGGAACGCCGGCCGGAACCTACCCCATCCTCGTCACCGGTACTTCAGGGAACGTAAGTCACGCCGCCACTACCCAGCTCACGGTCAACTAAGGCAAGCCCAGCCAAACTTACTTGTTGCGCAGCCGTGTCGTCCGTGGCGGGACTACTGTTGATTCTTGATTTCCGCGCTGGCTTGCACGATGCTTCCCTTGACGAGCTCTGTTTTCACTTCTGACTTCTGCCCAGCCAAAAGACCCACTTCCGTTTCAAATGTTCGATACCCGGGCAACGCGATTTTGATGCGATGCTTTCCCGGACTAATTAGCAAAGAATGCCGACCCCCGAGCTCGCTGGCATGACCGATGTAATTGTCATCCAGAAAAACAGCGGCGCGGCCCGGATCCACTGTCAGCTTTAGTTCGGCGGTGATGGAGGGAGGGTGGGCTCCTGGGATCAGTTGCATAGCCACGCGCACCGTCTGAACCTGTCCCGGCTCAACAACCACTTCCCGGACGAAGTCGCCATAACCTGACTGTCGAACGGTGATTTGATGTTTGCCGGGCAAGAGCAACAGCTTTTTGTCGCCCTTAAGCTCCTTGACGTAGCCGACGTAGCCGCCGTCGATCCACACACCTGCATCTTTTTCCACGCCTGTAGCGCCCTTGAATTTCAGCTCTCCCATAACCTTGCTGTCTTGCGCGGCAGAACGCGGAGCCGCAAGGAGGATGCAAAATAAAGCGGAAAGAAGAACGGGAGGAAACCGCAGACTTCTGTGCATTGTGCCCTCTGTTTCTGGGCGGGAATATATACTAACTCAGAAGAGGTTTTATGGGTTCGCTAAAACTCTTTCAGCTATAAACATTCTTGAATATTCCAGGTTGAAACTGCGTGCCCGCATCGGACCGGGCTGGAAATTGCTAGTCACTTTCCTCTGTTATTCCTTACTTCTTACTTTGGCTCCGCCAGGCTCAGGCAAACGTCTGGCCGATGCACAAAGCACGGCCACTCTGGCATTCTCTCAAAGCCCTTCCGCCACGAGGACGCCGCCTCTGACATGTTTGCCCTGCTCGATCATCTGGGGATCCGCGACTGCAAGGGCGTGGGCATCAGCGCTGGCGGAAACGTCCTCTTGCACATGGCCATCAAGCCTTCGGATCGCGTTCAAGCTATGGTTTTGGTCAGCGCGACTCCTTACTTTCCCGCGCAAGCACGTCCCTTCAAGGATCAATATCCCGACAGCTGTTGCGCAACCCACGCCACAAGTCTTAAAGGGCAGGGAACCGTGATTTCCAGTTCCTAGATTCGAATTTGCTACAATTTATCTTGCCATGCTCTCTATTTCCCGCCGCCGGGGAAGCCTGTTCGTCGCAGCTCTTTCCGTCGGTCTCTCCTCGCTTCTCGTTGCCGGCCCCGCTTCAGATTGGAAAACACTTGCCCCCGGGATGGACCTCAAATATGTAACCGCGAAGAAGCCCAGTTCCGTCGGAGACTCACGGATTGCCATTCTGCGGATGGATCCGAACTCATGGCAGCTGGAAGCTGTGGGCATCACGCAAACGGGCGAATCTGCGGGGCATACCGCTCGCGACTGGTCGTGGAGCCACAATTTTTCCGCGGCGATTAACGCCGGAATGTTCGCTTCGGACTACAAGACGCACCTTGGCTACATGCGCTCCGGCGTGCATGTCAACAACAGCCATCCAAACGTCTACCAATCCGTGGCGGCCATCGAGCCCAATGATTCCCACTCCCTTCCTCGCTTTCGCATTTTTGATTTGGACGCTCCGGGAATCCATTTCCAGGACATTCTCAAAGATTACCGCTCGGTGCTGCAGAATTTGCGGCTGGTCAAGCGCCCCGGCTTAAATCAATGGAGCCCGCAGGGTCGCAAGTGGAGCGAGGCCGCGCTCGGTGAAGACGAGGCGGGCCGCGTTTTATTTATCTATTCGCGTTCACCCTTCTCGATGCACGATCTCAACGACGAAATGTTGGCCGCTGGTATCGGCCTCGTCGCCGCCCAGCATCTCGAAGGCGGGCCGGAAGCGCAGGTCTATGTTCATGTTGGCGCCCTGGAACTGGAAATGGTCGGCAGCTACGAGACTTCATTCACCGAAAATGATAAGAACTCCGCGGCCTGGCCGGTTCCCAATATTCTCGGCGTGCGTCCTCGCCTATCCGCCGCCCACTAATCCGCCACGCAGCGCTCCCGCGTGGCGCGTCAAAAGCTGTAAGGCTATATAAGGCTCCGTTACAGACCAAGCTTTAGCCCGTTCCGCAACTTCATTTTTCCCGATTTCCTGTACAGTCTAACCTGCCAACAGAGGGTGCGTTGTAGAATACTGCGGCGAGGGAAAAAATGCGGAAGCGTGTAGATCATAGAAAAAGAAAGCTTGCGAACTTTCTATTCTTTTTGCCAACGCTCTTTTTCTTCTTTGGTCTTTGGAACTCTGCGGCGCGCTCGCAATCCGCGCAAGATTCTGCGGTCAAAGATCCTGCCGTCGAGCGCGGCCGTAAACAGTTCGCGGAATCCTGCGGATTCTGCCATGGCCCTGATGCCACCGGCGCTCGCGGCCCGGATCTGGTGCGCTCGCCGCTGGTCGCTCATGACGTCAAGGGCGATCAAATCGGCGAAGTAGTTCGCCGCGGCCGTCCCGATAAGGGCATGCCGCCCATGGCCAACATCACCAATGAACAGGTGGCCGACATCGCCGCCTTTCTGCACGCGCGCGCCAAAGAATCACTCGAGTCCGCCGGCGTTCCAAGCGCCTATCCCATCGAGAAACTACTCACTGGCAACGCCGATGCTGGCAAAGCTTTTTTCAACGGCGCCGGCGGCTGTAAGAATTGTCATTCCCCCACCGGCGACCTCGCAGGCGTCGCCGCCAAATACTCTTCCATCGAACTCGAAGCTCGCATGCTTTATCCCGGCCACCGCAAAGCGCGCCCTCCCCCAACCGCCACCGTAACGCTGCCTTCAGGCGAGCAAATCAAAGGTCAGCTGGTGCATGCCGACGACTTCGTGGTTGGCTTGCGCGATGCCTCCGGCTGGTACCGCTCTTTCGCGCGCGACCGCGTGAAAGTCGAAATCCAGGATCCGCTCGCCGCCCACCGCGAATTGCTCGACAAGCTTACACAGGCGGATGTTCACAATCTCTTTGCCTATTTGGCAAGCCTGAAGTAGGGAAGCACAACCCTGATTCAGAAGAGAGGAGCCGCAATGCTTTCTTATCTTTCACAAAAAACGCGAGTCGCAATCCCGCTGCTGTTCCTTGCTCTCGGCCTAAGCGCGCCCTTCGCCGCCGCGCAAGGCCTCGATCCCGCAGCCCTCCTCAAACCCGCCACCAACACCTGGCCCACCTACAACGGCGATTACTCCGGCCGACGCTTTAGCACCCTCGATCAAATCAACGCCACCAACGTCAACTCCCTTACGCTCGCCTGGATCTTTTCCCCGCACCGGGAGCTTAAATCCACTCCTCTCGAGGTGAACGGCGTTCTCTACTTCACATCTCCCGACAACGTTTGGGCCGTGGATGCTCGCTTCGGCCGTGAGATCTGGCACTATTACCGAAAATCGGAAGGCGACCACATCGGCCAGCGTGGCGTGGGCATGTACAAGAATTGGCTTTACTTCACCACGCCCGACGCCCACTTGATTTGCCTCGACGCCAAAGACGGCACCCTTCGTTGGAACGTCGAACTCGCCGATCCCAAACTCGGCTACTTCGCTACGATGGCGCCCCTTGTTGTCCGCGATCACATCATTGCAGGCGTCTCGGGCGACGTTACGGATGTTCGCGGCTACCTCGAATCTCTCGATCCGGAAACCGGATCCATCCAATGGCGCTGGTACACCGAACCCGATCCCGGCCAGCCCGGCTCCGAAACTTGGCCGAATGATACCGACGCACTCCTCCACGGCGGCGGCATGACTTGGATGACGGGAACTTACGATCCCGAACTCAATCTTCTCTATTGGGGCACAGGCAACCCCAACCCCGTTCTCGTTGGCGAAGAGCGTCCAGGCGACAATCTCTACACCTGCTCGATCGTCGCTCTCAATCCGGACACGGGAAAACTCGTATGGGCATTTCAGCCTTCGCCGCACGACGTCCACGACTGGGACGCGGTCGAAACCCCCGTTTTGTTCAACGCCGAGTTCAAAGGAAAACTGCGCAAACTTCTCGCCCAAGCCAGCCGCAATTCTTTTTTCTTTGTCCTCGATCGCGCTACTGGTGAGCATCTGGTCACCGCTCCTTTCATTGATCAGACTTGGGCCTCGGGAATCGACTCTAAGGGCCGCCCCATCGCCAAGCCCGACGCGGCTCCCAGCCCCGACGGCGCGCTCGTCGAACCCAGCTCCGACGGCGGCACCAATTGGATGGCGCCCAGCTTCGATCCTCAAACGAATCTGTTTTATGTGAACTGCCGCCGCATCTTCAGTGTTTTTTACCGCACCACGGAGGGCAAGGCCGAGGGCTGGGGCGGTCGCGACCGCAATTTATGGGCAAACTCCACTCTGCGTGCACTCGACTACAAAACCGGCAAAGTCGTATGGAATCACGAACTCGGCAACGGCGGAACCATCGCAGGCATTCTCACCACCGCCGGTCACCTACTTTTTACCGCTGACAATTCCGGCAATCTGCTCGCAATTGATCCCGGCACCGGCAAAACCCTCTGGCATCTCAACGTCGGCGGAGAACTCCTCGCCTCTCCCATGACCTACGAACTCGACAGCCGCCAATACTTGCTCGTTCCCATTCAAGACAATCTCTACGCCTTCGCCTTGCCTGAGCGTGCCGCGGTTCGCAACCGGTCCACTGCAGGTCAACGATAGGCCGGCCGCGTCACGCGCCCATGGCGCGCAACCGTAGAGACGGCCTTCTGCTTGCCCTGAGTTTCGAAAGGAAGCCGTCCGCTTGCCGCTTCACTCGTACCGCAATGCTTCCATGGGGTCAATCGACGACGCGCGTCGCGCCGGCACAAAGGCCGCCAGAGCCGCCGCTAGAATCAGCAGCAAAACGGCGGCACTAAAAAGAATAAGGTTCTGCGCGCTTCCTTCCGCCCACCGCGAAAGGAATTTGCCCAACGCCAGACTCAACACCACGCCTCCCGCCAGCCCGCCGATAACGCTCGTGGCCGTAGACGCAAACACAAGCCGTAGCACTTGCACTCCATTTGCTCCCAGGGCCATGCGAATTCCAAACTCGTTCGTCCTTTGCGCCACAGTGTAAGACACCACGCTGAAAAGCCCGGTCGCTGCCAGCGCCAGAGCCAGCATGGAAAATCCCCCGAACATCCCTGACACCAACCGGCCGTACGAATACTCCGGCATGCGCTCAATCCACTGTTGCAGGTCGCGCGTGCGCCCAAACACCTGTTGGTCGGGATCGACGGTCTTGACCGCTGCGCGAACGCGGTTGAGCGCCGCCAAGGGCTCGGCGTGCGTGCGCACAAGAATCTGCGTCCAGACACGCACCACGAGAGAAAACGGCACAAAAACGGCCGGCTTGACCGGGTTGCGCAGTCCATCATCGCGCGCGTCCGCCACAACGCCGATAACTTGCAGCCAATTATTGCTTTCCGTGACCGCTTGGGTGTACGGCGGCTCGCTTTTCAAATCAGGGAAGCGCAACTGCTTGCCAACGGGATTTTCTTGAGGCCAATACTGTCGTGCCAGAGTCTGATTGACCACGCACATGCGCGCACCGCGCGTCAATTCGGGATGGTCCCACAGCCGCCCCGCTAGCAGCGGAATATGCAGAACCGAAAAATAGTCCGAATCGACGAAATTCAAGCGCGCGCTTTGCTGCTGATCTGAAGGCCGGCCGAAGACTTCAAAGGTCGTCTCGTTGCCATTCCAGGGCGGCGTAGCATTCGTGGAAATGCCCGCTGAAACCACTTCCGGCAACGCCGCAATATGTTCGCGGAGCTGCTCGAAGTAATTCGTGCGGTCCTCCCACGGAACATGCGCATTTTGATGCACGGGAATGCCTACGGACATCACGTTATGCGGATCGTAGCCGAGATTGGCGCGGACAATACGGACAAACCCGTTGATCACCGCCGCAGCAGAAGTCAGCAGGAGCAGCGTCAGCGCGATTTGTCCCATCACCAGCATGCTGTGCGC
>Ga0126383_10001723_pt1 | contig 13746 bp, 7 predicted proteins | sample PanSoiMetPlot_35_FD_96882 | JGI IMG/M metagenome (GOLD analysis project Ga0126383, IMG submission 96882) | Tropical forest soil microbial communities from Panama - MetaG Plot_35 | ecosystem: Environmental > Terrestrial > Soil > Tropical forest > Bulk soil | place: Panama | collected 2016-02-17
ATCACTATACCGGAGTCGGGGAAGTGTTGGCCGTGCATGCTTTGGACAATGTATTTGGGAAGCTTCAGCAGCAAATCCGTGTCAAGCGCGGAAGTCTTTTTTCCCTCGACGACGCGAAAAACAACGATCTGATTCTCATCGGATCGCCCTCGGAAAATCTCACGCTGCTGGTGATTCCCAGCACCCGGAATTTTATCTTCAAGAAAATTACTTCTGGGCCGCGCACCGGGCAGGTTGCCATCGTCAATCTGCACCCCGAGGCCGGCGAGCCGAAATCTTATCTGGCCACTCCCGCCGGTGAGGCGCTCGCGGATGACTATTCCGTCATTGCGTTGGTGAAGGGGCTGAATCCCGCGCGGTCTGAACTGATTCTCGCGGGTACAACGACCATTGGAACGCAAGCGGCCGTCGAGTACGTTTGCCAGCCTGATTACCTCGAGCAGCTGCTCGTCCGGCTGGCTGTTTCCAATTCCGGCGAATTAAAGCCCTTCGAAGCGGTCATCCATGTGAAAGTGACCCGCGGCGTGCCCGTAGGTTCGCAGCTTGTTGCGCTGCGGAAGGAGCCGGCTTAACCGGCAGTCGGAAATGGCGGGTTACGGCGCGGGTGGTTTCAAGCGCGGATCGAGTCCGGCCGCGGTCTTGAATTCCTGGGCTGCGCCCGATTTATCGCCTTTTCTCTCGAGAGCCAAGCCAAGTTGGTAATGCGCGGGAGCGTAGCCCGGCACGTTTTGGATTGCCGTGCGAAACTGCGAAATCGCACCATCGATATCTCCGGCATTGAGCAGGCGGCGTCCGGAATTGGTTGCGAAGAGCGCGGCCTGCTCGCTGGTCTTCTGCTTTGCGATTTCCGCACCTCGGCGGCTCTCCTCGGCGGCACCCTCGGCGTCGCCCAGCTGGCGCAATACGGTTGCGAGCGTAGTGTGCGCGCCGGGAAACTCCGGCTGGAGGCGAATCGCTTCCCGCAGCGCCTTTGCCGCTTCCTGGAACTCGGCCTTTTGCTTCAACACCGTGCCCAGTGTGTAGTACGCCTCGGCGTAGTCCGGTTTGACGCGAATTGCCGCTCGCAGCTCCTCGGCGGCTGCGGCAAAGTCGCCTTGTTGCCAGAGCGTCACGCCCAAAGTGTAGCGGGCGTCGGCTTGGGCGGGATCTAGTTCAGCCGCCTTGCGCAACTCGGCCAGGGCTTCGGGCAGCTTGTCCTTCAGCTTGAGCGCCAGGCCCAGGTCATAGTGCAGCGTGGCGTCTTCGGGAGAAAGCTTCAGAGCCTCCTCGAAATTGGTCATTGCCGAGTCAAAGTTCTCGACCTGTAGATAGGCGGCTCCGAGATTCCCGATGTATCCGCTGTCTGCGGGGCGCAGGCGAATGGCGGCCTGGAATTCGCCGATCGCCCCCTGGGCGTTCCCGTTTTGCAGGTACGCGAGGCCTAGATTATTGTGCACGTCGGGGCTGTCCGGCCGCGACCCGAGCGCTCTGCGGAAAGCGGCGATGGCCTGTTCAGCATCGCCGCTGTGCTCGAGCAGCAGCCCCAAGCTGTTCTCCGCATCGGAATAATCCGGGTCTAACTTTACGCACGCCTCGAGTTCGTCGATGGCCGCACTAGTCTTGCCCTGTAACTTCAGAACTTGAGCGAGGTAGTAGTGAGGGCCGGGGTCGGCCGGTTCCAGTTGCGCCGCCGCTTGTAAGTTCCGAGCCGCTTCCGTCAACGACTGCTGCCGATACTGCAAAACGCCAAGATGAAAATGTGCTTTTGCGAATTTGGGTTCGAGCCGCAGCGCTTCAGAGAATTCATCGGCGGCATCTTGCGAGTCCGATTTCTGGACCAACACGGTTCCCAGTTCGTCATGGAGCTCGGGTCGTTGCGGCTCGAGCGCGATCGCCCGGCGGAATTCCGCGATGGCCCCGTCGAAGTCTTTCGAGAAATCCAGCGCCCGTCCCAGCGTGCGATGGGTCTCCGAATCGTTTGGCGCCAAATGCACGGCCTCCCGTGACTCGCCTAGCGCCAGAGACAAATCTCCTTTGCGGATGAGAGCATTCGCGAGGTTTATGTGCGCTTCAACGAAATCCGGCCTCAGTTTTAAAGCGCTTTGAAATTGCCTGATTGCGGCGTCGACCTGGTCCCGGGCGAGCAACACCCAGCCAAGCGAGTTGTGCCCCTCGGGGCTTTTTGGCGCAAGCCGAACCACCTTTTCAAACGCCGCCCGCGCGGAATCGAGGTCTCGCTTCTGAAGGTCCGCCAAGCCCTGCTTGTAGATCGCTGTTGCTTGCGATGCGGAGGCGGAGGGGGTGGAGTCCGCGGACTGGCCACGACCAGTCCCCGAGGCAGCAAGAATACAGATGGCACAAGCGCCGGGGCAGGAAAAGAAGCGTAGACCGAGACCAGCAAAACGGAGTTTCACGCGAGGGAATCCCTTGATCGCAAGCAAAATTTTAACACGGTTCAAGACTGCCATTGCCTGGCGCGCCAAACTGCGCCATTTTCGACTGCGGGTTGACCCGCGTCGACTGCCAACTTACTATTCTTGGGGGGTTGATGACTTTCTCTTCTCTTCGGATGCTCATTCGGTTCGGACTGTGCGTCTGGCTTTCCTTGCATATTGGCGGGTCCCGAGCCCAGGGAACGGGCCTAGCTCAAGCGAAAACCGCCCCAGCGATCGCTCATTTCACGGACCTTGCCCGAAAGGCCGGGCTGACCGCGCCCGTGGTATTCGGCGGCGAAAGCACAAAAAAATACATCATCGAAACCACCGGTACCGGAGTCGCCATCTTCGATTATGACCACGACGGGTGGCCCGACATTTTCATGGTCAACGGCACGAAGCTGGAAGGTTTTGCGGCTGGCCAGGCCCCGACAAACCATCTCTATCACAACAACCACGACGGCACCTTCACCGATGTCACGGAAAAGGCCGGCCTGGCACACACCGGGTGGGGCCAGGGAGTGTGCGTGGGCGACTATGACAACGATGGATTCGAGGATCTTTACGTCACCTACTACGGGAAAAACATCCTGTACCACAACAACGGAAACGGCACGTTCACCGATGTCAGCGAAAAAGCCGGCGTTGCGGGAAACGGTAAGGCCTGGGGAACGGGCTGCGCGTTCGTGGATTACGACCGCGACGGAAAGCTGGATTTGATGGTCGCGAATTATGTGGATTATGACTCGGCCACGGCTCTCGCGCCCGGGGAACGGCCCTCGTGCATCTGGAAAGGGGTCCCGGTGATGTGCGGGCCGCGGGGCTTGCCCTGGTCGAAAAACATCTTGTATCACAATTTGGGCAACGGCACTTTCGAGGATGTCACCAAGAAAGCGAAAATCGATCAGACCAACGGGCATTACGCTTTCAGCGTGTCCACGCTCGACTACGATGACGACGGCTGGCCGGATATTTACCTGGCCTGCGACAGCACCGCGAGCATTCTGTATCACAACAATCACGACGGCACGTTTAGCGACGTCGCGGTTATCTCCGGAGCGGCTTTCAACGACGACGGGCGCGAGCAGGCGGGCATGGGCTCGAGCGTCGCTGACTATGACGGCGATGGCAAGCTGGACATTTTCAAAACCAATTTCTCCGACGACACCGCCACGCTTTACCACAACAACGGCGACGGCACGTTTGACGATAAGACCTTTCCCGCGGGCTTTGGATTGAACACCCAGTACCTGGGCTGGGGCACGATGTTTATCGACGTGGACAACGACGGCTGGCCGGATCTGTTACTGGCGAATGGCCACGTCTACCCCGAGGTCGACAGCCAGCATCTCGGGAGCAACTTTCGCGAGGCGAAGATCCTCTATCACAACAACGGCAACGGAACGTTCACGGACATCTCGGCCAGCTCCGGCCCGGGGATCACCGCAGTAAGCTCATCGCGCGGGTTGGCCACCGGCGATTTGTGGAACGATGGGCGCATGTCGGCGCTGATCAGCAACATGAATGCCCCGCCGACGCTGCTGGTCAACGAGATGCGCAATGGCAATCACTGGATTGCGCTAGAAACCGTGGGCACGTCTTTCTCGTCGCCCGCGCAGAAATACCGGTCCAACCACGACGGTATCGGAGCGAAGGTTAGCGTAAAAGTCGGCGGGCGCATCCTGGTTGACGAAGTGCGCAGCGGCTCGAGCTATGTCTCAAATAACGACATGCGCGTGCATTTTGGATTGGGCGCGGCCAGCAAGGTGGACTGGGTGGAAGTGCGCTGGCCGAGCGGCCTGATCGAACGCTTTGAGAATTTGCCCGTCGACTCGATTCAGCCACTGCGAGAAGGCTCTGGCAGTGCGGTCAACTCTACCTCGCACAAGCCATAGCGCGCTGCCTGCGGTGGGAAGAGCCCGGAGGAATCACTCTGTCCGAGCTTCCGCAACTCCAACGTACTTGTCGGCGCCGCCATAATAAAACAGCCAACGATCGCTCTGACGGACCAGGCCTTCGACAAAGACCACGTTGGGCACTTGTCCGACTTTTTCCCACTCTTTTTCCGGAGAGAAAATGGGGGTGTCGGACCGATAGAGAACTTTTCGCGGATCGGCGGGGTCGAAGATCGCCACGCCGGTGCGATACACAAGTCTGTCGTCGGCGCCGTTGTAAATCAGCAGGATGCCTGCCTGGGTAAGAATTGGCGGCGGGCCCGGCTCGACCACCCGGGAGTCAAACTTGCCGGGACGCTTGGGCAGCACGGGAGTCGGGGTTGCCTCGGTCCAGTGAAGCAAGTCGGTGGAGGACGACACCCCCATCTGGTCGGTCTGGTCGGCAGCGGTTCCCAGCCAATACATCCAGTATTTGCCGTCAATTCTCTCCGGGACGATGGCGCCGGACTTGGTCCAGCCTTTGTTCCAGTTCCCCTTGTAGGCGGGCAGGATGACGCCTTTGCGCTCCCAGTGAAGGAGATCGCGCGAGGTAGCCAGGCAAAGCTGCGCGTCTTTTTTATTGTAGCCGGTGTAGGTGAGGTAATAAGTGTCGCCGAACTTCTGCAGGCGCGGGTCTTCCACGCCGCCATCTCTTTCGTAGTCTGTTTCAGGAGCAAAAACCGGCTCCGGCCTGCGCGAGAAGTGCGTCCCATCGGTGCTCTCCGCGTAGCCCAGACGGGAAGTCCCGGCGGTGTCCTGTGCGCGGTACAGCATGATGAACTTGCCGTTCTGAAATAAGACCGCAGGATTAAACGTACCGGCGGACTCCCAGCCCGTTCCCTGCGGCGAAACAATGGGGTCGCGCGAAGCGCGGGACCATGTCGAGAAAGGAAGCTTCCCAGTTTGCTTGGCTCGGCCCGTAAAGCCACCCACGGCAAGCGACAGAACCGTGACGAGCAACCGGGCGGTCGTCCTTCTTTGCTTCACCACCCCGAAAGTCTAACACCTCCGGCAATACGTCGAGGCTATTCACAGCGAAGCGCGATCATCGGATCGACTCTCGTTGCTCGGCGCGCGGGGACGTAGCACGCAGCGACGCCAACGGCTGCGAGCACCAGGGCGATCGAGGCATAGGTCAAAGGGTCGCTCGGCTGCACGCCGAAAAGCAGCCCTGACAGCAGGGGCGTTAGGGCCGCCGCCAGGCCCAGGCCGGCGATCACGCCTACGACTATCGGCGTTCCGCTCTGGCGCAACACCAGCTTGCCTACGTCCGCGGAGTCCGCGCCCACAACGATGCGAACCGCAATTTCTCTGTTCCGCTCCGCCACCGAGTAGGAGGTCACCCCGTATATGCCGATCGAGGCCAGCAAAAGCGCCAGCGCACCCAGGGCACCCGACAACACGGTGACAAATCGCGTTTGCGCGCGCGCCTTATCGACATATTCCATCTGCGGTTCGAGGTTCGAAACCGGCATGTCTTTGTCGAGCCTCCTTACCGTCCGCTCGACGTAGGCCCGAAAGGTTTCCATCGGCTCGGTGGTTCGAACGAGGATGGAGTAAACCGGCCGCGGCGCAAGCGGCACCGGCAAGTAGATTTGTCCGCGCCCTTTGCTCGTCAACGTGTGTGACTGGATGTGCTTTACTAACCCGACCACAACCACGGACTCGCGTTCAAACTGGAAGGGGCCCGCCGGCGAATCTTCCACGCTTATTTTTTTGCCGAGGACATCCTGTCCTGGCCAAAGTTGCTCGGCCACGGTGTCATCGACGACGGCCACATGGGTGTGCGCCACGTCGTCGGTATCCCCAAATTCGCGGCCCTCGAGCATCGTCGCGCCCAGGCTTCGGAAATATCCCGGTAGCGTCGATCGATGATCCGCCATGATGGTGTTTTGCTGCTCTGCCGGCGCGCCGTCGGCCCAGTAGTAGCTGTACCAGTTTCCCTTTCCCTCATCGAGCGGCAGGTGCGAAACGCCGCCAACCGCTTGTGTTCCGGGCAACCCCGCCAGACTGCTCCGCAATTCCTTGAGGAAATTGGTTATGGACTCAACCGTCCGGTATCGCGACCCGGAAAATGCCAGTTGAAAGGTCATGACGTCTTCCGGATGAAAGCCGGGATCCACACGCAACAGGCTCGCAAACGTTCGAATCATCAGGCCGGTGCCCACCAGAACGATGCAACCGAGCGCCACTTCGCTTGCGACCAGCAGTTGCCGCAGCCGCGGTTTTCCACCCGTGGTCGTTTTTCCGGTTTCCTTCAAAACTTTGACCAGATCTGAACGCGCGACCGACCACGCGGGCGCCAGGCCGAACAAAATGCCCGTCAGGATCGCCAGCGCCACGGTGAACATGAGGACCCCGCCGTCGAGTCGCACGGCAATGAGCCGCGAAACTCCTTCCGGCTGGAGCGCAAGAATCCATTCGAGCGCGGCCCATGCGATTCCGAGCGCGGCCGCTCCGCCAAGGCACCCGAGCAGCAAGTTTTCCGTCAGAAGCTGGCGGACAATGCGCTTCCTCTCCGCGCCCATCGCAGCGCGAAGAGCGGTTTCGTGTCTTCTGCTTCCTGAGCGCGACAGGAGCAAATTGGCGACATTCGCGCAAGTCACCAGCAACACCAGTCCAACCGCGGCGAACAGCGAAAGCAGCGCGGGCCGCACTAGTCTTACGTCGTCGGCTTGCAGCCACGCTACCGTCAGATGCAGCGATTGGTCGGCGTACTCCTTGGCCTCACTGCGAAGCTGGCTCGAAATCGTTTCCGCTTCGCTTTGCGCCTGCCCCACCGTGACGCCCTGCCGCAGCCTGCCGATCATTCTTAGAAAACCTAGGTCACGGTTCCGTTTCTCCAGGTCATCCAGAAACGGGATGAAGACTTGGACGTCGGCCACCACGCCGCTGGCATCGGGAAACAGCAGCTTGAAATCTCGCGGCAGCACGCCAACAATGGTGAAGTCATTGCCATTCAACCGCGTCGTTTGTCCGATGATGCCCGGATTCGCCCCGAATTCCCGCCGCCACAGGCCGTCGGTCAGAATCATCAGCGGGGCCGCGCCTCGGCGGTCTTCCCCCGGCGCAAAGAAACGTCCCAGTTGAGGTTTTTCCGCGAGCAGCGGGAGGAAATTTGCCGTCGTGAAGGCCAGCCGTACCTGTTCGGGCTCAGCCGTTCCGGTGATGGTGCCGGTGGTCGCCCAGATCCCGCCAATTTCCTCGAACGCGCGGCATCGCTTGCGTAGCTCCATCATCTCCGGCCCGGAAGCCGGCCCGCGCGTCTCTTTCCCCCAACTCGACCAGATGATGGTCAACCGGTTGGCATGGGGATAAGGCAGCGGTCGGATGAGCACCGCGTTGACCACGCTGAAGATGGCCGTGTTCGCGCCGATCCCCAGCGCCAAGGTCAAGATCGCCACCGCCGTAAATCCCGGCGACTTCCGCAGCATGCGTGCGCCAAACCGTATGTCGGTCCACACCGTTTCTAGCCAAAAGCCGCCGCGCTGTTCGCGGCACTGTTCCTTGAACCCCTCGTGCCCGCCAAATTCGATTCGCGCCCGCCGCAACGCCGCCTCGCGCGTCAAACCCGCCCGCTCGAAGTCTTCTGCGCGATTCAGCACGTGGGCCCGCAACTCCTCCTCCGTATCCTTTTCGAGGCGAGCGCGATCGAACACCGCGGAAAGCACACAACGCAACCAGGCCAGGAGTGTCATGCTGTCCTCTTCTTCTTTCCTTCCGAGACCAAAAGCACTGGAGGGGGCTTCACTCGTAACGCAGCGCCTCGATCGGGTCGACCCGCATCGCCACGCGTGCTCGATCGAAGACCGCCGAAGCCAGGGAACGTAGCCAAGCCAGGAGTTTCATGCGCCCTCTTTTTCTTGCCTGAGCCGTTGCTTACTCGTAGCGCAGCGCCACCATCGGATCCACGTGCATCGCCCGCCGCGCGGGCATGTACCCAGCGAGGAACGCGGCAGACGAGAGAAGACCAATCGCGGCGACCAGCGTTATGGGATCGTGTCGACCGAGACCGAAAAGCATCTTCTGGAGGAATCGGACGGTCAGCAATGAAGTGAGCGCGCCAGCCGTCACACCACTCCCGAGAACCACCGCGACATCCTTCATCACCAGACTCAGAATGGAGCCCGGCCGAGCGCCCAGGGCGATGCGCACACCAAATTCTCGGCGTCGCACGGTGACCAGATAACTGAGCGCTCCGTAGAGGCCGATCATTGCCAGAAGCAAAGCGAGGCTGCCGAAAAAGGTCGAGAGCGTGGCGAGAAGACGATCCTGGACCAGGGAGTCGTCTACCTGCGCGGCTAAAGAATGAAAATCCAGAGAAATGGCCTTGTCGACCTGACGCACGGCATCCTGGACCGAGGAGAGCAAGGCGGAGGGAGGTCTCTCAGCGCGAAGTTCAAAACTCTCTGCGCCCGCGGCTTCCGGAATCTGCGAGGCCGGGAAAAATGCTTGGGAGTACGTTTCTTCCCGCAGGGATTCATACTTCGAGTCTCGAACGATGCCGACAATCTGAATGGCGGGCGCCTTCTTGCCCGGGCTGTCCTCTCTTCGCAGGGATTGGCCTAGGGCTCGTGAATGCGGGAAGAACTTGCGGGCGAACGTTTGGTTGACAATAACCACCGGTGCGGTACTTTCGCTATCTCCACGATTGAAGTTGCGACCTTCCAAAAGCGGCGTGCGTAAGGCAGGAAAGTAACCCGCCGACACAAAGTTGAAGTACACCAGCGCGTCGTCTCCTTTTGGCGCGTCGGGCGAATCCACTTGAACGTTCTGATTCCACTCGAAATTGCTTACCGGCGTGCGGACGGATCGGCCTACGGCCACCACCCCCGGAATTGCCGCGAGACGGCTCTCGATATCGTCGAACACCGCGTTCTGCCGGAGCGGTGGGATTTCTGCAGATTTTAGGTTGGCGTTCACCAGCAGGACGTCCCGCCGGTCAAATCCCAGGTCCAAGGTGGCCAGCTTAAGGAAGCTATGTAGGAACAACCCCGAGGCGACCAGCAATACCAAGGAAAAAGCTACCTGCGAGGCCACGATCCATTTGCCGGAGCGAAGCTTCCCGCGACGTTCGCTTCCCGCGGCTTGGTTGTCCCCCTTCATCGCTGAGGTTAAGGAAACACGAGTGGACCGAAAAGCGGGCAAGACCCCGAAGAGCAAGCCGGTAAATACGGCGACCGCGGCAGTAAAGCTAAGGATTCTCCAGTCGAGCGATAGATCCAGGAAAATCTTATTGTCCGCCGTGGAGATGTAGCGTACCAACAGTCGCGTGCCCCAGCGCGCGAAAAGCATGCCCAGCAAGGCGCCGGCGGTCGAAAGCAACAGACATTCCGTCAGAAGCTGCCGGATCAGGCGCAAGCGTGAAGCGCCGAGGGCTTTGCGCACGGCGAACTCCTTCTGACGAGCGGCGGCGCGCGCAAGCATGAGGCTGGCGATATTCGCGCAGGCAATCAGCAACACCAGCCCGACGACAGCCATCAGGATGTCGAGCGACTGTGAAAATTGTTTGCGCATATAGGAAGTTCCCGAAGCAGCCGGAACGGCCACCAAAGTGCGCCTGCGAAACCGTTCCTGCCCAGCAGGGTCCCAGTCGAGCGGCACGGCTCCGGCAAACACCTCGGGCGAGAGCACGGCAAGCCGCGCCCTGAGTTGCTCCCTCGAAAGACCGGGTTTGATGCGCCCGATGATGTTGAGCCACCACCAGGAGCGGTGGTCCAGCCGGGATTCTTTTCCATCGAAAACGCTGGCAGCACAGACCGGCACGGCAACATCGAATTTGCGTCCCACGTCCACGCCGTAGAAGCCCGGGGCGCTGACTCCGATGATCTGGAAGGTATGATTGTTCAAGGGGAGCGTGCTGCCGACCGCGCTCGGTTCACCGCCGAAATGCTCAAGCCAAAAGCCATAGCTTAGGACGGCGGTCGGCGGGCAACCCCGCTGATCATCCGACTCGGAGAAAAGCCGCCCGGCCGCGGGGCCAACGCCCAGGGTGGTGAAAAAGCCTCCGCTCGCATAGATGCCGTTGACATAGCGGACTGTGCCGCCCTGGGCCAGATTGAATTGCCAGGCGCTCCAAGAGAATGTGCCGGAAAAAACCTCTTGATGGTCGCGCACCTGTTCCCACAAGGGGTTGGTGAAACTCGAAACGGCCGCTCCAGCGCGTGAAGGGTCAGCTCTGAGTATCTGGACCAGCTCCCCGGGCTGGCGCACCGGCAGAAGCCGCAACATCACCGTGTCAATCAAGCTAAAGATGGCGGTGTTGGCTCCAATGCCCAGGGCCAGGGAGAGAAGCGCCACCGCCGTGATGAGAGGCGTCCGGCCGAGAATACGCAACGCGTAGCGCGTGTCCGCGAGAAGGATTTGGATAAGGATTCCCCCGCCCGCCTCCCGGCACTCTTCTTTGAATTTCTCGTGTGCGCCGAATTCGATCCGCGCCCGACGCTCCGCTTCCGCGCGAGTCAGGCCGGAACGCGCCAGGTCATCTGCTCGGTTTTCGACGTGCGCCCGCAGCTCCTCGTCGGTATCGTTCTCGACGCGCCCTCGATCGAACAGCCGCGCGACGATGGAGCGAAGCGAAGTTAGAAGGCTCATATTTCCTCTGCTTGCGTGTTGAGCGCCGAGGCAATCGCGGCGGCCAGGCGGTTCCAACCGTCGGCCTGCTGGCGCAGGCGCTTGCGCCCAGCGGCGGTCAATTCATAAAACTTCGCCCTCCGATTGTTGTCGGAGGTGCCCCAGTTGGCCTTGAGCAGCCCCTGGCGGACGAGCCGAAACAGTGCGGGATAGAGGGCGCCTTGCTCGACGAGCAGTGCGCCCTGGGAGATTTGTTCGATGCGAAGGAGAACGCCGTAACCGTGGAGGGGGCCGAGAGAAACGGCCTTCAAAATCAGAAGATCCAGTGTTCCGGGAAGGATTTGCGCTTGTGATGGCATCCCGCCTCCTAAGTAGATTAGGAGGATAGGCGACGCTCCCCTAAGTTGTCAAGGAGAGAGTGTCGCCCGCGACGGTTTCTTGGCTGGCATAGGGAAAGTGACGGAGCGCACGATGCCTTGGCCTTCTTTGACGAAGATCACCTGGTTGGGCTTGATGTCCTTGAGGGTGTCGACCAGCCCGCTGGGCCAGCGAATTTCGAGCAACTCGACCTTCTCCGCTTTCCCGATTCCGAAGTGCACGCGCAAATCGTTCTGCGAAAAATAGCCGCCGCCGCTGCGCACTTCATCGATTTGCGAATGCGCATTTTTATCCTCCGGCGGGTGCGTGACGCAGCGCAGCCGCGCCCCGATCCCGCTGCGATTCGATTTCGTGCCGATGGTTTTGATCTTGATCCAATTGCAGCCGGTTGTGGAGTCGCAGCGCAGCAGCTGCGGAAAATCGTTCACGGTATTCACCACCACGTCGAGGTCGCCATCGTTGTCAACATCCCCGAACGCGCACCCTCGCGCCGCCATGGGAACTGAAATCCCTGGCCCGGCGTCGTTCGAAACGTCAGCAAAACGCCCATTGCGCAAATTCTTGTAAAGCAGCTTGCGCTGCGCGTACCCGGCTTCGGTCTTCAGTTGTTCCACTTCCGGATATACATGCCCGTTGCAAATCAGAATGTCCGCCCAGCCGTCGTTCTCCATGTCAAAAAACCCGCAGCCCCATCCCAGGTACTGGGTGTGCTTGCCGAGCCCTCCCTGAAACGTGGCATCCTCAAAATTCGCGCCGCCAAGATTGTGATATAAGGACGGCGTGTCGCCGGCGAAATTCGTTTTCACCAAATCGAGATTGCCGTCGAGGTCGTAATCGGCGGCGGAAATCCCCATACCCGCCTGCGGCTTGCCATCGGCGCTCAGCGCGCAACCGGCTTCAAGGGCGATGTCGGTGAACGTCCCGTTCTTTTTGTTTTGATACAGCGCGCTGGCCGTCGAGTCGTTGGCAACGTAAATGTCCGGCCAGCCGTCGTTGTCAAGATCCGCCGTGAGTACGCCCAACCCGTATGTGCCGTTCGCGTTCAGAATGCCGGATTTTTCACTGACGTCGGTGAACGTGCCATTCCCGTTGTTGTGATACAGAATGTTCTTCCCACCGATCAATCCCGGCGGCCCGCACGCCACCATGACTCCTTTGTACAGGCAAGGCCCGGACTCGGGAACCGGCGCGGTCTTCAAGTCCAGAGCAATGTAATTGGCAACAAAAAGATCGAGATACCCGTCGCGGTCGTAATCCAGGAAAGCGCAGCCGGTGTTCCAACGCTTGCCGTTTCCCGCCACACCGGCCTTCTCACTCACGTCCGTGAATGTGCCGTCGCCATTGTTGTGGTACAGCACGTTTTTCCCGAAGTAGGTGACGAACAAGTCGTCGAAGCCGTCGTTATCGTAGTCGCCGATGCAAACTCCCTGGCCCCAACCGGAATGCACCAGCCCGGCTTTTTCGGTTACGTCGGTAAACGTTCCGTCGCGGTTGTTTTTGAACAGATGATTCGTCGGTTCTTTTCCGGCGGGAAACCCTTCCAGCCGGGTGCCGTTCACCAGAAAAATGTCCAGCCAGCCGTCATTGTCGTAATCGTAGAAAGCGACACCGCACCCGGTCGTCTCCAGCAGATATTTGTTCTTGTGCTCGCCGCCGTAAATGGTTTTGGCATGCAGTCCGGATTCCCGGCCCACATCTATAAAGCTGACGCCCAGATCCGGAGCGGTCCCGGCGGCGACGGCAGGGGTTTCAGGCGATACGGCAACAAATGCGCGCGCCGACGGGGGCATTGGCACCGCCCGCGCTAGAGCCAGAACTTTTTGAAACGGAAGCACCAGTGAGGTGCGGCAAAGCGAGCGGAGAAATTTGCGGCGCGTGGAAGCCAATAGGAACGGACCTTTCCTGAAGAAGCGCGTGCGAGAGCCCCACACTTTCTTTTATAGTAAGGCGCGCTTGTCATTGCAAGTTCGGGACTGGAGGAGAGCCACAGAATGGGAATCTCGAGCGACTTTTCTGACCGCCGGCAACAAGAGTTTTGCAGGAAACGGGCAAAACTGGTCTTTGCTTCGATTACCGCCATTCTGGGCATCACCGCTCGGGCGCCTGCCGCCTGGGGCCAGCAGAAGAAAGAAGTGCCTCCCGCCATGGAACTATCCCGCACCGTGCGCCCTTGGGAATTTCTGCCTATCACCGGCCAACGCTCGGCACTGTTCGGAAACGAGGCCGGCGAGACGGAGGCGTGGGTCTATCCGCTGAAACTTTTCCGCGAATTTCATCTGAACTTTCTTACCCAGGGGCGAGTTCTCCCTGCCGAAGCGCTTGCTCGCACGCTTACGGTACGCCCGGAATCCGCCACCCTGCTCTTTGCCGGCGACACGTTCACCGTGCGTGAAACCCTCTTTGTCCCGGTCAGCGAGCAAGGCGCCATTCTTATTCTGAATGTGGAA
>Ga0126383_10001725_pt1 | contig 13741 bp, 10 predicted proteins | sample PanSoiMetPlot_35_FD_96882 | JGI IMG/M metagenome (GOLD analysis project Ga0126383, IMG submission 96882) | Tropical forest soil microbial communities from Panama - MetaG Plot_35 | ecosystem: Environmental > Terrestrial > Soil > Tropical forest > Bulk soil | place: Panama | collected 2016-02-17
CGGTCTCGGTGGTCTGGGCGCGGGCGATGCCGGTGACGGCGAAGAGAGTGGCGGTGAGGATGACGGTCGGTCTGGTCATGGGGTGAGGACTTAACGCCGGGTGAGGGCTTGCGCCACCCGCGGGTGAACCCGCGGCTCGGCCATCTGTCGCTGAAAGCGACGTCACTATCAGTGACAGTCAGCCGAGCCGCGACTCTCAGTCGCGCATCAACGTCCTACCGCTTTGCCACCTCGGCCCGGTACGCCTCGCTCGCGTAGATCGCCACCTCGACGCGCCGGTTCAGCTCGCGGCCGCGCTCGGTGTCGTTGGAGGCGATCGGGTCGGTTTCTCCCATGCCGCGCGTGGACACGCGCGTACGCCCCACGCCCTGTACCACCAGGTAATCGGCGGCGGCCGACGCACGACGCTCGGAGAGGCTCTGATTGTAGGCCGCCGGCCCGACGGCGTCGGTGTGCCCCACGATCAGGATGTCCGACCCCGGATACTTGTCGAGGCTCTGCGCCAGCGTGCGCAGGTTCTTGCGCGCCTGGTCCCGGACGACGTCGGAGTCAAAATCGTACAACAGTCCCGACTCGAACGTGACGGTGATGCCCTCGCCGACGCGCTCCACCCGCGCGCCCGGAATGTTCTGCGCCAGCTCCTTCGCCTGCCGGTCCATGCGGGCGCCGATCAGCGCGCCCGCGGTGCCGCCGACGGCCGCTCCGATGATGGCGCCGCGCACCGTGTGGCCGGTGCTCTTGCCGATCAAGCCACCGACGACAGCGCCGGTGCCCGCGCCGACAGCGGCTCCCGTCTGGGTGTGCGTCGCGCAGCTATCGAGTACCAACGACAACGCCGCGACGGCCGCGGCGATGGTTGCGATGCGTCTCGTCTCCACTGGTTCCTCCCGGTTCGGGGCCTGCGCCCTCCTCTACCCCGAAGCGCGCAAGGGTTTCTCAGCTGCTCATGAATTGACTCGAGGCTCTTTAGATTGCCCCGATCTCCCGTGACCGGAGTCACCGATGATCAGACTCGCCGCTCTCGTGAGCGCCGCCCTGTCACTGCTCAGCGCTCCAGCCGTCGCGCAGTTCTACCGCTTCCAGTATGCCGCCAAGATCGTGTGCGGGAAGCCGCCGGACCACGTGCGGCTCGTTCCCCAGGTCTACGCCACCGCGATCAACGTCCATAACCCGATCGATACGGTGACGTTCGTGTTGAAGAAGCTCGCACTGACGAGCCCTCCGGGGCGCCAGCGTCCCGGCAAGGTCATCCCGATCACGACCGACACGCTGCGCGGCAACGAGGCGTTCGCCACCGATTGCCAGGACATCGCCGCGCGGACGGGGGTGGGCAACACATTCGAGGGGTTCGTGGTGCTGGAGAGCAACTTCAGCATCGATGTCACCGCGGTATACGCCGTTCCCGGTGGCATCGACGTGGAGCAGATCAAAGAGCGCGTGCTGCGCTGAGACTACGGCTTCACCAGCGCCCGAACACGCGCCGCGTCGGCGGTCGTCAGCACATCGGTTCCAGCCACCACGGCGTAGGCCGTCACCTGACGGCCCGCCAGCATCGCGCGCGGCGACCCCGACAGGGTGTCGCGCCGCAACAGGAACGTGCCGGCCTGTCCAGTGCTGAATTTGGGGAGGCGGTGCCACGCGATGTCCTGCGATGCCGGGAACCGCACCACGACGCGGGGTATCGCCGGGCCTTTGATCATCGTATCCACCGCGATCTCCGCTTCCTGCCAGTCGGCGTCGTGCTCCGTGATGCGATGCCGGCTGGGCCGGGCCAGGGTCGGTGGGTGGATCGCCTCGACCCGTCCCACGACGATCATGTCGGCGCCGCGCACCCGCTCGGCGAGCGTCGAGTCGGTCACCTGACGCTGCAGCTGGCGAAAGGAATCGCGGGCTCCCGCGAGGGTCTGTTGTGCCGGCATCGTTTCATGAGCCACCTCCCGCACCGCGACAGCGCGGCCGAACACCCATCCCGTCGTGTAAAACGTCGCTCGCGCGCCGCTCTTCAAGGTGGAGTCGAGCGGCTCAACCGTCACCGAGTCGCCTGTAGCGAGACGCAGGGCAGCCGGCTTGTCGAGTACGTCTTCCACCCGCACCACGAGCGTCCGCGGTGTGGCCGTCACCGCGCTGAACGATGCGGCCCCGACCTGCGTCACCGTCCCCACGAAAACGATATTGGCGCGCCGCACCCTCGCCACCGCGGGTTGCTGCGCGCACGCGGCGTGGGAGGGAATGAGGGCCACCAGGCCCAGTAGCCCGAGTCGTTTCATGGCAGCACCGGGACGCTGAAGTAGAAGGGGTCGATCGACACGGCGACGGTTCCGCCGGAGCCGTCGCCCAGGGTATGGGCGGTGAAATCCGCCACCCGCTGGTACACGACGCCTTGAGGAAAGGCGCTCCGATCGGGGGTGTTACTGGCGGAGAACACACCCCGGAACTCCCCTCCCACCGCCACGAGTCCGGTGTAGTCGCCGAGGTAGGGGAGGAACTGGGGAGTGGGGGAATCAGCCGGCGCCGTCGCGAGCACGAGCACGCTGTCGGTCGTGAAGCCGTTCTTCGAGCGCTCGAACTTGTTTTCCCATCGGCTCGTGCTCCCGCTCCCCGTGACCTGCTGATAGAGGAAGCCGACGGTGCCGTTGTCCGCCACGGCCAGGCTGGCGTTGGTCGCGTTGGTGACGGTGCGCAGGTCGCCGCTCCACGTCGCGCCGCGATCGGTGGAGCGCCGCACGTGAATAGTGTAGATGTCGCCGTTTCCCACGCGGTCGGCCCAGGCGAGGTAGACCGTCGCGCTGTGGTTGGGGTCCACGGCGATTGATAATGTCGACCCGATGCGCTCCTGGCCGAGGGTCGAGGCATTCGTGAACGGAATCATGACGCCCTTGGCGACGATGCGGCCGGGGAGATGATCACCGGGATCGGTGAGGTCTTTGAACTTGGCGCTGCGTGTCGCGCCCGAGTCGTCGCGCACGACGACGACATCGCTCGTGGCGATCCCGTTCGTGAAGCTGCGCCAGCCGAAGTAGGCGACGTAGACCGTCTTGTCGGCGGCGATCGACGGCCGTATCGACGGACCGTTCTGCCCCGCCGAGCCGGTACCGCGGCCTTCGATGCGCGCCGAAGTGTAGGACGCGCCGCCGTTGAGTGAAACGTCCACGGTCGCCGTGCGGTCGGACGGCGTCGCGTTGAAGTCGTTCATCCCGATGTAGACGCGGTCCGCAGCGCCGATGGTGATCGCTCTGGTAAACGGCTGGTCGACGTTGCTGCGCGACGCCTGGACCGTCATCGTGCTCGTCGCGAGCGCATCGTGAGTGATGAGCTCGTTAAGCGAGAGCGATCCCGTCGATTGCAGGATGCCGGCGAAGAGATCTCCGTTGCCGCCGTCAAACGCTTCGGTCATGTCGGCGGTCGTCACGGCGCTCGGGACAGTGGCGCGCAGCGCCCACGTTCTGCCGGTGTCCTGCGTGACGAAAATGGGAGCGGTGGTGCTCGACGAGCCGGCAGGGTTCGGGGTGAACACCGAGGCGACCATGATGCCGCGGTTCGTGGGATGGACCGCGAGGAACGGCTCGGCGTCCTGATTGGTTTCGCCTGACAGTGTTACGGGTACCATGTCGACGACGCGGACCCCGGGCTCCCCGCCGCCTCCACCACCACCTCCCCCTCCCCCTCCACCTCCTCCTCCGCCTCCACCGCCACCACCACCCTTACACGCCGCCAAAGCGATCGTCCCCAGGACGACGGCTCTCCCGCGCATCGCAGCCTCCCTCAGGGGTCACCCTGTTACCCCCCACAATCGCTTCAGATTCGCGAGGCTGCCGTTGAACATGTCGCGATCGCACTGCCCGATCCCCAGTACGGTGTGCGGCGCGTTGCCGTGAACGCCGTCGGTGTACTGCCACAGGGTCCAGGTCCGAAAAGTGTCGGGGATGTTGCTCGGCTTGAGGCCTGCGTACTGGGCGATCCAGAGGAAGCACTGCGACAGCACGGGATCGCGAGCCGGCGCGTCACCGAGCTGCTCCTTGATCAGGCTGCCGGAATAGAGGCCGGGGAAGCGGTTGAGGTGCGCATCGAGGTGGGTCACGAACTCTCGCGCCTTGTCGAGCGTCATCGTCGGGCCGACGCGGTTCGCTTCGTAGTCCAGCACGATGAGGGTGCTGTCGATCGGGTCCGCCGACTCGAGAAAGTGGTCCGCCTGAACCTTGCCGTCGCCGCCCACACCAAAATGGTAGGCGCCCCAGAGCAGACCGGCGTCGAGCGCCTGCTGCCGCCGCTCCTTGTATTTCTTGTCGACGAAGCGGCTGCCTTCGGACGCTTTGTGGATCACACCGATGATCCCGTCGGCCGCCACCTTGGTGAAATCGACTGTTTGCTGATGGTGCGAGATGTCGATGACGACGTTGATCGGTCGGGGCATACACCGCCAAATCTAGCGTTCTTCGCGGGTAAACCCGCGACTCGGCTGTCTGTCGCTAAGAGCGACAGGTCATCACTCTCAGTGACAGCAGCCGAGCCGCGACTATCAGTCGCGGACTACCGTCCTCCCAGCGCCCGGTACAGCGCTGCATAGGCCGTCGCCGCAGCAGTGCGCCCCTGCGCCAGCCGGTCCTGCGCGTCGAGCTCGGTGCGCTGCGCATCGAGCACCGCGAGCAGGTCGGTCGCGCCTTCGCTGTAGCGCAACCGGGCCAGGTCCGCCGCCCGCGAGCTCGCCGCACTCGCCTCTTCGAGGCGCGCCACCTGCTCGCGCGCGGCGCGATAGCGGGCCAGCGTCGTTTCCACGTCCTCGACCGCGGCCAGCACCGCCTGGCTGTACTGCGCGCGGGCGGCCTGCTCCCGCGCTTGCGCGGCGTTCACCTCGGTCTTCACGCGGCCGAGGTTGAGCCCGGGCCAGGTGATCACCGGTCCGACGACGTAGCGGTAGGTCGAGCGATCGCCCACGGTGCTGAACTCGGGAGCGAGATAGCCGGCGCTGCCGCCGATGGTGACGCGCGGCAGGTAGCTCGCCTTCGCCGCGCCCACGAGCGCGCCCTGCGCCGCGGCCTGGCGCTCGGCGGTGGCGACGTCGGGCCGGCGCCGCACGACCGACTCCGGATTGGCGATCGCGGTGACGTCGGGGAGCGAGGGGATCGGCGCCGGTTGATCGAGCTCCTGCGCGACCAGCGTGGGCGAGCGCCCCACCAGCGTACCGATGTGATACTGCGCGGCCGCCACTTGCGCCTCGCGCGCCGGAATCGTCGCCAGCGTCGAGCTGAGCTGCGCCTGCGCCCGCTCGGTGTCGAACGCGCTGCCGCGGCCGGCGCTGGCGCGCTGTTGAGTCAGGTCGAGCGTCTTCTTCTGGTTGTCGGCGTTCTGGCGCGCTACCTGGAGCTGCTCCTGCGCGCCGCGCAGCTCGAAATAGGCGCTCGCGAGCTGCGCCTGGAGCGTCACCTCCACGTCGCGTTGCTGCTCCTCCGCGACCTCCTGGAAGGCGCCCTGCGCCTGGACGTTGTGACGGATCTGACCGAACAGGTCGAGATCCCACGACGCATCGACGCTGGTGCTCCAGACATTCTGGTCGGGGAAGACGCCCGACGCACCAGGGAACGACGCCACGGCGTAACGCTGCCGGGAGTAGGCGGCCGACACCGTCGCCGACGGAGTCAGGTCGAGCAGGCTGCGCACCCGATCGGCGCTCGCCGCACTCACGCGCGCTCGCGCCGCCCGCACATCGAGGTTGCCGCGGGACACTTCGTGCAGCAGCCGCGAGAGGGTGGTGTCGTTGAGCTGGTCCCAGTAGGCCGACGGCGTAGTGGATGAGTCGTTCCGGGTCGTGGGTAAGGACGATGCATCGGCTACTGGAGCCACGTACGCCGGAGTCCCGGTGCTGTCCGCCACCGCCCGGAAGGCAGCAGGCGGCGGTACCGACGGGGATCTATAGGAAGGGGCCGCGGCGCAGCCGTACAGCGCCACGAATCCCCAGAGGATGGCCTTACGCAAGGGACGCCTCCTGTGCCAACACGGGTTGCAGCACCGGCCGCTCCGCTTCCAGCTCGTCCACCGGGTTGGGCTTGTGCTCGGCCGCGATGAGTGAGTAGAAGACCGGAACGACGAACAATGTGAACAGCGTCCCCACCGTCATCCCGGCGACCAGCACCGTGCCGATGCTGTTACGGGCCGCCGATCCCGGCCCCGTCGCGAACACGAGCGGCAGGTGGCCGAAGACCGTCGCCGCCGACGTCATCAGGACGGGGCGCAGCCGAGTGAGGGACGCTTCCTTGAGCGCCGCCAGCTTCTCGACGCCCTTCTGCTGGAGCTGATTGGCGAACTGCACGATCAGGATGCCGTTCTTGGCGATCAGTCCCACCAGGGTGATCAACCCGACCTGCGAGTAGATGTTGATCGTGGTGAGGTTCAGGAAGCTGAACAGCAGCGCCCCGGAGATCGCGAGCGGCACGGAGCCGATCAAGACGATGAGCGGATCGCGGAAGCTCTTGAACTGCGCCGCCAGCACCAGGTAGATGAGGATCACCGCGAACCCGAGCGTCACGGTCAACGCCGAGCCCTCGAGGCGGATCTGCCGCGACTCGCCGGCATAGTCGAGTCCGACACTCGGGCCCGCCGCGGCCTGAGCGGCCTGCTCCAGCACGCGCAGCCCTTCTTCTTTCGTGACGCCGGGCTTCACGCCGCCGAACACGCGCACCGCGTTGCGTTGCTGGAAGCGGTTGAGCGTGCGCGGGGCCGTCGTCGACTCGATGTGCGTGAACGTCGACACGGGCACGAGCCGGCCACTCGGCGTCTTGATCTTGAGGTCGAGCAACGGCGCGACCGTCGCGCGGCGGTCGTCGCCGATCTGCGGAATGACCTTGTAGCTGCGGTCGAAATAGTTGAAGCGGTTGACGTAGCCGCCGCCCAGCAGGGTGCCGAGCTCGCGACCGACGCTCGCGAGGTCGAGTCCCAGATCGGCCACCTGGTCGCGGTCGATGACGACACGCGCTTCGGGGAGATCGATCTTCAAATCGGTATCGACGTACAGGAACTTGCCGCTGCGCCACCCGGCGGCCATCACGGCGCCGACCGTCTGCAGCATCTGCTCGGGCGGCAAGTCGCTGCCCAGCACCAGCTCCACGTCGTACTGACCGGGGGAGGGGAGCGGCGGGTCGAGGCGCGGGAACACCTGCAACCCCGGCACCTGCGAGACCGCGTAGTAGACCTGGCCGTACAGCTGCTCGGTCGTGCGCGAGCGTTCCTTGAAGTTCTTGGCCACCATGCCGCCGAACCCGCCCCACGAGGCGGTGAGCGACCACATGAACTTCGCCTCGGGGAACGACCGGATCGCGTTCACGACCTGGAGCGAGGCCTTGTTGGTCGCCGCGAGCGACGCGTCGGGCGGCGCCTGCATGAACAGGCTGATGTGGCTCTGGTCCTCGATCGGCGCCAGCTCGCGCCGCGAGTAGTTGTACAGCGGGACCGCCGCGATCATGACGATGATGGCGGCCGCGACGATGCCCCAGCGCATCTGCAGCGCGCCGTCGAGCAGCCGCGCGTAGCGGCTGCGCACCACCTCGAAGCCCCGATGCACCAGTGTGGACAGCCGCCCTTCGTGTCCTTTCTCATTGACGAAGCGCGAGCTCATCACCGGCGACAGCGTGATCGCCACGATGCCCGACACCACCACCGCGGCGGCGAGGGTGATCGCGAACTCGAGGAACAGGGAGCCGGTGAGGCCGCCCTGGAACCCGATCGGCGTGTACACCGCCGCGAGGGTGATCGTCATCGCGATGATCGGCCCGAGGAGCTCGCGGGCGCCGATCAGCGCCGCCTGGAGGCGCGATTTCCCCTCGCGCACGTGGCGCTCGACGTTTTCGACCACGACGATCGCGTCGTCCACGACCAGACCCACCGACAGCACGATGGCGAGGATGGTGAGGAGGTTGAGCGAGAAGCCGAACGCCCACATCACGACCGTGGCGCCGACGAGCGACACCGGCATCGCCACGAGCGGCACGAGGGCGGTGCGGATCGAGCCCATGAACAGGAACACGACCAGGGCGACGATGAGGATCGTCTCGATCAACGTCTTCGCGATCTCGTGCAGCGCGTCCGTCATGAAGACCGTGGCGTCGTAGGCCAGCTGCATGTCGATGTCTTTCGGCAGCGTCGGCCGGATGCGCGCCATTTCGTTGTGCAGCCGGGTCGCCACTTCGATTTCGTTGCTGCCCACGACGGGCCAGACGCCGAGGTAGACCGCTTCCTTGTCGTTGAACTTCGTGATGAAATCGGCTTCCTCGGCGCCCAGCTCGACCCGAGCGACATCGGACAGGCGTACGATCGCCCCGTTGCGCTCGGAGACTACGAGGTTCTTGAACTCTTCCGGCGTCCGCAGGTCGGTGTTCGCGAGGAGGTTGACCTGCACCAGGTCGCCCTTCGTCTGACCCACCGCCGCGAGATAATTGTTGCGTTGCAGCGCGGCCCACACGTCGCCCGGGGCGAGGTTCAAGGCCGCGAGCTTGTCGGGGTCGATCCAGATGCGCATCGCGATCGGCCGGCCGCCCACCACGTCCACCCGCTGCACGCCCGACAGCGTCGACAGCTGCGGCTGCATGTTGCGGGTGAGCCAGTCGGTCAGCGCCGGGATGTCGCGCTGGTTCGAAGTGAAGCTGAGGTAGAACGACGCGTACGGCCGGTCGGCCCGCTGCACTTCGACCACCGGCGGCTGCGCCTCGGTCGGCAGCTCGGCGCGTACCTGCTGCAGCCGAGCGGTGACCTCGGCCAGCGCCGCGGTGCTGTTGTGGTTGAGCTTCAGGTGCACGGTGATCGTGCTGACACCGGCGCGGCTCGAGGACTCGAGGTAATCGACGCCCGAGATCGCCGCGACCGCGTGCTCGATCGGCGTGGTGAGGAAGCCGCGCACGGTCTCGGCGGACGCGCCGTAATAGACCGTCGTGATCACCACCTGCGAGCTCTCGATCTTGGGATACTGCTGCACCGGCAGCGTGCTGATCGCCCGCCACCCGATGAGCAGGATGGCGAGGTTGACGACCGCCGCGAGGACGGGGTGCCGGATAAATGTATCGGTCACTGAACGCATGGACGGATTCCGGTTAACGGTTACGGGACGTATCGGCCGCGACCAACATGGACTCGAACAGCTTGAACGATCCGGATGTGGCCACCTGCTGGCCCGGCTTCAGGCCGGAGAGGATCACCACGTCGTCGGCGATCACGGGGCCGCTCTGCACCGGCTGATCGTGGGCGCGGGTCCTGCCGGCGGAGTCCGGGAGAATCAGGAACACGTGATCGCCGCCCGGTCCCTTGCGCAGCGCGCTGACGGGAATCGAGACGACGCTCTGCACCGGACCTTCCGGAACCTCGACGCGCACCGAGGAGCCGGGCGCCGGGGCGCGGCTCGTGATGCGGGCGCGCACCATCGCGTTGCGGGTCGTGGGATCGATGCGCGCATCGACCGCCACGATCTTCGCGGCAATCGCGCGGGCGTCTTCGGCGGAGGAGATCGTGATCGCCTCGCCGGGACGCAGCGCCGCGGCGACGTCCTGGGAGACGTTGAAATCGACGTTCGCCGCCGCATCGACGCCCTGCAGCGTCGTGATTTCGGTACCCTCGTTCAGGTACTGACCGGGGTGGATGTCGGAGATCCCGACACGGGCCCGGAACGGCGCGCGGATCGTCTTGCGGGCGATGATCGCCCTGGTACGGTTCATCTGGGCGAGCGCGACGTCGCGGGCGGCGCGCGCCTGATCGAGCTCTTCCTGCGACGCGGCCTGCGCGTCGAGCATGCGCTGCACCCGGGCGAGCGTCGTTTCGGCGAGGTCGGCTTGCGCCTTCTCGGCGGCGAGCTCGGCCTCTTCAACGGAGACGTCGAGCCCGACAAGGACGGTCCCCGCTTCCACCACCTGGCCGGGGACGAGCGCCACGCGGCGCACCGTTCCCGACAGCTCATTGCGCAACGTGATCGAATTGAGCGCCAGGATGGTGCCGATCGCGGTGGTCGTGGGGCGGTAGCTCTGCTGCTTCGCGACGGCCATGGTAATCGACGCGACGGGCTCGGGCTGATGCGCCGCGGCCGCGTCGGATTTCTTTATTGAATTGTGTTTCCAGGCCACCAAGCCGCCCGCGGTGAGCGCGATGGCCAGCAACAGGATGAGCGATCCGGTACTGCGCATGGCGTGATCTCCTCAGTTCAGAATGTTCAGCACGAGCATCTGCTACTTGACGAACGGCAAGGCCAGAAATCGACTCAGGCGGACGGCTACGTGCAACAGTTTTACAACAATCGAACAATTGAGGCCAAAAAAAAGGTTCCTGCGGGTTGCGGTTGCCTCTACGCTAGGCACCCATACGGCGTTTCAGCTCTTCGGTGTAGGCGGTGATCGTATCGCGGTCGACCTCGAAGTACTTGTATTGGCCGTCGCGGCGGGAGCGGATCAGGCCTGCCCTCAGCAACTCCTTCATATGGTGCGAGATGGTGCCCTTTGAAACGGGAAAAATGTGACACAGCCGTTGGCACGGGAATTCGCGTTCCGAGCCGATCGCTTCGAGCAGCGATACTCGGCGCGGATCGGAAAGCGCCTTCGCCACCAGCTCGAACTGCCTGGTGGGCAGGGGATGCGGTGCTGTAGTCTTCATCGAGATGATTTGACAATCATCAAACTACAGCGGATTGTCAAGATCTCGTCAGTCCTCACCCCTGGGCGGACCGCCGTGCGCTCGGTTGGCCGGAAAGCGGCTAGGGTGTGCCCGACCACCCCCGGGTCCACCCTGCGTACCACGGGATGTTGGACCCAGCGCCATTCGCAGGCTCCACCGCGCCGATATAGGGCACCCCGGTCATGAAGAAACCGTCCGGCGGGGCGCTGACCCCTCCAAGGGACGCCGGCGCCCCCGACCGGGGCCGCAGATCGGGCGTGAGAGTATTCAGCGGCGCAATCAGGAGTGGATCGGACACGGCGTTAGCCCGCGCAGGATCTGTGGCATAGGCCGCCTCGTCCAGGCAGTCGGCATCAGTGGAAAAGTCGGGCGTGCCTCCGAAGAAGATGCTCGAGCTGATGTCGATCGTCAGCGCTGCCGCCTGCGCGCAGCTCGCGTCGCCGTTGACATCCAGTCCCACACCGGACTGCAGCACGATGGCGTCCCCCAGGGTGAGGGCCGTGCCATGCTCGAGCAGAACTCCGCCACCGCCGCCCTGCGCCGTGCCGGCCATGGTCGCATTGAAGATCCTGGGATGCGACCGCGGTCCCGCGTTCGAGTCGGGCAGCGAGTTGGAGCCGCTGAGCGCAGGCCCCCCCGACTCCAGCACCGCAAGGAACTGGACCCGCCCCACCCAGCCGTCATCCCAGCGCACACCGGCCGCGGTACTGCCGGTGATGAACACATCGCGCAGATCGGCGGTGCCACCGGACAGGAACACCCCATCGCCTCCCGACCCGTGCACCTGAATCGAATCGATCACTGTGCCGGTTCCGACCCCCAGGAGTGACAGCCCCGCCGTGGCCGACCCACCGGGTGGCATCATGCCGCCGTACTCAATACGGACGTAGCGCAACGTTCCGCTCGTGTCCTGGACGCGGCAGCCGCCGTACGTCCCGGCGTTTCCGGGCGCGACTTTCTCGGGACACCCGATGTCAATGCCGGTAGTGCCCGAGCCATTGTTGAGGAGGGAGGCCCCGTTGAGAATGATTCCTCCCCAGCACCCCGGCGACTTGGCAGCGGCAGTGCACGTGAACACGACCGGCTGCAGCCGCGTGCCTACGGCGCGCAGCCGACCGCCCCGCTGGACGGCCAATGCGCCGCGCGTCGCGACATCCCCTTCGACCTGCGTTCCGGCTTCGATCGTGAGCGTCACGCTTCCGGGGACGATCACCGTCCCGCGCAGCTCATAGACGGTGTCGTGGAAGAAGGTGCGATCGGCGCGCACCGTGTCCGCGACCACCGCACGCGCCGTTGGAGGCGCGACGCGGCCAGGAATCGCTTCCCCCACCACGGGCTGGTTGACGCCCACCGCTTCGTTCGAGATCGCCACCACGTCGAGAACATCGATCGTGAAGGTCCCATCGGCATTGCGCCCCGGCGGGGACGCGTCACCGACCTCACCCAGTCCCGGCAGGTTGAAGGGAGCCACGTTGCCGGCGATCACGACGTCCACAGACGGATTCACCAGCAGGTCGGCCATGCCAACGGCGACATTGGCATCCATCACGACATCGAGGACGTTGATCGCGCCGTCGAGTGTCACGTCGCCGTAGCGCAAGCCCGGTACGATCTGGCCGGGAGTCAGCGCCGCGTGAGTGAGTCCTGGCGCCAGCAGCTCGTCCCATTCCCGCACGCCGAGGCGACGCGCCGCGTCCGCGGAGGGCAGGGGAATCGTGTCACGGACTCGGCCAACTTCGGGACTGGTCGAGAGCGCCGCGGATTGCAGCCTCTGGGTCACCGCCTGCGACCCTTCGAAGCGCAGCGCGCGCAGGTAACTCGGCGCCAAGACCTGAAACGCGAGCATCGCCATCCGATCGGGCAGGCCGCGCGCGTTCACGCAGAGCACCCGGAGTGACCCTTGGCCGGCTCTTGCGTCGCTGACCATGACGAGGGTGGGCGCCGCGGGCATCTGCCCCACGAATTGGAGGCGGGCGGGATCGAAATGGATGGCGCCCTGGACACCGGCGACCCGATCGAGGGACGACGATTGCGCCAGGCGTACGACGACGAGTATCCGCTCGCCGACCGGGGCGTTCAGGGAGGAGACCTCGAGCCGCGTACTGACGGCGCGGCGCGCATCCGGCGCCGGAGCGTCGAGTCCGCGCATCAGCACATCGCTTCTGCAGCCTGCGGCGACCGCCATCAGCAGGGCGACGAGCGATTGCCTCATCACCCACTCCTTGCGAGAGAGGATCCGCCGTCTCCCCTAGTAGATAGGGTGACAACGCCGCTCTCACAGTCTCAATCCGTTCACGATCGAGTCACGGATCGCTATCCTTCGTCCTCCGAACCTCTCTCCGGCTGCGGCTCGCCGGGTGCTGTCCGGACGGACTGGGGCAGCTGGACCGGCGCCAAACCCGCCGCCTTGCGTTTCGCATTCAACCCACCGAGCCCCGTCGTACGGAGCTGCAGCCACTTCGCCATCACCGCGCGCGATTGCGCTCGGGCGCTATCGCATGCGGCGACCTGACCCGCGGTCGGCGTCACGTCGGCATTCTGCATCGCCATGGCGGCGCCGAGCAGTGTCTGGCTCAGGTTGCCGAGGGTCGGGGCTGGGGGCGGTCCGCGGCGCGGGAAGCCACCGCCACGCGGCGCGGGTGAGGGTGCGGGAGCGAGGGACTCGACGCGCGCTTTGAAGGCCAGAGCTTCGGTGCCGCCGGCGCTGTCGAGCTTGGCCGCGAGGGCGCGGGCCTGCGCATACGCAGCATGCGCCGCGACGGCGGCGCGATACATCTCACGCGAAAGCGTTGCGAGCTGAAGCAGTCCCGCAGCCGGTGTCTTCACCCGCGGGTCGAGTCTCAGCGTCAGTGGCTGGACATAGGTCTTGCCAAAAGCCGACAGCCGAGCGCGGTATTGCCCCGGAGGTGCCCAGGGCGCCTGCGGATCCGGATAGGTCCGATGCGGCACCGCTCCCGTGGCGTCGCCCTCCCCAGCAGGACCGCGCTCGAACGGATCGAGGTGCAGATCCCAGCTGAACCGGTGCATCCCGGCCTTGGTGGAGAGCCGAGCCTGGGGAGCCGGCCAGTAGAGCGGCAGGGAGCAGTGCGGCGCATCGGGCTTC
>Ga0126383_10001726_pt1 | contig 13736 bp, 10 predicted proteins | sample PanSoiMetPlot_35_FD_96882 | JGI IMG/M metagenome (GOLD analysis project Ga0126383, IMG submission 96882) | Tropical forest soil microbial communities from Panama - MetaG Plot_35 | ecosystem: Environmental > Terrestrial > Soil > Tropical forest > Bulk soil | place: Panama | collected 2016-02-17
CCGAAGAAGGCCTGCCTTGGCCGTGGATCACGTTGTCGGCAGCCGCGGCCTACGGCCTGTTGGTCTGGGGCCTGCTGGCATGGCGACACGCGCTGGGGTTTGACAGCGATTCGCTCAAGACCGCCGGCGTAGCGCTGCTGGCTGTCCTGATTTTCGTGATTCGGGACGTATTGTTTCTTGAGTGGTGCATGCTGACTCGCCTGCGCCAGCCGGTCATGAAAGGCCTGCTTTATCTCGGTCTCTACTACACCGCAACCCTGGTGGTCGGGGGAGTGTTCCTGCGATTCTCGGCGAGCGCGGGGGAGCGCGTGATCACGGCGCTCACGCCGGCAGGGGTGTTTGATCCGTACTTGGTGGGCCTCGGCTTCCCGGCATGGTTTTACCTGGGATTGATGCTGCAGATGGGGGTGATTGCCGTCCTGCTGCTGGCGATCGGCAACCGCTTAAACCGGCCAGGGATGGCTCCCGCTCTGGCGACCGCCTGACTCCGGGCGCGGGCTCTAGTCGGCTTGCTGCCGTTCGACCGACCAGATGTCTTCCGGCTTCTGCTCGAAGGGGTAAACGTGCACCATCCAGCCGAAGATCTGGGGCATGAATTTGCCGCCTTCGACGTCACAGGCATCTTTGGTGACAATCGAGCCGCGCAGCCCGAACTTGGGATTCGGCCCCCAGGCCTCGTTCTTCCGGCCGTCCGGCGCAAGGCACATGTTGATATGGGCGTGCCACTGGGCGATGCTGAGCGGGATGCGGCTGTTCAACTCGTCTTCTTTGGAATTCTTGGGTGCCGTGTACATCACGCCGATCAGCGTGTAGTCGTCTCCCTGCTTTTCGTAGAGTAACGACGTGGGATGATCGGCATCGAAACGCTGGCCGGCCTCGAATCCGTACCAGTAATTCGTGAAGTGGTACTGCTTCTGGGGGATGTTGGGGAGGAAGATTTTGTACCCCGCGCGCAGCGCGGCGCGGTAGTCTTTGTACTTCTCTGCGACCCTGCGGGCTGCTTCAACGACCTGCCGGGCCTTCTCCTCATCTCCCGGCTTCGGGTCGCGCAAGGCAGTCATCTTCATGTGCGGGCCCATGTCTACGTGACGGCTTTGCATGTCCTCGATGGCGTGCGCGCTGCCGTCGCCCATTCCGGCCATCTCATGCATGTCAGAGCTGCTCATGTGGGACATGCCGTGTGCGGCGATATTCATACCTGGCGCATCATTGGAGGGTTTCTGCCCCTGTGCCCCGGCGAATACAGTCAACCATGCGGCGAGGGAAGCGGTGGCCAGAATGGATCGCATCATGAAAAATCACTCCGTAGGTATTAACCCTGAGGGAAGGCATGGGTTTCTGCAATCAGGAAGGCTTTACCAAACATTACGGGAGTAATAAATCAAGCCCTTTGTTGGACTTGCGCGGACAACGCGGAGCCCAGGCCGAGCCTGGCGAGCAGATCGGCAGCCGCATCGGCGCCCGAGCGCACGCAATCGGGAACGCCGATGCCCCGATATCCGTTGCCCGCCAGGGCCAGGCCGGGGACCTGCCGGCGCCGGGTCTCTATGCGTTCCAGACGCTCCAAGTGGCCCACACCGTATTGCGCCATGGCGCCCTTCCACCTGTAGACCCGTGCGAATTGCGGTTCAGCGGCGAGGCCGAGAATGTCCCGCAATTCACGGCGCGCAGTGGCGACAATCTCCTGGTCCGATAACAGTAGAATGGCCTCGTCTCGCGCGCCCCCGAGGAAGCAGCGAATCAGGGCTCGATCCTGCGGGGCGCGGTGAGGGAACTTATTATGAACGAACGTTGCCGCCAGCATGCGCCTTCCTTCGCTGCGAGGCACGAGAAAGCCGAAGCCAGGCGGGAGCGCGGCCCGCACATTGCGGTCGTAGCCCAGGGTCAAGGTGACCGAAGAGGTGTAGCCGACGCCGCGCAACCCGGCCGCCAGGTCGGGGCTCGCGATATCGAGCAGCGCAGCCGCTGCCGAGGCCGGAGTAGCCACGATCACACCGTCGAAGTGATCCGTGCCATCTCCCGCGGAAATCAACCATCCTCCGCTCTGGATTTGGACTGACTCGACCGGTGTATCCGGGCGCAGTGAAGCCGTGGCCAGCCGCGCCAGGAGCGCATCCACCAACTGCTGCATGCCATCCTTGAGCGAAGTGAATAGCGGCCGTGGCGGAACGCCGCCGGCAGGCGCCAACTTCCGGCGCGCCAGAAGCATGGCGCGGCCCAGGCTGCCATGTTGGGCTTCCATCTCGGCAAAGCGCGGAAGAACGGCGCGCACGCTGAGCCCGCAAGCTTCGCCGCCGTAGACGCCCGAAAGCAGGGGGTCCGCCAGGCGATCCACCATTTCGGGCCCGTAATGCCGTGTGACCAGGTCGGCCACGGTCTCATCCCCGTCGGCCTGGTGAGGAGGATGAAACCACTCCCCTGCCATGCGCAGCTTGGTGCCGAGGGAAAACAGGGGCGAGAACACCGTAGGCAGGATCTTGGTGGGGACCATGAACATCAGGCCGTCCGGCATCACGGTGAGCCGTCCGTGGACCAGGATGTAGGTCTTGCGCTGGGCGTCGTTGGAGCCGATCAGCTGATCGCCCAGGCCGACCTTCCGGCAGAGATCCGCGGCCCACGGCTTCTCGGTGAGAAAGGAATCCGGCCCGGCCTCGACGAGGCATCGGTCGACTCTTTCGCTGACCAGCACCCCGCCGAGCCGCGGCGAACTTTCGAACAGCACATAGTCCACCGCGACGCCGGCGCGGCGCTGCTCTTCGAGAGCAAAGGCCGCCGAGAGACCGGATATCCCGCCGCCGATAATGGCGATGCGCTTCATGGAGCCGGTGGCCACGGCTGCGGTGGGGCTTGCCCCAACCGGGTTCGCGCGATGTCCGCCAGCGTCGCGGTAAGCAAGCGCGAATCGTTCAGCGATTCGCTGCGCCACAAACGCATGGCCTGTTGCGCAGCGAATCGCTTGAATCCGATATCAATATCGTAGAGCACTTCAACGTGGTCGCAGAGAAAACCAATGGGACCGATGAAGACTCCACGGTGTCCCTGCTCCCGCAGCTCTCCCATCGTGTCTTCCACGGTCGGACCCAGCCAGGCGCCACCCGACATGCCCTGACTCTGGAAGGCAAAGGTCCAGTCTTCATCCTTCAGTCCTGCTTCGTGCGCCACCAGCGCGGCGGTCTCTTTCGACTGCGCCTCGTAGGGGTCACCTTCGGCAATCGTACGCTCCGGCACGCTGTGCGCGGTGAAGATGACGGGAACTTTCCCTTCGGCCTCTTGACAAGCCACCTGCCATCCTGCCTGCAACTTTTCGGCGAAGGCTTTAATCAGCAGCGGATGATTGTGCCAGGAGTCAACGAAATCCACGGAGAAGCGCTGCTCTTCCTTTGCCAGCGCAGCGCGATAGAGACCTACACTGGTGCGCGAGTTCTGCGGAGCGAGGCAGAGGGCGACAACATGGGTTGCTCCTTCCTGGTTCATGGCGCGCACCGCATCGGCGACGAATGGCTTCCAGTTGCGCATACCTACGTGGACGGGGAGGCACAATTCGCGAGCCAGCAGATCGCGCTGCGAGAATGTCCAGCGAGTCAGTGGTGATGAGCCGATGGACTGATAGCGGTGCTCGACCTCCTCCACGACATGCGCGGGAAGCGGGCGGCCTCCGGTGACCTGCAGCAAAAATTCCGGGATTTCCTCCACCCGATGGGGGCTGCCATGGGCGAGGAGCAGGATCGCGTTTTTCGTCGAGGTCAATGGTATTCCGGTCGCTCGAGCGGTTTTCGCCGAGCTCTGCGGCCTTTCTACGACACGGTGTAGGCCGCCGAATCCTCTTGCACGAACCTGGCCAGTGCTTTGACGTTATCGACCGGGGTTTCAGGCAAAATGCCGTGACCAAGGTTAAAGATGTGGCCCGGGCGTCCGGCGGCGCGACGCAGAATGTCATGAGCACGCGATTTCACTTCTTTCCACCCGGCAAACAGGAGTACCGGATCGAGATTCCCCTGCACAGCGTGCCGTGCGCCAACCGCCTGCCACCCAAGGTCGAGCGGAATCCGCCAATCCAGACCGATGACGTCGGCCCCGGTGTCGCTCATCGCGGGCAGCAAAGTCGCGCTGTCGGTAGCGAAATAGATGATCGGAACACCGGTTTTCTGCAGGTCCCTTACCAGTTCCGTGGTGCGGGCCAGGACGTAACCACGATAGTCTTCGACGCTGAGGCATCCTACCCAACTGTCAAAAATCTGGATGGTATCGGCTCCGGCCCTCACCTGCTCGGCTGCATACTCCCCCGTCACCCGCACCAGCTTGCGCAGGAGTTCATCCCACGCGTCCGGGGAGGAATACATCATCTTCTTGGTATGAACGTAGTTGCGCGAGCCACCTCCTTCGATCATGTAACTGGCGAGGGTAAACGGCGCCCCGCAAAAACCGATCACCGGCAGGCTGGATCCGAAGTGGCCGGCGACGAGTTTGACAGCTTCCGAGACGTACCCCAGTTCGGCGGCGCGGCCGGCATGTAGACGGCTGATGGCTGCCCTGTCCCGCAACGGTTTTTCGATGACGGGACCCTCACCCGGAGAAAAATGAAAGGGCAGGCCCATGACTTCAAGCGGCAGAAGCAGATCGGCAAAAATGATGGCAGCATCGACGCCCAGAGCCTCCGCCGCGGTGATGGTGACCTCGGCGGCAACCTCAGGTTGTTTGCAGATCTCGATGAGCGAATGCTTTTTGCGCACCGCGCGGTATTCCGCCATGTAGCGTCCAGCCTGGCGCATGAACCACACCGGGGTACGATCGACAGGCTGTCGCTTGCAAGCCTTGACGAAACGCGATTGAGGGGCGGACATGAACCTGTAAATGTAGCATTTTTGGCGAAAACCCTGCGCTGATCACATCCCCGCCGGCGGCCTGGGGAAATCCCGGGGGCGATGCCGGACGATTTGCCCTTTCGAGTAACCGGCACCAAGAAAGTACCGACCTCGGAGCCGATATTCGTCCTATGATCGGGGAAGAACCCAGCCGGGGAGGTTGTATGACGGCGAATCAGGTGGTGGTGTACTTCGAGAGAGAAGAGGATGCGTTGCGCTTTACCTTGGCTGCCAGTTCAGTGTTGGCGGCGGACGAAGCGGAGGGCGCGCGCGAAGCCCTGGTCAGTGTGGGCCGGGGAATATCCAAAGCCAGCCGCATCACCGCGGAAGGATCGCTCAGTCGGAAGCCTCGGAAGTGAGCGGGTTTCGCGCCTTGACGACCGTGCCATCCAGCCCTGGTCGCAGCGCGAATCCGGCATAAATCTTACCTGGGAATGTCAAAGCGATACCCGATGCCACGAACTGTCTTCAAATAAGTCGGGTTGTCGGGGTCGGGCTCAATTTTTTCGCGCAACCGGCGCACGTAGACGTCCACCGAGCGGGGAGTCACAAACGAGCCCTCGGTCCAAACCGCGTCCAGCAACTGGTCCCGGGTAAAGACTCGCGTGGCGTGGCGCGCCAGGTAGTCGAGCAGGCGAAACTCCCGGGTCGTGGTGGGAACGGTGCGGCTGGCCACGCGCACGATCATGGAGGAGGCGTCGATCTCGATTTCACCGAAGCGTAACACCTCGCTCTCCATCGGCTCGCTCGAGCTGCGTAACACGGCGCGGACCCGGGCCACCAGTTCACGCGGGCTGAAGGGCTTGGTGATGTAGTCGTCTCCTCCCAGCTCCAGTCCCTTGACCCGGTCCCCTTCCGCGGTCTTCGCGGTCAGGAAAATAATGTGGATTCCCGCCAGCAGCTTGGTCTGACGGATGTGGCGGCACAGTTCCAGGCCGTCGCTGCCCGGGATCATGATGTCCAGCAGGAAGAGGGCGGGCGGGTTAGCCAAAGCCTCTTCGATCACGGAAAACGAACTGGGGAACCAGCGGGTGGCGAAGCCGGAAGTGTCCAGGTGATAACAAATCAGGCGCGCGATGTCGGCATCGTCTTCCACCACAAAAATCAGTGCTTTCCCGGTAGCGAACCCTGAGATCAACTCATGCGTGCTGGTTCCCATAAGTGTGCTTACCGGCGAAGACACGAACGCCTGCTCATGCGGAGGATTTCTGAAAAGACAGTTTCCGGAGCCCGTATTGCAATTGTGTTGCGGCCTAGTTAAATGTTGATGAATTCTGGGGGAAAAGGGACACCTGTGGAAGCCGGGCTTGAGCCGCTAGGCTCATGGACAGCACGGCGTGAGCGGAGGTATAGTGCCGGGTCTACGGGCTGGGCGTCGGCATGATTGTTAGCGGTTTCTGCTGGCCGTCAGTCTTTACAGGTGACGGGTTCGTCGAAATTTCAGCTTATGAGGAACTCTGATGGATGCTTTGAGAGGAAGGACGTCAATGGTGTTGTCCGGATTGGCGGCTCTGCTGGCGTCGGTCGCCCTGGTGGCGCCGGCCAGCGCACAGTTCACCCTGCAGAAGATCAGCGTCGACAGATTCACCAACAGTGACAGCACCCACCGGACCGAGGTGGAGCCCGATATGTTTTCTTTCGGGTCGACCATCGTGGCCGCCTACCACGTGGCGCGGCGGCCGGGTTCGGTGGGATGGGGCAGCGCCGACGTGGGCTTTTCCACTTCCACCGATGGTGGCACCACCTGGAAATTCGGCTACCTGCCAGGATTAACGGTCAACTACAAGTCCGGCACCTATGGAGCCGCGGCGGACCCCTCGGTGGCATACGACGTCAAGCACGGGGAGTGGCTGATTTCGAGTTTGCCGCTGGTGGGCCTGGGGGGCGGCCAGCAATTCATCGGAGATGTGGCGGTAAGCCGCTCTACCGACGGCCTGCACTGGGGCAGCCCGATCAACATCGATAACACTCATCTCGACGACAAGAATTGGACGGTTTGCGACAACACTTCCAGCAGTCCTTTCTACGGCAACTGCTATACCGAGTGGGACCAGGCTTACGGCACGGGAGACGTCCTGATGAGCGTCTCCGGCGATGGCGGTATGAGCTGGGGCCCGGGCAAGCCATCGGCGGATCATGCTTTCGGTCTGGGTGGCGAACCTCTGGTCCAGCCCAACGGCACAGTCATCGTGCCCTTCTCCGGCTTCGGCGTCCAGGCTTTCACCTCAACGGATGGCGGGAATACCTGGGGCAAGAGCGTTCTGGTGTCGTCCCCGAACATCCACCTGGATGCGGGCGGAATTCGCAATCCCTATCTGCCCACGGCGGCGATCGACGGTGCAGGAACGGCCTATGTCGCCTGGGCTGACTGCCGCTTCCGCACGGCATGCAGTTCGAACGACATCGTCTTCAGCACCTCGACCAACGGCACTACCTGGACCAAGCCGGTCCGGATTCCGATCGACGCTACCACCAGCACCGTCGACCATTTTTTGCCCGGAATCGGAATCGACCCCAATACCTCCGGAGCCACCGCCCACATCACCGTGGTTTATTACTATTACCCGGTTTCCAATTGCGGGAACTCCTGTCAGCTCGATGTCGGCTTCACGACCTCCGAGGACGGGGGAGCGACCTGGACCTCGGGAACCCAGCTGGCGGGCCCGATGAAGCTGACCTGGCTGCCGCTGTCGGACAACGGATATATGGTGGCCGACTACATCGGGGTCTCCTACAACAACGGCAACCCCTTCGGGGTATTTGCGGTGGCGTTCGCGCCCAATGGCAGCACGTTGAACGAGGCCATGTACACCACGAAGCAGCCGCTGCTTGCCGCCGAGGGTGCCCGGCATTTCAACTCGGCAGCCGACCAGCCGGTGCCAGGCGCGAAGTCGGATCACAAGGTTACTTACTATTATGACGATGAGGGGAAGCGTCCCATCCCGCAGTCCCGCATCGACGCGTGGCGCAAATCACACCAATAGGTTCAATGCAACATGGGAACCGCTGTCACGAGAGTGGCAGCGGTTTTCTGTTGGCGCCGCTGTCTACTTGAAGCCAAATCCAGGCCTGAGTTCGCAGCGATAGGTGCGGGACTGGTCCTTGTCAAAGCGGACGTGACAGGTGGCCCAGCTCAAACGAAGAGCAGGCCCCATGGGAAAAACGATCGACTCCGCATTAATGTCGGCGAGGATGCTGAGTCCCTCGGCGGAGGCAGGCAAGCTGAAGTTGAGAGCAGGACCGAAGATCACCGGGTAGGATTCGCGCACGATATGGCTGACCATGGGACGAACGACTTCGGCTTCGATCAGAAACGTAGCCGTATCCGACCAGTTGCGCGCCGCTACGTCCAGGATGCGGCCTCCGCGCGAAAGGTTCTGGTATTCGACGCGGGTGAAGGGACAGGGCCCGGCAATGCACGACACGCGGGCTCCGCGAAATTCACCGCCTTCTCCCGCGTCGAGCTGTGTGGTTCCGATGGCGGCTCTCCATTTCCCATCGGGCGAGCAGGGTGGATGTCCGTTACAGGGTACATTGCCCTGGTTCACCACCTGGAAGGTCTTGACCGCGCTGCCGACGTTGGCTTCCGTGGTGGTCTTCACGGAATAACGCACTCGAACGTTGGATACGACTGTCACGGGCGCGGCGGGACTGTCTTCCACCGGGCGAGGCAGAGGCACCATGTGCACCAGATAGAGTTTGTTTCCCACGAACTCGTTCAGGTCCAGGGGCTCATAGTCGGGATGCCGAAAGCGTAGTTTGACTGACTGGCGGATGCGCAGCCCCTTGGGCAGCACCAGGCTGAAGAATCCGGAAGTATCCGACGTGGTATGGCTGACCGCGAAGCCGTTCGAGCCGGTGATTTGCACGTCGGCGATGGGCTGTTGCTTTTCCGGGTCCGGGTCGTCGCTGACGACAGCCCCCCTCAGGGTGACGGGCCGAGCCTTGCGCACGATGACCACCGCAACTGTCACGATGGCTGCCAGGATCGCCGCAGCGGCAATCCATATCACGATTTGACGGGCGCTTGCCACGGCCTTTTCCTGTAAAACCACATTCTATGATGCCGGAAATGCACTTCCTGGTCCGGATTCTGCATGTCCTCATCTAAAATTCAAGTGTGTCGAAAGAGAGCCAAATGACAACAGCCGTTGCCGGCCGGTGGCGGCGACGGGATCTGCTGAGGAATGCCATCCGTCTGGGTATGTTCGCTCCCTTGAGCCGTTGGGGCATCCCTTCGCTCTGGGCGGCCGCAGGCGGAAAGCACGCGCCCGCTGCTTCTCCTGAGCCGGTCTTCGGACCGGGGCTGACCGAGGCTGACGACCAGTTGCTGGAGGAGGTGGAGAAGGCCAGCTTTCTCTATTTCTGGGAGCAGGCAAACCCGCAAACCGGCCTGGTAAAGGACCGCTGCAACATACGTGGGACCGATTCGACCACCGCCGCCAGCATCGCGGCAACCGGCTTCGGACTGACGGCCCTGTGTATTGGCGATCAGCGAGGCTATGTGCAGCAGCTCGATGCTCGCAACCGCGTTCTGACCACCTTGCGGTTTCTCTGGAAGAAACTCCCGACCCATCGCGGGTTTTTCTATCACTTTGCCAACGTGAACACCGGCGAACGCATGTGGGACTCAGAGGTATCGTCGGTCGATACCGCCATTCTGCTCTGTGGCATTCTCACCTGCCGCAAGCACTTTGAACAGCATTCCGACGTCAGCCAGCTGGCCTATCAGATTTTCAACCGGGTTGATTGGACATGGCTCTCCGAAGATACGTCGTTGCTGCCGCACGGCTGGACTCCGGAAAGTGGCTTCCTCCCCTATCGCTGGGATTATTACAGCGAGCTCATGATGATCTATCTGCTGGGCCTCGGTTCGCCCTCGTATCCGTTGCCGGTGGAGGCATGGAATGCCTGGAAGCGTATGACCTTCGAATTTGACGGGTTACGATATATCGGATCATTCGCCCCTTTGTTTGTGCATCAGTATTCGCAAGCCTGGTTCGACTTTCGGGGGAAGAAAGACAAATACGCCGATTACTTCCTGAACTCGGTGATCGCCACCGAGGTGCATCGCCGCTTTTGTCTGGAGTTGGCCAAACAGTTCCCCACCTACAGCGACGTGCTGTGGGGCATCACGGCGTCGGATTCGCCGCACGGCTACGTGGCCTGGGGCGGGCCGCCAGCCACCGGACCCATCGATGGAACCGTGGTGCCGAGCGCGACCGGGGGATCGATTCCTTTCCTGACGCGACCGGTCATGCGTGTTCTCGAGAACATCCGCAGGAACTATGGCCAGGCCTGGTCCCGCTATGGATACATCAACGCGTTCAATCCGCTGACCAACTGGTTCGACGCAGACGTGATTGGAATTGACACCGGAATCACCATGTTGATGGCGGAAAATGCGCGCACCGGATTCGTGTGGGAGACCTTCATGAAGAATCCCGAGGCGCAGCGCGGCATGCAGCGCGCGGGATTCCGTCCCTACCAGGCGCCGCCCATGCCGTTCGGCTGACGCGGCGCGTCACTTCACCACAATCAATGCCAGGCTCTGCCCCGACAAAGTCAGGTGCAACTTGCCGTCCTCCAAGGACCGGGTTTCCCCAGCCGGCAGTTGCGCGGCTCTTCGCAGGTCATCGATTTGCGCTTGGGCTGGATACTTTGGCGAACCCATTTTCTCGTACGCCGGGCGAACATCTCCGTGCTGCGGGTCGACAATCGACACCATCGCCTCCCTGGCGCGCGTCCCCTTGAATTCCAGGATAAAACTTCTCGGGCTGCCCGTTTCGCCCGGGGGAGCGTAGTTCCACACTGCCAGCACCAGAGCTCCGTCCGGGCGGCGAGTGAGAAGCGCAGAGTCGGAATCCAGGGTCAGACGCTCGTCACCCAGCTGGTGAAGAAGCTTGAACGCGTTGAATGCGGGCTTGGGAATGCCGCCTGCAGCCTGTAGCCCAAAGCCTCCGTAGAAGGGCGTTTTGACCACGCCTTGCTCCTCGAAAACATCGGAGAACGTCCAGTACGACATGATGTCGACCAGGCCATCACACTGGCGGATGGTGTCGGCCATCCAGGGCCCCATGTAGGTGGAGTCGGTGACATCGGTTTCGTTCTTGTAGCTGGCGTTGAACTCGCTCCAGATCAGGGGCAGGTTGGGTTGGGGCGAAGCCTGGATCTGCTGGTGGACCTTGGCGATCGCCCGGCAGACCATCTTGTCGCGAGGAATGTTCTCGGCGGTGCCAAAAACATCCTTTGCGGTGTCATTGGCGTATACGTGGCTGGAAACAAAATCTAGGGGAATGTTTCTCTCCGTGCAATGCTCGATGAAGGCATCCGCCCAGGCGGCCTGGGCGGTCGCGGGACCACCGACACGAAGCTTGGGATTCACGCTCTTGATGGTTCGCGCGGTGTGCTCATAAAGCTCAAAATAAGTGGACTGCCGGGGCTCACCGCCCCAGAAATCAAGATTAGGCTCGTTCCAGACCTCAAAATACCACTGCGAAACCTCCCCGAGGCCATAACGCTCAACCAGATGCCGGGTGAAGGCTGCGATCATGGCATCCCACTTGTTCCAGTCCTTGGGAGGAGAAATATTCGGCCGGTACCAGAAGGGGTGAAGCATTTCCCTCGCCGCCAGTTTTCTGGGCATGAAGCTCAACTCGACAAATGGCTTCACGCCGTCGGCCAGGAGGCCGTCATAGATTTGATCGACGTAGGAGAAGTTGTAGATGGAGTTGCCCCGGGCATCTTCGTCGTACAGGCCCGCCTCATCGTGAAAAATGGCGTGGAAGCGGACAAAGGTGAAGCCGGTGATCTGTTTGACTTCGCGCAGGTCGTGGCGGTAGCTTTCGCGCAGGGTCAGGATGGCGCGCCCGGAGCCAAACATCTGTTCCCAGAAATGCGGGAAGGGATGCGCAGCAGCTTTGCTGTCAACCACGATGACAGACGGCTGGGGGCCTGTTTGAGCGGGCGCCGTTAGAGCCAGCAATCCCAGCAACATGAGGAGAAGGAGCAGAGGTTGGGCGCTCTCGAACAGTGTCATGCGACGCTTGCCCGGTGATTGCCCTTCGCGGCGAGGACATGATCGACGGGCTTTTCCTGCAGGAGCAATTCGGTGGCCTGAACCCGCGGAGAACTGTGGAACCAGTTTTGGATTGTGCCGTCTCCCAGAAAGTTGGCAATGGAAAGCAGGCTCATTCCCTGATGGTGAGCCATCCAGCAGTGTACGACTTCGAAACGCCGGCGCCAGGAGTGCATTCGCGCGGAGGTGAAGTCCACCGCTTCGTAGAATCCGTAAGGACCAACCCATTTCTTGCCAGCCATCTTGCGCAGGTTGCGCAGAGCTCCAGCGCCGTCCACGTGCAGGGCCAGGAAGGTGGCATAGGGAGCAACGACGAGCGCATCCTTCTCGTCTTCGTCCACGTGCACCGCAAGGCCCGGTACTCCGAAGGCGCGATAACCGTAGTTGCCGGAGTCGTCCCGCTTGAAATAGGAAGACTCCGAGATACCCCAGGGGATGCGCTTGACGGCCGCAAATGCCTGTTGCGCACGCACCGCGGCGCTGCGCGAGCGTTCCAGAAGCGTTCCCGGGTAGGAACGCATCCACAATACCGGCATCAGATATTCGAACATCGTGCCAGTCCAGGAGAGCAGCACCGGCCGGCCATGATCGAGGATATGGGCGCGCCCCAGCTGGAACCAGCTTTCCTGCGGGATATCGTCCTTGGCGATCGCAACAAACACCCCGATTCGGGCTTCTGAAGCAAGCAGGTCATAACACGCGGTGTTCAGCTGGTCGGCATCGGCGTCGTAGCCGATGGAGAGCAGCTTGCGCCGACGATTATAGAGGAACTCGAAATCGGTGGCGCGCGCGAGCTTGCTGGCACGGGTGGCGATGGTTCGCAGTTCCTCCACCAAGCCGTGGACTCGTGCGCGCGCCGGCGCCAGGAGAGCATGCAGGCGGCCATAAAGTACTTTCTGCTGGCCTGACTCGTCTGCAGCTTCCAGGCGCGCTTCGAGCGCATCGATGCTAACCGAGAGTTCGTCGAGTTTGGGCTCATTCCAGAGAGAAGGCAGGGCAATCGCGGGATCGTTGCGCAGGCCGGCAAACTCGGGAAGTAACCAGGGCGTGTAAAGCCGAACCTCCTCTTGAAGACGTGTAAGACGCGTGAGAGCCTGTTGTCCCCACCAGCGCGCATCCGCCTCTGATTTCGCCCCGGACTTTCGGGGAACGGCCGCAACCGCGACCTCCGGCAGGTTGACGAGAGCCTGCAGCCAGTTCTCGCCGCTGATCTCCCTTTCGAAGGCTGCCAGCCGCTTCCGCGTATAGGCGCGCTGATCGAAGAGCATTCGCAGGTGGTCCAATAGGCCATCGGCCAGGGCGCGCGGGAAAAGCGGTTTGTGCAGCTGATCGAGAGAACCTTCCTCGAGAGCCCAGAGGGAAGCCACCAGATTGCCGCTATCCACCGTAGAAACAAACAGGGGTGGCATAGGTTGGAGCGTTCTGGTGTCGTACCAGTTGTACAGGTGGCCGCGATATTTCTCGAGAGCCGCATAGGTTGCGAGCGTGCGCGAGACCCGCTCGGCGAACTCGGGCACGGTCAGAAATCCGAACTCGCATGCCACCTGGCTGGAATTCAGCAGCAGACCGAGATTGGTGGGTGATAACTTGGCGACAATCGCAGGCGGATCCTCCTGCACATTGTCCGGGATCAGCCAGTGATGTTCCTCATTGCTGAATTCGGCAAAATAACGCCAGGTGCGAAGGGCCAGAGAGCGGAGAAACACTTTTTCCTTCTCGGAAGCCTCGGCACGCGGGGCCAGAGGTGATCGATTCAGCCAGACCGAGATCGGCTTGCTGCCTGCCCAGAGGGCGAG
>Ga0126383_10001727_pt1 | contig 13732 bp, 14 predicted proteins | sample PanSoiMetPlot_35_FD_96882 | JGI IMG/M metagenome (GOLD analysis project Ga0126383, IMG submission 96882) | Tropical forest soil microbial communities from Panama - MetaG Plot_35 | ecosystem: Environmental > Terrestrial > Soil > Tropical forest > Bulk soil | place: Panama | collected 2016-02-17
CGACCGGACACACGAGATTACACAGGTTGCAGCCCACGCAGTGGTCCTCGAGAATCGTGACCCGCGTTCGACCATGCTCGGGCTCGGCTGCGATCGACTGGTGCGCGCCGTCGTTGCAGGCTAGGTAGCACAGCCCACAGCCAATGCACTTGTCGTAGTCGATGTGCGCGATGATCTGGTAGTTGAGATCGAGCTCCTCCCAGCGGGTCACGTTGGGCTTGGCGCGGCCGGTAAGCTCGCGCACGCTGCGGAAGCCCTTTTCGTCCAGATAGGCATCCAGCCCATCGATCAGATCCTCGACGATGCGGAAGCCGTAATGCATGACTGCGGTGCACACCTGCACGGTGGTCGCGCCCAGGAGCAGAAACTCGACCGCATCCTTCCAGCTCGCAATCCCGCCGATGCCCGAGACTGGCAGCTCGACCTCGGGGTCTTTGGCCACCTCGGCCACCATGTTGAGCGCGATCGGCTTGACCGCGGGCCCGCAGTAGCCGCCGTGGCTGGAGCGGCCGCCCACGTCGGGCCGCGGCGTGAAGGTGTCCAGGTCCACGCCCGTGATGCTGTTGAGCGTATTGATGAGCGAGATGGCGTCGGCGCCGCCGCGCCGGGCCGCGCGCGCCGGGTAGCGCACGTCGGTGATGTTGGGGGTCAGCTTCACGATCACCGGCCGTTGTGCCACCTGCTTGACCCACTCGACGATCTGGCAGGTGTAATCGGGCACTTGTCCGACCGCCGAGCCCATCCCGCGCTCGCTCATCCCATGCGGGCAGCCGAAGTTGAGCTCGTGCCCGTCGGCGCCCGCGTCCTCGGCGCGCTTGACGATGTCGTGCCAGGCCTCGCGCGTCGACTCGACCATCAAAGAAGCAATCACGGCATGGCGCGGGTAGCGCTTTTTGACCAGAGCCAGCTCGCGCAGGTTGACCTCGATCGGGCGGTCGGTGATGAGCTCGATGTTGTTCAGGCCCATCATGCGGACACCGGCCAGGTCAACCGACGAGTAGCGCGACGACACGTTCACGATGGGCGCGCCAATCGTCTTCCAGACTGCGCCCCCCCATCCAGCGTCGAAGGCGCGCATCACTTGATCCCCGGTATTGGTAGGCGGGCCCGAGGCCAGCCAGAACGGATTGGGCGACTCGATGCCGGCCAAGCTCACACGCAGATCAGCCACGATGCCCCTCCAGGAAGCGATGGATGCCCAGCGCGGCCCGCTTGCCTTCGGCGACCGCGTTGACGACCTCCTTGCCTCCATTTGCGCAGTCGCCGCCCGCGAAGTAGCGCGGGTTCGACGTCTGCATGGTCTGCGGATCGACGCGCAGCCCGGCGCCCTGGCGCTCGAGCTTGGAGATGTGCGCAAACAGCGCCTCCTGCGGCCTTTGCCCGGTCGCGCGGACCACCGCATCGACCTCGAGCCGGAACTCGCTGCCCGAGATGGGCACGGGTGCGCGCCGGCCGCTCGCGTCGGCGGGGCCCAGGCGCATCTTGACGCACTCGAGCGCCTCCACGCGGCCGGAGCCGAGCACCCGCACCGGTGCGGCCTGGAACAGGAAGCAACAGCCGTCGCGGCGTGCCAGTGCCTGCTCGTGCTGGTAGGCCGGCATCTCTTCGGGGCCGCGCCGGTAGATCAAGTAAACCTCCTCGGCGCCCAGGCGAATCGACTGCGTTACCGCATCGATGGCAGTGTTTCCGCCGCCCACGACCGCGACCCGGCGGCCGGGCGGCCGCGCGTCGGCGGGATGCGACTTGAGAACGGCGATGAAGGTCAAGGCATCGATCACGCCCGGCAGGTCTTCGCCCGGGATCCCGAGCCGGTGCACGCCGCCCAGGCCCACGCCCAGGAAGATGGCGTCGAACTCCTGCTCGAGCTGCGCGATTGAGAGATCCGTGCCCACGCGCGTGCGCAGGCGCAGCTCGACGCCGCGCTCGAGAACGTAGTCGATCTCCTTGAGCGAGCAGTCCTGGTTCATCTTGTACTCGGCCACGCCGTAGGTGTTGAGCCCCCCCGGCTTGTCGCTGGCCTCGAACACCACCACCCGGTAGCCGAGCAGGCGCAGCTCGACCGCGCACGCAAGCCCGGCCGGTCCGGCGCCCAGGATGGCCACGCTGCCGGGCGCGGGTGGCATGGGCTTGGGCGCAAACAGCGGCAGGTTGCGGGCCATGGCCCAGTCAGTGGCGTGGCGCTGCAGGCGCCCGATCGCAATGGGACGGTCGTGCAGATCGTTCATCACGCAAGCGCCTTCGCACAGCACCTCGGTCGGGCACACGCGCGCGCAGCTCGCGCCCAGCACATTGGCCGAAAAAATCGTGCGCGCAGAGCCGCGCAGGTTGCCGCTGGCGATCTTCTTGATGAACGCGGGCACATCGATATGGGTGGGGCAGGCGCGCGTGCAGGGCGCATCGAAACAGAACAGGCAGCGGGAGGCTTCGGCGAATGCCTCCTGAAGGGTCAGGGCGGGCTTCAGCTCCCCGAACCGTTCGCGGATCTCGGCCATGGCAGACCTGCTAAGCATGCCACGCGCCACATATAACTACCTGAAAGAATTCGCGATGAACTGTCCTGGCAGCCGACAACAAGCGTTTGAGCCGCGCCCGCGTCTCCAAGTTCGACAGTGATATCGAATTTTTGAGTCAGTGCGTCCTGGTTTCATACAGCTGCTCCGACTTGACCGATTCTGCTCTTGACAACGCGTTGCACTACATGCAATGTAAAGTAAGTGCCAGATAATCTGGTCCCGCTCGGGCCGCTGCAGAGTCTCGCGAAAAGCCTCAAAGAGATCGCATGCGGACGCGTGCCCGACGCGGCTTATCGACGGCGCGCGGTGCGCAGCGTACGAGCCGGCGGCGATGCATGCGTGCCCTTGTTGGCGCGTGCGCTGCGGTCGGACCAAGAGCGGCTGTCGAGCTGGGCCTATTTCCTGCTCTCGCGTCTGGGCGGCTTGCGGGTGGTGCGCGAGCTGCAGGAGCTTCTTCGCGACCGGGCGACCGACGACGACGCCAAGGCGCTCGCGCTGGCCCTTCTGGCCGAGCTGCATGTGCCGCCACCCGCCGAGATCACGCTGCGCAACCCCGACGTCATCATTGCCCGATCGGTGCGCGATCTGGTGAGCGGTCTGCGCACGCAGGCCGATGTGAAGTCGGCGGCTGATCTGGTGGTGGCGCAGATCGCCGATCACGAGATCGGGCTCTTCTGCGGCGAGCTGATCAAGCACGGTGGAGCCGGCGCGCTGGGGCTGGTGCGCGCGATCGCGGCGCGGGCGCTGTCGGTCGACACCGGCAGCGCCCTGATGGCTCTTCTGCGTGCCCAGGGCGAGCCGTCCGCCAAGACCCTGTCAGGACCGGCGCCGCGCCGAGCCGCCCGTGCGCTCGATGTGGGTCTGCGCCAGCTCGAGGACGGCGATGCACGTGCGGCCCTGCCCCATCTGCGCCGCTTCGTGCGTCAGAACCCCGACGATGCCGAGGGTCGCAGCTCGCTCGGCGTGTGCCTGCTCGAGCAGGGCCGCGCGCGGGCCGCGCTGCCGCACCTGGAGATGGCGTGTCGGGTCGAGCCCGAGCAGGCGCTCCACCACTGGAACCTGGCTGCGGCCGCGCAGAAGGCAGGCCGCCGGGGGCGCTGCTACCTGGCGCTCAAGGCCTACCTTTCCGCCCCTTCCGACGACGGTCCGGGCGCACCTGAGCGGCGCGCCGAAGCAAAAGCCTACGTCGAGGAGTACGAGCGTGCGGTGCGCATCGATCGCCCGCACGCCGACCCCGAGCGGCTCGCGCGCGGCGAGGAAATATTCGCGCGCGCGTTCGCGGCGCTGGCGAAAGGTCGCGCCCGCCAGGCCGCCGACGGCTTCGAGCGCGTGCTGCGGCTCCTGCCCGACCACTACCCGGCCTGGGGCAACCTGGGCGCGGCCTTGATCGAGCTGGGCGAGCGCGAGCAGGCCATCGAATGCCTGACCCGCGCGCTCGAGATCCGGCCCGACTACGAGCTGGCACGCGCCTGTTTGCGAACGCTCGGAGATCGCTGGTAAGCCGGCTTCACTTGTTGCCGCCGGCGACCCAGTCGAGAGCTTTCTGCAGGACCGGATCCTGGCGCGTCACCACATCGGTCCGGGTCGCCGTCGCCTCTTCGTCGGGCGCCACCCCGCGGCCTTCGATCGGATTGCCGGCCAGGTCGAACATGGCCCAGGCCGGTACGGTCACGCGCGCGCCGCTCTTGGGCAGGGTCAGCGTGAGCGGCGCCCCGCTGGAGCCGCCCGTGCGCTCGCCAAACCCGCGCGCGCCCAGTGCGCGCAAGAGCATCACCAGCGACTCGCACGAGCTGCGGCAACCGGCGTCGGTGAGCACGGCCAGGCGGGCCGGGTACGGGCGCGGCGCCCGGCCCTCCACGCTGACCGGCTGCGGGAGCGACCAACCAGGCAGGGCTGGGTCCTCGGTCAGGCTCTTCCACTCGGCCCGCTCGGCCCGCGCGCGCGACGACAGCCGCACCCTCACGTTGGCGCCCGTGACCGGCCGGGCGGCCAGGCGCTCGGCTACGATGCGCGCGCCCTTGTCGTAGCCGCCCGCGTTGCCGCGCACATCGACCACGAGCCCGTGCGGATCGGATTGCAGGAGCGGCAGCAGCTCGTCCATGCGTCTCTCGAGCGCGCTCATGGAGCCGCCCAGCGAGCGCACGTGCAGCACTGTGACCTGACCCGTCCGCTCGGCTGTGAGATTGTCCTTGCGGAAGCCGGGCGGCGGCTGCGTCTCCGGCGTCACCCGCAGGGTCTCGTAGCTGCCGTCGTCGCGCTCGCGGGTGACGCGCCGCTCGCGCACCGGGGCGTCGGCGTCGATACGCGAGGCCGGCCACTCTTCCGCGAAATCGTAGCGCGCGTCCTCGAGCCGCGACCAGCTTCTAAGCGAGGTCAGGTTGCCCAGGCGCTGCTCGACGGTCTCGCCGTCGATGCCCACGATGCGGTCGCCGACCCGCAGCCCGGCCCGCTCGGCCCCCGCTCCCGCCCACACCTCGTCGACGATCAGCGCATCGGCCACGAACCGGGTCGATAGGCCCAGGCGCACGATACGGCGCTTCTTCTCGCTGGCTGCGCGCGTGCGCCGCCAGGCCAGATGGGCGTCGTGAAACTCGCTGACGAAGGCGACCATCACGCGCTCGTAGCGCTCCCAGGTTTCGGCGCGGCGGATGAGGGGCTCGTACCTTGCGAAGACCTCGTCGAGATCGGTGCCCCACTGCGCGCGCTTGGTGGCCAGGTGCGAGTAGCTCTCGCGCAGCGCATCGCGCAAGAAGGCCAGCTCGCCGGCCCGCTCGTCGGGGCCAAAGGGAACCTTTTCGGCTTCCGCGACCGATGCGGGCGTGCGGCCGGGGCCGCGCGCCGTACGGGCGCTCGACGACGCGCAGCCCAGGATCAGCACCAGCACGAGCGCGCGCCGCCGCATGTCAGAAGGCGACTGCCAGCACCCCGAGCACCTGCACGCTCGGCGCACCCGCATTGAACGGATCGGGAGCGATGCCGTTCGAGATGGTGTCGTCGATCAAGATGATGGGGCGCTGAACGATCAGGCGCACGAAGACGCCATGATCGTCCTGGGGCATGCCCAGCGGGAAGTCGGCGTGCGCGCCCAGATGCAGGCCCAGATTGTCGGCCGTGTTGTACGTGGCCAGAATGCGTTGATAGGTCAGGCCGAGCTCGACCGCGAGCCGGCTCGCCACCACGCGCGCGTAGCTGTCGGGCCGCAGACGATGCGCCAGCGGCCTGAAGGTGCCCGCCACGGTCAGGGCGAACCGATCGAACCCGGTCGATTGGTAGTCGATCGATCCATCCACGCCCACCCCGCGCGCGAGCAAGCCCAACTGCGACCACAAGATCTCGCCTTCGAACGAAAATGCGGCCAGGTCGGCCGACGGGTAGCTGCCGCCCTGGGCCGGGTTGGGCCGCGACGGCTCCACATCGACGCCGGCGCCCACGCCCGCCACCAGGACCGGGCGCGCGCGCGCCGAGCCGGCGGCGGCAAGCAGGACGACCCCGATCGAAAGTGCCTTCCTCATAGCGGCAACGTCAGCCCGAGCGCCAGGAACTTGTCCGCGCACTCATGGGTCGGATCGAGCGGGCCACAGTTGCCAAAGGTCGAGCCCGAATACAGGACCCCGAAAGTGGCCTCCACGAAGCCGTTTTCGAACCAGCCCCAGAACTGCAGGCCGTGCAGCCCGCTCAGATGCAGCCGCGCCTGGCCCTCGATGTAATGCGAATCGAACGCAAACAGCTTGGGGTCGCTGGTGTAGGCCTGGTCGACGCGGGTGTCGTAGCGCGCCTTGGCAAAGTAGGCGTGGCCCTGCGTGTAGTAGCGATACGCAAGCCGAACGTCGAGGTTCGGGGTGACGTCCTGGTACAGGCGCCCTTCGAGCGTGTTCGCGTTCAGGCCCCAGTCGTCGTGGTAGAACCGGTAAATGGCCTGCAGTGTGGTGCCGCTGGCCGGCAGGAGCTTGGCGACGCGCCCGAACGCCGTGTACCGGTTCCGAATCAACGGCACCACCTCGTTCAGGTTGCCGGCCGTCGCCACGGTCCGGTACGGGTTCTGCTGGAACCCGTTCAGGTAGGCGTACTCGAACCCGACCACGCCCACGCTGGTCGGCGAGAGCAGCTGCGCGACCGAAAGCGACAGGAAGTCGGTATCCAGCGAGTCGCGCCGGGTGCGGCGCGGCCGATCGTAGACGGTGTCGAAGCTGTGCGAGTAGGCCAGCGTCCAGGTGGTGTTGCGCTCGAACAAATCGACCGAGGCCTGGCCGCCCACGGTATCCGAGTCGTAGTCCGACTCGCGGCTGCGCAGATAATTTGCGCCGACCCGCGCGGGCACGGGCAGGCGCAGCCGATTCAGCGACTGCACGACCCGCGCGCCCACCTGATTGCGGTACTCGGTCAGGATGTTGTCGGACACCCGGTTGCCGGCCGCAATCGACGCCGACGAGATGGCATCGAGCGAGTACTCGGCGCCCACCAGAGTCGAGGTGCGCGGGATCTGTGCCAGCACCTCCATGCGCGGCTGCACCACCCGGGTCGACGTCTCCTTGTAATAGAAACCGTGGACGTCGACCTGCTGGGTCACATCCTGCGCCCGCGCCAGCCCGCCTGACGCGCACACGAGCCCGGCCGCCCAGGCCGCGATCAGTTGCAGCCGCATCCGCCGCCTGCCTCGCCGATGCCGCCCCGCGCGCCCTCGCGCGACTCGAACATGTGCGCCTTGAAGTGCGCCTCGCTGCGCTCGCTCGCGAAATCGAGGCCGCGCCGCGACAGGTACTCGCGCTGCCACGGCTTGACGCGCACACACCCACCGAGCAGCGTGAGCGCACCCAGAACCAGCAGAATTTTCTTGGTCACGTTTTACCTCGTCAAAGGAAGCGACAACGCCGCCCGCGCCAGCCCCACTTCGGGCCAGAGCAGGGCGCGCGCGCAGGCGCGCAAACCGGGATCGCGCGCAATCGCGTGCGAAAGCGGCGGGCTGGCCTGATAGTACAGGCCCACCAGCGCGCGCCCGATCGGATGGGGGTGGAGCAGCCGGTCGCGAAAGCGGCGCAGGGTCAGCACGTCCGGTTCCATGGAGCTGCCCCATGCCGCGGTGGCCAGGAAGCAGCCCTCGATGGTCGTGTACTTCTTGCGCAGCGTCTGCACCTGCGCGGTTCGCAGCTCCGACGTGGTCATGCAGTCGCCCAGCGAACGGATGCCGACGGTATAGGTGCTCTGCGGCTGGATGCCGTCGCGCTGCGTGAGGGCGAGGCTCTCGGCGGTGCCGGGCTGCTTGGGCGCCACCACCGGGGCCGGCGTGGCGGTCGCGAAATCAGCGACCGTCATGGTCTGTCCCAGCTTGTAGCGGATCTGGTAGCCGGTGACCGGCACGGTCCCGAAGCCGACGTGCGTGAACGTGATCTGCACCAGATCGCCGTCCGGCGAGACCGCCTTGAGATCGGTGACCGGCGGCGGCGTGGGCGCGCCTTGACAGCTGCCGCACGGGCGCGCGGTGACCTTGAAGCGCCAGGTCCCGTCGGCGTCCGAGAATTGGGCCAGGCGCTGGGCACCCGAGCCCGGCGTGCTCTTCGAGATCTGGGTGTCGTCGGGCGGGTGGATGCCCTGCTGCCCGCGCCCGAAGGCACCGTCCCAGTCGCCAAAGCCCAGATAATCGTCCGCGACCGTGGTGTGCGAGCCGCCCTGGTCGATGCGCACGCGGGTCCACCAAACCACCGAGGGTTGGCCGAGGTTGGCGCCGATGCCGTACTGAGGCAGGCGGGCATCGTCGTACGCCGACGGGTGCCGTGCGCAAAAACGGGTCGAGCGATCGCAGGTGGTCCCGGGCGGGCACTGCGAATCCGAGACCGGACACTGTCCGGCGTCGTTGTCGTACTGCTTGGCTACCTCGATGAATACGTCGTAGTCGCCGTCGGCCAGCCCGGACGGAACCAGCCACATGCCGACGTAGGGACCGTGATCGGTCGGGCTCGGGGTGGCGGCCGAAATCGCCGCCACGTCGTCGAGGTCGGCCAGCATGGTGCAGGCGATGTCGTCATTGCACGACGACGTGCAGGTGGAGCCGCGCACCCGGCACATGCTGGCTGGCACATCGTGCCGGGGCGGGTAGAGCACCTTTTTGCCGGTGGCGTCGAAGCGACCCTTGTCCGAGGAGAAGCCGCCCGGGGTCGGACAGGTCACGGCGTCGACCAGCTCGTTGCGCTGGAGCGGCCGGCAGTAGAAGGTGTCGCGCGAGGAGGTGGGCTCGTGAAAGCCGAAGCCGTCGTCGATGCCGTCCTGCATGCGCAGCAGCGGATACTGGTGGCCGCGCGCCCACGCCCAGATCGGCAGCGCGTAATCGCGGTTGCCGTACGGAAAATGGGGGGAGCTGACGAAGTAGGTGTTGCCGGGTCGGTTGCCGATGCCGAAGGTGGCGGTGGCGCGGGTGACCAGAACGTCGGCCACGTAGGAGCCGCGGTGTCCCGGTGGGGTGCCGGCCGGCGACGCGCTCTCGATCCAGACCGCGATCTGGGGCCCGCTGTCCTCGAAGATGCCGTGGGTCATGCCATCGGGAAACGGCAGCTCGTGGGCGGCGTCGTAGGGCTGGGGCTGGAACTCGAATACCAGCACCCGGCACTCTTCGGCGTGCCCTGGCCAGGTGGCGAGAATCAGGAGGGAGGCGGCGGCGCATGCGGCCGCGAGCCGTCGCCCGCAGTGCATCCAGGATCTATATCCCGGCAGCGTCGCCCAGTCAAAGCGCTGTCAGAGCTGCGTGCTACATTTTGGGCATGGGCCCGAGCAACCTGGTCCTGGACATCGAGACGGTGCCGGACCCGGACCTCTACACGCCGCCCGACACGCGGATGGGCGAGGAGCGGCCGTTTCCACCGCTCTATGTGCACAAGCCAATCGTCATCGGGTGCCTGCTGTTCGACGACCGCTATCGGCTGGTCAAGTTCGGCGACTTCGGGGCCGAGGGCTCGGACGAGCGCGCAATGCTCGAGAAGTTCGCCGGCTACGTGGGCCGCAAGCGCGTGCACATCGTGACCTTCAACGGTCGCGGGTTCGACTTGCCCGTGATCGCGCTGCGCTGCCTGCGCCATGGCATCTCGCTGCCCTGGTATTACCAGCCCCGCTCGGACTACCGATATCGCTACAGCGACGAGGGGCACCTCGACCTGTGTGACTTCCTGACCGAGCATGGCGCGGCCGCGCGCGCGGGCCTGTCGCTGGATGCGGCGGCGCGCGTGATCGGCCTGCCCGGCAAGACCGGCATCGACGGCAGCCAGGTCGAGGGCCTGTACCATGCCGGGCAGCTCCAGCAGATCCGCGACTACTGCCTGCATGACGTCGTGCAGACCGCTTTCCTGCTGCTGCGCTTTCGTCTGCTGCAGGGACATCTGGACCGGGCCCATTACCGCGAGGTCGCGGGCGCCCTGCTGGCCGCCATCGAGAAGGATGGCCGCTTTGCGCAGATGCTGGCGCTGTGCGACCGCGCTCGGCTGCTGCTCACGCAGGCGGGATGAAGCTCCCGCGCGACTTCTACGCCCGCGACACTTTGCTGGTGGCGCGCGAGCTTCTGGGCATGCACCTGGTGCACGTGGGGGCGGGCTCGGCGGGGTGGCGCCGGGTCGGCCGCATCGTGGAGACCGAGGCCTACAAGGGCGCCGACGGCGACCGCGCGGCCCACTCGTGGCGCGGCCCCACCCCGCGCAATCGGGTCATGTTCGGACCACCCGGCCACGCTTACGTCTACTTTGTCTATGGCATGCACTTCTGCTTCAACGTGGTGACCGAGCCCGAGGAGCGCGCGTGCGCGGTGCTTGTGCGCGCGCTGGAGCCGGTCGAGGGCCTTTCCGAGCGCACCTCGGGCCCGGCTCTGTTGTGCCGGGCCATGGGCATCGACCGCAGCTGCAACGGCGTCGACCTGTGCGGCCCGGTGCTGTGGATCGAGGAGCCCGGCGGAGGCGCGGCGGCGCGGCGCCGGGTGCGGGTGGGGCGCAGCGCGCGCATCGGGGTCGACTACGCGGGCGCATGGGCGCAGCGGCCCTGGCGCTTTTTCGATCGCGATTCGACTTTTGTTTCTACTGCAAGACGATCGAGTGCACGAAGCCCGCGCACGACCCGATCGACATCGAGCCGATGAGGCGACTGGCGCCCATCGGGACCATCGCGGTCAGCTTCTTGTAGACCGGGTCGACGCGCACGATGCCGACCGCCTGCGCGTCGGCACGGGTGTCGATGGGGCGGGCGGTCAGGAGCTGGCCACCCTGGTCGTAGACCGACACCAGGAGGGTCGCGTTGTCGTCGTTGAAGATGAGCGCGAACTGCTGGTGCAGCTCGGGCGCGTGCACGGCCAGCGCACCGCACTGCAGGCTCAGGTCCTGGCCCTCGCCCAGGAAGTTCCCAACCTGGATGTTCTGGCCGCCCCCGTAGGGCCCGGGCTCGATCGTGATCCCGTCGACGGTGATGGCGGTGCTGAGTGGCCCCGGCGGCAGGCTGTCGAAGCTGGCGCTGCGCAGCGGGGGTAGGCCGCCATCGCCGCCGCCGTCGCCGGGGCCGCCGTCACCGGGCATCGTCATCTGCTGCGGGCACGCCCCGCCCGCCAAAAGCGGTGCAGCCGCGAGCAGCACGCACAGCGGCAGCCGACGGAACCAGCGCATGCGGCAGTTTACCCCAAGTCTCAAGTTTTTTCGGGCCGCCGCCGATGGCACGGCATGCGAACGTTTGCCCTCACCCTGTTCTTCAGTGCTTTCGGCTGCGCCAGCACGCCCCTTCCGGGCACGGTCAAGCCCTATCGGCCGCTGACCGTTCAGACCCAGGCCTCCCGCGCCGCCGTCTTCGCGGCCGCGCAGGAGATCGGGCGCGCGCTCGATTGGTCGCACATGGTGGTCTCCGGCAACCGGGTGACGGCAGTGACGGCAGCCGAGAGCGGCGTGCGCGATCGCGTCATCATCAACATCACGCCAGGCGGCGCGCTCGAGGTGGATGTGCGGACCGAGATGGAGCGCGACGGGCGTTGGGCCTACTCCAACGTCGTGTGCTCGAGCTACGACCATTCGCGGGAAAAGCAGCTCGCCGAGTCGATCCTCCAGCAGGCACAGCACCCTGCGGGCGGCTACGCAGAAGCGCGCTGACCGGGACAGCCGTCCCCTGCGCGGACGTCGGAAAACCCCACACCCGTTGCAAAAACCGACAAGAAGCCCTCACATTCTAAGCACTTGCGCATGGTCTGAAGCTTGCTCGGACCCCGCACCATGCGCCCCCAAACCCTCATCGCGTGGACTCTTCTCGCCGGCTGCAGCGCCGCTTCCGGCCCGCCGCCAGGCCCCCAGACCTCGTATTACCAGAATGCCGCGCCCGTCTTTGCGCGCAACTGCACGAGCTGCCATCAGTCGGGCGGCATCGCGCCGTTTGCCCTGACCAGCTACCAGGATGCGGTCAACTACAAAGACGCGGTCGCAAATGCGGTCCGCTCACAGATCATGCCGCCGCTGCCGCCCCAGCAGGAGGGCTGCCAGCCGCTCGACGACTTCCGCAACATGAGCGAGGACGACCGGCAGACGATTCTGGACTGGGTCGCGGGCGGAGCGGCGGAGGGCAATGCCAGCAAGGCGGCGCCGCTGCCCAACCCGCCGCAGTCCGAGCTGGGCACGCCCACCGACGTCTTCGACTCGGGGCTCGACTACACGTCGAGCTACCCGGGCAATGACGAGTACCGCTGCTTCGTGATTGATCCCAAGCTCACGGCAACCGCCAATGTGATTGCGCTCAACGTGCGCTACTCGAACCCGCAGATCGTGCACCACGCGGTCATCTTCGCGGCCCTGCCGGGCACGGAAGCGCAGGTGAACCAGCTCGACGCGGCCGATCCACTGCCCGGCTACGAGTGCTTCGGCGGCGCCGGGTTCGAGGGCGCGGCCACGCTGGCCGCGGAGGCTCCGGGCGCGGTGCCACGCTCGTTCCCCGACCACACCGGAGTCCCGCTGCCGGCCGGGACCCGGTTCGTGGTCCAGATGCACTACAACTTCAACAACGGCCGCGGCACCGACCATTTCGCGGTCGAAATGTGGCGCTCGCCGACCCCGATCACGCGCTACCCGCACGGCGGACGCATCGTCAACTTCTGGTTCGACATCCCGGCCGGCGCCGCCGACGTGATGGCGCAGGCCACGACGCCGGTGGTTTCTGCCGGTTTGCCGCCCAACGAGGCTCAGGTCAAAGAGGGTCTGATCTGGGAAGTGTTCCCGCACATGCACATGATCGGTCGCACGATCGAAATCGATGTCGTGCATCAGGACGGCTCGCACACCTGCCTCCTCAACATCCCCAGCTGGAACTTCCACTGGCAGGGCTTCTACCGGCTGGCGCAGCCGCTGGCGGTGCAGGCCGGCGACCAACTGCTCCTGACCTGCCACTGGGACAACTCGCCCGCGCACCAGCCCATCGTCAACGGCCAGCCCCAGACCCCCCGCGAGGTGCGGTTCGGCGAGGGCTCGCTCGACGAGATGTGCCTGGCCGGCGTGGTGCTGACCGACCCGCGATAGTGCTACAGTTGCCCTCGTGCGCGTCGAGGGCATCCATCACGTGGCCATCAAGGTGCGCGACCTATCGGCCTGCGAGCAGTTCTACGCGGGCGTGCTCGGGCTCGCGGTGGTGGCGCGGCCGCGTCCGGGGTCGGTGTGGCTGGCCGCGGGCGGGGGAGCCCTCCTGATGCTGGAGCAGGGTGCGGGCGGACCGGATACGGCCCCGCTCGAGGATGCGGCCGCCGGGCTGCACCTTCTCGCCCTGCGCATCGCACGCGCGGATCGGGCGGCCTGGGCGGCGCGCCTCGCGGTGGTCGCCGAAACCCCGCACACGCTCTATGTGCGCGACCCGGAGGGCAACCGGATCGGCCTGTCGCACCATCCCGAGCCCTGACCACCATGCCGCGCGTGACCTTTCTGCCGTCGCAAACCCAGGTGGAGGGCGCGCCCGGCGAATCGCTGTTCGACCTCGGGCGCCGAGCCGGCCTGCCCATCGAAACCGCGTGCGTGGGCCAGGCCACCTGCGGGCTGTGCCGGGTCAAAGTGGTTTTGGGCGAGCAGTTTCTGAGCCGGTTCGCGCCGGTCGAGAGCAAGCACCTGGGGAACGTCTACTTTATCAACAAGCTGCGGCTGTCGTGTCAGGCCCGGCTCACCGGCGGCGGCGACGTCACCGTGGAGATCCCGCCGAAGCGGTAAGCGGCACCCGCAGGAGCTTGCGCTCGTCGGCATCCA
>Ga0126383_10001729_pt1 | contig 13729 bp, 9 predicted proteins | sample PanSoiMetPlot_35_FD_96882 | JGI IMG/M metagenome (GOLD analysis project Ga0126383, IMG submission 96882) | Tropical forest soil microbial communities from Panama - MetaG Plot_35 | ecosystem: Environmental > Terrestrial > Soil > Tropical forest > Bulk soil | place: Panama | collected 2016-02-17
CAACCTGAATCACCGCGACTTCACCCACCACGCTACGTCAAACAAGACAGTCTTTCACCGTTTGCACTGCCGATGCGGGGCATTTCGCTGACAGTTTAAGCTCACCACCCCAAGGAGACTTTGACGGTCACAGGCGTGGCCTCGCGATGCTGATTTAGGGTCAAGGTCCAGTTACTGGCATTGTCGTCGTCCCGTTACGGCATCACGCAAGCAAAGTTCGCTGCGTCATCGATGCTGCCTTGTCCCTGGTACCGCGCTACCTGCGGATACGGGCAGAGCGGTCGCGTTCGGGTCGGCACGATGCCTCCCGTGGCGACGATGCGGTCGGGTGCCTCGCCTTGCTCGACCCAGCGCTCGAGCGCAGTTAAGGTGTCGAACACATAGGGACCGGTGCCCAGCGAGCAATGGTCCATGCCGGGCACCATGAAGAGGCGTAAGAAGGAATCCGTCTCTAGCTTGGCGGCGACGCTCTGGTAGTAGTCGATCGAGTTCCGCGGGTTGACGAGTGGGTCAGCCCATCCGTGATACATGATCAATTTGCCGCCCAGCGACTTGAAGTTACTCAAATCGGGATCGGTCGAGTTGATGATGGGACCTATTGTTGCATCGGCGAAGGCGACGTCAGCATCGTAATCGAGCGTCCGGTAGTCCCAGTTCAGATCATTGAAGACCATCTGTTGGAAGAAGAGGGTACCGAGGAACGGGATGCCGAAACTGTTCGGGTCTAGTCCTTCGCCGCGGGTCAGCGGCAGCCAGCTCCCCAGCAACTGCGAGAAGGAGTCATCGGCGATCGCGCCGTGCTCACCACCCCGTTCGAGGCCCGGATAGAGCAGCTCGCCGGTCCGCGGGTTGCGCGGGCCTTCGTAGATTTTCCTGACCGCATCGGCCTGCGCGGCCGTCAGCACACCGGAGCTCACCAGCCCGGCCGGATCGAAGTTGCACAGCCGCGGATCGTCGATGATGCCGTCGCGCAGACCGTCGATGGCGTCGCATTCCTCCATCACGGCAGCGGTGATCGCTTTCAACTGGTTGTTCTTGATCGGGGTTGCCAGCAGCGCCGCACCTTCCCAAACCCACGCGACCGATTGGTGCGTCCAGTAGTTTGCGGAAGCGCCGGCGACGATGCCATCGTAGTCGTCGGGGAAGCGCTGTGCCTCCATCAGCGCCTCGTGTCCGCCGTCCGAGCAGCCGGTAAAATAGGAAAGCGTCGGGCCGACATTATAGAAGGCCTTGATGAGGGTCTTCGCCAGACCGGCGGTAACGTGGTTCGCCCGGTAGCCCCAGTCGGCGATTCTCTCAGGATGACCGAGTGCCCAGACGGGATCTGAAGAGCTGTGGCCCATGTCGGTTGCCGCGGTCGCGTAATTACGGATCAGCGAAGCCCCATCCGTCGCAGGGATCGTTCCGCCGTAGCCGCCGTTCCCGATGCCATTGAACTTGCCGTTCCATGCGCTGAGCGGAAGGCGGACCTCGAACTGGACTGACGACTTCGCGGTCGGCGTGGCCACCCCGTTCACCTTACAGTGCGCCGGGACTGCGCCGCTCGCCCCGATCACGACCGCGCTCGTGATGATCGCGCTTGGCAGAGAAATGTCGGCGAGCTCAGGGCACGACGCCGCAGACGCAGATGCGCTCAAGACTGTAGCGAGCGCAATTGCGAGCACTGGTTTGAAACAGAAGCCGGTCAGGCCTTTGACAATTGAATTGGATTTATACATGGGTCCCCCAGGGAGATAGATCAAGGTCTCGCTAGCGCAGCCAGAGGCAGCACGTCTTCCAAATTCTTGAAGCTGCTTGATGGCCGTTCCTCAGAGGGAGGGGCGGGGCTTGCAATCAATATTTTGGAAAAACAGATCGCCGGCCCGCGATCCGTGGCCCTGTGCCTATCAACGGACCTTGGCCGACTGAGTCGATTCGCTCCAACCAAGCAAGCGTTCGTCTGGTGTTCAATACGTGACCTACAGCGAATACTCCCACCAAAAGCACCCACCGTCATTGACTCAGGACGGTCGGCGAGGCAAGTGTTCCAAACGCTGCGCTTCAGTCTAGGAGCACCCGTATGGCACCGTCTTGGGGGAGCATGCCAATCGACGTCCGGACCGGGAAGCCGATCTCGAGTACCATAGCGAAGTTGATCTTGACGAGCGGCCTTACTTGGAAGGGCATCCGCGTCAACGTCAAGCGTGCGCCGCCCAATGAGGTCCGCGAAGTATACTGGGAGGCCCCCTCCGTGGGCGTGGTGACCACGCCCGCGCCTCTGCTCGCAGAGCTCAAATGGGTTGGCGAGCGACGCCCGCGGCCGGCTGGCTCTGGCAACGTCGCCGTGGTACCCGCTCGAGCACCCTTTACCCACCGATGGCGTCAATCGATCGATTGCGTTCACATCGCGCTGGATCCTGCGCTGCTCGATGCGGCCGTTGGCGATGGTAAGCAGCTCGAGCTGCGCCCCACCGGCTTCGTAGCGGACCCGTTGATCAACAGTCTCGCACTGGCGCTCAAGGAGGAAGTGAGGACCTCGTACCCGAGCGGGACTTCCTACGGAGAGACTTTGGGAACGATGCTCGCTGCGCACTTGGCGCGACGCTACGCGGTATTGAGCTCGCGCTTATCCCAGAAGCCAAGCCGCCTGACGCCCGCCGAGCTGCGCTCCGTCGTCGGCTACGTCGAAGAGAGACTCGAATCGAGCCTCTCACTTCAACAGCTCGCCGATGTCGTAGGCATGAATGTCTATAATTTTCTCCGTTCCTTCCGGCAAAGCACCGGCATCCCGCCGCACCAATACATTCTAAAGAGGCGCGTCGAGAGGGCGAAGACACTCTTGCTCGACCGCGAATTGTCAATCGCCGAGATTGCAGTTCGATGTGGTTTCTACAGCCAAAGCCATCTGACGACCGCGTTTCATCGGCTCACCCAGGTCACGCCCCGCCGCTTCCGCCGCGCGGTCGGCGTTAGCGTGCCGATTGAGGCACCGGACCGTCAGGACAGCTACTACGGTCCAGCAGCGGTGTTGCGGCCCAGCGGGCAACCTCCCGCTTCCACCATCTGACTGGACACTTTTTCAAAATATTGATTCACGGCGCTCCGTTCTCGTCGGAGAGCTGCCGAAACACACGTCAAGAATTTGGAAGATCTGCCGCATCCGTCCGGGATACCGAGGCTTCCTCGACCAAGGGGGACGTATGGACGCTTCCAAGAGAGTCGTTGACGACCGTGCCAGCCTTTGCCAAACCGCAGCTCGGCTCGCGTTTGTTGCTCTGCTTCAAATCGCCTCGCTTTCCATGATCGCCGGTCTCGCTGAAGCGAGTGAGCAGGGCCACGGAAGGCACCGCTTCCAAATAACAATACTTTCCAGCAAGCCCTACCTGGTGAGCGGTGGAGACGCGCTGGTTCGGGTAGACGTGCCGCCGGATGTACCGATGCGCAGGACGCGGGTGCTTCTCAACCGCCGAGATGTTACGGACGCACTTGAAGCGGACGACGCGGCAAGGACGCTGACCGGCCTGGTGACTGGCCTCAACCTGGGCAGAAACCTGATCGAAGCGGTGGCGACTGGGCATGGGCACGAGCGTCCATCGGCAGAATTGGAGGTCACCAATTACCCAATCACAGGCCCACTTTTCTCAGGTCCGCAGATCCAGCCTTACCTATGCATGACCGACCAGTTCATACTTCCAGATGGAAGCTACCTTGGCCCGTGGCACGACGAGTTTTGTTCGGCCGATACCAACGTGCAGTACGTCTACAAATCCACTGCCGGCGATTTCCGCCCAATGTCTGACACGACAACCTTGCCACCGGATGTCGTGACCATCACCACGCAGTCGGGCGTTACGGTACCCTACGTGGTGCGTTTCGAAGCAGGCACGATCGACCGGGGTGTCTATAACATTGCCATCCTGCATGACCCGACGACTGAAGCCCCGCCTTCGCCAACCTCGCCACCTGAGGGATGGAACAAAAAGCTCCTCTGGGTGCACGGCTTTGGGTGCGTGGGCGGTTGGTACTATCAAGGAACCAATACAGGAACGCTCGATGGGCTCGACATATCTCGATACCTCTCCGATGGAATCCTTAAAATCGTCCCTAGGACCGGGGGCATCGGCGCGGACTTCAATGTCATCAATGACGCATGGCTCTCCAAAGGCTATGCAATCGCGACCAACACGCTGAATCACCCCTCCATCAGTTGCAACCCGCACCTTGCCGGGGAGGCAACAACGATGACCAAGGAACATTTCGTCAAGGAGTTTGGCGTGCCGTTGTTCACCGCGAGCACCGGGGGTTCGGGTGGCGCCTATTCGAGCTTGCAGATCGCGGACGCCTTTCCAGGGCTGTTCGATGGCGTCCTGATCAGCGCCGTTTTCCCCGATGCGCTCTCAATCGGTCTCTCCGGTCTCGATGGACATCTGCTGACACATTATTTCGCGGTCACTGACCCCAATGGCTTTACCGATGAACAGAAAACCGCCGTTTCCGGATATCAAGGAGTGCAAGCCCTAATCGATGCCGCAAATCAAGCAGGACGCACCGACCCGGTGTCCGGACGGATGGACATCAGAGCTTATATGTCCGGAGTCTGGACCGTGCTCGGCGCCTACCCTCTCTTGCAACCGGTTCCGCCGGAGCTTCGATATGACCCGAGCAGCAATCCCACCGGAGCGCGTCCAACCATCTTCGACGTCTCCGTTGCAGTCTACGGCAAGGATCCTCAGACCGGGTTCGCGCTGCGCCCGTACGATAACACCGGCGTGCAATACGGCCTTGGCGCCCTGAACAGCGAGGCCATCACCCCGACTCAGTTTCTCAATTTGAACGAGAACGTCGGCGGGTACGATGCTGACGACAACTACGTTCCGTCCCGAACACTGGGCAATGCGGACGCCATCGAGCGCACGTATGAGAGTGGGATCAGCTTGGGTGGCAGCGGCGGTCTCGCCTCCATCCCCGTCTTCGATTTCGGCGCCTACAATGAGCATGACAGCTACCACTATCAGTGGTTCCATTTCGCTGTCCGGCAGCGATTAATCGACGCGAACGGGGATGCGGACAACGAAGTGATCTGGCGGGGCAGCGCGGTGCCGGCAGCGCAGGCCATCGATGTTTTTGATCAGTGGATGACGGCCGTGGCATCCGATACGTCTGACGAGCCGCTCCGTGTGAAAACAATCCGAGACAAGCCAGCCCGGGCAATGGATGGCTGCTGGGCCAGTGCCACCGAGTTCATCGCCGAGCCGCAGACCTGGAGCAGTGAGCCCGACTCACAGTGCAACACCTTGTTTCCCTCATATGCTTTCCCACGCTATGTGGCGGGCGGCGTGCTTGCCGGCAATGTTTTAAGATGCCAACTCAAGCCGATCGACCTCAACGACTATCAGGTAGTGTTTATGCCGTCTGAGCTGTCACGCCTGCAGAGCATTTTCCCTAGCGGCGTCTGCGATTGGTCGAAACCCGGTGTAAATCAAACGGGCGTCGTCCCGTGGGCATCTTTTGGGCCATCACCGGTCAACCTCGTTTTTGATGTAACCAGACAGTAACCGAGCCCGGCTAACGGTGGCGCGAAGTGACAAATACTTTAGGAAGCACCATGTGGAGGAGGGACATCCGTGAATAAGAACAACCTCACTCGTCGCGATACGCTGCGCACGCTCGGAGCCGGCGCGCTCGCGGCACTCGGTGCGACGTTGACTTCGTCCGCGGCGGAGGCGCGCGTCGATGATTCCGATGCGCGAGTCCCCCAGCCGTCGAGGCGCCGCGCGCGCATCCTGATGGACGGCCACGTTCACGTAACGAACAAGACGTTCTGGCTGGGAATCGATACCTGGCAGCCGTCGCCCACCGGCACGGGATGGGACTACCTGCGGGCGCACGAGGCGGGCGTCAACGTCATTATCGAAAACTTCGGCACCTACGGGTACTGGTCATACAACATCACTCCCAAACAAATGCTGCGCATGTTCGAGGTCTTTCACCGCTTCGCCGAGGCGCATCGCGACAGGATGGCGGTCGCGCTCACCGTCGAAGATGCTCGCCGCATCGTCCACAGCGGCAGGATGGCCGTATTCCTCAGTTGCGAATCGGGATGGGACATGGAGGGCGATCTGGACGTGCTGCGCGCGTACTATCGCCTGGGCCTGCGCGCTGTGCAGTTCTCGTCGCAGAGCGGGTTCAACGCGTATTCCGACGTTCAAGCGGGGCTTCCGAGCGGCGGAGCGCATTGGGGCGGAATCAACGACCGTGGGCGCGCGATTATCGAGGAGATGAATACGCTTGGCGTCCTCATCGACATCACGCACGCATCTACAGACGCACAGCGGCAGATCGTCGACGCGAGTGCGTCGCCTGTCGTGGCGAGCCACGTGACAGCAGAATCCGTATCGGGGCCGGGCGGCCTGCCGGACGACCTCATCGTTGCGCTCGCCGCGAAGGGCGGAATGATGGGAATCCACGGAGGGTCCGCCTCGGTCGGCGTGCGCTACAGGCAGTGGATAGCGGAAAATCCAGATCGCTATGCCCAGCTGTCCGCGGCGATCAACGCGATGGTGCAGTATCGTCCTTCGTTCAAGCGCTCGCCCGACCAGTCGAACTATGGGGACTTCATCGATCGTTTCGATCAGGAGTCGCACGATAACACCGCCGCAGTGTTCGTCCCGTACGTCGATCCACCGGACGCTGCCGCGGTCGTCCCAACTCCGGACGAATGGGCGCAGCAAGTGGACCATGTGATCCGGCTGGTCGGACCGGAGCACGTGGGCATCGGTCTGGACATGTTCGGCGGGAGAAGCGGCGTCCCCGCCGATGCGAGCGGATATCCTCTCCTCGTCGACGCCATCGGACGCGTGACCTCGCGCCGGAATGTCGACCTGGTCATCGGAGAGAACTGGCTCCGCGTCCTCGAGGATGTTCAGGGCCGCCGGACCAACGACGGACGCGAGCACGAACGCGACGAGCGTCATCGTCAGGGGCTGCGCGAGCGGCGCCCTGCGCTTGCGCCCCGGCAAATGCACGCGGTGGCGGCGGTGCACAGATCGAGCTGCTGCTGAGACTTCTTTAAAAAAAGATTACAAGACCTGATGGTGGACGCGGTCTTTTCACCGCAAAGTCCGCAGGTCGGCCGCTATTCAGGCGAGTCGCGGCGGCGTTGGCCAAGTGACGATTCGGTCCGTCTGTCATTCCATTGGACCCCGCTTGCGTAGCAATAGCTCTCAGCAAAGACGGGAGGGAAGTACATGCACTACTCAATTCGAGGTGTGGAGCAGCAAATACGGCGTACCCGATTCCCGGCACTGTGGCTCACTGCTGTAGCGATCATCCTCGCGGCAGGATGCGGCGGCGGCACGTCGAGTACCAATGGAGGCGCGACGAAGGTGGTGACAGCGCCAAACGCATTGCCCTGCGATGATTCGCTCGGCTCGGCGTTCAGGCCCGATATCTACACTGCCGTCACCCTCGTCCACCTCTTCAGACAGGGCGATCCTCTGGCGCTTTCCGGCGCGCTGGCGACTCCGGGGGCGCCCGTTGCCTCGAACGATACGTGCCTCGTGAAGCTGAACGTGGGACCCGGCAATCCAGGACCAGACGACGCTCCGTCGACCTCGCCCGGGATCGGGATGGAGGTGTGGCTGCCCGTCGCGACTTGGAACGGGCGGATCCGCAGCGTAATGGACGGGGGTTGGGCCGGCAGTCCCGACGTCAGCTCGCTGACGACCCTCAGGTCTGACGTCGGCGTCTGGGCAACCGAGAGAGGTTACGTCAGCTCGATCATCGACGGTGGCCACAGCAGCAAGCCCGGCGTGAGCACGGGCTCGTTCACCTTGAACCCCGACCGCTCCATCAACACCACGTTGTTAGCAGATCTGTCCACCCGTGGTCTCCACGAGATGGCCGTCAAGACGAAGGCGCTCGCGAATCTCTTTTACGGCACGGCGGCGGCCTATTCATACTTCGCCGGATGTTCGAGCTCCGGGCGCGCTGGCTACTCTCTGGCGCAGAACAACCCGACGGACTTCAACGGCATCCTTGTCGAAGACCCTTCGATAAACCAGACGCAGTTCTTCTCGGCGTTGGTCTACCCCAGCATCGTGACCCAACGTGACCTGCGCGGCGTCCCGCTCACCGTCGACCAGGCGAACCTGGTCTCGCTCGCGGCCCTCAACGTGTGCAGCACCGCCCTGAACGGCCAGTATGACGGTTACTACAGCAATCTCAGCGACCTCGTCGGATGTGCCTACGACCCCTCGACTGATCCGCTGGTGCTTTGCATCTCCGATGGCGGGACGAACCCGACTCCGGCCTGCCTGAGCAGGGCCCAAGCTTTGGCAGTGAACAAGATGTGGTATGGGCCGACGGTCACTGGTGCCGTACCGTCTCCAGCCGCGGACAACGGATACAACCTGGTGCGGACGCCGGAGCACCTGTGGTGGGGCATCCCCCGAGGCGACAACCTGAGCGCGACGGCTATCCCGAGCGCGCAACTGCTGAGCATCTTCACGGACCAGATCGCGCTCTCGCTGCAGGACCCCATCCGCGGCTCGGGCCCGCCAGTCCAGTTCACGAACGCAACCGGAAACGGCATGGACGGCTGGAAGCACCTGAGCTACTCGCAGTACGCGACCGCTTTCGTCCTCGGCAAGCTCCTCGGCCCGGCGTTCGGTAACATCGACACCGACAATCCAGACATCCGCGGGTTCCACAACAGCGGCGGAAAGATGATCACTTTGCAAGGCCTAAACGACACCCTCGTCGAGCCGGCGAGCACGGCCGATTACTACCACCGCTCCTCGTCCATGGTCGGCGGATTCGAGAGGGCGCAGCAATTCCATCGCTTGTACTATGCGCCCGCGCGCGGTCACTGCGACAGCGCTGCACTCGGGTTGCCTCCCGGTGCGACCCCAAATCCGCCGGACCTGAACCAGGCAGCGCCAAACAGCGGAGACATCGTCCGGACCGAGGTGTTCGACGCGCTCGTCGCGTGGGTGGAGAACGGCACAGCGCCAGGCACGTTCACGGCGACCTCGGCTGACCAGACGGTCACTCGACCGGTGTGCATCTACCCGGCGGAATTGACATATCTCGGCGGTGATACAAACCTCGCTTCCAGTTATTCGTGCGAGTAGGAGGTGGGCTCGTCAAGGGGTCAACAAACATAGGCTGTCAACGTTGTACAAAAGGAGCGAACATGAAATCGAGCATCTCGCGCTTCATCATTGTCCTCGGATTGTTTGCCGCGCCGGTCATCGGCTGGACAGAGGATCAATCACTCGGGAACGATGAGGGCGAAGGCCACAGATTCCGCGTGACCAGCACCACATTCTCCGACGGCGGGACGCTGCCGCAGAGCATGGTGTGGGATCAGTGCACGCCTTATCCGGGCGGCGGAAATAGATCTCCCGAGCTGTCCTGGACTCACGCCCCGCGCCATACCCGCAGTTTCGTCGTGGTTTGCTACGACGTCACCGCATCGTTCACGCACTGGGGTTTGTACAATATCGCTCCCACGACCACCGCGCTTCCCGAGAACGCAGGGACTCCCGGCAGCACGTTTGGACTTCAGGCCCACAACGACTTCGGCCGCAACAACCTCGAGTACGACGGCCCGTGCCCGCCGCCGCAATTGAATCCGCCAGTGCACCATTATGTGTTCACGGTTTACGCGCTCGACACTGTGCTCGCGCTGCCCTCGTTCCCCGATTTCCCTCCCGGCGCCGAAGCCCTCTTTCAGGCGTTGATCCGGGCGGGAAGGCACGAGCACATCCTGGCATCCGCCAGCATCAGCGGTTTTTTCCCGAGCGGCCAATAGCCTTGCAGCGCTTTGATAAAATCAGTTTCAGGCCTACGCTTGCTCCCGCAATTCCCACGAAAAGTCGTAGAACACGCGCAGCTGATTGCCGTCCAGATCGGCGACCCTGAACTCGCGCAGGTGCCACGGTTTATCCTCCGGCTCGGCAAGGATCTTCGCCCCAGCCTCCCGCCACCGATGGTACAGTTCGTCGACTTCGCGCTTGCGTCTAGATTCAGCCAGACCATGACCGCCCCGCCACTGCCGTAGTGTTGGCGGAACGGTGCATTCGTCAGAAACATACGGCACTCGCCCTGCGAGATGCCCCCGATCCCGCCCTGGTCGTCACCCCAGTCGAAATGGAACCCGAGCGCATTCACGTAATACTCGGCTGCCTTCTCGACGTTGCTGACCGGAATCTCTGGAACCGCCTTCGGAAAGTGCGTGAGCATGGTCTCCAACTTACGCCAATTCGACACAAGACGATTGAGAACGAGCTGGCCGCTGCAGTGCCTCGCGCGCCCTCGAGGATGAGCCGGCTGCTCGCACAATGTTCCCTGCCGAACGGTCTATTGTCCTGAGAGTACTATTGACATTTCAACAGAACCTCGTACTTGGGACCGAGCCCGTGAGGGATATCCGTGATGCGCGTCTTGAGAGACGAGTCGGCGAGCGTCGAGCCAGGCCGAGAAGGGCAAGAACGGCATCAGGGGATCGGCCTCGAGCCCGGAAGCAACTTAAGGACCGGCCGCAGCCACGCGCCTGCGATTGTGCTGGCGGCACTCGCGGCGTTGGCTTTGATCGTGAACGCGGGGCTCACCGTCTCGAATGTTCGGCGATTACGGGACGCGGAGGAATGGGTCGTCCACACCCATCGGGTGCTGGACACGCTCGGCGCTCTGTTGTCCAGCGCGGTGGATGCCGAAACTGGCCAGCGTGGGTTTCTCATCACCGGACGCGCGACGTACCTCCAGCCCTACAAAACGGGCCGAACCGCTGTCCAGCAACGACTCTCCAGGTTGCAAGAGCTGACTCGTGACGACCCCTCGCAACAGGAGCGGATCGATGCGATCCGGCTGCTCGTTGCGGCGAAGCTCGAAGAGCTCCAGCGCGTCATCGATGTCTTCCAGGCGGCGGGCGGCGGATTCGAAGCGGCGCGCGCAGTCGTGCTCGACGACGATGGCAAGCGCCTGATGGATGCCATTCGAGCCAGGGTGGCAGAGATGGAGGCAACCGAGAACAGTCTTCTCGAGGTTCGCGCGCAAGCGGCGACGACGGCTACCCGAACCGCGGTCGTCACCAGCCTCGTCGGGCTTGCCGCGAACCTTGCGCTGCTGGCTGGCGCTTTCGCGGCGGGGCGGAGCCGGCTGCGCGAGCGGGAGCGCGCGGCGGCATTGCTGCACGCAGAGAAGGAGCGGCTCGGCACGACCCTGACGAGCATCGGCGATGCCGTCGTCGTCACGGATCCCGAGGGACGCATCACGATGATGAACCCGGTCGCGCGCTCGTTGCTCGGTTGGGGCGACGATGCCCTCGGCAGGCCGCTCGACGAAGTCTTTTGCATCGTCAATGAGGAAACGCATGGCGCGGTCGAGAGCCCGGTCCGAAGGGTCCTGCGAGAGAACAAGGTCGTAGGCCTCGCCAACCACACCGTTCTCATCCGGCGCGACGGTAGCGAGGTGCCCATCGACGACAGTGGAGCACCGATTCGAGCTGCCGACGGAACTGTGATCGGGGTAGTGCTCGTCTTCCGCAGCATCGAACAACGCCGTAAGGCGGAGCACGAGCTGCAACGACGGGATGAAATTCTCCAAGAGCAGGACCGCCATAAGGATGCATTTCTCGCCACCCTCTCGCACGAGCTCCGAAACCCGCTGGCCGCCATGCGCAACGCCGTCGCATTGCTGCAAAGAGCGGAACCGGGGACCACGAGATTCACGCGCGCCGAGAACATCATCGACCGACAGGTCACCCATGTCGCGCGCCTGGTTGACGACCTCCTCGATGTGTCACGCATCACACAGGGGAAGATCCGACTCAAAAAGGAGCGCATCGATCTGGCCGAGATCGTGCGCCAGACGGTCGAGGACCATCGGCACCTCTTCGCGCGGGGGAAGGTCGAGCTGGAGTTTCGGCCCGGCGGGGAGCCCTTATGGGTCAACGCTGATCGAACTCGGATGTCCCAGGTGGCCGGGAACATTCTTCAGAACGCGGCCAAGTTCACGACCGCGGGCGATCGCGTCTGGGTTTCGGTGGCCAAGGAAGACGGCCGCGCACTGTTTCGCGTCCGAGATACCGGCGCCGGCTTCGACGCTGCGACGCTCGCCAATCTCTTTCAGCCTTTTTTCCAGTCGCAGACCACGCTCCATCGCAGCGCTGGCGGCCTTGGACTCGGCCTGGCTCTGTCAAAAGCCCTGGTTGACTTGCACGATGGTGCGGTGAATGCGACGAGCGAGGGACGGGGGAAGGGCGCGGAGTTTTCGGTATGGCTCCCACTCGCCGCCAGCGCCGCGCTTGATGTGGCGTCTGAAGCAAATCGGCCTTCCCGCCATCGGCTGAGCATCCTGGTCATCGAGGACAGCGAGGACGCGGCATCGAGCCTTCGAGACCTGCTCGAGCTGGAAGGTCACGACGTGCGCGTCGCTGAAGACGGGATTCATGGCATTGACGTGGCCCTGGCGGTGCGCCCGGACGTCGTCGTTTGCGACCTCGGGCTTCCGGGAATCGATGGCTATGAAGTGGCCAAGCAGCTTCGGGCGGCGGGACTGCCGGCGGTATTGCTCGCTCTTACTGGCTATGCGTCCTCGGACGACGTGCTTCGCGGACAGGAGGCCGGCTTCCGCTATCACCTCGTGAAGCCCATCGAACCGAAAAACCTTCTCGACATCCTTGCGCGTGTGTGAGCAAGCATCACCTTGTGACGACTTTTCGACGCTGCGTGCACGAAGGCCGTTCGCCCCTCATCGGAGAAGCTGATCGGAGAGAAGCACGAGCCCGCTGATCGGAGCGAGTAGCCCAAGCGCGGTGCCAAGCAGGTAGCTGCGAAAACGCACGCTCGAGAGCGCGAGGGCGTAGTTTAACTGAGGCGCCATCCAAAGGAGGAGGCGGAGGAGAAAGATCGTTCGCACAGGGTGGCCCTCGAGATGCGACAAAATCCGGCGCGCAAGAGAGAAACGGATGGCAGCGAGTGGCTTGCCGCCAATTGTGCGGACGACAACGAAGCTGACACTCACCGCGGCCAGCGCGCCCACAAACGCGAGTACTCCCCCGGTCGCGCGACCGTAGGCGACAACCGCTGCGGCGACGAACACCGCGCCGGGGACGTGCACAAGCTCTCCCACGCAGAAGATCAGCACGAAAGCTATCGGGCCCCAGAACCCGGCAGCGGCCGTCAGGGCTCGAATCCGCTCAGTAGACAGATACGCGTTGAGCCCCGTCACCCGCGCCACCACGAACAATCCGACGACGAGCACGCTGAGCAGCGCGAGGCGCCACCAGCGAGTATGGTGATCGACATCCGTCATGTTGACCTCGCTTCAGAAGTACGGGCCCGATCGCGGGGGATTGCCGTCTTGCGCGCGGCCTGAAGGATTGACGTCACTCGGACGTCGTCGGACGACTGATGGATTCGTCTCGGATCCCACCGCCGTACGAATGGGAAGACCTCAGGTCCACTTAGAGTAGGTGCAGGCTGGTGCTCTCGAGGGGAACCCACCAACGGCCTCGCGCTAAGAGGCGGCTGGCAAATCTACGAAAGACAAACATCAACGCCAGTGTCCAGAGAACGTCGCCGGCCAACGTGGGACCGAAGAAGGGGATGGCCGCGACGTAGCACGTCACCAGGCCAGACCAAGTGTGTGCGTACCGATTGCCGAGCCAAACGCCGAAATTGGAAAGAGCAAAGAATATGATGGCACCCAGCGCTGCCGCCCCGACTGCACCCCCCCGCCTGCG
>Ga0126383_10001732_pt1 | contig 13714 bp, 16 predicted proteins | sample PanSoiMetPlot_35_FD_96882 | JGI IMG/M metagenome (GOLD analysis project Ga0126383, IMG submission 96882) | Tropical forest soil microbial communities from Panama - MetaG Plot_35 | ecosystem: Environmental > Terrestrial > Soil > Tropical forest > Bulk soil | place: Panama | collected 2016-02-17
CGCGCCGTCGACCTCCGGCTCGAGCCCGGCCTCGCGCATCCAGCCGGCCGCGAGCTCGTGCGCCGCATCCTCCTCGGGCGAATACCCGCGCCGGGTTCCGTCGCCGATCGCGTAGATCTGGTCGAGCCGGTCGAAGACGTGCACGCCCGGACCCTACGGCCGCAGAGGCCGCAGTAGCTGCACTCCCGCCAACGGAAAGATGGCTGCCACGGCGAACCCGAGCCGCCACGAGCTCGCCGCCACGACCGCCGCGAACGCCGGTGGAACCACGGCGCCCGCTGCCGCGAGGGCGCTCTGTTGCATCCCTAGTGCCGCGCCGCTCCGGGTGCGCCCCGCGATCTCTGCAGCTGCGGTGAACGAGAGCCCGTTCCAGGCCATCGACAGCCCTCCCGCGAGCACGAACGCCGGCACCAGCACGACCAGCGGCGCCGAGAGCACTGCCGTCGCGATTGCCAGCGTCACCGCGCTCGCGAGCCCGACGAGGCGCAGCGGCCGCAGGCGCGAGCCAAGGCGGTCGGACCAGCGCCCGCCGCCGATCCGCATCGCCGCCGCCACCACCTGGACCCCCGCCAGCACGCCCGCGGCGGCGCGGTCGGAGAGACCCCGCTCGTCATGCAGGAAGAGCACGAGGAAGCCCGTGATCGCGAGCTGTGCGACGAGATAGAAGCTGCTGCCCGCGCAGAGCAGCCACAGCCGGTGGTCGCGCAGCGTCGCCCCGAGGCCGCGCGGCTCCAGCACGTCGTGGTCGACGACGCCGCCGCGGTCGTGGATCACTGCCGCGCCGAATACCGCGCCGGCCACGCACAGCCCGGCCAGGCACATGAAGGCGCCGCGCAACGACAGGGCCGGCAGGACGAGCGCGGCTATCAACCCGCCGAGCGGAATGGCCGTCTGGCGCACCCCGAGAGCGAAGCCGCGCTCGGCCGCGGGGAACCACTGCATCACCGCCCGGCCGCTCGCAGCGTTGACGCTCGCCCCCGCTGCACCCGCGACTCCGATCAGGACGATGAGCGACTCGAAACCGCGCGCGTACCCGGCTCCGACGAGCGCCGCCGCACATGCCACGAGCCCGGTCGTGAGGACGAGCCGCTCACCGGTCCGGTCGGCAAGCACGCCCCAGGGCAGGAGCGTCAGCAACGTCCCGATCCACAGCGCATCGAGCACGACGCCGACCTGGACGAGCGAGAGCGAGTGTGCATCGCGGATCGTCGGCGCGAGCACGGGCAGCCCGACGATCACGGCCGAGAAGGAAGTCTGTGCAGCGGTGCCGGCCGCGAGAACGAGCCAGCGATATCTGCTCAGAGCCCGAACGGGTTGAACGGCTTCGGACTCGTCGAGACGATCACGCTCTTGGTCTCGAGGTAGGCCTCAAGGGTCTCGAGCCCGAGCTCCCGTCCGAAGCCGGACTGCTTGTAGCCGCCAAACGGGATCCCCGGGAACGCCGTGTAGGGCATGTTGATCCCGACCGTGCCCGCCTTGATCCGCCGCGCGAGCCGGTGTCCGCGTGCCGGGTCGGCGGTCCACACCGTCGCCATCAGCCCGTAGCGGCTTGCGTTCGCGATCCGCACCGCGTCCTTCTCGTCCTCGAACGGGATCACCGTCACCACCGGGCCGAAGATCTCCTCCTGCGCGACGCGCATCGCGTTGTCGACCTTCGCCAGCACCGTCGGCGGATAGAAGGCGCCGTCGCCCTCCGGGACCGCGCCGCCCGTGACGACCTCGGCTCCCTCCCCGCGGCCGGTCTCGACGTAGCCGTGGACGCGGTCGCGGTGCTCGTTCGAGATCAGCGAGCCGACCTGCGTCTCCGGCTCGAGCGGGTCGCCGACCTTCAGCGCGTCCGCGAGCTCCGCGAACTTCGCCACGAAGTCGTCGTAGAGCGGCGCCTCGACCAGCACGCGCGAGCGCGCCTCGCAACTCTGGCCGGCCGAGTAGTAGATCGACCAGACCGAGCTCGGGACCGCGTCGTCGAGCTCCGCGTCGGCGAAGACGAGGTTCGGGCTCTTGCCGCCGAGCTCGAGGATCAAGCGCTTGATGCCGTCGGAGGCGAGCCGCATGATCTCGGCCCCCGTCGCGGTCGAGCCGGTGAACGCGATCTTCTCGACGTCCGGGTGCCTGACGAGGTGCGCGCCCACAACAGGGCCGGGGCCGGGGACGATGTTGATCGCGCCGGGCGGGAAGCCGACCTCGGTCGCGAGCTCGGCCATCCGCAGCGCGGAGAGCGGCGTCGCGGAGTCGGGCTTGAGCACGACCGTGCAGCCGGCCGCCAGGGCAGGCGCGAGCTTCCAGGTCGTCATCATCAGCGGGTAGTTCCACGGCACGATCTGGCCGCAAACGCCGGCCGGCTCCTTCAGCGAGTAGAAGAGCAGCGAGCCGCCGATCGGGTTCGAGCGCCCGGCGATCGACGCGATCGCGGAGCCGTAGAAGCGGAAGTTCTCGACCGCCTGGGCGTGCTCGGCCTTGACCGACGAGATCGCCTTGCCGACGTTCCGCGCCTCGAGCTCGCAGAGCTCCTTGCGGTTTGCGACGAGCGCGTCGGCGAGCGCGTGCAGGAGGCGCGAGCGCTCGTTCGGCGGGGTCTTGCCCCACGCGCCCTCGAGCGCTGCGCGGGCCGCCTCGACGGCGCGGTCGACGTCCTGCTCGTTTGCCATCGCCGCGCGGGCCAGCGGTAGGCCGGTCGCGGGTTCGGTCAGATCCCTGAGCTCACCGGAGGCAGGCTCGACCGAGTCGCCGTCGATGAAGAGCCCGTATTCGGTGGTAGCCACAGCCACGGGCCGGACGATACCGCCTGTCCGGGGAGTTTCGCCGCGCGCGGCGTCAGGGATAATCCCGTCCATGGACGACGCCGTTCAGGTCGAGGCGGCGCGGATCCCGGACCGCGACCGGCTGCTCGCGGAGCTTCGGGGCGGCGGCCTCGACGCGCATCCCGTCGACGAGGTCGGGATCGAGGTGACGGTCCATGGAGACAGCGAGGAGGTTGCCGACGAGACCTTCGCCTACGCAGAGCGGGTCATCATGAGCATCGGCGCCCCCTTCGTGCCCATCAAGCACGAGGAGACGATCTACATCCGCCCGCCGGTCGGCTAGAAGCGCACCACCAACCCGTCAGCCCCAGGACGCTGGGCCCCAGCGGGCGGCCGAGGACTCGGTGGCCGTCGGGGGCGGGTGCACCATCCACACGTTCGGCTCGACGCAGACGCCTTCGTCTCGCTCGCGGTCGATCTCGATCGGCACCAGCGCGCCGGGCACAACGTAGGGGCCGCTCTCGGGGAATGCCATCTCCGTCCATTTCTCCCACTCCGACACGGTGCCCGTGACCGTCGCAGATTCCGGGGCCACCTTCACGATGTCGGCGCCGAGCCGCTCGTGCGTTCTCAGCCACGGGTCGAGATGCGTGCCGTCCGGCCGACGCCAGGAGACGTAGCGGACCATCGGAGTCAGCGGATAAAGGTGCTTCAGGGTCGGTCGCACAGGTGCGATCAGCGTGTCGAGCCCGTGGTCCCGCCCGATCTCGGCCATGCGGTCGATCATGCGGCGGCTGACGCCCTGGCCGCGGCACTCGGAAGCGATCGTGATTCCAAGCGCGCAGAGCACGGTCGGCGTCGACGGTTCCTCGGCGAATCGCGCCTCGATCACCGCATCGAATCCCCCGTCGGGAAGGCTCGCTGTGTCTCCGTCCCACGCCGCGGGAATCGCGTGCCCGACGCCGATAACCGCCTCGCGCTGGTCGTCCCAGGCGTAGAACAGGAACTCCGCGTACTCGGCGACCACGCGCCCGAAGAGTCGCTTCAACACGTCCCCTTCGTTCAAGAACGCAGGGTTTGGAGGCGCACGAAGACTGGCCGCGTGCGGGAGTGTTCCGGGCCGCTCGGCACGCGTCGGAAAGTGGAGCGCCACGTCGAGCGGAGCCTCGCACGCCGGACTGGACCTTGCCATCAGCGGCGTTGAGCGTCGCCTACTCGGCTGACATTCCCGAACGCTGGCCGGCGGCGTGTTGCGTAGCATCTGCGCGCGTGGAGGCCGGAGTTCGCATCGGCGGATGCCTCTGCGGGGCGGTCCGCTACAGCGTTCGCGGCGAGCCTGCGCACGTCCGGCGCTGCCACTGCGCGAATTGCAGAAAGGAGTCGGGCAGTGCGTTCACGGTGTATGCGCACTGGCCGGTCGAGGCGTTCGAGATAAGCGGCGAGATCTCGAGCTATGACGGTCGCGGCTTCTGCCCGCGCTGTGGGTCTCGGCTCCTCGACACATCCGATCCCGGCGGTACGCACATCGAGATTCGGCTCGGAAGTCTCGATGACGCGCCCTTCGAGCTGAAGCCCGAAGACGAGATCTGGGTGAAGCGGCGCGAGAGCTGGGTACCGCCGGTCACGGGCGCAGCGCAGCATGACGAGCGCGCAGCGGAGGACGAAGAGCGGTAGCAGCGCAACGAGAGCGATGAAGCGCTCGGTCTCGGGCGTGTCGAGGGTCACGCTCGGCTCCGGTCTGACGTTGTCGTGCGCGCAGCAGGGCGATGCCGTCGATCCGGCCCTGCTGCTGCTCCCGGGGCCTACAGACTCCTGGCGCTCGTACCAGCCCGTTCTCGATCGTCTTCCGCGCGAGACATGCGCCATCTCCGTGTCTCAACGCGGGCACGGCGAGTCCGACAAGCCGGATGCGGGGTACGGCGTCGAGGACTACCCGGCCGACGTCGTTCAGCTGCTCGATGCGCTCGGGATCGAACGGGCGGTCTTGGCGGGACATTCGGGCTCGTGCCTCGTCGCCCGCAGGGTCGCTCTCGATCGGCCGGATCGGGTCGCGGGACTGTTCCTCGAAGCGTCTCCGACGACGCTTCGGGAAGATCCGCACCTGGTTGGCCCGGTCAAATCCGTCGTGTCCAGGCTGGAGGACCCGATCACGCCACACTTCGCACGGTCCTTCATCACCCAGACGTCATCCGAGGGCATCGCGCCGGACCTGATCGATCTGCTCGTGGAAGAGGTCCTCAAGGTTCCGGCACGTGTCTGGCAGAGGACGTTCTCGGGCCTCCTGGAGTACGACGACCTGAACGAGCTCGGACGGATCGATGCACCGACGCTTCTGGTTTGGGGAGACGCCGATGCCGTGATCTCCCGGAGCATGCAGGACCACCTCGCACGCTCGATTCCCCATGCCGACCTCCTCGTCTACCACGGGGTCGGACATACGCCCCGCTGGGAAGAACCGATGCGCTTCAGCCGCGACCTCGCGGCCTTCGCCGGTCAGGTGGCGCGGCCACAGGTCTGAGCCTCACCCGCTATGGCCCTTCGATTCGCAGCCAGGCGTCCTCTCCGGCGCGCGCGCACCACCGGGCAAGCTCGGCTATCGCAACGAGATCGTCGTCAAGCTCGACCAGCGCTCCACTCGAGCGAAGTTGCGTCAACTCTTCAGCCAGACGCATGGACGCGGCCTTGTCCAGCCCGAGCGGCCCATGCTAGTCGAGGGAACCGAGCACCGTGAGCCCTTGCTCGGCCGCCGTTGCCACGACCCGCGCGAACCGCTCCTCTCCGAGGACGTGGTCACGGTAGACAGACGCCTTCCGCGAACCGCGGAATGCGCGAATGTCGACGGTCTCGCTTTCGCTCTCGACGGCCACGCTTTGGTGTGTTCTCGCAGAGCATGAGGAAACATTCCGTGCGCATCTAGCCGAAGTCGTCGGCGAAATCCCAGGCGCGCAGCTTGCCCGGCTCCAGGCGGATCAGCAGATCGTCGCCGCCGCTCTCGGCGTACCGCTCACCCGCGTCCGGGCCGAGGTACCGCGTCGCGATCCGCAGGACGATCGATCGGTCTTCCAACCTGCCGAGGCGCGCCGTCCCGCGTACCTCGATGCCGCGGTAGGGAGGGCCTTGTTCGCACACCACGATGCTCGCGCGCTGATCCCGACGAAGGTGGCCCGTCTTCGCGCCCCGAGACCCGGTGACCACCTGGAAGCCGTTGTCGCGCCACTCGTGCCAGACCGGCGAGAGGAGCACGGTCCCGTCAGGCCGGTACGTGGCGAGCACGGCCAGGAGCGGCAGCTCGAGCAGGTCCCCCAGGTCGTCCGGCGTCAGCCCTTTGCGCACGCGCCCAGTCTCTCCAAGTGATAGCCTCTTACTTTGTAAGTACCGCTAACATCAACCGGGAGGGCGGCCGTGAACGGACGGATCTGCGTCACAGGGGCGAGCGGACAGGCGGGCCGGGCGGTGGTGCGCGACCTGCTCGAGCACGGTTACGACGTTGCGCCGACCGACGTGGCGGCGACGAGAGACGATCTCGAGGCGGGGATGATGCGGGCGGACCTGACCGATTACGGCCAGGCGCTCGGGGCGCTGGAGGGTTCGGAGGCGGTCGTCCACCTGGCCAACGTTCCGGCGCCCGGCCTGAGCACGCCTGCCGTCACCTTCAACGCGAACGTGACGATGAACTTCAACGTCTTCCACGCCGCGGCAAGGCTCCGTCTTCGGCGCGTGGCGTGGGCTTCGAGCGAGACGACGCTCGGCGTCCCATTCGGCGTCGGACCGGCCGACGTCTCGTTCATGGAGGTCGACGGGCCGCCTCCGCGCTACGCGCCGGTGGACGAGGATCACTACCCGTTGGCGGCGACCACCTATGCGCTGTCGAAGGTCGCGAGCGAGACGATCGCGAGGGAGATCGCCACGTGGTCGGAGATCCCGTTCGTCGCCCTGCGCTTCTCCAACATCATGGGCTCCAACGACTACGAGGAGTTCCCCTCGGTCTGGTCGCAGCCGGAGCTGCGGAAGTGGAACCTGTGGGGCTACGTCGACGCCCGCGACGTGGCGGCGGCGTGCCGGCTCGCGCTCGAGGCGCCGGAAGACGCCGTGGCCGGCAGCCCGAGCTTCGTCGTCGCAGCGGGGGACACCGTCATGAACCGCCCGTCGGCGGAGCTGCTCGCCGAGGTGTTCCCAGGCGTCCCGCTGACTCGGGACGTAGGAGAGTTCGGCTCACTGCTGGCGAACGACAGCGCCCGAGAAGCGATCGGGTACGAGCCGCAGCACTCCTGGCGCGACCACGTGCCGTCCGCGTGACAGCCGCCCGGGCGAAGCCCTACCACCATGGTGACCTCAAGGCCGCGCTCGTCGACGGAGCCCTCGAGCTGATCGTCGAGCGAGGAGTGCGGCGCTTCTCCCTCGCGGAGTTGAGCCGCCGCCTCGGCGTGACCGTGGCCGCCCCGTACCGGCACTTCGCCAGCCGGGACGAGCTGCTTGCCGCGGTCGCCGTTCGCGCCCTCGAGGCGTTCGGGGACGCGCTGGCGGCCCCATCTTCAGAGCTCGATCCGCCGGAGGAGCGGCTTGCGGCGATGGCCGCCGCCTACGTCCGCTTCGCGGCCGAGCAACCCGAGCTGTTCGCCGTCGTCTTCGGGATCGGCCTCGACAAGAAGCAGCGTTACCCGGAGCTGCGCGGCACTTACGAGGAGGTCGAGGGGATGCTCGACGCCTGCGTTGCCGAGCTTTGCCCCGACGATGCCGATGCCGCCGAGCAACTCGGCGACGCGATCGGGGCCGCCGCCCACGGCTACGCGGCGCTGCTCACCGACCAGCCAGGGACGCCCGATCCCGCCGACGTCGATCGCGCAGCCGAGCAGGCGGCAAGCGCCACGCGCGCGCTGATCCAGGGCCGGGGAGCGCTCTAGGAAAGCTCGGCCAGGCCCTGGGTGACCCAGGCCCTCAGCTCTTCGGACTTGGCAAAGGGCGCGTCGTCACCGTCGGCACGCTCGAGCACTTCGTCCGCGGTCGCGCCGGCCTCGAGGCCCGCGTACAGGTAGATGGCGGCCGACGAGCGAGGGCCCGTCCGGCACGTGACGAGAGTGGGCCGAGGAAGGCGGTCGAGCGCAGCCATGTGCCGACGGGCGAGGTCCATGTCGAGCGGCCGAGGCGGGTCGGACACGATGTTCTCCGACTGGGCGACCGCCGCCTGGACGTCTGCGTACGACATGCCTCCCTCCATCGACGCGAAGTCCTCGCCGCAGAGGTAGAGCCACGACTCGGCTCCGGCGTCGCGCGCGAACGCCTCCGGGTCGTCGATCAGCCCACGGTTGTGGACGAGATCCCGCGGCGAGTCCATCGGCGGACCATAGTCCGCTCGGAAGTCGACCGTCGCGCCGATGCTGGAGGCACGGCAGCGGTCAGGACGCGGAACGCCATGCGAAGGGCATCGCACAGCGACAATGGCGCGAGATGGCTGAGACCCCGAAGACCGCCGAGCTGCGAGCGATCGCGCAGGCCATCGCCGACACCCTGCCGCCGAGCATCGAGGAAATCGTGCTGACGGGGAGCGTCTCACGCGGCGTCGCGGACAACGTCTCGGACGTCGAGATGCTGCTCGTCACGCCCGAAGAGCCCGACCTCGCCGAATGCTTCTCGCTCGCGGCCGAGGCTGGCCTGACCAACCTCGACACCTGGGGCCCGCAGGGCGTTCCGACAAAGCGGGTCTCGGGCTCTCGCGACGGTGCTCCGTTCGAGCTGGTCTGGTGGTCGCGTGCCGCCGCCGAGACGGCGGTCGACGCCGTCTTCGAGCTCGACCGCTCGGGAACGGCCGACGCGCTGGTCAACGGCGTCGCGCTGCGCACGTCAGGCCTGCTGGCCGAGTGGCAGGAGCGCCTACGCCATTACCCGGACGAGCTCGCGCAGGCGCACATCGAGGACGCGGCCTTGACCTGGGGCGGGTTCGCCGCCGCGGGCCTTCTGACGATCGTCCGCCCGGGAGAGCGGCTGTCGATGCTCGAGCGCCTGGTCGACGACGCGACCCGCGTCGGTCGAATCGTGTTCGCGCTGAACCGGGTCTGGCAGCCGACGACGAAGCGGCTCGCGGACCGCGTCGCCGCACTCCAGACCAAGCCCGAGCGCCTCGCCGAGCGGATCGAGGAGGCGCTGACCGAGCCCGACCCTCGCCGGGCGGTGCTCCTCATGACCGAGCTGCAGGCCGACACCGTCGCCCTCGCGCCCGGCGGGCCGAACGTCGTCCGGGCCCGGAAGTGGCTCGGCGAGGTCCTGGAGATCCTGCGTCGTGAAGGTTCGCGCTCGTGAGACTCGAGCCGCTCTACCGCATTCGGTTCACGTATCCGGAGAGCTGGGTGGCCGGCCTCGAGGGCGGGTGGGAGCAGCATCTGTACCTCGCCGAAGGTCGCTGCGAGGGCGCGATCAACGGCCGCTTCCGCGGCGCGAACTTCCCGGTTCGGCGCACACCGGCAGGGCCCTTTCGGCCTGATTTCCGCGCTGCCATCGAGACCGACGACGGGTCGACGATCCTCGTCGAGTTGCACGGGTACGGGCGCGCTTATCCGGCCGGGCGCCGGCAGATCGTCGGTGCCGTCTTTCACCTCAGCGACGCCGAGCGGTACAGGCGACTCAACGACGCGGTCTGCGTCTGCGTGGGTGAGGTTCGCGCCTCGGCCGACCCCGAGACGGGGCCCGATCTCGTGCTCGACGTCGCCGAGCTGATCTGGGAACCGATCGCCGACTAGCCGTCGAGCGAACCCGGCAGCACTCTCGCGGTGAGGAGCTCCCGGAAGCGCTTCGCGTCGCCGCGGACGTGGCCGTCGACGAGCTGGCGGCCCTGCCAGTAGGTGTGCTGGTAGGGCGGCGAAGGGCTCACGACCTGCGATTCGACCAACTTGTCGAGCCGATCGCGCGGCTGGAGCGACCACTCCTCCGCGTACTCCTTCGCCTCCTCCCGCGAGGCGCCGCGGTCGTGAAACAGCATGGCGACGTTCGCCGACACCGGCCACAGCAGATGGCGCGCTTCCGTGACGCGCGCCCCAACCTCGGCGTCGTAGTCGAAGCCCAGCCTCCCGAGCACCGCGGCCGCGAGCTCCTGCCCGTCACCCGCGACGATGTGCGGCCCCGTGGTCGCGATCCCCTCCGAGATGACGGCCGACGGCGACCAGAGGAGCGCGATCGTCCACTCGATCTGGTTCCTGCCGCGTACGAGCTCGACCTCCTGCCAGACGTGGTGCGTGTGGTGCCCGCCGTAGATCTCGTGCGACGTCACGTTGACGAGATCCGCCGCGACGAACGGCAGGTCGGTGTTCACGGAGATCTTCGTCCGCAGCCCGCCGAGGTATTTGGCGTAGCCGAGCCAGCGCTTGTCCCGCACGAGCTCGAGCTCGAAGCCCTCGCCGTCGGGGAGCCCGATCGTCCCGCGCGCCAGCCGTCGCAGCTCGGCGGCGATGTCCCGGATCGCCTGCTCGAGAATGTCAGCGGGTACGGCAACGCTCTCGTACCAGCTCGCGAGGCGCGTCCGCAGTTCGCCCTCGCCCGGAAGCGCCTCCTCGAGCATGGTCCCCGCGCGGCGGAATGCGTCCTCGTCGTGCCAGCGCGGCTCGAACCCGTAGGCGAGCTCACCCTCCTCGGCGTAGCTGAACCGCTCGCCCGTGAGCTTGCGCGCATGCACCCAGAGCGCGCGCACGTGCGCGGCGAGCCACGGGTCGTCGTGCACCTGCTCGAGCAGCCGCTCCGCTTCGTCCGCGAGCTGGAGCGGGTCGCGCGGCTCCTCCACGTCGATCCCCCAGCCTGATCCGTAGTAGGAATCGACGAGCTCGTCGACGTGCTTCCCGATCCGGAGGCCGAGCTCGACGTAGCGCCGGGCCGGGCTCAGCGTTCGGATGGCGCCTGTCCGATCGCTTCGAGGTCGTCGACGACTTCCTCCAACGACCGCGCGGTGTCCAGCTCATGCGTGCACGTCTCGCGGAGCAGCGGCTCGACGGTGTCGAGGTGGTGGAGCACGAGCTCCCGCTCGGCCGGCGCCTTGCCGTAGTCGTTCGCTGTGCGGCTCCCGATCCGCTCGAGGAGCACCGCGGCCGGAGCGCTCAGGAGCACGATTGCGTCGAAGCGGTCGTAGAACTCGCGCTGGTTCGACACGCAGCCCGAGACGAAGAGCGTCGCGTCGCCGTTCTCGGCGAGCAGGAAGGCGATCCGGTCCTCGCGCCAGTACCAGCCGTCGCCGAGCCACTCGCTCCAGCCGCCGACGTCGGTGTCGACAACGCGGAAACCCCGCCGCTCCAGCGCGGCGAGCGCCGACGACTTGCCGGTGCCGGACATCCCGGTCACGAGGATCCGTCGCACTACGAGCGCTCGAACAGCGCGGCCTGTCCCTGGCCGACGCCGACGCACAAGGTCGCGAGCCCGTACCGCCGGCCGCGCCGCTGGAGCTCGTGGAGCAGGGTCACGACGAGCCGCGCGCCGCTCATGCCGAGCGGGTGGCCGATCGCGATCGCGCCCCCGTTCACGTTCACCTTCTCCGGGTCGAGCCCGAGCTCACGGATCACGACCAGGCTCTGCGAGGCGAACGCCTCGTTCAGCTCGACCAGGTCGAGGTCCTCGACCTTGACGCCCGCGCGCTCGAGCAGCTTCCGCACCGCGGGCACCGGGCCGATCCCCATCACGCGCGGGTCGACACCGGCGACCGCTGAGCCGACGAACGCGGCCAGCGGCTCGGCCCCGAGCTCCTGCGCGCGCTCCTCACTGGCGATCACGAGCGCCGCCGCCCCGTCGTTGACCCCGCTCGAGTTCCCCGCCGTGACCGTCCCGCCCTCGCGGAAGACCGGTCGCAGCGCGGCCAGCTTCTCCGCGGAGGTGTCCGGGCGCGGGTGCTCGTCGCGCTCGATCTCGCCTACGGCGACGAGCTCGTCGTCGAAGCGGCCGCCCGCGTCGGCATCGGCCCAGCGCTGCTGCGACCGCAGCGCGAACGCGTCCTGGTCCTCCCGCGAGACACCGTAGCGCTCGGCGACGTTCTCGCCGGTCTCGCCCATCGACTCGAGCGGGAACATCGCCTCCATGCGCGGGTTCGGGAAGCGCCAGCCGAGTGTCGTGTCCCAGAGCGTCCGGTTCCCGCGCCCGAACGGGGTCTCGGACTTCGGCATCACGAGCGGCGCGCGCGACATCGACTCGACGCCACCCGCGACGAAGAGGTCGCCGTCGCCGGCGACGACCGCGTGGCACGCGCCGACGACCGCCGCCAGCCCGGACGCGCAGAGCCTGTTCACCGTCACTCCGGCGACGGACTCCGGCAAGCCGGCGAGCAGCGCCGCCATCCGAGCAACGTTGCGGTTGTCCTCGCCGGCCTGGTTGGCCGCGCCGAAGTAGACGTCTTCGATCTGGTCCGCGGGGATCTCCGTCCGAGCGACCGCCTCTCCGATCACGAGCGCCGCGAGATCGTCGGGCCGCTCGTCGGCGAGCACACCGCCGTACCGCCCGACCGGCGTGCGAACCGCTGACAAGACGACTGCTCTAGGCACGAGGGCAGTCTAGGTTCTCGTTCCTAGCCGCCCCAACCTGCGCGCTCTCTTGACCTCACCGCACATGCGCGAAGACGTAGCCGTTCTCGAGCGGGACTGGCCGGTGGCTTCTAGCGTGCAGGACTCGGCCGAAGGCCGAGTGCTCTGCGCGGGTTCTGTTTATCCGACGAACTCGACCCGAACGGGCTGGTCGTAGGTTCCGAGCTTCTCCGCGCGGCTCAGCAGCTCGCGCACCGCCTGCCGGCCCTCGTCACCGTAGTCGCAGGTGAGCTCGTTCACATACATCCCGACGAAGCGGTCGGCAAGCTCCGTGTCGAGCCCGCGGCCGAACTGCATCGCGTGCTCCATCGCCTCGTCGCGGTTGTCGAGGCCGGCCTGGATCGACTCGCGCAGAACGTCGGAGAGGTCGAACAGCGACCCGGCGCCGAGATCCCGCCTGGCGACGTTCGCCCCAAGCGGCAGCGGTAGACCGGTGTCCAGCAGCCACCACTCGCCGAGGTCGACGACCTTCTTCAGGCCGGCGTCCGCGTACGTGAGCTGGCCCTCGTGGATCACCAACCCTGCATCGGCCCGTCCGGAGACGACCTCGTCGATGATCTGGTCGAACGGCACCTCGCGGTAGCGGAAGCCGCCGACGCACATGCGGAGAACGAGGAAGGCGGTCGTCAGCTCGCCCGGGACTGCGATCTCGACGCCGCGGAGGTCGGAGGTTCGGAGCTCCTCGCGGGCAACGACGATCGGCCCGTAGCCCGAGCCCATCGACGCGCCGTGCGGAAGCAGCACGTACTGCGCCTGGACGAGCGGGTACGCGGCAAGCGAGATCGCGGTGACTTCGAGCTTCCCGTCGAGCGCCCACTCGTTCAGCGTCTGGATGTCCCGGAGAACGTGCTCGAACTCGAACTGGCGCGGGTCGACCTCGCCCGAGGCGAGGCCCCAGAACATGAACGCGTCGTCGGGGTCTGGGCTGTGTCCGAGCCGGATCAGCAAGGAGGCCGGAGGCTAGCACTACGACCGCGTCGGGGCTGCGCGAAGGGGCACGTGGTGCCGCGCCATCGTCTTGATGACAGACGCACGAAAAGCCGCGCGTCCTGAAAGTCACCGTGCATGCGATGCATCAACAACTACTTGCCTCCTTCTCAACCGCGATTGCGCGCGCAAGCGCCTCGGCGAGGTCGCGCCCGAAACAAACAGGGCCGTGGTCGCAGATCACGACCGCGCTCCCACCGGCCGCTGCTTCGAGCACGGCCGCACCTAACTCCGCCGTCCCGGAGACGCCGACGGCGACCGGGACCGGCGGGGTTGCGGTCGCCCGCGGGGAGTGTGTGTGGACGACAGCGCCCACATCGTGGCGGGCCGCGAGCACGGCGAGGTGCATCGGCAGCTCGACGCTCGGTCTCGGGCCTTCGACCAGCACCCCTTCCGGAGTGACGAGGCACACGTCCTCTGGTCGGAGCGTCCCGTACTCGACCC
>Ga0126383_10001733_pt1 | contig 13713 bp, 11 predicted proteins | sample PanSoiMetPlot_35_FD_96882 | JGI IMG/M metagenome (GOLD analysis project Ga0126383, IMG submission 96882) | Tropical forest soil microbial communities from Panama - MetaG Plot_35 | ecosystem: Environmental > Terrestrial > Soil > Tropical forest > Bulk soil | place: Panama | collected 2016-02-17
AAACTGGGACGCATCGATGAAATTATCGCGACACCACTGCTCATCGTCGGAGAACACAAAAACTCTTCCGCTGACCCCGAGCGAACGCAACTTCGCCAGGCCCCTCTCGTAATAGTCCAATGAACAGATCCCATGAATGCGGTTGATAAAGGCGTTTGTTACATAATCAGCGCGACGCACGTGCAGGCAAACCGCGTCGTCGAGTCGGATTTTATCGGCAAGACGCCTCGTGGCGGTCGGAAGTCTGGACTCGTCAGGCGCTAGCCGGAAGCGATCGCGGATTATATGGTCGATGTCCGAAAAATAGTTTTCATGCTGGAAATAGCCATCCAGGTACGTGTCGTTTGGGAGTTCGAGGACACTTCGATCGCAACCAAGATGCTTCTCAACGTAATAATGACGCCGCGTCATTTTATTTGCGATACGCCGAAGAAGATTCCTTGAACCCGATGACCGCAGACGCTGAAACTGCCGAACTTCTTCCGGGGACGCTGTTGTAATTGGAAAGTTAAAGACTACTAAATCTAGATCGCGATAGGTGAAGTTCTCGCGAGGGGAACGATCTAACAGAAAAGAAAGATCGAGTTTCAGTTCAGTCTGATGGCTGTGCGCCAGGCGCAATCCGGCCGCATATTGGAACATCTGGTTTCCCAGACCCCCCATCACTCGGACGACGATCATCCCGTAAAATCCTTGGCCGAGAAGTCTCTCATCGCACCCAGTAGTGGGTACAATAAGTTCTTCTCTCGGTCCAATCGGCTCGTACTCAATTTGTTCATTTAGACTAGGTTCGGGTAGATTATCATTAGGTGGCTTATCGGTTGATGACTATAGACCGGACTTTCGCTTCGCGGCACCTAGTTGAGTTGGCATTCCTCTACTCAGCTACCCAGAACCCGTGACTGAATGCGCCTGCCTAATGCGCGCAATAGCATACGCCCACTCAGAGCCTCGGCCCGCGCGTCAGGGGCCACCCATTCATCAGGAATAATTTTGGCTAACCCTTGCAAAGCCAATCCTACCGTGCCGGAACGCTCTTCCAATCGAAGGAAGAATTCAAAGAGCGGCTTTCGCACCTTCGGCCACAGCAGCTCCCAATCGCCAAAGGGAGTTGCTGTGGCATACCACAGACACTTTACCATGAACGCCATGTCTGTTGGCTCAACCGTCGTCTTCCTTGCATGGCCTTCCTGTTCCAGTAAAGCGTATGCCGCATCAACGTTGCCTTGCGCTATGGCAAAAGAGAGGCAATTGAGGAGCCACTTCCAAACAGCATCGTCCGAAGCCTTGCACGAGCACCCCAAACTGAACTGCCTGTGTGCAGTTTCTACGCGCAAGTCTGCAGCATGTGCCCGCAGTATGACTTCTTTTCCAGCAGAAAACGATATACTAGCATCGCGGCTCATACTGACAGGACGCATTCTGGTTATGACCAACGGCTCCTTGATGGAAGACCATCGGCTACCGGAACGCGCAATCCTGAGCCAGACGTCCCAATCTGCACAGGTTTCTATGGTTTGGTCGAATGCACCCGCTTCACGCACAACCGGCATCGGCAAAAGCATGCTGTGGCAGGGGAATGGGATTGTGTGCGCGAGAGTATGGAAAAGCAGACCTTCGCAAACAGGCATAACTCTCCAATGTACATCGGACAGATCAGCAGTGGCATTAATCCAACCGCAGTGCACAACACCTGCTTCGGGCTCTGCTTCAAACCGCATTAAGCTCTTTTCGATCATTCTGGACAGCAGTAAATCATCCGCATCAAGAAACACGACAAAGTCACCCGCGGCGAGGCGAAGTCCCGTATTTCTTGCGACTGCCAATCCTTGATTGATCTGGTACTCGTAGTGAACTTGATCGCCGTAACGCGCAACAACATCTTGCGTGTTGTCCGTTGACCCATCATCCACGACGATGACTTCGACGTTTTTATGAGTCTGATTCAAAACGCTATCAAGCGCATCCGGAATATATATTCCATGGTTGTAGCTGGGCACGATGACGCTGACCAAAGATTGCTTCAAAGCCTTAACCGGGCAGTGAAATTTCTAGCCTCAGACAATATTTGATTAAGACTGAATGGGCATATCGCGGGGTGCCGTTCCAGCGCACAGAAATCGTTTAGCCATTGTGACCATGCGGGGCGGAAGAACTTTTTCCGCTAGAATGCCGACGTTACGTTTCTTGAGTAGGCTGTGCGGCGCATATCTCGCAACACAGCGCAGGGCTTTCATCCGAGCCACCCCAAGCGAGCCGGGATTTCTCTTAACGATCCTAAACAAGTCATTGACAGCCAAATTAACAATAATCTCACTTTCGTGACGGCTCAGTGAAGCGGAGCTAATAAACCGCCCCACAGATGCACAAATCATATCCAAAGCCAGTTGCAATGCCGCCGGACTGGAGGCAGGCTTACAAAAGTCCCTACTCACTATCTTCGCGACTTCTAAATCAATAGTCTGCCCCGTCAATAATTGAATACTTTCTGCGACTACCTTGAACATGGAGCTTTCTTGAGCTGAGGGTCGCAGTGTGTGCGTGAGGTTTCGGCTATGGACGCGATATTGGACTAAGGGGTCTCGAAGATTGATAAGCCGACCCCGAGTAGTTAATCGAACCCATAAGTTAAAATCAATTCCATAAGACAATGTCTCGTCGTATCCACCCACAGCAAGTGCATCTTTCCGTCGATACATAACTGTGGAATGGCCGAACTGATTTCCGAATAAGAGTCCCCACCTGATCGTCAACTCATCGCAATATACTTTTTGAATGCCCGTGATGCGACCAGCTTCGTCAACGATGCGATAGCAGCTACCCAAGAGACAGACTCGACTGTTCCGATCGAGAAACTCGGTTTGAATTTGCAGCCGGTCTTTCTCGGCAATGTCGTCGGCATCCAAAACAGCAACGTACTCGCCACGAGCTCTTTGTAAACACTGATTACGCGCTCTCGATTCGCCCTGGTTCACTGGACTGACAACTGCACGGATTCGCGAATCCCGATATGATTGGATAATTTCTCCGCTACGGTCCGTTGACCCGTCATCGTTGATGAGCAGCTCGAAGTCTTCAAAGGATTGGCCGAGTATACTTTCGATGGCTTGGCGCAAATATTTCTCTGCATTATAAACGGCCATCAAAACACTGACTTTTGGTGCATTCATCGGGGAACCACGCCGGCAAACACACTAAAGAACGTTTTCACCCTCGGATGCCGGCTCGTTTGAAATTTTGATCCATGGCGGAGGGCAAATGTCGACATCGAACAATTCTGGCGCTTGAAGCCACTGGCTAGGCCGCAGCACAATCTTGCCTGGATTCTCGCTCAACCACGCCGCCCACCAGGAGAAGGAGCTGTTTGGAATCAAAAAATGCCGGCAAAGTGTCATTAGCCAAAGGTGGGTTGAAGCACGAGGTCCAGCATGTTCATTTCCAACAATCTGAAATTGAGAGGTATCCCTGAAATTTTCGCGACACCACGCTTCATCGTCCGAGAAGACAAAAATTCTTCCGCTTACCGCGAGCGATTGCAACTTTGTCAGCCCTCTTTCGTAGTAGTCCAGTGAACAGACCCCGTGATAACGGTTCGTAGAAGGATTAGTCACATAATCAGTTCTGCGCACATGCAGGCAGACCGCGTCATCGGCACGGATCTCGTCCGCAAGACGCCGTGTTGTGCCAGGGAGTTTGGACTCATCCGGCACGAGCCGGAAGCGCTGGCGGACCATCTGCTCGATGTCCGAAAAGTAGCTTTCGTTCTGAAAGTAGCCCTCCAGGTAAGTTTCGTCTGGGAGTTCTAAAACGCTCGGATCATAGACAAGATCATGTTCGAAATAATAATGTCGCCGCGTCAGTTTATTTGCGAAACGCCGAAGAAAATTTTTTGAACCCGATGGTCTCAGACTCCGAAACTGCCGAATTTCCTTCGGGGATGCTCTTAAAATTGGAAAGTTGAAGACCACCAAATCGAAATTGCGCTGGGCAAAGTTTTTGCGCGGTGTGCGATCCATCAGGAAAGAAAGGTCGAGTTTCAGTTCAGCTTGGTGCCGATACGCCAAGCGCAATCCAGCCGCATATTGAAACATCTGGTTTCCCAGACCACCCATGAGTCGGACGACGATCATCGCATAAATCCTCTAGTCTCCCTGTGACCCTAAAGCGATCCTAAAATTCCTTTTCCGCGACCACATGGAAGCCGAACGCCAGTAATTCGTGCGAGCCTGTATCGTGGTCACTGAACCTCTGGAGCATCTTAAGCGTTTTATCGATCGCATTTTTTTCCAATCGCCCCGCTTGTGAGCTGCCATAGCGGTTCGCGATCTCGTTCACTCGCCTTAATTCCTGCGCCAGGTACTCAAAATAGTTGCCGTTTGGAGTAACTTCGAGCAAACGGAGACCATTCTCGGGCAAATGTTTCTGATAAAAAAACCGGCTGAAACCAGTGCTGAAATGGTACGGAGCAAAGTGTGTCAGGCTGCAAAACGGCGCCGAAACGAGAAGCCGGCCGCCCTGTCTCAGGAGCCGCGAAAGTTCGCGAATGGCTTTCACTGGATCTGGAACGTGCTCTAATACTTCAAGACAGAGCACAGCATCGAATGAACCGTCTGGCTCCGGAATGGCAGCGATATCGCAGATTATGTCCGGCTTACCATAATCCCACTTCGCCATTTGGAGACCCGACTGAACAGCTGTGGGCTCATACTGAGCGAAATCTTGCGAGACGTAGTGCAGGTGAGAGCAATATTTTCGGTAAGGCTGCTCGCCCGCTCCGGCATCGAGAATCCGTGAGCCGTGTGGTAACTCGGCAAGCTGCTTTTCGATCCATGCATGACGTATTTCCTCGTTCTTGGTACCAACCTTAGGAATCATTTTGCTTGCTGCAATCCACAGCTTGCCGGATCTTGTTAGGCGTGGCGTACAAACCAAAAACAACCACAACCATAATTCTGAGCATCCACAACCGCTTCGCCGGGGTTCATAATCAAGGCGCCATGAGCTGGATCATCCGGAACGAGAGCGAATTCCCGCAAATCTAGACCGCAGAACGCCTCGCGCACCTGGTGGAAACTGTAAATCCTATGAGCATTGAAGCATATGCGTGGACGGCCTACTGGAACAACAAAGAGCAGGGTACCTCCAGGAGCCAGAACCCGGGCTAACTCGCGCATTGCTTTCTGATCCCCTTGGGGGTCAAGAGGATCGCCGTAGCGCCCTAAACCTACATGCTCGACGACGTGCATGCAGGAAATCGACTCAATGGTGGCATCGGTGAACGGCAATTGGAGCAAATCTGCCTGACCCAACGAGAGATTGCTCAATCGCAGGTCTACCGGATGATACTCATAAAACCGCACTCGAATGAACGCGGAAAGCATACCACAGAAATAGAGTGATGATCCGATGTCCACATGCTCAGATAGCCGACTCTGGGCAACGATCCGAGCAGCCCAAGCAGTGTGGTAAACATAATGTCGGTCAAAACCCAGCGCACCCTTCTTCTCCTTGAGGCATGGATATCGATCTTCCCAACGAAGCTCGAACCTCTTGTCACTCGCGCTATCGCTCAATCGCTTGAACGTGATGAACTCATGCTCAAATTGCGCGAGCGCTGTTCGGACGGCGGACCCGCGGCCGAAGGTTCGTATACCGGGCAATCGATTGATTAATTTGGTCGCTAAGGACCCGTTGATATTCATCTCGTTATCTAGGCGTTCAGGCGGATACAGTGAGGTCTTTATACTTGATTTTCACAGCGGTCATACGCGAGGCGAGCAATCCGCCAAGAAGGAAACGCGGCGTTGCCTGTAAGCATGTCTCCCGATTTGCCCAGCAATGAGGACTAAGCCTCGGCAGCTAACGGTTCTGCCACGCCGCGCTGTCAACGAAAATGGTGTTAATGTATGTGTCAGCGTACACGAAGTAGCCGTTCGACTGCATCAGTTCGGCGATCTCTGGAATTTTCCTTTCGGAGTTGTCTTCCGTGTAGGTCAGAGTCTCGACGCAAAACATTTCGGGGCGGAAGCGGGAGAAGTCGAAGGACTGGACGATCTCTAAGTCTAGCCCCTCCACATCCAGCGAAACGAGGTTCGGGCGGCGGGGAAAGTGCTTTTCCAGGACCAGGTTGATCGGGATGAGCGGGAGCTGGATCACTTCCTCAATCTTGTATGTGCCGTAGCTCTCGTAACGTGTGGCCTCTTCCCTGGAGAACGTGTTGAGCGTCGGCGCGCTCATTCTGTAATAATCCGCATGCCTGACGTAGGCCACACCCCCAATGCCCGCATTCAAACAAGTATCACGTGGGCGCTCCCGCCTGATCCGGGCGAACTGCACCGGGTCCGGCTCGACGCAGACGCCATGGTGACCCTGCCGGTAGAACCGGTACGTATTGCTGAAATGAAATGGGTCGTAGGCGCCGATGTCAAGGTAAGTTAACTCTGACAGTTTCAACTGATCAAAAATGTAGCTCAGTATCAGGTCTTCTCCGCACTGAGAATAACTGACTTTATGATTTACGTCATTGTCAAAAAGAGGTGGTTTTACTTCACACTGTTTCGAGCCGTGAATATTGTTATAATGATTCAGTGCGTTTCTGACCGGCTTCTTTAACATGAGGGGGACAAGTTGCTTGAGACGTCGTAATGTTTTTGCCGCCAAGGCGACTTCGTCGGGTTGTGGTTTTACGTCGCAGGGAGATTCCGGCGGCGCTGGGTGAACATTTTGTTCAAGCATCTCTCTGATCTCCTCTTCCGCGAAGAGGCACCGGATTCGTTTATTTCGTAAGCAACACGCGAACAGTTTTTTGGTTTCTTCTTGAATCTGCCCAGCGCGTACCAACCTCGTCGTTTCCGAGCCCTCATGTTCGCGAACGGACACCAAGGGCTGCGCCAAAAAATAGGCGTCGCCGTCCAACAGGATTCTGATCCACATCTCCTGGTCCGGCTGGAACCGCAGGGTCGTATCGAATTCCCCGACCCGCGCTAACGCATCCGACCTCACGGCGACACAAGTCGGCCCCCCGATATGGTTCCCCCTCTTCAGGCAGCGCTTAGCCTCCTCTTGTCCCGAGAGACGCCGCGACTCCGAATAAGGCCGATACTTATAGGTCTGTTTGCCGTGGGCATCAATTGCTATTCTGCTGCAGAAAACAAGGTCCACGCCTTGATTGCTGAAAGCGGCGACGGTATGCTCGATTGCTGTTTCCGCTGAAAAGTAGTCGTCCGCAAAAAGGAACTTGACGAACTGGCCGCGAGCGAGCGATAGCGTCTCGTTCAAGTTCTCCACCAATCCGAGCCTCACGGGGTTGACCGAGAATCGGATACGCGAGTCGGCGAAGGACTCGACGACTTGCCTCGAATTGTCTGTGGAAGCGTCGTCGACGATGATCAACTCTATGTGCTTATAGGACTGCCTGAGAGAACTGGCGATGGCTTCCGGCAGGTAGTGGGCGTAGTTATATGTTGGGATGCAGACCGATACCAGCGGATTGTTGGTCTTTTCCTGCGCCATCTTGTGCTGTTCCCGAACCACCTGTTCCCAGTCGATAATCACATGGCACTATTTTTCTACCGTGCAGGCTTAGGAATGAATGAATACTCGGATCGAGATTCGGGCGGACGAGCCCGCCCCTGCCCGCGATATTCCCCTCGATGTAGAGGGGTGTAAAGTAGGTTTCTGCATGGCAAGAGATAACATTGATCAAGGTTAACATGCAGACTTCATTAATCTAGATCAAGATAGGACACAGGCGGAAAAACACGCTTCAGAGCGGGTTAAGTCGAGAGCTCACAGTTGCGATGCAGTCCATCTGAGGAGAGGACGAACTATTCCCGGAAAGCCACCCACATAGTTGCCGCGGGCCGATCGTCCATCGATATTGTCCACAATGTTAAAACTGACGACGTCTTGTTCGTATACGTGACTTAGGAAAGGCTCCGGTCTGAAGAGAGCGATGCCAACGATGACTGCTCCTTCCGAGAGAAGATTGCTGGGTATCCACATTGTGGCGGAGTATAGTCCCTTAGAGCGTGGTAAGTTCCGGGTCGGAGAAACTACGTCATGAGAATTGAAAATATTTGTTCCTTGCTCATTAAACAGATTGCAGCTGTGCGTAAAATAATGCCCTTCCTCTAATACTTCGTATTCGATTGTGATGCCGATCGACTGCGTAACCTGAAAGCTTGCGGATTCTTTATTGTTCTCATCGTGCACCCTCACTTCCAACAACCGGACAACTCTATCACCCGGAGCTGTGTTAGGGTCTTGCCACTTGCGTTTTGCGCTCGTCCCGAAATCCCCTCTTACATAACGGCTTACTACAGTATCGGTGTTACCAGAGGCTTGGATCTTTCCTTTTTCCAGAATGATAGCCTTACTGCACAACCTCGCTACTGTATCCATGTTATGGCTCACAAATAGTACCGTCCGTCCTTCTTTTGCCACATCATTCATCTTCCCCAAACATTTTTTTTGAAACGCGCCATCTCCCACCGCCAGGACTTCATCTACAATGAGAATATCCGGGTCGAGGTGTGCAGCGACAGCAAACGCAAGACGGACGTACATGCCGCTGCTGTAACGCTTCACCGGTGTGTCCAAGAACTTCTCGATATCCGCGAACGCCACGATCTCATCAAATTTCCTTTGAATTTCGCTCCGGGTCATACCGAGAATCGCCCCGTTCAAATAAATATTTTCCCGACCGCTTAATTCGTGATGAAAGCCCGTACCAATTTCCAGCAAACTGGCGATTCGTCCTTTCACCCGCACCTCTCCAGTGGTCGGGGCGGTGACCCGTGAAAGAATCTTTAGAAAGGTACTCTTCCCCGCGCCGTTTCGCCCTATGATGGCGAGGATTTCGCCCTGTCTTATTTCAAATGAGACTCCGCGCAGCGCCCACATCTCATCATCCGCCAAATACGAGTCAAACCTAAGAGGTCGGAGGTTTGAAGTCACTTCGGGCTTCCGAAGTTGGTCGACTTTCGTATACGGATCGGGCTTGCCGCGCATCCGGTGCCACCAGCGGTTGAAGTCATCCTTCAGAGTGCGGGTACCTAAAACGCCGAGGCGGTACTTCTTCCAAAGATTATCTATCTCGATGACAGTCTCGGCCATGGCAGAATCAGAGGTCGGGAGATGAGAACTCGTTTGAGATTGGGAACGGATCAGGCTAGACCGTATCCATAAATGTTCGTTCGACGTGGTTAAAGAGGACTATTCCGATGCACAGAATAACGAAGGTAACGCCGGCACTGTAAACAAGATGCCAGAGGTGAATCGTGCCGGCACCGAGAAACGCATAGCGAAAGGTCTCAACCAGAGCGGTCATTGGATTTGCTAAAATCAACCAACGATATTGTTGTGAAACGAGTGAGGCGGGGTAAATAACCGGCGTCACAAACATGAGCAGTTGGATACCAAACGTGACCAACACCTGGAGGTCGCGGTACCTGGTGGTTAGCGACGAAACAATGATTCCGAGGCCGAGACCCAAAGCCGCCATCATGAAAACGAGAATTGGCATCAGCAAGACGTAAATGCTCGGCCGGATGGCTGCGCCCTGACTGTAATAAAACCCCACGAAAACAAGAAAAAGCGCAAGTTGGATGCCGAATCTGATGATGTTGGAAAGCACGACGGAAACCGGCACGGAAAGCCGCGGAAAATAGACCTTGCCGAAAATACTGGCGTTTTGAATGAAGGTGCTGGCCGTTCGGTTTAAGCATTCTGCGAAATAATTCCAGCAGGTCACTCCCGCCATATAGAAGAGTACGGGGGGCAGACCGTCCGTGGAGAGTTTGGCAACACGACTAAATACCAAAGTAAATAACGCGGTCGTAAGAAGCGGTTGGATGAGATGCCATAATGGACCAAGGATAGTCTGCTTGTATTGAGTGACCAAGTCACGCCACACAAAAAGCAGCGTAAGGTCGCGATAACGCCACAGATCGGAGAGATGCAGGTCAAACCAAGCGGTCTTTGGCCGAATGATCAAGTCCCACTGCTCAGGAGCGGCCATAGATGGGGAAACTTTATCTGAATCACCACGCGATTTCCCAAAGACCGGCAGGTCTTTGAGAAGGGTCGCCACTTTTTCAGTCATGCTTCTGTTCTCCACTCATTGGCGACGTAGTCAAAGAATATTCGCCAGCCCGTATTCAACGGGCAAACGATCGTTCACCGTTTTCATTGTCGGTTATGCTAAACTTCTAAGCGAAGTATTAATAAGTGTCGCTGAAAGTAATTTCTCGAATTTCCCCGCGGTGGGCGAGGAACCACGCCACAGTTTTCGGGATTCCCTCGCGGAAACGGTGCGCCGGTCGGAACCCGAAGAATCGCCGCGCACGACTCGTATCTAAGCGGCGTTGGGGTTGGCCGTTTCGTCCCAAAAACTCATTCGAGCTCCAGTTGAATTTCCCGATTCAAGACAGAATGATTTTGATCCAACTTGTCGCTCATTCATGCCTTCGATCAAAATGATTTCAAACTGCTAAAACTTTCTTTGCTGACTCGCGCACCCCGGCATTGATACGATTCGCAGATGCTTGTTTTTGCGCGAGGCAGACGTCAGCCTCCATCATTAAACGCACCAGGCTCTTGAACTTGGTCTTTGCTTCCCAACCCAACTTCTTCCTGGCTTTGCCCGCATCGCCCACCAGCAAATCTATTTCAGCGGGCCGGTAGTATTTGGGATCTATCTCGACATGCTTGCGCCAGTCGAGACCAGCATATGAAAAGGCTTCTTCTAAAAACTGCCCGACGGAATGGGTTTCACCCGTCGCGATCACGTAATCGTCAGGCTTGTCCCGCTGAAGCATCAGCCACATGGCTTCGACATATTCTTTGGCATATCCCCAGTCACGCTTGGCGTCGAGGTTGCCAAGATAAACTTTATGCTCCAGCCCAGCTTTGATTTGAGCCGCCGCGCGCGTAATTTTGCGTGTGACAAACGTCTCGCCTCGACGCGGTGACTCGTGATTGAAGAGAATGCCGTTGCAGGCAAACAGCCCGTAGCTTTCGCGGTAATTCACCGTGACCCAATAAGCATAAACTTTCGCTGCCCCGTACGGGCTTCGAGGATAGAAGCGCGTTGTCTCACGCTGCGGCACCTCCTGAACCTTGCCGAACATTTCCGAGCTGCTTGCCTGATAGAATTTCGTTCTAACTCCTGTCTCGCGAATGGCTTCTAAGAATCGAATAGTGCCTATTCCAGTCACGTCTCCGGTATATTCGGGTATGTCGAAACTTACTCGCACATGGCTCTGGGCCGCCAGGTGATAAACCTCCTCGGGCTGGATCCGGTAAAGCAGTTTGACCAGGTTCGTCGAATCAGCGATGTCGCCGTAATGGAGAAAAAGGCGCACTCCGTTGATGTGCGGATCTTGATAAAGATGATCGATACGCTCGGTGTTAAACGTCGAAGCGCGGCGAATGATACCGTGAACTTCATAACCCTTTTCGAGCAGTAGTTCTGCTAAATAAGATCCGTCTTGACCTGTTATTCCGGTAATTAACGCTTTTTTCACCTGCTATCCTTCTTTTAGACTTACGAAAGACTCTGCCCGAAGCGGCGTACCAAACTTACAGGCGCTTGCTCAGAGAAAAAAACAGACTTCCGTCCCTAACGCATAAAGCGCTTCGCAAATAAATGATCCCCAACAGTCCATCCGGTCCGAATCGGCGCTGGTGAATCTTCTAAAGGGCGCAGGCGCGCAGTGCCGCTTCGGTCGCCTCGATCATCGCCGAGCAGCGAAATCGATGCGTTGTTTCCCGACCACCAGCCGCCAACCTTTGTCTTTCTTCTGAACAAGTTAAGAGCCTACGAAGAGTACTCGAAAGCGCACCGTTGGCATTGGGAGAAATAAGCAAACCATTTTCCCCGTCATGCACTAACTCCGGTGTGCCGCCGACCATCGTGGCGACGACCGGCAACCCAGCGCACATGGCCTCCAAGACAACATGAGGGAATCCTTCGTAGGTAGAATTCAATACGAAGAGATCGCAACTTGCCATTAAGCCAAAAGTCTCTTCTTTGGTTCTTTGTCCGGCAAAATGTACGCGGTCATTCAAGTTATTCGCTCGTGCGAGATTCTCCAGCCGGCTCCGTTCCGGTCCATCGCCGACAACAACCAAACCCGCATCTTCAATCTCTGGCAGTGCCTCGATCAAATGATCGATCTGTTTCCATGGGACGAGCCGCCCGACTGTCACGATCTTGAATCGAGTCGACAACGGTATGGCCGAAGCTGTCGCTGAAGATAATTCGACCGCGTTATAAATAACGACGATTTTGCTTGCAGACACGCCCCAATACGTAGCAGCATTGCTTAAGTATTGGCTCGGCACGATCACTGTATCCGCTTGGCGCGCGCAAAAACTTCTTAGCTTCTTTAGAAACTCTACTTTGAAACCGTATCTGCGCTTTTGAAACTCCTCGAATGTGTCCTTGACCCAACCCTTGTTCGTCGCCCTTTCCCACGCCCAGTCTCCGACGATTTTTTGCACTAAAGGTTTGCGTAGGAAGAAGTTTGCGACAACTACTTCGAGATAAAGACCGTTGGCATAGAGAACTTGCGCCGTTCGACCTTCTCTGAAGACGCGCATCAGGGTAATGAGAAATCGAATAGGTTTGAAAAGTCCTCTTCGGATCCGATAGACAGCGAATTCGTATGAACTGTCACAGTGATCAAGAGTGTCGCTGAGAGTCACGACGGTGACTTTGTTCCCGCGTTTCATTAGCTCGCTGCTCATTGTTGGCACGTAACTCGCGGGACCGCCGACGTCTGGAGGAAAGATACCGGTAACGACCAACACGTTCATTGATGTCAAGGAGTTCGAGTTCAAGCCGGTCACGTTATCCAACGATTTACCTTGGCCGCCTGAGGCAAACGGCGGCCTACAAACTCCAATAGAGCACTCCTTTTTTGCACTTCATCTGCCCGAGGACTCCCTTCACATCCACAAATACCGCTGGCCGACCACCGTTCTTGAGCAAACTGGAATAGGCTTCTTTCGGTTGGTCTTGAAAGACGCGGTGCGGTACAGCCAAAATCACCGCGTCGTATTTGTCTTTCTCCTTAAATGGATTTGACAGAACGCGAAAATTGAAGTGCTGTAATTCTCCTCGTGGTACCAAGGGATCATGCACGGCAACATGGACTCCATGGTTTTCCAGCTCGTGAATGAGCTCTGCTACGCGGGTATTACGGACATCACGCACGTCCGGTTTAAAAGCTGCGCCTAAGACCAGTGCTTTTGCACCACGCACAACTTTACCGGCTTGGATCAGGAGCTTGATCGTCTCCTGCGCGATGAAGAACCCCATGGAGTCATTGATACGCCGTCCGGCTAAGACCACTTCAGGGTGGTAATCGATCTCCTGCGCTTTGTGCGTTAGATAGTAAGGATCAACGGGAATGCAATGACCTCCAACGAGTCCAGGCTCGAACGGCAGGAAATTCCATTTACTTCGCGCGGCCTCGAAGACTGCCGCGGTGTCCAGTCCCATTCGATGAAAGAGCATGGCAAGCTCGTTCATGAGAGCGATGTTGAGATCTCTCTGGACGTTTTCGATGACTTTCGCCGCTTCAGCGATCCGAATCTGAGGCGCTGTATGAATGCCGGCCTTCACAATCAGTCCATACACGCGATCTAACAACTCGCTTGTCTCACGATCCTGACCGGCGACAATTTTTTTCACATTTCCCAATG
>Ga0126383_10001734_pt1 | contig 13713 bp, 15 predicted proteins | sample PanSoiMetPlot_35_FD_96882 | JGI IMG/M metagenome (GOLD analysis project Ga0126383, IMG submission 96882) | Tropical forest soil microbial communities from Panama - MetaG Plot_35 | ecosystem: Environmental > Terrestrial > Soil > Tropical forest > Bulk soil | place: Panama | collected 2016-02-17
CAACATAGCCGCGACCGACATCGACCACCTCGCCGCAACGTTGCAATACAAAGTCTCCCGCGGAAAAGCATACTTAACTTAAGGCACTCAGCATTCAGCACTCAACACTCGGCCCCTGACCCTGATGTGCAGCCCGCCAAATCAGAGTCATCATGGCTGAATGCTGACTGCTGAGTGCCGAGTGCTGGGATCCCCCACTGACCACTGCCTAACCCACTCCATCCCAACGACTTCCACTACGCCACTGAACCGCCATCGCTTGCAACTTTTTCCCCCATTTGGGTTCATAATCAGAGGGTTACCTTTCTGGGAGTCCTCATGAAATCCAGGGTTTCACGGCTGGCGTTGCTCTTGCTTTGTTTGGGCATGGCGTGTGCGGTTCCGCAACTCCGCGCCAAGAAAAAGGACACGAAGCTCGACTCTGGTCCCGACGAGCAGAAACGCGCCGTGCATGCACTGAACCGGCTGACCTTTGGTCCGCGCCCAGGCGATGTGCAACAGGTCATGGCCACGGGCGTCGATCGCTGGATCGATCTTCAACTTCATCCTGACAAAATTTCAGACAGCTCTCTCGAGTCCCGCTTGGCGCCTCTGCGCACACTCCACATGAGTCCTCGACAGTTGGCCGAGAATTTTCCGGACAACCAGATGATCAAGCAGGTCTACGAGGGCAAGCGGTCTATGCCGTCCGACCCGGCACAGCGCGCGATTTACCAGGTGCAAATCGCCCGCTACGAACAAAGACTCCAGAATCGTCAGCAAAAGGAAAGCGTGCCGCCTATAGCCGCTGCTCCAGTTCCCACACCTCCGCCGTCAGAGTCCGCCTCCGATGGCGCAAAGACTGCCGAGGAACTAGCCGCCGCGGCGGCAGCAAATCCTGAATCCATGCCGCCACCTGACACCGGCTCGATGAGTGCGATGGACGGTGCAAATCCCGCGGACGAGACCGCGATGACTCCTGCGCCCAAGCCGAAGCTATCTCCGGAGGAAGAGGCTGAAGCCCGCCGTCGCGAAGATCGCCTTTACGCCGATCTCAACACGCAGAGTCTTGCCGACATTTCTCCAGATGAGCGTTACAAGAAAATCCTCGCCATGTCGGCCGATGACAAACTTGCCTTTGCCGACTCCCTGAAAGGAGCAAAGGGCCAGGACTTTCTTAACGGGCTCGATCCAAAGCAAAAAGAAACGCTTCAGGCCATGAATGCTCCGCAGTTTGTGGTTGTGGAGGAGCTCAGCGAGGCTAAGTTGCTGCGCGCCATTTATAGCGAGCGTCAGCTCGAAGAAGTGATGACTGATTTCTGGTTCAACCACTTCAACGTATTCGCCGGCAAAGGGCCGGAGCGCTTGCTGCTTACAAACTACGAGCAGGAGACGATTCGTCCGCACGCGCTCGGGAAGTTCGAAGACCTGCTCGTTGCGACTGCGAAGAGCCCGGCGATGCTTTTCTACCTCGACAATTGGATGAGCGTTGGACCGGACTCTCCGCAAGCGCTTGGCGCACCGGCCAGACCTATGGTTCGCTATGGCCCGTATGGACGTCCGCGGGTGGTGCGGCCCCATCCAAATGCGCGCCGCAAGCAGAGTAGCGGTCTGAACGAGAACTATGGACGCGAGTTGCTCGAGCTGCACACGCTGAGTGTGAACGGTGGCTACTCGCAACGCGATGTCACCGAAGTCGCGAAGGTTTTCACTGGCTGGACGATTGACAGAGTTCAAGACGGGGCCTCTTTTCACTACGACCCTCGCATGCACGAGCCCGGACCGAAATTTGTCCTCGGCCACCGCATCAAGCCCAAGGGCGAAGACGAGGGCAGGGAAGTCTTGCACATGCTAGCCACGAGCCCGCAGACAGCGCACTTCATCTCGTTGAAGTTGGCGCAGCGCTTTGTGTCAGACGATCCGCCGCCTGCGCTTGTTGATCGCATGGCCAAGACGTTCGAAAAAAACAAAGGCGATATCCGAGAAGTACTCTTGACGCTCTTCCATTCTCCGGAGTTTTGGTCCGATCAGACTTATCGCGCGAAAGTGAAAACGCCCCTCGAATTTGTTGCCTCCGCGGTACGCGCCACCGGAGCCGATGTTCAGGATGCCGTTCCTCTTGCGCGGCAGCTGAACAACATGGGCATGCCGCTCTACGGAGCGCAGCCTCCCACCGGCTATTCAATGAAAGCCGATAAGTGGGTGAGTTCTTCTGCCCTGCTGAACCGCATGAATTTTGCGATCGCACTCACGTCCGGCAAAGTTCGCGGAGTGAATGTCGATACTCAGCAGTTGGCCGGTGGGACGCCAGCACCGGACCCAAGTGCAACTCTCTCGACCATGGAAACCAAGCTCCTGGCAGCTGACGTCTCGAAGCAGACCCACGACTCAATCGTTGCGCAACTGCAGTCGCCCAAGAATGACAAGCCGCAGCAGGCCAATGACGGATCGAGGTCGAAGCCGCCCGACCAAAATCATCCGCAAGATGCGAGCACCATCGCGGGTCTGCTGCTAGGCTCGCCAGAATTTCAGAGAAGATGAGCTACTAGCTTCTAGCGCCTGGCTAGAAGCGAGTAGCTAAACGCTAGGAGCGATTCATGCCAACCCGTCGCGTATTCCTCCGCAACAGCGCTCTCGCTGTGGTCGGTACCGCCGCCGTACCAAGCTTCCTCAGGCGTGCCGCGCTTGGAGCCGTCGAAAACGGAGCACCCCCAAAACGCCTGGTCGTCATCTTCCAGCGCGGCGCAGCCGACGGACTCAACATCGTCGTCCCGCACGGCGAGAAACAGTATTACGCCATGCGGCCGAGCATCAATATTCCGCGCAAGAATGTGATCGATCTCGACGGATTCTTCGGCCTGCATCCGTCGCTCACACCGTTACAGCCGCTTTGGCAACAGCAGCATCTTGCCATCGTCCACGCTGCCGGTTCGCCCGACGCAACCCGCTCTCACTTCGACGCCCAGGATTTCATGGAAACCGGCACGCCCGGCGTGAAGGTCACTGACGACGGATGGCTCAATCGCGCCTTACACGGCCTCGCGCGCACGCCACAGAATTCTCCGTTCCGCGCCATCGCGCTCGGCCCATCGCTGCCGCGAATTCTCAGCGGTGCCGAACCTGCTGTCGCGATGAACAACATCAACGACTTTTCCGTCGGAGGCAGGAATCCGAAAGCCTCTCCCGCAGCCAGCGCCTTTGAGGCGATGTACGATCACTCCTCAGATAGCATTTTGCACGGCACGGGCGAAGAAACCTTTGACGCCGTAAAGATGCTCAAGGCCGCCGATCCCGGCAAATACGTGCCAGCCCCCGGTGCGTACTATCCCAAGGGGCGCTTCAGTGACAACTTGCGGCAGCTGGCGCAACTGATCAAGGCGAATCTCGGCGTCCAAGTCGCATTCGCCGACATCGGCGGCTGGGATCATCACGTCAACGAAGGAGCTGTCGAGGGTCAACTAGCGAATGTCCTCGGGGAGTTCTCGCAATCACTCGCCGCTTTCTGGACCGATCTCGGCGATCTCGGCGAAGACACTGTCGTCGTCACCATGTCGGAGTTCGGGCGCACCGCGCGCGAAAATGGCAACCGCGGAACAGATCACGGCCGCGCCAATGTGATGTTCGTGCTGGGCGGTCCGGTAAAGGGCGGCAAGGTCTATGGACGTTGGCCCGGCCTCGACCAATCACAACTTTACGAAGGCCGCGACTTAGCGCTCACCACAGATTTTCGCCAAGTGGCAGGAGAAGCGATCTCCCGCCACATAGGCAACAAAAACCTGGCTGAGGTTTTTCCGGGATACGATATTCAGCCGGCGAAGTTTCTGCACTACTTGGGCTGACCACAGTCCGTGTAGGGACGGACGCATTCGTCCGTCCAGCGATGGCGAAGCCAAGCGTCTCTCGCGAGGAACGGCGCTCACGACGCAACCGACTCAGCCGACGTTTTTTGCGGCACAGAAGGCGACGCATGCTGCCGCGTGTAATCCACCCACGCCTCCGCCACAAGAAACGTAATCGTAAATCCCAGCCAGAACGCAATCCCGAAAAACTCGTGCGGCGTGAGCCCGCGAAACGCAAAAAACATCCCGACAATCGGACGCGTCGTCGCTACGCCCAGCGCAATTCCGTACATGCGAATCATCCACTCGCGGTGCCGAGCAACTTCTTTTCGTCGGATGTGAATGTAGGCCTTCACCAGGCAAGTCAGGAACAGAATGGCAAACAGGGTAGTCGCCGCCGTCTCATTAGGCCCGCCGATGTTCATCTTGTAGCTCATCACGAGCGCCGCGATTCCAATGATCAGTCCGAGCACGACCAGGCATCGCCCCATCCAGCGATGTAACTGCAAGTGCTTTTGCCGGATACTGCTCGCGAACTGCAACGGAACCAACCCCAGGAACAGAGCGCCGGGCAAGATGTGAACTAGCGTCAACGCCGTGTGCTTCGCGAAACCCGTATCCAGCGCAGCAGCCGGATTGGACCCTCCACCTCCGAGTTGCGCCGGCCAGAGCAGGACTAAGGTGCGGCGCGTCACGGCAGCGACCCCGATGACAACCAGAAGAATCACACCGAGCCAAACAAAGCGGTGTGCGCTCTTAGGTACAGACATTCGAGTATCCCCATCAAGTTGGACGGTAGCTACTTGTGTAGACGGATCGGCGGCTTATTTATTGTGCGCAGAGATATTTTTCCCGGAGTAAATGAGACCGACAACATTCTCGGATGGAACTCAGTCGGGAAGCGTTAGCTTCGCGGAACCAGCGAAACACCCAGCCGGTGAGAAAGTGGTGACTGGATCATGACATCAAGGGTCAGATCTCAATCAGCACGTCGCCGTTCTCGATCTTCATGGGATACACCGCGACTTTTGCACTCGCATCGTGCACGCCGGTCTGCGGATCCCATTCCCATCCGTGCCACGGACAAACGACTTTGCCACTGAGAATGGCTCCGTCGCCGAGCGGTCCGCCGCGATGCAGGCAGATGTTGTCGATCGCGGAATACGTGCCCTCCACGTTGGCGACGCAGATCTCTTTGTCACCACAGCGAAACTCCTTCACCTCATTGGTGGCAGGGAGATCAGATTGAGTAGTTAGCTTCACGAAATTCGGCATTTGAGCTGACCGGGAACGGCACGGCTTCCAGCCGTGCCAATGGAGTGCGCCATACTTGCGGCTTTACCGCTGAGCCCTGGCTGATTGCTAAGTGCCAAATGCTATTTCGGCTGCAGCGTCTGCGCGATCATCACCTGCTTCTTGAAGTTCTCGACCATATTCGGATCGAGCCTAACTTCAGTCGGCTTCTTGGCCAAAGTCATGGTGTCAATCTTGTCTTGCAGCTTGAGCAGCGCGTAGAACAGGTTTTCGGGACGCGGCGGGCATCCGGTCACATAGACGTCCACCGGAACGATCTTGTCCACGCCTTGCAGCACCGCGTAGGTGTTGAACGGGCCCCCGACCGACGAGCACGCGCCCATCGAGATCACCCACTTGGGATCGGGCATCTGGTCGTAGATGCGCTTTACGACGGGAGCCATCTTGAGCGTGACGGTCCCGGCTACGATCATCAGGTCGCTTTGCCGTGGGCTTGGACGGAACACTTCGGAGCCGAAGCGTGCGATGTCGAAGCGCGCAGTCGATGATGCGATCATCTCGATGGCGCAGCAGGCCAGCCCGAAGGTCATCGGCCATACCGCCGATTTGCGCGCCCAGTTAAAAACGTAGTCGACGGTGGAGATCAGGAAGTTCTTTTCAAACTTGTTCTGCAACCAGCTCATGCATCAACCTCGTTTCGTCAGGTCCGAGCAAAAGCGTGTACCCCTGCAGTCTAGGTAAGCCGCGAAAGGCTGTCAATCGCGGGCGAATGGGAGCTTTCTTTGCCGGGGATCGTGTCCTGGAGTTGTGACGCTGCAATAGCCGGGTCCCTGCTTCAACTGTCCTTGCGGTACAGCAGGTTCTTCATCGCCTCGCGCCGGGCCGCGTTGGCACCCTTGTCGGTCTTTAACGGATCGGCAGACGTTGATCCCGCATCTGCTTCTTCTTCGCTGCATGACGGACAGCGATTGGCGAAACCTGGCTTGCCTGGCTTTAACTCGAACTCTTCCCCACAAACAACGCACTTCTTAATCGGATACGCCATTTCAACACCTGGGCTAAGGCCCTTTAGGAAAATTAAAGAAGCGTCAAACACGGCCCTTGAAGGGCCGCTCTTCCACGTTCGTGTCGGCCGCCTCCATGCTCATAAAAACCCATGCTCACAAAAGCCCACGCTCACAACGCCCACGTTCGCGTCGGTCACCCTGTCTTCCGGCACGCTAGCACGCGACGGCTAGGAACAACCGTCTAGTTTAAGAAATACTGGCGGTACAACGTGTCCCGCTGGGCGGGACGGAAGCCGGCGTCGCGGATGATTCTGCGCAACTCCTCCTCTGTCGTGCAGTTGGTTACGCCTGCGGCGCGGACCACGTTTTCTTCCAGCATTACTGAACCCACGTCGTTGCCGCCGAAGCGGAGGCCCATCTGGCAGACTTTCAACCCCTGTGTAACCCAGCTCGACTGCACGTTCAAGAAGTTTGAAAGATACAGGCGCGAGATCGCCAGCACCTTCAGATACTCGACTGCCGTGGCTTCGTCCCAGTGGCGGCCGCCGAGAGCGGTGTTTGCCGGCTGGAAGCTCCACGGGATGAAGGCGGTGAATCCGCCCGTCTCTTCCTGCAACTCATAGAGCTTCTGGAAATGATTGATGCGATGCTCGTACTTCTCGCCGACGCCGAACATCATGGTGGCCGTGGTGCGCATGCCGATCTGGTGGGCCGTGCGGTGGACGTTGATCCAGTCTTCGGTCAGGCACTTGAGGCGCGCAATCTTATAACGAACCTCGTCGTCGAGAATCTCCGCGCCACCGCCGGGGATCGAATCCAGGCCGGCATCACGCAGACGCAGGATCGTATCGCGAATCGACAAGCCACTGTACTCGGCGATGGCGATGACCTCTGACGCGGAATAGCAATGCAGGTGGATCTTCGGAAAACGCTGCTTGATGCCGCGGAGCATCTGCTCGTGCCAGTCGATTTTCAGATCGGGATGAAGGCCTCCCTGCATCAGCACGCCCGTGCCGCCGAGTTCGACCGTCTCGCGAATCTTTTCGTAGATGGTGTCGAAGTCGAGGATGTAGCCTTCCTTTGCTGCCGGGCCCTTGAGCGGGCGGTAGAAGGCGCAGAAGGTGCAGTACTCGGTGCAGAAGTTGGTGTAATTGACGTTGCGGTCGATGATGTAGGTGACCACACCCTCGGGATGCAGGCGGCGTCGGACCGCGTCGGCTTCCATGCCGATGCCGATCAGGTCATCGGAGTTGAACATCTCCAGAGCTTGCTGCTTTGTCAAAGACATAGGAGGTCCACAGAACAGTCAATTTTATCAGGGAGAATTGGCCGGTGTGATGGGCCACGTAGTGGATGGATCAGCGATCTAGTTGTACATACAAATCCATATGGACGGAGTGTTCGTGGGCCAAGCTTACCTGGTGGAAGAGCAGGTGGTGGTGGATCTCACTCCATTTTTCGAGGCGATCACATAAAAGGTTGATTTTGTGGGAGTTATGCAGGTTTGGCCGCACTTTTGGCTCGCAAAATCTTGAAAACAAGGAATTTATCGGTAAATTATTCCAGAATAATGACTTAGCTGTCGCTCTAAGCTCGTCGCATCGTCCATCCCATCTCTGCAAACTATTCATTTCATTGGCGTTACGCTCCGGCGACAGGAGGGTTCGTCCGCAAAATCTTGATACCAAATAATTTACAGGCAAAATCTTGACCTGCAAGGACTTAGTGGATAGGCCAGGACAAAATATTCTGGACACGGGAATTAGCGAGAGCGCCGAAAGGTGCTCGGGCAGTGCCGCGTTTTGTTGGATGCCGTCGAGTGATCGGATGCGCACGATTCCACTATGCGCGTTCCATATCGTCGGTCAAGGTTGGATGTCACAAGAAACGAATTTGAGATGTGGAAAACGTTTAGGCCTCTTCTAGCCGGGTGGCTGCTGACGGTGCGTCGCGTCGAGCCTTACCTGCACCGATCTGGCGGGCAGAGACGAGTAGGACACTTCCCCGTGACTGAGTCGGTAGAGCCTGTCCGACGAATGTTTACGGCACGGCTTAACCGGTCGCCGAGAAAACGCGGTTTCTTCAGGCCCAGGCTCCGTGCGGAGTACCAATTTGTCATCCTGGGGAATCACGAGGCGAGTGGAAAGAGACTTCATGCGCCGTCGGAGCGGTCCTATACACGCCAAAGGGGCTCTGGCAGCCACCCGGACAATAGCGTGAGAATTCCCTGCGGTGCCAATCGTAACGAGATGCTGAAAGGGATCCTTCGACTCCGGAGATGATCCGCATACGCGGATCATTTCCTCCGCTCAGGATGACACTTCTCTTCTCTCGCTCGCGCTCTCTCTCTCTCTCTCTCTCTCTCCTCTCTCTCTCTGCGCAAACGGGCAGGTGCGACTCAAAGCCGCGGCCTTCTCCGACCTGTTCGTGGCCGTCGCAACCCTATTTATGAGACCAGTTCTAGTTGTCTCTCTGTCACATGTGACAGTTTGCTCGCGCTCGAGGATCAATCGACACTGATAACCATCAGGTCTTGGAATCCGGAAGCAGAAGGAGTGGACCGGTTCCATGACAGATTTGGAGCTGAGTTATGAGAAGGAATCTATTTGTATTGGCCTTGTTAGCGGCTACGTCAGCTTTGGCTTTTGGTCAGAGCAGCAAGCCGAGCGCAGCGGAAGATGTCGATAGCCAGCCCGTAGGACACCACAAGCACAGTTCGATTACCGGTTGCTTGACCAGCGCCGAACATGACACATTCCGACTTGTGGATCAGAAAGGAGTCACGAATATGGTCTACAGTTCGACCGTGCACCTTGACTCCTATGTTGGGCAGTTCGTCAGGCTGACCGGCAGTCAATCGGCAACTCCGAGCACGGATACAGGGACGGGACGACCGATGCCGCACTTCGCGGTGACAGGAGTACATCCAGCGACGGGCCAGTGCAAGTGAACTTGCCCGTCCACGTCGTGAAATTGCATACCCGCTCAGGATGACAAAGTGACGGAGTGGTGGCGCAGAGTAAGAGTAGTGCGGATGAGTAAGAGTGCTGGGAGTTGGATATGCGAAAGCTTATCCGATCGACTTGGCTATCTGAATGAGGACTTGCAATGCACTCGTCTCGAACAGACGAATCATCCCTAAGGCGAGCACAAGAACAATCCCGAGCGCCATCGCGTACTCGACGACGGTCTGTCCCTCGTCATGCAGGCAGATTTTAGTTAAGGGTCGCAGGTTGCTTCTACTCTAGAACTTGGGATCGAAATGCAAAGACTGGGTGGTGTGCGCCTCTCCCAGCCTTACCTTCCTCAATTATCGGCATTCTTCGTTAAACAGGAATAGCACGAAGGTGTGGTATGGCAGCACGCTATTGCGACGGCCAGGGCGAAGACTCCTTAGTGGGGCTCCCGCAGCTCGGTGACTACCCGATTGGCAGTCTGGTCCATGAGGTGGGAGATCAGCATGGCGTCCGGCAACGGATCGTGCGCCGTCACTTCGCCGGACGCCCACTTTTCCAGCTCGCCCGCTCGCATGATCCGGTACGAGACGGTGGCACGGTTATCATTGGAGGCATTGGGGTGAGGGTCATACGGGGCACTCCCAATCACCATCGGGCGAGTCCGGGGATTGCCAATGTCAGACGAGCCAGCGTCGATTACTTCAAGCACATTGGTGTGCAGAATGAACTGGCAGTTGTTGTCGCGCACGGCGGGTTCAGTCTCGGAATTTGATTCGAGCAGTACGGTTTCGATGCGCGCCGCCTTCCCCTTGGTTACATCTTTGCCCTTGTTATTCCGCTCGAAGGCCTTGATGAGTTGGTTACGCTGCCATGTCATGTCGAGAGCTGTCCGCGAACTGTTCTGAAGCGTGGAGATGCACAGTCGAATCGGTTCTGGCTTACTCTGGGGGTGTGCCAACGAAACTAATAGGAACGAGGGCAGGAGAGCCGACAGTTGGCGCTTCAAGGTTTACCTCCATTGTCGGAAGAACCGGAACATTAAGACGATACACCTCTGATCGATACTCTGGCGAACATCGTGTGAACGGAGGATTCCGCCTGAGAAATTGTGATTTTGAAGGAATGGTCTAATCGATGAGTAGGTGGGCCATTCGTATCCAGAGCGGCGACCTGTGCAGAAAAATCTGCGCGACAATCGTTTGTCCGATGATCAATAGCGGGAGAGCGACAAGGTAAACAGCGTGAATACGGCGACTGACCAGAAGATCGCGTGAAACACCCAGAGCGATCAGACCGTCGATCCCTCCGTAGAATCGCAGAGGGGAGTGCATGAATGGCATCCTGCCAAATGCTGCTCCTGTAAGTACGCTGCTTGCAATGAGCATCAATCGACGATGGCGTTCGGGTCTTCTCCTCCAAAGTATCGCAAGTGCTACAAAAATTGCGAACGCGAGAATGTCGGGTAAAGGAACGATGAGGAAAGCGTCTCTGTTAGGACGATGCAATTGGGTGGTATCAAAACGGGCCATCACAAGTGCTACCCACGGACCAAGGACAACCATTGTTGCACCAAGCGCCGTGCCCACCCAACCGAGCGTGCGATGAAGTCTTACCTTTCGGGTTCGTACAAGCGCCGACTGCAAGATGTAAAAGCCTACCCAAGTAGAGAAGGCGAGAGAGTGTATCCAAAGCAAAATCGGCGGACGAGGATTCGCGTGGATCAGGCGGCGATCAATAGTGTTACTAAATCCGAACAACCACAAGAGCGATCAGCAGTGACATGCCCTGATAAAAATACTTTTCTGCGAATCCAACCGTTGCGGACGGCCGGGATAACGGCAACGCATTCACCGCTTGAGTACTTGCCATCGACTTCCTGAGAAGAGTGTCTTAGAGGGTTGAGGTCGACAGATGATACCAGCCTGCTAATCGCGCCGCAACGATGCCACTTTGACTCGTTGTTGGCGAAAAACCCGGATTACACTCAAAACTCGCGTCGCACGGTCAAAACGTTAAATCCGTTTACAATCGTGTGCGTTATGGATGCGCCAAAAATAGCCAAATGGAGTGAGCCTCCAGCTATGGACGCTGGTGCTCCCATGCCAGCCGTTTGCAGCGACGCAACTGGCCTGACGTGCGCGTATGTAATTGGGCCGACCCACTCTGAATCCGGGTCCACCGCAATTCTGTATTTTGGTGGCGTTCTATATTACGCAATGGGATACCCGAATGATGAGGTTTTGAGGGCGCACCCACTTTATGCAAGCGGGCTAGGAGTTTACGATTTCCATGTAATTGAGAACTCTCCACTCATCGCCGATCTTGATCGCAGGAATCAGATACATCAGCAGCACGTTGCGGGAGCTTACGGGAGGCGATTCCGCCACTGGATCATTACGTTTCACGACGAGACTCTCGAAGTCGTTGCGAGAAATGCTCGCCTCGTGCGCACCAGCGAGAAGGAACCCAGACTGGCGGTTCGGGACACCGCTTAGCGGCTTTGCGGAACGATGGTTGGCGATGAATCGCGATAGCGCTCACAGAGCAGGGCGCGCATTCCGAGCCCTAAGGCCCGATTGCATGAACTAGGATCGGGGAGTTACGATGTGAGCAATTTGTCCGCGCCATCAGAGAGAGGGTCTGATCAACGCACTCAGACCGGCGATCTGCAGAGGGTGTCGTGCCCGAATACGATTTCTTGTGCCAGTCCTGTAAAAAGCTTTTCTCAAAAACGCTAACGCTGCCTGAGTATGAGGAGACCGTGATCCATTGCCCGTACTGTGGCACCGATAACGTGGAGCAAGGGCGCTGGGTTGCGTTTCACTCCGCGCCTGACAAGAAGAGTGCCTGAACACGACCTGTCGCCCAGGGACCGACAATCACTCGCGAAGTTTCTGACGCCGAACAAAGGAACGCACTCGGGCGAGCAACTCCAACGGTTCAAAAGGCTCTTCAATATAGTCATCCGCTCCTAGTTCGAGTAACCTTATCTTTGTCCTGACGTCGGAGTTCGGGCTCAGAATGATCATTGCGGTATTGGGAGCCAAGTGCTTGAGTTCCAAGAAAGTTGAGAGTCTCGGGAAGTCGTCTTGATCTAAACCCAACAAAATGGCATTCGGCATAGCAGCACCAATCGGGGTCCCTGTGGCCGCGCTTTCGACAACAGAGTGCACCTCGAAACCTGCACCCAGCAAGAGATTTCTCAACGCCTGACGGGTTCCCGGGGGATCCACCAGTAGGATTGTTTCCGTCACAACAACTCCCAAGAGCGTGCCGCACAACTTCTGCTGATTTTGTGCCTCAGACACTGCACGCCCAGTCGGCTCAGTTTTGAGTTGAGCCCGCGTTTCGCTTGACGGTGTCAGTGATACGTAAATCCGGTGTCAAGATACTGTCACGAGGGCAGCCTTCTCGCTGCGACTCACGCTTCGATTCCGGAGGGAGTACTTGAAAGCCAGAGCCAGCGAGCTTGGGCAAAATGTAGCTGCCGCATGAATCTCGCGCACTGTGTCCACGAGCGCAATAGCGAGAAAATCAGGTGGAGAATCGGTCTATAAGCGTTAATGCCTGGTTCATTGGCTCGCCCTTACCGTTGTCAACATTGCTTCAAAACTGGAGTCCAGCCTGCTCTCAGCATCGAGCCTACTGCTCGGGAGGCTTCGCCTGCGAATCAAGCTCGATTGAGATGACGTGGATCGTTCGGTTGGACCCGAGCGCACCCACTAACTTGACGCCCTGGCCTGCAAATTTGGCAGCTGTCTCCTGGTCATCAAGGCGGTATACATCTGTCTTCGAATCTGTCTTCGACAACAGCACATATTGTCCGCCGAGATTCCTGACGCAAAAGATCGTGCATTTGATGGCGTTATCACCTATCGACTTGGACTCGCTCATCTCTTGGTGTGAATGGGTTCGGGAGTGAACGTTAAGCGCGCAAGGGCCATCTGAAATCTCTCCGATAAAGGTTTGCTGCTTAGCGATCGGCCCTGTAGCCGCCGCGAACCACGTCAGAGCGACTGAGATCGCGATGATTGGAACACCCTTCATAACTTCCCCTCGTCGATTGTGCGATCCCGAGAAGGCTGGAGGAAGATCACGTCGGTAACTCAGTTGTAAAAAGTTTGTCAAGAAACCGATGTTCGAAAATCGACGAATCGCATTGTCCCCAGGTTGCTGTGATGAGGCGAGGATCGACTGTACGAGCCTTCGTTGAGAGGGCAACCACACCGAAGCCCGAAGGGTGTGTCGCCTGGCGAAACATCTCGATATCACTCATCTACCCTGAGGAAAAGAGGTTTCCTTTGGGTAGATGAGTGTTAACACCTTCCATGGGAAGGCCGGTCGGATGGACTCTCGAGTTTGTGTTCAGACCATAGTGCACTCTTGACCGCGCATGAAAGAGCTGCGCGAAGGATTCGGCCGGTCCGGGGCTACTGGAGCTTGACCACTAAGACCTCGGTACGCCGGCTAGTCAGAGCGCATTTGAATGTACCGTTAGTACAACCGAACTGGCCGCCTGCCTTCGTCGTCCAGGCATAGAACCTTCCATCTTGGGAAGGGCCGCCGATCGACCATTGGGCATCGAAGTTCTGCAAGGCCATGCTGGAATAGGTGTGTGAAAATCGTATCTGCCGATCAGAGCCGTCCGTTGTAATGCATATGATTTCGTTCTGATAC
>Ga0126383_10001735_pt1 | contig 13706 bp, 10 predicted proteins | sample PanSoiMetPlot_35_FD_96882 | JGI IMG/M metagenome (GOLD analysis project Ga0126383, IMG submission 96882) | Tropical forest soil microbial communities from Panama - MetaG Plot_35 | ecosystem: Environmental > Terrestrial > Soil > Tropical forest > Bulk soil | place: Panama | collected 2016-02-17
ATCAACAGCAACACGCGAATTGTCTTTCTCGCTAACCCGAACAACCCCACGGGAACGCTGATCCCGGCGGAGGAACTCGACCGGTTCCTCGACCAAGTTCCGGAACATGTGATCACCGTTCTCGATGAAGCGTATTACGACTTTGCCCAGTACTTCGCCACGCAGCGTGGAGTGGATTACTCCCATTGGCTGGAGTATGTGCAGCGGGAACGAGGGGTTGTAGTGTTGAGAACCTTTTCGAAAGCGCACGGATTGGCGGGCGTGCGCATCGGCTACGGGCTGGGCCCGGTGGAGTTGATGTCGCACTTCAGCCGCGTACGCACGACGTTCTCCATATCGGCCGTCGCCCAATGCGGAGCTCTCGCGGCCCTCGAAGACCAGGCCCACACCACTCGGGCGGTTGAGAATAATGAACGCGAAGCACCGCGATTGCTGGAGGGCTTATCCGACCTTGGCTACCGTCCGGTCCCGACGTGGACTAACTTTGTCTATTGCGACATTGGCGAGGACGCGGAGGCCTTTACCAAGCGCATGCAGGTAGAAGGCGTGATCATTCGTCCCCTGGGACCGTGGGGCGCGCCAACTGCGATCCGTGTGACGATTGGCACACCAGAGCAGAACCAGACTTTCCTCAAAGCCTTCCGCAAAGTCATAGAGAAAGTTCCTGTCCGAGAGAAGGTTACCCTCCGGTAGTTTCGGGATTTTTTGATCAGCTGGTGTGATGGGTGGGGCTATCGCAATCGGCATACATTTCAGATCTCACTTACAGTGCCTCCGCTTCTGTCCGGGCAAGTAAAACTCAGGGCTGACCATTGCACCGAGGCTCCGCCTGCAATTTCCGAAAGGCGCGTTTGACAGAAAAAATCCTCCGGGGTATCAACCTACGCGCGCAGATCGAGACCCGAATCACGCTGGCACCGTTTCGAATGCCGGAAAGGGAGGTACGTTGCGTGGGTGAGGTGTTAATGGCATCGCCCCAGATCGTTGATGACTACCTCCGGCTCTTTGTCAATCGCCGGGCCTACACGATGCAGTCCGTGCGCCCGAGTCCGGAGAGCGGACGTCATTATTATTTCCGCCCCACAAAGAAAAGCACGGGGAAACCGGTTGAGCTGACGGCCGGGACCATTCGGCGACATCTTGAAGGAGAGATCACAATTGGTTTGTATGCGATAAATCCCTCCACCCAGCGCTGCAAATGGGTTGCGGTTGATGCCGACTACAAGAACGCCCTGGAGGACCTTCTTAAGCTGCAGCACCACCTTTGGCGGGATAAGGTGGAACCAGCCCTGGAAATGAGCAGGCGTGGCGGCCACCTCTGGATCCTGCTGGCAACACCGCTGTTGGCGAAGGACTGTCGGATCTATGTTCACGACCTCGCAACCCGACTTGGGCTCCCGCTGAAGGGTTCAGGACTGGCAGACGGAATCGAGGTTTTTCCCAGACACAATGCAATTGGTGAGGGCGAGTTTGGCAGTGCCCTTCGCGGCCCGCTGGGAGTCCATCGGGGAGCCGGTCGGCGATTTTGGTTCTACGGCGCCGACTATACGCTGGAAGGGCAGATGGCATACTTGGATGGCCTGCGGAAGTTGACGGAGGAGGGATTGCGGAAGTTCATTGCGGGCAAGGAGATTCCTCAGGAACATCCGCGCGCGGACAAAGAATCCAGAGGTGGAGGTACCGGAAGGGGAAAACGTTCGCAATTCCGCATTCTGGATCACGTTGGCAAGGTGCGACGAGTCGGTCGAAACTACGTCGGCCGTTGCCCGTCGTGTGCGCAGGAGGGGCATGACCGGAGCGCCGACAATCTGGCGATCCTGATTGAAGATCCGCGGTTCTATCGGTGTTGGGCAGGATGTTCGAAAGAAATGATTCGCGCTGCCCTCGGCCATCCCATTCGTATTTGTGCTGATCGGGGAGGAGTTACTCCCGCAGATGAGAAACCGGGAAAGCTGGTCGCCCAGCGTATTAATGTCTGGTGACTGGCGTGATTTTATCGCCAACTGTGCCCTGGGCGGGAACCTCGACTGGCCTTTATGGTTGCTTAGCTGTTTCGGCAGGAGGCCGCGTCGGCATCACTGACTCGACTAGATAATCCGAGCTTCCCGGGGAGCTTGACGGATTGCTCGCATGGGTCGTGCGTACAGGTGCTCAACCGCTCGACACGTACCCCATGCATTTTTCGGCTGTCCAGCTCGACCATTGCGCGACGGAGTTCCACGATGAGGAGTTGCTGGAAATGGTGCCACAGATCTGGCGGGGGATGCAGCCAGCACGTCCCAGGCAAGGATTCTCAATATCGGTGCCTGAGCCTGTCCACACCAAGCCAAGTGCCGATGTCTCTATTGGTCTTTGACTCATTGTCCCGATCTCGACAGGAGCTTGCTTTATGACTGTGCGGCAATACGATGCCATTATCATTGGCTCGGGCCAAGCGGGTACTCCACTCTCAACTGCGCTCGCACAAGCTGGCATGCACACCGCACTTGTTGAGCGAGTACACGTGGGCGGAACCTGTGTCAACGAAGGCTGCACCCCCACCAAGACTATGGTAGCGAGCGGCCGAGTGGCTTATCTCGCGCGCCGAGCCGCTGACTACGGTGTACATACAGGGCCTGTAAGCATCGATCTGAAACGAGTCCGCCAGCGAAAACGGGACATGGTGGAGAGCTTTCGACACCGCAGTCAAGCACGCATCGAAAAATCCCCCAAAGTGGACTTGATCTTCGGGAAGGCGAGCTTCAGCGGCCCGAAGACCGTCGAAATCCTCGCCAAAGACGGGACTCAGCAAGCGATTTCGGCGAACTTAATCTTCATCAACGCAGGAACACGAGCTTCACTTCCGAAGCTTGACGGCGTGGACTCTGTTTCATCACTTGACAATGTCTCGATTATGGAACTCGATACCGTGCCCGAGCATTTGATGGTTCTCGGCGGCGGCTACATCGGCCTGGAGTTTGGACAATTGTTTCGCCGCTTCGGGAGTCGCGTGACCATTGTTCAGTCATCCAACCAACTGCTCAAAGGTGAAGACCCCGATGTGGCCCAAGAAGTCGCGAATATCCTACAGCAGGATGGAATTCAGATTCTGCTCAACGCGCGCGCAAGTCGTATACACCAGTTAAGTGGCGTCCTCGAGCTTGAAATCCAGCTAGGTGGAATTAAGACTCTCTCCGGATCACATCTTTTGGTGGCTACGGGGCGTATCCCCAACTCTGACACGCTCAACCTGTCTGCTGCTGGCGTTGAGACAGATCCGCGTGGATTTATCAAGGTGAATGATCGCTTAGAAACCACCACAGAGGGTGTGTACGCCTTAGGCGACATCAAGGGAGGACCGGCCTTTACGCATATCGCCTACGACGACTTCCGAATTATCCGCTCCAACGTAATCGAGAAAAAAAGGGCATCGACGCATGATCGCATTGTGCCCTATACGTTGTTCATTGATCCGCAGTTGGGCAGAGTCGGCCTGACTGAAACCGAGGCGCGCGAGCAGTACCGCAATGTTTGCGTCGCAAAGCTGCCGATGAACTCGGTTGCGCGTGCTCTCGAATTAGATGAAACTCGCGGCTTTCTGAAAGCTGTTGTCGATGCTGATACAAAGCAGATTTTAGGGGCGGCGATCCTGGGCGTCGAAGGTGGTGAAGTGATGGCCGCGGTGGAAGTGGCGATGATGGGGAAGTTGCCGTACACGGCTTTGCGCGACGGCATCTTCGCCCATCCCACTCTAGCCGAGGCGTTGAACAATCTACTTACAGCGATGGAAGTTTAAACCTGAGTCCGCAGCTTGGCTGAGCACTACTAAAGGGACGTTTCGAGGGGAGTTTCTCATGAGGGAATCTGAGTCCAGCATGGTTGGACTTCGGGTAACTTTTACAGCATGTCTCCACAGATTCACGAGGAGCGCCGGGAATACTACGACATTCTCGAACAAACACAAAAAGGCACGATGGACATCACGCCGTGGATGGAATGGTTTCTCGGTTGTCTGGGTCGCGCAATCGAGGGCGCGCAAACGACATTAGCCGTTGTCCTTAGCAAAGCGCGGTTCTCGGAACGTGTCCCGGGCGTTCCGATCAACGACCGTCAGCGCGTGGTGCTGAACCGTCTGCTCGACGGATCTGAAGGAAAGCTCACGACATCAAGGTATGCCTAGCAGGTCAAGATTTCACAGGACATGGCGCCACGTGACATCCTGTTTCTCGTAGAGCGAGGCGTTCTGATCCAAAACCCCGGAGGAGGCCGGAGCACAAGTTATGCAATCGCAGCGGACGATCCTGCCAAGCAGGAATACTATCGGAAAGTGATGAAGTCTTGTCCCGTCTGCTGACTTTGTTTGAGTCCTGCATGCGAACTGTGTGCCTGATGCAGGGAAACTGTGGGTCTCGATCTCTGTGCGATTCGAACAATGGAATATGCCAGATTACTGGGAAGAGATCCGGGGCTCAGGACCAGAGTTGTGTCAGTGGTTTGAGCAGTGGAGCAGCAATGCCGATTCGTAAGTCAAGCCGCCGAGGGCTCAGACGAGTGCGCTGAATTCACGAAGACGTGTCCGCAGCGGTTGAGACGTCGCGATTTTGCAGGTCTTGAGATGCCGGAAGTACACATTCCCGGCTATCGTTCTTCCGCATTTGCAGGTTCTGACAACCAGGGCATGTTTTTGTGCCCGAGATACCTTCTCGCCATCGGCCTGGGCTGGCGCCACTCCATATTCTTCTATGAGCCATTTTCGAGTGGCCCGATCAATCAAAGGGAGATTGGTCCCGAACCCATATTTTTTGCAAAACTCCTCAAATGACCGGTCGGTGACGAAGGTGTCCTTAACCTTGAGTTGCCCGGCAGAAATCCAGGTTTGAACTTGCTTCGGATCTACTCCCAGGATCTCCGCCGCCCGTTCCCATGTGTAAGCCCCTTTCCGCGTCGCTTTCAGCGCGGCGATCCTTTCAACTGCAGCCCGATCCAGTGAAGTGCCATTTCGTTGACAAAGTGCCGCTAAGGACCTTGCAGTGATTCTGGGATCGCGCACTCGCAGCATTCCGCTCCCGATGAATTGCCTCAGTTTGGCAGGGCTCACACGCAACAACTTCCGCAGAGCCCGCAGCGACCAGCCGTCCGTGACTCTGGCACTCATGCCAAGGGCACACAACCGGAATCGGACAGCCCGCCCGGATCGGCTTAACCGCTGCGCGATCCTCTCCACAGGCTCGTATCCTGCCCAGGTGAGCAGTCTGTCATCGTCTTCCTGCGTCCACGGACGCCAGGAACGTGTGCCATGCCGCGTTTTTTCTTCGAGGGCTACGCCGCCCGGCGCCGCCAGCGGGCGATTTTCACGTTTTGTGATCTTGCGCACGTGACGAATACGCTGCCAACAGTCCCCACGTGTGACACCGGGGACTTCTCGCAGTACTTTGTTGATGGCTCTCTGTTTGCAGGCCGGTCCGACCTCTACTCCCTCCATCAACAAACGATCGATTGCCGCAAGGCGTGCCAAACCGATACTTCGCCAGGTTTTCTTTCTTGGCAGACCGTCGGGCATGATTCAGCTTCCAGGTAGGCATTTTCGCAGGCAGGCTGCGTGCGCACGGGGATTCCCTCGGCACAGAACACTCAGGAATTTCCTCGCATCTAGTAAAGGAACCACCGCCGGATGAAAAGTAAGAAGAATATTTTCTGACTGAATTGTTGACGAAGTCTTGACAACAAACGCCTGCTTCTCGGGTTGACACACTTTGCGGGACGATGGCACTCTGTCGAAACCGAGCTCTGCCCGTGAATGGGCAGTCTTTTGCGAGGCATCCCCCATGCCCAGTGGTGATCCCGGTCCTGAATGGATAATCTCCAACCATCTGCCGCCAGGCTCCAGCGATAACAGCACTCAAGACGAGCTCATACTCTCGGCGAGGCGCGTTTGGCCACGGCTCCATTCACGCGCGAATCGGGAACTCGGCGTGAGACGCAACGATCCCGAGAACGCCACACTCGCTGCTGAAGTTTGGGAGGGGGTGTTGGCATCAATAGCCAAGAGTCTTCATCGAGTGAAAACATCGTGCGTTGAAATCGCGAATATGGACTCCTATCTCATCGGTGCGTTCCGGCATCGGTTTAGTCGGGCGTGTCGCCGCCAACTGAGGCGCGAGCGGACGCTTCAGCTGGTCGCTTCTGCTGCCGAACTGGATGTTGTCGCTGCGAAGCGGGGCATGCGCACATCCGTGGATTTCGACCGCCGGGTGCTTGCCAACGAGATTTTTGCTCTGATGGACGTCTGGCTGCGGAGGGTGTGGACAGCTCGCGAGTACGGCTATTCGTGGCGGGAGATTGCCGGGTATCTTGATAGCAGTGAGCACAGCACCAAAATGAAGTTCAGGTACAAGCTGGCGATACTTCGCAGTCGGCTTGAACAGTGAAGTGAACGCGCAGCCAACTCGGAGGCTGCAGTCGAGTCGCGTTCCTGATGCGGAGAGACGTTATCTGACAAACCTGGAACAGTCCAAGAAGAATGACAAGCGAGTACTCGACGTACTCTCGAAGGGACTGGCATCGGAATTCCCCAATCCTGATCGCGTAGGCTGCCCGGGCGCGGCAGTTCTGGAAGGAATAGCTTCACATCGAATCCCGTTGTCCGAGGCAGAGAAATGGTTAGAGCACCTCGGCTCCTGTACTCCGTGTTTTCAGGAATTCACCGCCGTCCGCGATCAGCGTCGGAGACGGCGACGCCGCAACTGGGCCGGTGGGTTGGCGCTGTTAGGAGTATCGCTAGCCCTCTGGTTCACCCTCCGATTGCGCCAGTCCGGAACCGAAACCGCTGTGCTTGACCTGCGTGCTTATTCAGGCCAACGAGGAGAACAGAGTGCGTCGGGACAGCCTCCGCTTGAGCTTCAACCTCACACAAAACAAATTGTGCTTTACTTGCCAATCGGAAGCAGGGAGGGGAGGTACGATTTCGCCCTGCTCAACGACAGAAGTGTGGAACTCCTGCACGGCAGCGGCACAGCTCAACTAGAGAACCACATGGTGGTCCTCAGGAGCGAGATCAATGCTACCAGCGTACCGCCCGGAACATATTTTCTTGGATTGCGCCAGAAGGGCATGGAGTGGACACGGTTTCCCATCGAGATCAAGTAAGGGTGCGATTCGTATCTCTTCCTTCTCTCGGAGCATCTCGCGACAGCTCAATAAGGCTGAGACCATCTCTCCGGCGCTCGTGGCATGTTCGTTGACCACCTCGGTGGTCTGCTTCAGAAAGCGGGCAACGATTATTACTTCAAGAGGAGCCAACGGAGGTAAGCCGGCCGGGGTCCGTTTCTTCTACCCTACCATTGTCCTGCAGAGGTAAGTCTGACCTTTTAATGGGCTCTGGGCCAGAGCCTGAGTTACGGACGGAACTTTGGGCGCTGAGGCTGACCAGGAACACAATTCGGAGATGAAACCGTTGAGACTCCGGGCCCTTGGTCACCAGATTCGTGGTTATTGCAATTGAATCGGGCTGAATGTTTCCCCCACACCGATAAAGGCAGCCCAATAGTATGGGCTGAGCTGATCTCCAAATTTGGCAAGCAAATCCAACTTGGTGTCGCGGAGGGCCGAAGCCGCCGGCTCTCCGCGAGCCAGTCGTGCATAGAAGTTCTCCATGAGGGCGCTTGTGGAAACGTCATCGGCACTCCAAAGACTGGCGACCACTGACTTCGATCCGGCGACCAGGAAGGCTTCGACGAGACTGCTGACGCCTTCCTGGCCTTCGAGCTTGCCAACGCCGCTGTCGCAGGCGGAAAGCGTTGTCAATTCCGCATTCAGGCGAAGTCTCAGGATCTCACGAACCTGCAACAGACCGTCCTCACCGGCCCTGGGGTCCGGCGCGAGTAATAAAGCCGATCGTTCGGGATACTGCGTGTCTGCGAAACCGTGAACCGCCAGATGCAAGATGCGGAATTGATCGAGTGGCTCTTTCTTGAATGCGCTCTCGGTAGCCTCCTTGCCCAATAGCAGCACAGCATTCGGCCCTGCAAGGCTCGCAATCTGCTGAACTTCCCTGCGGGTTTGGGGGAGATCCTGAAGGGAGGCTCCGGAGAACTCTGCCCAACTGCGTTCTATCCTTCCGCGAACGGTTGATGCTGGCGGCAGTCGTCGGCCCACGCCTCCCTGGTTTTCATACGCGACGTCGCCGACGGCAAGCAGCGGGCGAGAGGCTGACGGCCGTTCCCGGAGGCGCCGAAGCGAGTCAAGAATCGTGCCAGACGGTATGTAGCCGATAGTGTGTGCCTCCAGAACGAATCGATCATGATCATCGCGAAGTGACTCGAAAGGGAGCAGGTTCAACACGCCATCTGGGGCGATGACCAGGTTCGTGGCAGCGGTAGCACCGGGAATGGGCGCGAGCAGAAGTTTAAAGAGCCTCCTCGATGGTTCCACAGCGGTTTTCCTGACATGAACTTCGGCAAGGTATTGTTGAACGATCGCTTCGATCTGTTTGCCACCGGCCGGCAGGGCCTGTATCCGTGTTCCCCTTCGTGATACCGAAATGCAGAAGGCAGTCGGATCATCCAGGACGTATTCCAGCAGCAGTTCGCCGGAATTGAGGTCTTGTTCCATTCTTCTCAAGGGGGCGGGTTGAAGCGGCAGAGACTGGGCCACGGAACTCCCCTCTGTCCACGACAGACCAAGCCTGCGTTCAAGTTCCACCAACCGATCGAGCAATTGCTGCCGTTCACTGCTGTCGCTGGACTGCAGCAGTCGAAGTTGCACCGCGGCGTCCTCACCTTCGAGTGCGGCGGTTTCTCGCGATTCCGGCGCTTGGAACGCTTTGCGGTCTTTGAGGGCTGCCAACAGAGTGCGACCACGGACTCGTTCGAGAACCTTGAAGGCGCCGGCAACATCTCCAGATTGGTTGAGGAGTTCGAAGTGGTGCAGATAGGTATCGCTCATTGAGCCTGCCACTGAGCTGTTCCAATAAGGCTCATTCACACTGAGGAGCATGCCCTCAATGACATCTTCTGCCTGGCGGTAAAGAGCACCGGCTTCTCGTACTTGACCGCGACCGGCCTTCAGATCAGCCAGCATCGTCAGGTTTCTCGGGACATAATAGCGGTCACCAGCCCGCTGGCCAGCCGCAAGACCTTGCGTGGCATGGGCCTCTGCGCTCGCCAGATCGCCGGCATCCCGGTAGAGTCTGGCCAGTTCGAACATCGCATCGGCCTCCATACGGAAGAGCTGGACTCGTGATGCGAATTGTCCCCCTCCCTCCAGGTAAGCGATGGCTCGTTTTGTGTCCCCGGTACGGGCTGCAAGCCCTCCGAGAAGGATCAAGAGTTGTGCCTCATGAGCTTTCTTCTGCTGGGATCGCGCCTTGGCGAGTGCGTCCTGGAGCAGTATGTTCGCCTGGTCCTGCCTGCCGAGCGCTGCCAGCGCCTGGGCTTTCCCTTCGTAAGCCATGAACGGCAAGCCAGCGTCCCTGTCGCCGTCCGCGAGCTTAATCGCTCGTTCAAAGAACCGCAGAGCCTCGGCATGACGATTCGCTTCCTCGAAGCCATTGCCAACGAGTTCAAGGAATCTGATCTGGCCGCCCGTGTCTCCACTGGTCATGGTTTCAAGCAGGGCACCGCCAAGCAGTCGCGCGGCTCGTCCAGGATTGCCTTCAAGGAACGCGACCAAACCGAGTTCACCGGACGCCCTGTTGGCCCAACCGCTCTCCCCCAGCTCTTTCGCGATTTCTTGTGCCTGCAGCCAGTCGTGCTTGGCCGCGAGATAATCGACGTCAATGTCTGTGTAGCCCTTCGCGATCAGGCACCACAGGCGCAAAGCCCTATCCTGTTCGACAAGCGGATCGTGCAGTTCTTGTTCAAGGAATCGCGAAAGCTCGCCAAACGACATGGTCTCGGCCTGAGATCTCAGTCGTCCGACCTTTGCATGGATCTCATTTCGAGTGTCACCGCGCTCGGAAAACAATTGTTCCGCTTTGGCGTAAAGGGGAGCGGCTCGCGGGCCATTATTGAGCCAATAGAAATGGTCCGCCTTGGCCATCAGCTCTCGCGGATCATTTCGGGAATCAGTCTCGCTGCCGGACTGGCGGTCGATGGCGGACGGACTATCCTCGATTCGTGAACGCCACCACCGGAAATGGGAGCGAAGCGCGAAGCATAGCAACATGCCAAGAGCAAAGCACACAATGAGACGAAGACGCGTTGAAACCTGCGGGTTGCCGACCAAGAGAGACATGGGAACACAGCCTGGGAATTGTGCGACGAAGAGGCGAGTGAAGGGCGAATTGTACCAGCAAGTAGGTTAAGAATCCTTGAGGGCGCACGGGATTCCTGAAACCGCAACGAGGCGCATCCTCGACATCTGATTCACAACCCTCCTCTGGCACAGAAGTCATGTTGGCCAAGAGCTCGCAGGGTCGAATGTTCCTGGTACGCTGACGTTTTGGCCTCAACCGTGGCGGTCAAGCCTAAGTCTCGCGCGGTACAAGCGGGAGATGTTCATAATCGCACAATCGAGGGTGCGGTGTAGGCCTTCGGCCCCCACCAGTGTTTGATCGAGTCCGCATCGTTCCACGCCCGCCACACCTCTTCAAGGGAGGCATTGAAGGTGCGTTCATAGGGCAACCAGAACCAGCACAACCAGCGTCAAGACCACGCCACCCAGTATTTTTGCAGATCACGTGGCGGCCCTTACTGTTCCCGGGCAGACGAGAGCAGCCCCGCGAGTCTGTCATAACTTGCGGCGACGCCCCGCTCCATGCCGGAGGCGATGGTTGCGTCGCGCGCGGCCTTGGTTGGATAGACGGTTGTGCAAATCAGGGTGGTTCGGCCTTGCTCCTTGCCAACCAGTGGTTGTTCGCTGGGGTCTCGAATTTTCGCGTTTCAAAGCGCATAAAGGTTCTCAAATTCCTTAACCACGCGGAACGGGGTGGTCGGAAGCCTGGCCGGGTGTCCAACCTGGTCGATGTGCCCTGGCGCACCGTTGCCAAGAAACCGCGCTCCCACGCGAATATGGGTGACACGGTCGGGATCGAATCCCATCAATCGAGCGCAGGTGGCGTCTGCTGCCACAGGATCATCAGCAAGCACAATCCTGCCCAACGGTCGCGGAGTGCCGCTGAGCGGACCGTTGCCCTCCATCGCAATGATTCCGTCGGCGATTACGAAATGAATCGGAACGGTTGCGCAGAGATCGAGAATGCTCTGCTGAATGCCTTTCCAGTGCAGGATGTTCTTCGGCCATCCGTAGCGCAAACCGGGGACAATTCCAAACATGTTCTTCATGGAAAGTGTCACGCCCGACCAGTGATGTGTCTTGATTTTCGGCATGGAGACGAGAAAGTCCGCCGCAAGCACAGTCCGGGGGAGCCAAAGCTCTTTCATCTCGCTGTAGCTGGTTCGAAGCGGCGTGCGGATCAGTTCGTCGCGGTTGAGATCGACGAATCGTACTTCCTCGTCACGCAGTGATTCCTGGTAGCCGCTCTGGGAGAGCACCAATTGAGTATCGCGTTGAAGTCCTGGCCCCTCGGCGACCACGACCGATTTAGCCCCCAGGCGGCGGAATGCTTCGACGGCAGCCATAACCAACGTCGGGTGGGTGTTGATCGCATTTCCTGGGAGGTAGTCGACCAGATTGGGCTTGAGCAGCACCGTCTTGCCACGAACATCGAGCGGAAAGAGCTGCAATCCCTCTCGAAGTATCTGGTCAAGTTGTTGGGAGTACAGCTGGGCGTGCAGGACCGCGACTCGCGATCGCCTACGACGCCGGTCGAAGTGGTATTTCGGCACGAAGAAAGGAGCGCAAATGGAGGTCCCGGCGCCTAGTGCCGTGCTTCCGATAATGAAATGTCGACGTGTAATGCTCAAGGCATTACTCCAAGGTTGACCAGTGCCTGTTCGTGATCGAGCGCCAGGCAGACTAGCGCAAGTGTGCTCGTATCTTCGACGTAGGAGAGATCGGTAACGTCAAGCAGGGCGCGACGCAGCAAAGTAATTGGGCGCCGGTGTGCGGCGAGGGCAAGGATTGCCCACGCAAGGCTCCAGGGCGCCGCGAGCGTCGGAGCGGTAAATTCAAGATAGTTGAGAGCGACTTGGACAATTGGGTGCTGCGGACGGTCGTGGAGCGCCAAGAGCGCAATGGCCGTATCGTCAGGATGCGGTCGAACGGCCGTGCCGTAGACCACTCCATTCCCCGCGTTCCATCCTCCACCGGGGCAGGCACGATCGATAAGCATCTCGACTCCGCGCTCCAGCCGGGAAGGGGCCAACTCGAATCCGCCACAAAAACAATGCAATTGATTTAAGGCGAGAATCGCAAAGGCTGTCGGGACAACCCAGCTGACCGTATTGGGAAACCACGGCCAGCCGAACTTGTCGGGATCGAATCGAACATGGCGATCGGTGGTCCGGAACTTCCATTTCCAGATCCAATTGGATTCTCTGCCGGCGCTGCTCAACAGCCAATGAAGACCTTTCAACCGGGCGGGTATCGCCGATACGTGGTCACTAAGAGCAACGGCAACCAGCGAAGTTAGCCAGGAACCGTCATGGTCATCTCCTGCGAACACCGGCCAGCTCCCGTTTGGATTCTGTGCGCGGAGCAAGAAAACCACTGCCCGCTCTCGGACGTCTGTGGCCTGAGTCCCAAGCGCAAGCAGCGAATAGCACGTCGGCTCCAATGCAGGCTGAGCGGAGGACAGGAGTACGGGCCAACCTCCGCACGGAAGCCGTCTGCGAACAAGTTCGACTGACAACTCACTGAGAACCACAACCTGGCGTCTCGTCTGGGTACTTGTAGAGTGAATCTTCTTTACTGTCAAAACACTACTTCGACGTCGGATTTAGTGGATCGGAACTCAGGTAATTTTCGATGGCAGAGCGCCGCAAACAACAAGATCAGTCAAAGTGCTATTGGTGAGGAAAAACTTGAGTGTGAATACACGCAGATCGTTGTTGTGGCAGGCGGAGCGGCCTCATGCCAGACCGAGCAGGCATTTTGAGTCAAACGAGATTTTCATTAACAATCTGCTCGCTCTGCCGAAATTACCGCACGCACGCGCCAGGGCTTCCAATCGGACGGTATGATCACCGATTGAGCGGAATCATGGATAATCAAGACGGGCGAGCGCCGCACGGTCGTGCCCACGATACTCAGCTGCATCGGAACGTTCGGAGCCACCGTCATGGCTTCCCCAACCCGAGCCCTCTTCGTTCCTGCCTGTGTCTCTAGGCACTGCTCCCCAGCAAGCATGTACCAACACGAAGAGAGAGATTGTCAGTTTTGGATAGGCCATCACAAACCGCTTGGGGAGTGGTATTTCGACTCCAACTCCAGCGACGATCTGGACAGCTAGTGGCAAAATGAATCGCACGCCACAAGAACAAGCGCGACAGCACAAACGAACATCAACGTCGCTCTTAGAGCTTGGAGGTTAACGAACATTGGGCGGATTGTAGAACGTTTTGGGGGCCAAGGTCATTGAGTGTAAAGTGCGTGTACTCAGGGGTTGGAGGTTGTGGGCAGTCGTCGGAGTGTTTGGCTACCGGTGGTTCTTCTTGGTTTCAGTGCGGGACGCCAAGTGCTAGCCCGCCCGGGCGGTGTCAAGGCCCGAATCGTTTCATGACTTAGGAGGACCTCAGGAACGTGCGCAGTGAGTCGTTGTACTTCTGAGGACCTTCCCAGAACATCGCGTGGCCCCCACCTTCGTCAGCTTCAAAAACGACGAAGGA
>Ga0126383_10001736_pt1 | contig 13705 bp, 14 predicted proteins | sample PanSoiMetPlot_35_FD_96882 | JGI IMG/M metagenome (GOLD analysis project Ga0126383, IMG submission 96882) | Tropical forest soil microbial communities from Panama - MetaG Plot_35 | ecosystem: Environmental > Terrestrial > Soil > Tropical forest > Bulk soil | place: Panama | collected 2016-02-17
GGCGGGGCGTACCGCGTGCTCGTCGACGCGAACCAGCACGTCGACCGGGAGGCCGCTGCCCGCTCGGGGGTCGGCTTCTACGGCAAGAACACGATGCTGATCACCCGCCGCTTCGGGTCGTGGGTCGTGCTCGGCACGCTGATGACGGAGGCGGAGCTCGAGCCGACGCCGCCGCTCGACGCCGACTGCGGCTCGTGCACGCTCTGCATCGAGGCCTGCCCGACCGGGGCGCTCGACGAGCCTGGCGTGCTCGATGCGAACCGCTGCCTCTCGTACTGGACGCAGAGCGGCGGCCCGATCCCCGAGGGCTATCGCTCCGAGCTGGGCGATCAGGTCTACGGTTGCGACATCTGCCAGGACGTCTGCCCCTGGAACCGCGGGGTCGAGAGGCGCCGCGCCGGTCGGCCACCGCCGCCGGGCGCCGAGCCCCACGTCTCGCTCGTGGACTGGCTCGAGGCCTCGGACGCGGAGCTCGGCGGGCGCTACGACCGGCTCTTCGTGCCGCGCAACGACCCGCGTTACCTGCGCCGCAACGCGCTCGTCGCGCTCGGCAACACGCGCGGTGACGCGGAGATCGCGCGGCGCTATGCCCAGAGCGATGACGACCTCCTGCGCGAGCACGCCGAGTGGGCACTGGCCCGATTGGACGCGACGTGATCGCCGCGGAGGTGCTCGCCGCGCTGCTGCTCCTGACGGCCGCAATTGCCGTCTGGCTCGTCGTCCGCCTGCGGCGTCAGAGCTCGGTTGCGGACGCGCGTGCGAGCGAGGCCGAGCGGCTACGCGACGAGCTCGGCCGCCGCGCCGACGTCCTCGAGGCGGCGAACCGCTGCGTACGCGCACTCGGGTCCTCGCTCGAGCTGGACGAGGCGTTCGACGCCTTCATCCGCGAGGTGCGGGGGCTCGTCGACTTCGACCGGATCGCGATCGTGCTCAGCGAGGAGGGCAGCGCCCAGGTGCTGGCGGTCGCGGGCGTGGGCGCCGAGCAGGTCCTCCCGCCGGGCTCGGCCAGGCCGATCAAGGGGACCCTGCTCGAGGAGATTCTGCGCACCGGTCAGCCGGCGTACCGGACGGACATGAACGAGCCCGGCTACCCCGAGGAGGAGCGCTTCCACGCGCTCGGCCTGCGCTCTCGATTCGTCACGCCGCTCTTCCGCGGCGCGCGGACGATCGGGATGCTGTCGCTGGTCCGACGCGAGCCGAATGCGTTCACCGACGAGGAGAAGGAGCTCGTGGGGCTGCTCGGGCGCCTCGTCGCCAGCGCCGTCCAGAACATCCGCGCCTACGAGGCCGAGCGAAAGACGGTCGACGAGCTGCGCCGCCTCTCGACGCTCCGGGCCGACTTCGTCTCGCTCGTCTCGCACGAGCTGCGGACGCCGATGGCGTCGGTGATCGGCTCGGCGCGGACGCTTCAGCAGCGTTGGCGCGAGCTGACCGCGGAGCAGCGCGAGTCCTTCCTCCAGCTGATCGCGGCCGAGACCGACCGCCTGGCCGCGCTGATCAGCGACGTGCTCGACACCTCGAGGATCGACGCGGGCACGTTCAGCTTCCGTTTCAGCGACGTCGACCTCGCGGAGCTCGTCCTCGAGTCGGTCGCCGCGGTCGAGCTCGCCTCCGACGAGGTCGGTCTGCGCGCGGATGTTCGGGAGCCGCTCCCGATCGTGCGCGGGGACCGCGCCCGTCTGCGGCAGGTGCTCACCAACCTCCTCGACAACGCCGTCAAGTACTCGCCCGCCGGCGATGCGGTGGAGGTGTTTGCCTACGCCGAAGACGGCCGTGTGCGCGTCGACGTCCGCGACCACGGCCCTGGAATCTCGGAGGAGGACCAACGGCTGATCTTCGAGAAGTTCGGCCGCGTCACCACGGGGAATGCGCGCCCGGGCACCGGCCTCGGCCTCTTCATCGCGCGCTCGATCGCGGAGGCCCACGGAGGCTCCCTCGAGGTCGCTTCGGCGCCGGAGCACGGCGCAGTGTTCACGCTCCAGCTACCCGTTCAGGGCTAGGGCCCCGGGAAGCCGACGGCGGCTAGGCGCTGATTCGGAGGCGGGAAAGGCCCAGTTCGCGCTGCAGCTCCTGCGCGCGCTCGGCGACGGCCTTCCTGAGCTCCGGCGGATCGAGGACGACGGCCTCGCCGCGGTAGGAGAGGATCTCCCCGACCAGCCATTCCGCGCTGCCGACCGGCTTCTCCGCTACCGCGGAGCCGTCCGCGAGCGGCGAAGCGCCCTTCTCGATCTCCCAGCGGGCGATCTCCTTCGAGTACCAGATCCGGGCCGCGCGCGCGTCGCGGAACTCGTTCGGGTCGAAGCCCTCGCGCGGCTCGAAGTGCGCGCGCTGCAGGCGGGCGGAGCGCATCCGATCGAGTCGGAACGAGCGCTCGCCGTCGCGGGTCCGGTCCCACGTGTGCACGTACCAGTACGGTAGGCGCCGCTCGAGCGAATACGGCTCGACGAGGTGCGTCGAGATCTCGTCCTCGCCCTCCTTGAGGTAGTCGATCTCGACGAGGCGCCGCTCGTTCGCACCGCGCGTGAGCGTCGTGACCAGGTCCTCCTCGGCTCGTTGGACGTGGGGCTCCGGGGTCTGGACGAGCTCGAACTCTCCGAACGTCTCCTCGAGCTTCGCGCGTACGCGCTCGAGCGGGGTCCGCGCGTCGGCCGCGATCATCGGCCCGACGAACTCGAGCGCGAGCCGGATCGCGCGCGCCTCGAGCGGGGTGAGGCGCGGCGGCGCGCGGAAGGTGTCGCCGAAGAGCTCCTTGTCCACGCGCACCGTGTCGTCGCGCAGCTCCGCGTAGACGGCGTAGCAGCCGCCGCCGAAGTTGACGAGGTTGAGCAGCGACAGGTGCTCCTCGAGCTCCTGCACCTCCTGGATGTTGAACCGCTCCATGAGCTCCGCTGCCGGAATCTCCGCCTCGGCGTCGTCACCGCAGCGGTCCAGCAGGTAGGCGAGCAGCGCCTGCAACACCGCGAACCGCTCCGGGTGCAGGGGTGCAGCGGGCCGCTCCGCCGGCTCCTCCTCGGCGCCGTCGGACTCGGCCGCGAGGCGCCGCGGCTCCTTCTCGTGGCGCTCTCGGACGAGACGTAGCGCCCGCGCGAGCTCGCGGCGCAGCTCCTCCGGCTCCTTCGGGACGGCGCGTCCGTCCTGCCGCAGCACCCACGAAGCGAGGAGCGGCAGGCTCGAGTATTCGGTCACGAAGACGCCGTCCTCGACGCGCCCGCTGCCGCCGTACGTCCGCTGCACCCACCACGCGGTGTCGCCTCCCACCTCGATGCGAGCCTCGCCGACCGCATCGCCGATCTGCCAGGGCGGCCGGCCGCGGTACCGGTCGACGTCGAGCTCGGCCGGAAGGCGGAAGTCGCGCTCGCGCCGGGTCGCGAAGCGGATCTCGCCGCGGATCCGCGAGACCCGGAAGGTGCGCTCGTCCTCCGCGTCGAGGTCCTGGCCGACGACGTACCACCCACCCGCGTCCTGGAAGAGCGCGTAGGGATTGACGGTCCGCTCGCGCTCCTCGTCCCGCGAGATCGACCAGTACGGGAACTTGACGGTGCGCTGCTTCGAGATCGCCGCCTCGAGCTTGCTCAGCCGGCCCTGCATCTCGGTCGAGTACTCGGGGTCGAGCACCTCGACGCGCATCGCCGTCTGCGTCTGCGCCTCGGAGAAGCCGGGCCGGCCGAGGGCAAGGTTCTGGAGCGCGAGGCGCAGCGGCTCCGCATAGGCGAACTTCCCCTCCAGGAGGTAGAGCGAGGTCTGGAGAGCGGCGAGCTCGTCGTCGGTCAGCTCGAGGGCGGGGAGGAAGTACCGCTCCGAGCGCATGTTGTAGAGCTCTTCGCCCGTGTACTCGTCGCGCTGCGAGGTCAGCGGCACGCCCAGCGCCTGGAGCTCCGCGCGGTCCGAGTAGAAGCGTCGCGCGAAGGCCTCGTCCGACATCTCCTGGTAGCCCTCGACGCTCGACTTGATCTCGCGCGCGGTGACCGGGCGCCGCTCCGCCATCAGGAACGCGACCAGCGAGAGCTGGCGGATCAGCTTGTCGGTGTCGTGGCTCAAGCCTCCGTCGAGCCTATCGACTCAGGGACGGTATGCCTATGCGCCGGCTTCGCCGGTTTTCAAGGCGGCGACGCCGAAAAGGCCGGCGTACGCCTACCGGTCGGCTGAAGCCGACCCCCGGACTTCATGCAGCGACTTGGGACCGCTCGAGGTGCTGGTGCGACGGGCAGTAGTCGCGGTCAGGCAGCGGCGTGCGCTGGCACGGCTTGCCCTTCCGCGTCGTGGCCCGGCAGCGTGCGACGCCGCCGTCGAATGCGCCCGCCTCGATCTGGCTCTCGATGAATGCAACGGCCGCCGCGACTCCCTCGCGCACCGCCCAGGCGACCTGCGCCTGGCACGTGATCGGGAAGTAGCGACGGATGTCCTGGAAGAGCGCGCGGTCGGGCTTCGCGAAGTAGAGCGGATCCTTGGCCAGCCGTTCCATCGTCTGCTCGCAGGCCTCGAGTACGTCCCGCCGGTATTGGATCCTCGTCGCGTCGTCCACGTACGGGTCGATCAGGTCCTTGATCGACCGGTAGATCGCGCGTGAGTACTGATACATGCAGGCCTGAATCTGGAGGGCTCGCTCGTCCACCGTCAGTATCTCCGCCTCCTATTAATCTTCCGCAAAGCTTTGTTAACTAGCGGTTAATCCGGTGCCTGCGCCTGGGCTTGCGAGGTCGAATATAACGAACTCGGGCCGTGTTACAAAGTTCACACCCGAGTTTGCAACTTTGCAAACGCAGTGTCCGCACCAACCTAGGGCGTGATGCGCCTTGGATATGCGCCTCCGTAGCCCTTCTGGTGGGCGTCGATGATCGCGCTCTGGGCGGCCGCCTGGCCGGCGTAGATCCCGAAGAAGATGACGAAGTAGCCCGGGTGGAGGCTCGAGAACTGGGAGGAGTCCAGCACGCCGACCTTCTTCAGCCCGAGGTGCAGCGCCTGCTGCGCCTCGGCATTGGCCGGAGCTCTGCCGTTCGCGCTCGGCAGCGAGTCGAGGACGATCGTCCAACCGCTGCGGCCGGGCGGCCAGGGGGCGAGGGTCTTGGTCGGCGCGGGCGGCGGGAGCGGGGCAGGCGCCGTCGTCGGAGTGGTGACGGTTGTCGGGCCGGTCGCCGTCGGTTCCGGCGCCGTCTGGGTCTGCTGCAGGCTCGAAGCTCCCGGCGAGGTCGCGACGAGGATCTGATCGTTCGCGCTCGACCGGGGCGCGAGCCACAGCGCGGACGCCGCCCCGGCGAGGGCCGCGATCACCAGCGCGAGGAGCGCCGGCCAGATCCAGTCGCCCGGGTACCAGCCGAGCCGCCGTTTCCAGCCTGCGCCCAACCGGGCGACGAGGCCGCTCCGGGCCGGCAGCCTCGATCCGCACTCGAGGCAGTACTCCTGGCCGGCAGCGTACGGCGTGTCGCAGCGCGGGCAGCGCTCTTCGGGCTCGGCCGCCGCCACGGCTTACCGCTCCCAGGCTTCGGCGGAGGCCGGCGCCTCGGTCTCCACCGGCTCCTGATCGTTCTCGCCTGCCTCTCGGCCGCAACCGGCGCAGAACTTCGCGTCCGCGGGAAGCGGGTGGCCGCAGCTCTCGCATGCCACGACGGCCTGCGCCCCCACAGGCCGGCCGCAGTTCGCGCAGAAGTGCGAGCCCCACGGAACGGGCGCGCCGCATTCGCAAGTCGTTGGCGCCCGCCGCGCGCTTGCCGTCGCGGCCAGCATCGCGTCGACGTCGTTGATCCGCTCCTCGAGCGCGACGATCTCGCGGCAGCCCTCGATCAGGAGCTCGTCGCGGAACGTCGAGCGGCGGTACATCTCCAGTGTCAGCCCGCCGAGGTCGCGGATCCGCTCCTCGCGCGCCTTCAGGATCGCCCTGCGCTCGCGCCGCAGCGCACCGGGGGACGGAGCGCGCCGCACGATCGGCGCCGGGCTTCCCTCCGGGGCTCGTTCCGACCGTCGGCGGATGCGGTCTGGGAGGCGAAAGCGCACCGCGAGCGGAGGTTAGCAGCGTCGCTGCCCGACCCTTACGGCCCGTGTTGAGCGGCTCGGCGCCCGAACCCTGCGACGAGCACGATGAAGAGCACGAGGCCGACGAGGCCGACGACGATCCCGACCCACGGGATCACGAAGCCGAAGACGATCCCGATGATGATGATGGCGAGCGCGAGGCCGATCATGCTGGGCCGGTTCCCCTCATTGCCGACCCCAATCTAGAGGGCGATGACGACGAGGTGCTCCTCCGTGAGCTCTCGCACCGCATAGTGTGGCCCCTCGCGCGTGTTGCCGGAGTCCTTGACGCCGCCGTACGGCATCTGGTCGGCGCGGAAGGTGGGCGCCTCGTTCACCGTGACGCCGCCGAACTCGAGCTCGCGTGCGGCACGCAGCGCGGTGTCGATCGACCGCGTGAAGATCCCGGCCTGCAGGCCGAAGCGCGTCGAGTTCGCCAGCTCGATCGCCTCGTCGACCGAGTCCACGCCGTTGACCGTGACGACCGGGCCGAAGACCTCCTCGCAACTGACCTTCAGATCCGGGCCGGCGTGGCCGACCACGGTCGGCCGGATCAGGCCGTCGAGCTCGTCGCCGCCCGCCAGGATCTCTGCGCCGCCGCTGCGCGCCTCCTCGATCCACTCGAGGATCCGGGCCTTCGCGTCCTCGTCGATCACGGGCCCCACGTCGGTCTCCTCGTCGGAGGGATCACCAACGTTGAGCGCCTCGACGGCCGGGAGGAAGCGCCGGACAAAGTCGTCGTAGACAGGGCGCTCGACGTAGATCCGCTGCACCGCGATGCAGCTCTGGCCGGCGAACGAGAAGCTATTCGCCGCCATGGCCTTGGCCGCCGCGTCGATGTCCGCGTCGGCGGCGACGATCACCGGCGTCGCGTTGCCCAGCTCGAGGTTCACCTTCTTCTTGGGCGCGCGCTCCTTCAGCTTCCAGCCGACCGGGCCCGAGCCGGTGAACGTGATCGCCTTTACGCGCTCGTCCTCGACGAGCACGTCGCCGATCTCGGACGACGGGCCGACGACGACGCTCAGCCAGCCGGGCGGCAGGCCCGCCTCCTCCTCGAGCTCCGCGAGCAGCAGCGCCGAGAGCGGCGTATGGCCCGCGGGCTTGAGCACGACCGCGCAGCCGGCGGCGAGGGCAGGGGCGAGCTTGTGCGCGACGAGGTTCAGCGGGAAGTTGAAGGGCGAGATCGCGCCGACGACGCCGATCGGCTGCCGTAGCGTGAACGCGAGCTTCCCCTCGCCCGCCTGCGCCGCGTCCATCGGAACCATCTCCCCGGCGAGCTTCCGCGCCTCGACGGCGGCGAAGGTGTACGTCGACATCGCGCGCTTCGCCTCGACGCGGGCGGCCTTCATCGGCTTTCCCGCCTCGTCCGAGATCAGCCGCGCGACCTCGTCGTGGCGCCGCGCGAGCCCGGAGACGACCCGAACGAGGATCTCGGCCCGCTTGTGCGCGGGGAGCGGCTCGCGCATGGCCGCCTCGGCGGCGTCGATCGCGCGCCGCGTCTCGTCCGCGCCGCCCCTGGCGACCCGGGCGACGACCTCGTCGGAGTAGGGAGACCGCACCTCGATCCACTCGCCGGTCTCGACCCACTCGCCGGCGACGAAGAGCTTGCGCTCGAGGGCGGTTGTAGCCATGCCGCAAGTCTAGGAGACTCGCGGGCGCCGACGCCCGCGCGCAAAGAAAAGCCCCGCCTTAGCAGGGCTTTCCTCGCGTAGGTGCTCGATGGCGTCCCTCAGTCGCTGCCCGTTCGCTGCCCAAACACCTCCTCGCGGGCGTCGAAGGCGTCCAGGGCGCCGCGTGCGCGCTCGAGCGCGTCGGGTAGCAGGTGCCCGTAGGTCTTCTCGATCATCAGTACGCTCGTCCCGGCCACGCGCGCGATCTCGAAGGTGGCGATCCCGGCCGCGATGCACTCGCTGATGAAGGTGTGCTGCAGCGCGTAGGGCTTGCGGTAAGCGATGCCCGCCGCGGACAGGGCGGGCTTCCAGTCGTCCCGGCGCCAGCGGTTCAGGTCGAGGTGCCCGCCGCGAAGAGCGGGGAACAGCAGCGGCGTGTCGAGCCGCGGCGGTAGCTCCTCGAGCGCCTCGAGCACGCGCGTGCGCAGCGGGACGACCCGCGGCACCGAGCCCGGCGTCTTGCCGCGCTCGACGACCCGCCCCTCGCTGAGGACGCGGCGAACGTGCAGGACGCGCCCGGCCTTGTCGAGATCGCGGCGCTCCAGGGCGAGCCATTCCTCGGGCCGTAGACCGGTCCCGGCGGCGATCACGGGCAGCGGCGAGCCCAGCTCGAGCGCGATCGCGTCGACCTCCTCCGGCGCGAAGATCTCGACCGGCGCCCGCTTCGGCTCCGGGTTCGGGATCTTCTTAGCCGGGTTGTCGCCGATGTAGCCGCACTCGACCGCGTAGTTGAGCACCTGCCGGAACGCCTTCACCGCGAGCCAGCGGACCCTCGGCTTGAGCCGCTTCGGCAACGCGCGCAACTCCGAGATCGGCAGGCGGTCGATCCGCCGCTCGCCGAACTTGGCGGTCACGTAGCCCAAGCTCCCGGTCAGGACGCGGACCGAGCCCGGCTCGCGGTCGTACTGCGCGAGGAACTCGTCGACCAGCTCCTGCACGGTCATGTCCGGGCGCCGGTCGGGCGCCTCGAGCCCGTCGACCACGCGCCGCAGCTCGTCATCGCGCTCCGTCTTGGTCGCAAAACCGCCGCGGTAGCGCCGGACGCCCTCGGCGTCGTAGTAGCGGAACGCGTACCCGCGCCCGTTCTTCGCGCGGATCTTCTGCGCCGACTGTTTACTCGGCATGGTGGCCTCCTCCTGGAGGGGTCGGTGACAAGTGCGATAGTAGGACGCTGGGTCGGCCGGCGCTAGGGGTCGGTGACACTTCTCCTCGCGCCACCGGCCCATCTTCGCGCCCTACGGCCAGGACTTCCTCCAGGTCGAACCGGACCGCGCGGCCGAAGCGATAGCCGGGAAGCTTGCCCGCCTGCCACTGGTCGAGCACGGTCGCCGGCGCCAGCCCGAGGTAGCCGGCGAGCTCGCGGGCGGTGAGGAGGCGGTCGGTCACCGTCTTGGCCCGCTCATCTTCACGCGCGCACGCGCGGGGGGCGATCCTCGAGTGGAGCTTCGCGAGGCCACGCCTGTCGGCCTGGATCGTTGGAAAGGGCACCTGCCGACCCGTACGAATGGAGGAACAGAAGTGGCTGTGAAGAGCAAGAAATACAGGCCGGACGAGTTGCTCGTCTGTTGCGAGAGCTTTGTGAGCTCGGCTTTGCCGCGCGGTCCATTCTCGGTCGCCGCTGGCGCGCGCTTCAGAGCAGATCATCCGATCTGCGCCGTGGCGCCGTGGGCCTTCGTCCCCGCTGACTCGAGCACGGATGAAATCGCGCGGAAGCGACAGGAGATCTACGCGGCCGCAGAGGCCGCGAATCCCCCGCCGCCGGTCGCGGTCCCGCCGCCGCCGCCTCAGGCGCGTGACTGTGTGCTGCGCAAGGACGGCGAGGGCCGGTGGATCCCGGCCGACGACCCGCGGGTCAAGGAGGAGCCCGGCGCCTACGTGCCGGTGAACCCGAAGGGCCTGCAGCCGGAGGAGGCGCTGGTCGCGAGGCAGATGGTCTCGCACTTCACCGACGAGCTCGAGCAGGTGGTCGATTGCTATGCCGGGCAGTGGGTCTCGCGGACGAATCCGATCGTGGCCCAGCATCCGAGCATCTCGGGGCTGCCGACCATCGACGGAAGGGAGGCGTGATGGCAGCGAAAGGGTCCGTCAGCTATCGGCCGGGTGTGGCGCCGGCGCCGATGGTTCAGAAGATCCAGAAGGGGCCAACAGCCGGCCTGCGTCCAGGCGCGCCGACGAGCGGAGCGCCGCCGACTCAGCCGAAGGCGCCGACCGCCGCTCCGCCGGGCACGCCCTCGACGTTCTCGGTTGTGCCTAAGACGCCGGCGCGACGCGTGCCCGGCAAGCCGAGCAAGTAGCAGAGGTCGGGGAGGGGCAGAGGTCGAGGCCTTCAGGATGCGCCGAGAGAACCCCGCGCCAAGTTCTCGCGGAATTCACTCACGAGCGCCGCGTGACCATTATCGGCCCGGTAAGAAAGCCAGAGGCGCCGGGAGGGCGCCTCTGGCTGGCACAAAGGGGGAGGTGCCCGCTAAGAGCTTGGGCCCTGGTCGACGACCATCTTCGCCGTCAGCGCGGGCATGCTCGCCGGATTCGCGTCACGCAGATCGCAGCGGCTCAGCTTGCCCTTTACGACCAGCGTGTCGTTGAGCGTGAGCTGGTCGATGGTGGTGGGCTGTCCGTTCTTCACGAACCGCGTGTTGCCGGCGACGTTGATCGTGACCGGCTGGCTCGCCTGCTTGTAGCCGCGACCCCAGCGGTTCGTGTGCAGCACCGTCAGCTGAAGAGACGTGTCGCCGGCGACGGGCTGGTTCGCGAGCGTGCCCTTGAGCACGACCATCACCTTCGCCTTGCCGTGACACGGCTTCGGGCCGCTCGGCTTTCCCTTCGTCGGAGCCGCGGTGGCCGCAGGAACCGCCAAAAGAGCCGCGGCGAGCATCAGGGTGATCAGCTTCTTCATCTTGGTCAAAACCTCCGTTCGGGTGGGCCTACCCAGCAGATCCGAATGTCGGCGCTAACTTGCGCTCTCCAAAGCACAAATCCCTGGAAAGAGCGACATGGACGGTGGTCTGTGCGGCGGCGTGACGCGGACTAGCCCGCGTCCTCCACGCCAGGACGGGCGGCGCATCCGCATCGTCGTCTCGCTTCCCGACGACCACTAGGGAGCGACCAGCGCCGAGCGCGATCACGTCACCCGCCGACCAGTTCGGCACCGCCGCGCTCAGCGTCGGCGGCTCAGCCGGCAGGCCGTCCCTCGTCTCGAGCTTGAACAGAAAAGCCATCCTGGCTCCCTCCTACCTGGGGCCGGACCCCGGCCTAGAGGACTTCTAGTAGCCAACAGCCGCCTCCCGGGAAGAAGGGACGCGAGACTCGCGTCCAGTGGAGAGCCGGCGGGTTTGCCGGCGGCCTTCCCGGCTGGCGGGCGCACCCGCCGGCTCACGGTTATAGACGCGCAGACTGGCCTAGTTCTGGCGCCATTTACGGCCCTAGGTCGCTCTTTGCGAGTTTTTTGTGTCCACTTTGCGACCAAAGTCACAGCATCCAGCCGGGATCGCTGCCAGGATTTGGTTCTGCGGTACGTCCAAAAGGGGAGTGTTTGGACGTTGAGTGCCCGGACTACAACGCCAGGGCCGTCAGTTAGGAGGGGCTCCGGGCTTGCCCTTCACGTAATCAGGAGCCCCGTCCCACGCTCGAACGTGGGACGGGGCGATGCACCGAACCCCGTTCTCCGGCGACTCGCGAAAGGCGACGGCAGAAGGGAGGTGGTGCTTCACGCCGATTCTACTCAGCGCCTTGAGGCACTGAGCTTGTTTCTCTAGACGACAAGTCACCCAACCAAGGTGAAGTTGTTCAACCCAAGGAGGTTGTGACTCATGCGTCTGACGAAACGCTATGTAGTTGTCGCCGCGCTCGTGGGTGCGATCGCGGCCATCTCTGCGGTTGCATTCGCCCAGAACCCGCACTTCATCGGCACGCCGACCTGCACCAAGTCGGTGACAAGCGGGCTGACGTGCAGCGGGAGCGCCGCCGGGCTCGGTAACGGCCCGACCGCGGCGTTTCTGACCGCGGACTCGATCACGGCTACCTACGTCTGTAAGAACCACGGTGGCAACATCGCCCCGGGCCAGCCGGTCGTAACGCAGAGCGTGACCGGCCCGACCCAAACGATCACGCCGCACAACGGGCGGATCAACTTCTCGCCCAACATCCCGCCGCCGACGCCGCCGAGCCCGGCGACCGAGTGCCCGAACGGAAACTGGAAGGTCGTGCTCACCTCGCTCAGCTACACCAACGTGGTGCTGCACATCGAGCAGCCGGCGGGCACGCCGGTGCTGACCTTCAACTTCGGCGACATCGACCCGTAGGAGCGAGATGCAGCCGGAGCTGCCTTCAAGGGCAGAGAGATCGGGGAGAGCCGCTTCGGCGGCTCTCCCTCCCGTCGAACGGGGTCGTTCGTTCCGTTCAATGCGCGGCGCCCGCGCTGACCATCAGCCGACGTCCAACCGCCTTGCGTGCGATCTCTGCGGAGGCACGCGGCCCCGAGGCGACCGGCGCCGGTTGGTCTGGGAAAGGGAGCCCACCAGCCTCGTGCTCGCCGACTTGTGTCGTGGCTGCGCCACGTTCGCCGGACCGCTGCTGGAGCTCTACGGCGGTCACGGTCGCCATGCCATCAGGCTCGTCGAGGAACTCAGCTCCGCGCCTCCACCGCGAACGGCGCGGCTTCGCGTTCTGGGCTACTCAGCACGTGGGATTGTCTACCTCCTGATCGGCGCAGCGTTCTTCCTGCTGGTAACCCTCGTCACCTCGATGCGCTAGATCTGACTCTCGGGGGCACGAGCGCCAGGACGAGGACGGCGAAGAGAACTCCCGCTCGCCGCACTCCGGGCAGTAGAACGCGAGCTCTGGCGGCTCGTCGCAGGTGAGCCACGCTTGCCAGCGCTCCTCGTCGGCCGGCAGCCAGACGCCGCCGCATTCGACGCAGCGGGGAATCATCGCAACGCGCTCGGAGCTTTTCACGGCTGCGAGCTTATTCCGCTGCCCATTCGCTGCCCAAACGCCGCGAAACACGCTCGTGGAGGAAAGCGGGTCGAACTCGTCCGAACGGTTGGGTTTGCAGGGAGAATGTCCACCATCAGCCACAGCCCGCCACACCCCTCCCGAGCGCTGGCACAGTCTAGGAGACTCGTGCACATGGGCCTCGACATCCGCTACGCCCGGAGCCGCGGGGTCGCGATCGCCTACCAGGTCGCCGGGGCAGGCGAGACCGACCTGCTGTACGTGCCCGGCTGGGTCTCCAACCTCGTCTACGGTTGGGAGATGCCGCACCTGCGCGCGTTCTACGAGCGGCTGGCGGAGTCGTTCAGGCTGATCCTCTTAGACAAGCGTGCAGAGGTCGGCCGCGATGCGTGAGGCGCTGATCGTGGACGCGGTCCGCTCGCCGATCGGCAAGCGGAACGGGTCGCTCTCGAAGATCCGGGCCGACGAGCTCGCTGGGCAGGTCCTGAACAGGCTCGTGGAGCGCCAGTCGCTCGATCCAGCGGAGGTCGAGGACGTGCAGATGGGCTGTGTCTCCCAGGTCGGCGAGCAGGCCTGGAACATCGGCCGGATGGCGCCGCTCGTCGCGGGCTGGCCGGAGTCGGTCTGCGGCTCGACGGTCGACCGCCAGTGCGGATCGTCGATGCAGGGCAACTTCAACGCGGCCGCGGCGGTCGCGGCCGGGCAGCTCGAGCTCGTTGTCTCGGCGGGGGTGGAGTCGATGTCCCGCGTGCCGATGGGCTCGAGCGGCGGCGACGTCTCGGAGAAGCTGACCGACCGCTGGGAGATCGTTCCGCAGGGCATCTCGGCCGAGCTGATCGCTGAACGTTGGGGAATCTCGCGGGAAGAGCTCGACGCGTACTCGTACGAGTCGCACCGGCGAGCGCTTGCCGCGATCGAGGAGGGGCGCTTCGACGACGAGGTCGTGCCGATCGAGATGTTCAACCCGCGCGTGGGGATGCTGTTCGACGCGGACGAGACGCCGCGGGCCGACACGTCGCTCGAGGCGCTCGCCGAGCTGAAGCCGGCCTTCCAGGAGGACGGCGTCGTGACCGCGGGAA
>Ga0126383_10001737_pt1 | contig 13701 bp, 19 predicted proteins | sample PanSoiMetPlot_35_FD_96882 | JGI IMG/M metagenome (GOLD analysis project Ga0126383, IMG submission 96882) | Tropical forest soil microbial communities from Panama - MetaG Plot_35 | ecosystem: Environmental > Terrestrial > Soil > Tropical forest > Bulk soil | place: Panama | collected 2016-02-17
GGCGCACCGGGCGATCTCATCAAGCAGGTGGATTTCTGCTTGTCCTACTATTTCAACGGGAACTACGATCACCAGTTTCAGATTCAATACACCAACCTGTTTATGGGAACGGGCGGGTTCGCCATTGGCAGAAGTGCGCCCCTGCCGAACCTCCCGACGATCGCCATCAATTCATCGGGGACTGTTCCCTTGGATGCGGTGCAGAGGAACTTGATCGAAAATGCAATCCGTGTCCAGTACTCCATCTTCTTCTGAGTACAAGGAGCAAAAGTCATGATCACCAGCAAGATTCCTTGGAGAGAAAGGTTGAGCGAGATCTTGCGGAGCGAGCCTCCCATCACCCAAGGCAGTCTCAGTGCAGATGGGATGATTATCAATTGGGTGGCAGGGGTCGTGCAATCTCAGCATGTGGGACTAGTCCGAGCAGGTGTCCGAATCAGAATCATGGAGCGAACGGACCTGCGTGTGAGGTGGCCGATTGGAGAGCCGCGATGGTTTATCGATGGACAGCAGGTGGTTGCCACCATTCCGGCCGAGACCGTACGGTTCGAAGCCGGGTTGTTTCGTCGGAGCAAGCAACGGTGGAATCGCTGGACCGGACGGATTGTCTTGGTTGAGTCCACGGAGACGCGACCGGTCTATACGGTAAAAATCCATGGCGAAGATTGGACACTTAAGGGCTATGGCCCTGTTGTGGGCGCACGGGAGCCGAGCAAGCCCTGGGACATTGTGACTATAGTGGTAGATCCTCAGAGAGTTGATCTGGTGGTCGTGAGGATGAGATTCTAGCGGCACACACCAGATGCGGCTTGTCATCTATAAAAATAGAAGGAAGGATGTCGCATGACCGGGTTGAACAATCATATGCGCGGTCTCTCTTGCGTGGTCTGGATAGCACTGATCGCCGTTTCCATCTGTGCCGTGAGTGGATTAGACGAAGCGTTCGCTGGAGAGAGCGGCGTGATAGCTATTGCCGCCGCCTCAGACTTGAATTTTGCGATCAAGGACATCGTCGCTGAGTATGAAAAGGCCACCGGCAACCATATAAAGCTTTCACTGGGATCGTCCGGAAACTTCTATGCCCAGATCCAAAACGGTGCCCCGTTCGATCTTTACTTTTCAGCTGACATCCGGTATCCGAAAAAATTGGAAGAAGCGGGCTTGACGGTGCCGGGATCCCTCTACCGCTATGCCGTCGGACGGATCGTCCTGTGGACTGGCAACAAATCGCAAATCAATGTGTCCCGAGGAATCGAGGTGTTGCGGATTCCGACCATCAAAAAAATTGCCATTGCGAATCCCAAACATGCCCCCTATGGACGAGCGGCAGTGTCCGCGATGGAATATTTCAAGGTCTACGATCGAGTCAAAGACAGGCTCGTCCTCGGAGAGAATATTGCTCAAGCAGCTTCGTTCGTAGACTCCGGAACTTGTGACATCGGGATCATTGCGCTGTCGCTGGCGCTCGCCCCGACCATGAAGGCACGCGGCACATATTGGGAGATTCCAGCGGAAGCGCATCCACCGCTCGAACAGGGAGCGGTGATTTTAAAGTCATCAACGCGCCAAGAATCTTCAAAACAGTTTCTGGAATTTATGAAGAGTGCTGAGGGACAGGAGATCATGAAGAAGTATGGCTTTACCTTGCCGAATTAAACGAGGGATGGGCGCAACATGGCTGGCGGTGCTCCTGCTCTGCGCTGGTTGTTCTCAGGCGGTCATGCTGACCAACGAAACAGAGAATGGGGGGATCGTGACCTATTTGTTCAAGGAGGACCGCGGTGGCCCGATGGGATCGCCCCATCGAAGAGAAGCCATACAGGTTATGGAGAAAAAGTGTCCGTCCGGTTACACCGTCATCAAGGATGGGGAAATGCAAGGATACGGCGGCATGTCGACCGTGGAAGGTGCAGCAGGTGACGTCATCGGCCGTCGGTGGGGGATGCAGTTTCGGTGTAAGGGAGTCTAGGAGGATGCTGAAGGGTCAGCCCTCGGTGTTCTCGCATCGTTCAGTTCATTGACGTGTCAAAGCGGATGGGTCATAAAGCTGTTCGGATAGAAGTACTCGGTCGGGAAGTATTCATGATCGGCTTCGATCAATCCACATGAGAAGGCTCTCGCGAGACGAACCAACAGACTCGGTACTTTCGACCACGGAGGAGCAGGACGGTAGGTATTGTCGCTCTTCCGTGGTCGAGAATTCAGAATCGCTGGTGCTGCTGCGAAAATTCCCAGGCCGTTAAGTAGCCGTCTTTGTCAAGATCACTTTCCTCAAATCGCTTTTTTCCGGCTGCCATAAACTCCTCTTTCGTGACCTGTCCATCGTTATTTTGATCCATGGTTTTGAAGACTTGCTTCTTGCGTGCCTGGAGGCCCGCATAACGGAGTTCTTGAAAGTCTTTATGGCCATCCTTGGAGGATTTCGACACTTTATTGGCCGATGCCCGATTGCTCGGCAGAAGAAACTTGTCGGCAGTCAGAGTGTCGCCGTCCTTGGCGACAAGGGATTGAAAGACTTTCTCCCGCCTGGCGGCGGCTTCGTCGGCAGAGATCAGCCCGTCTTTGTTCGTGTCGATCGATCGAAACATTTCGAATATGCGGCCACCAGGGCCATGCCCAGTTCCGGGACCTGTTCCTGGACCTTGACCTTTGCCTTTTGCAGGACCATGCTTCTTGGACAGGTCTAGCGACCGTTGCGGTTGCCCCGTTCCTTGGTCCGACCCTGTACCTTCCGCTGCCAGAGCAGCACGGGAAATGGGCATGCTCCCAAGCGCGAAGGCGAAAGAAAGTAATATTGGTGACAATGCTCGTTTAGTCATACGCGACCTCCCATTTGAAGTGGGGCTCTTGTGATATCCCGAAATGAACTCAATATTATACGCACAGTTAAGGCTAATCTTCCTCCTCTAGCCTGTCAATACGGCTCATTTATCAGGCATCTATCCTCTCTTTCTCACTCTAAATGTGTTAGATTTTTACGCGAGTATTCACATGCCTGAGCGATTCTCTCCTCACCTGAAGATTGCCTACTTGCTGGCCGTGATGACGGCGGTGTGTATTTTCAAGTCTCCTGAAGTTATCGGCGCCCTGCTCGTGATCCAGCTTGGACTGTGGATCAATTCCACACTTGGCTGGAGTCCGCTCGTCCGGATGATCAAGCGGCTCGCTCTTTTTTTTCTGATCATCGCACTTAGTTACACATTCGTGTCCGTTGGTGACGCCGACCATTGGATCAGTGTGGTCATCGGCCACTGGAACATACCCCTGAACCTTGGCGGATTGTCTGTGGCCCTCATCATGTGTCTACGTGTGTTTGTGCTGGTCATGGCCAGCCGTTGGGTGCAGGAAAGCAGCAAACCCGGAGATATCGTACGTGCCTTACAGGAATTCCGCGTTCCCCGGTTTCTGAGCACCTCCATTGACGGCACCATTCGACTCGCTGCCGGTGAGGGTCAGAGACGGGGTAGCGGTGACGGGAGCGGCGGGGGAGGTCGGCGACAAATGAACACGGAAGAAGCCATGAGCCTCGGCTTTCAGCAGCTACGTCAAGGCCGCATGACCTTTGTGATGGATATGGTCGAACGTGCTCTGAATCGTGCCGAAGTATTGGTCACCAACGAGAATCCGGGTATGGATCGGACCCAGGTGAGAGATATTGCAATCATTATCGGAATTGCCGTGGTCATCTTGGGCACGAAGCTGATCCAAGTGCTTCCCGGCATACCGTTCGCGCCTGGCCACAAGAATGTGTTGATCGTTCCGTTATTCCTTTTGGCGGCCAGCTTGACACAGATGCGATTCGGGGGGTTGTGGACCGGCTTGACGGTTGGAGTTGTTTCAGTCTTGTCCGGCTATGGCCAATACGGCGTCTTAGAGATCGCGCATTTTGCCGTTCCCGGCTTGATGGCGGATGTGCTACTGCCGTTCGTTCGGCCGCACAGTCGAAGATGGTGGCGGATCGTGCAGTTCGCCTTGATCGGCGCTGCAATGGGGGCAGGGCGCTTTGCAGCCAATTTCGTGATGATCCTACTCGCGGGTGCGCCTGAGATGGCGTTCGTACTGTATCTACCCATGTTTGTCTCCCAGGTGAGCTTCGGAGCAATCAGCGCGCTTGTGAGCCTCGGCCTACTCGAGCTCCTGTCGCGAAGGCCAACGGCGAGTGAAGAGCCACGAGCAACGGAGCAGGTCTCCGGCGATCGCGAGTCGTCAGGTGCCATGACCGGCCGCGGAACCGGCACACATCGCCAGAGCGTATGACGACGATCGTCATGATGGTGCACTCGAGAAGCCAAGGAGAGAAGCGATGAGTTCGGAACTGATTTCCGGGGACGGCCGCGTCCACGTGAAGAGCGGGCTGATGCGCGAATCCCTCGTCAGCAAAACCTTGAATGAAGCGACTGAAGGAGGGCAGATTCGGCGCATGGTGCCCGATGTGAGTTTTATTGCGATTGGCGGTCAAAGCATCATGGACCGGGGGGCGGAAGCGGTGCTGCCTCTGGTTGAAACGATCGTGTCGTTGCGTCAACACCACAAATTCATCATCGGGGTGGGAGGCGGTGCCCGCGTGCGACATACCTATGCGATTGGAATGGACTTGGGATTGCCGATCGGAGGGCTCGCGCGCGTCATGGGTGCCATTGAAGAGCAGAATCGAGACATCCTCGTCTTTCTCTTGGCCCCGCACGGAGGCATCACCTTCATCAAAGATCATCTGCAAGATCTTCCCATGTGGTTGGATGGGGGCATGATTCCAATCTGCATAGGCCAGCCGCCGTATCATTTCTGGGAGCCTCCACCGTTGAATGGACGCTTGCCTGAAAACGGGACGGATGTGGGATTATTTCTCATGGCCGAACTCATTGGAGCTAAACGTATCGTCTATGTGAAGGATGTCGATGGACTGTACACGGCCGATCCCGTCGTCGATCGCCAGGCCTGCCTCATTCCAGACATCACGGCGCAGGAGTTGATGGACAAAAATCTTCCGGACCTTCCCTTCGACCGCGAGCTGCTTCGATGTGTGGAACGCTCGCGGCAGCTCCGGGGATTTCATCTGGTAAATGGATTAAAGAGCGAGTCGCTTCAACACGTATTCGATGGGAAGAAGACCGGGTCGGTTATTCGAGCCAGCGTGGAAAGGAATGCCTCATGAGTGAGAAACGGGAAGGGCGAATCTGGATCGCCGGCATGGACAATGTTTTCTCCGGGCAGACCATCGCTAATCTGGAGATGTACGAGAAGCTTCCTCAGTCCAATCCGATTCGCGTCCTGCCGGATGTATGGGTGGTCAAAATCGGCGGCCAAAGCATTATGGATCGGGGTCGAGAAGCTGTGTTCCCTATCATTGAAGAATTGGTTACGGCAAAGGAGGCCGGCATCCAATTCGTGCTCTGCGTGGGCGGCGGCACACGCGCGCGCCATTCCTATGCGCTTGGACTCGACCTCGGCATGCCCACCGGGGCTCTCGCCAAGATCGGTGCATCCATCCCGGTGCAGAACGCCCGCATGCTACAAATGTTGACGGCGAAGCATGGGGGCATCATGGTTTACCATGACGACCTCGAAAAGCTCCCGTTGTATCTCGCAACCAAGTGCATCCCGATCATGTCCGGCATGCCGCCGTTTGAGTTCTGGGAGAAGACCCCTACAATGGGACGTTTGCCGAGTCATAGGACCGATGCAGGTACCTATTTGTTGGGAGAATTTCTCGGAGCCAAGGGCGTGATCTACGTCAAGGATGAGGATGGGTTGTTCACGGCGGACCCCAAGAAAGATCCGGGCGCCGAACTGGTGTCTCGTGCTGACGCTGGCGAATTATTAAGAAACGGTCCCGACGATCTGATTGTCGAGCGGGTGGTCTTGGAGTATATGCAGCGCGCCAAGCACGTTCGCCAGATATGTATCGTGAACGGTCTTAAAAAAGGACAGGTGCTGTCCGCTCTACGCGGTCGATCTCTCGGAACCGTGATTACTGCTGCCACACCAATCTAACCGACAGTTTCAGGTTTCACGTCTCTACGCGTCGATCGGAAGCTCACGTATTTATCCGTTTACTCCTCATCCATTATTCATAAAAGCGCGCTGGCCGGCTTTTTCCCAGACGGCCACTCTCGGACCAAATGAGGATTGATAAGATTCATGCAATTTTATGGATTAGAGTACTTGAATGTTATCGAATTGGTAGGCTATAATAGTATAATTGTCTTTATCTTACCCTAATCGGAGGCAATCATGACGAAATTGTATCTGTGTGGTCTGCTGTTGGTCGTGGTCCCGGTTGTTTCACTGGCCGAAATGGAGACTGGTCGCCGTCCGTCGGAACAAGCCGAATGCTACGCACTGCCGGAGTCGCTCCAGACAATTGTAGAAGCCATGAGCAAGCCAGGGGAAAACGTGAGAGCACTGGCGGCACGAGACAAGCTGACGCCGCTGATCCCCATGGTACAACGTGTGGACGTCACATTGTTGCCGGTCGGAGAAGTCTCATTGAAAGAGGTTCGGTCGCGTCGAATGGACGGCTCGTCCGGCCCCTTTGCCGGGCTTTTGGCATTCATGGTCCCGCGAGATGGCGTGTATCGCATTTCGTTGGGAGCCAGAACGTGGATCACAGTATTGGAGAGTGAGCGCGAGGTCCCTCGCGTCAGGCCGGTGCATCGATTGCACCGCTGCGGGAGTATTCATAAGAGCAACGAATTCGAGTTAAAGAAGGGAAACATGTATTGGATTGAATTATCTGGAAGCGATGTCCCAACCATTCCCTTGCTCATCTCCCCGGAAGAGGGCGCATAATCACACGTGAGCCTGTAAGCTGATGATCAAGAAGCAGCAAATGTTGAGTGGAACCGGTGAGGTGCTGACGGCCAGGGAAGCCGCCAAATACCTACGTCTCACCTTGCCGACGTTCTATCGATATATGTGGGAAGGGAAAATCCAGGCTTCCAAAATCGGAGGGCGTTATCGGTTCAAGCGATCACTCCTAGATCGCTGGTTGGGTAAGAAACCTGAGGGCGAAGATGTCAGCGGGCGGAACAAGTTGGTGGGCAAGGTCTCGGCAATCAAACGAGATGTGATCATGGCCCAAGTCAATCTTGATGTCGGCGACCAAAAGGTGACAGCTGTCATTACCCGTGATGCCCTCGATACCTTGGGACTTCAATTAGGGGATATGGTCGTGGCTCTGATCAAGGCCACCGACGTGATGTTGATCAAGGAACACTGAGTCCTTAATAAAAAACGATCTTGCTATCGTATTATGAGGAGGTCTGGGATGAAACTCAGCGCCAGGAACCAATTTAACGGAACAATCACCAACATTACGCAGGGGCAGGCGATGGCCGAGGTGACCGTAAAGGTCGGCAACCTTGAGGTGGTGGCCGCGATTACAGAGGGGTCGGTGAGGTGCATGGGCCTCAAGGTCAATGACTCCGTTACCGTTGCGATCAAGGCGACCGACGTCATGGTTGGTAAATAGGGGGTCGTTGACTTTCGAGGTCCTGGCTTCATACCATGGCGCCCGTCGCGATTCCATGGTGACCGTAGGGACAAACGTGTGAACTGGACCGCGATCTGGATCACGGTAAAGTTGGCGGGTTTGACCGCGGCGACACTGCTGGTTGTCGGGTTGCCGATTGCCTATTGGGTCAGCTTCTCACGATGGCGGTGGAAGTTTCTGATCGAATCAGTCGTGGCGCTGCCGCTCGTCTTGCCGCCCACAGTTCTCGGATTTTACATCTTGGTGGCCATCGGACCGCATAGTCCGCTTGGACGCTTGTACACCGATCTGGTCGGATCTCCTTTACCCTTCACGTTTCAAGGCCTACTGTTCGCGTCGATCCTCTACAGCCTACCGTTCGCCGTTCAGCCATTTGCCACGTCGTTTGACCAAGTTGATCGAAAACTCATCGAAGCTTCGTGGACGTTAGGTGTGTCAAAACTGAAGACCTTCTTCAGCCTCATCGTCCCTCTCTCGACCGCCGGGCTCGTGACGGGTGTCGTGTTGAGTTTTGCCCACACACTCGGTGAGTTCGGTGTAGTGCTGATGGTGGGTGGGAATATTGAAGGCGAAACGCGCACCGTATCGATCGATATCTACGACGAGGTACAAGCGTTGAATTATGTCGGGGCGGCGAAGACCTCGTTCTTTCTGCTAGCCGTGTCGTATTTCGTCTTGTTGCTTGTCTATGCGGTGAATCGAAAGGTCTGGGCGGTATGGCCGCAGAAGTAGTGATCGACATCACAAAGACATTTGCTGGGCGGACACCCATTCGAGCTCGTTTCCATTATTCCGTGGATGCCTCCACGGTCTTGATCCTCTTCGGTCCGTCCGGATCTGGAAAAACGACGGTTCTCCGGTGTATCGCAGGGTTAGAATTACCGGAGCAAGGGACCGTCCGTTTCATCTCGAGAACCTGGCTCGACACTAGTTCAAAGATTCGCGTATCCCCGCAAGAGCGACGGATTGGATACATGCCCCAAGATTATGCGCTGTTTCCCACGTATTCTGTGCTGGGAAACATCGCGTATGGATTGGGAGAACTGTCTTCGGTCGACCGGAAAAAGCGGGTCGACGAGCTGATCGACCTCTTTCAACTGCGTGGATTAGAAGAAGCGAAACCATCGGAGTTGTCAGGTGGACAGCAGCAGCGAGTGGCGCTGGCGAGGGCGGTTGCGCCGCGGCCGCAGTTGCTCCTGCTGGATGAACCTCTGTCGGCGCTTGATGCGGCCACACGACTTCAACTTCGCGGAGAACTTCGCAGTTTGCTCAAACAACTGGCCTTACCCTCTATGATCGTGACGCACGATTGGACCGAAGCACTCACGCTTGGCGATGTGATTGCGGTGATGGGGAATGGACAGGTGTTACAGATCGGCCTGCCCCAGGACGTATTCTCTCGTCCAAAGAATGCCGAAGTCGCACAGATCGTGGGAGTTGAGACCGTCGTCCAGGGTCACGTCATTGAGCAAGCGTACGGGCTAGCTACCATCCGCGTCAATGGGATGACGCTGAAAGCCTTGGGATCGGACGCGATCGGCTCGTCGGTGTTTGTCTGTATCCGCGCGGAGGATGTCCTGTTGGAAAAGGCGGGGAGTGGAATGACGAGTGCGCGCAATCACCTTGTCGGGAAGGTGAGCGAGATCATTCCACACGGAGTAATGGTTCAAGTAAAAATCGAATGCGGTTTCCCCCTGGTGGCTATGGTTACGCGGGGAGCCATGGAGGAGTTGTCGCTGACCGTCGGCAGTCCGGTGATCGCCGCGATGAAGGCCGGCGCGGTGCACCTCGTGCCGAGAACTTAGAGAATGGCAAGCTAGAACAGTCCCGCAATGTCGATGCCGATTTTGTCTGTGTTATGGGTTCAAGGAGGCCCAGCCGAGTGTTATGTCGAAGGCACTATGCACACCAACAGTATTGAAAAATTCTGGAGTCTGCTCAAGCGGAGGATCGAAGGCACCTAAGTGAGTGTTGAGCCATTCAATTTGGTACGTTATCTCGATGAGCATTCATTCCGCTTCAATACTCACAAAGTAAATGACCAAGGACGATTCATGGCCGTAGTTTCATCTGTCGCTGGCAAGCGCGTCATGTACGAACAATTCATTGGCCATACGATGTGGCACTGAGCATAGCGGATATAGACGCCAGGGCCGAGGAATGCGGACCAATTAACTGTTCGTTTCCTTATCCTCTGGAGACTTTTTATATCTAAGTCTGGTGGCGAGACGATGGGTCAGCCTCTTGGTCTTTAGCCAGTTCTCGTAGTCAGAGCGAAGAAACCTATGATCCCAAGTTTCCTTAATCAAATCTTTAAACCATGCGCGATCATAAAGGCGAAATGTTATTCGATTACTGTTCTGTAGACCTTCAGTTGAGAGTCTTGTTGGTCGCGACTTTGGTCCTACGCGATTATCTAATAACTTCATTGCTTCCCTAGCGACAAGATCAGCAGCTTGTATGCCGATTGTCTTATTCGTTGCAAAGCCTATTTCATCCTCTATCCATTACCTGTAGTCGGGGACTAAGAAGTTAGTCATCATGCCCCCATAAAGCTGACCAGCGTTATATTCAATTTCGTTATTACGATCAAAGATGAATTTCACGAGACCTCTTGGAATACAAACGCCAGCTCGCCGAGCGAGAAAAACGATGACGAGGTTAAAGCATAGGTAATATGGATTCTCGTCTACCTTCCCCGCCAGTATTTCGTTAAAGTCTCGAATATTTAACGCCACGCCATGTCCGATCATCCCACTATCGGCGATAAAGTGAGATAGGTCCGCATGTAGCTTCTTGTTCTCATTATTTTCAGAAGGGGAAAAGTCACCCTGGTCTGTATCACAATCGGAGGCACGGAAAATTTTTCCTCCGATTCGCTCTTTCCATTTCAATTCAAATGCATCCCAATCGCCTTCGCTTCCAAAGATTGCTGCCACAAGAAGACCCCGCTGTTTAGTTTCATCAGAGCTCTCATCGGCGTGGGCAGGATACATTACTCCCTCAAACCAGCATGGCCTGGAAGTCATTGGAGACCTCCCGGCAACATGCTAATTTGAATTGCTTGTCGACTACCATCACGCCATTCGACCGATTTAAAGAAGCCACAGCTAAGATCTTCGCCGCGCCAATGTCCTCGCTCACGAAGGCTCCGAAAAATCCCCGCAAGAAGTAACTCGTTCCCGCGTTTACCCACTCTGATTCCCCATACTTCTAGGGTGCAGAGTCAAGTATATTGCTCCCGGATGAAGCTCTCCCCAGCTTTTGTGGATAACCCTGTGAATAGGCCTATTCCATTTGTAAAAAGCGGGCGTTTCATCCTTTATGCGACCAGATTGCCTATTTTTTGAGCATAGTTTGATCGTTGGACAGTGCCACCATATGTAGGGGTTATAACACGCAAATCTGGACTAATAGCTATAGCCAGGCTGGAGGCGGGGTTTAACACGCCAGCCCTCGCATCACCTTGATGGACGCGGCGTTTCATCGGAAGTTATACACAGAGGCTGCGTCGGCAGGGCAATTTCATCACCTTTATAGGGAAACCAACATAGAGGACTTGACAGTGATCGTGCGGTGTGTAACCATTGGTTACACCATGAAGCCGGCAGACCTCAAACACATCCGTGAGCAAATAGGATTGACGCAGCGGCAACTCGCTGAGGCACTGCACACCACACGCGTGTCAGTGGCGCGTTACGAAGCGGGAATGCGGCGCATCCCCGGGATGGTGAAGGTTGCGTTGGAGCAACTTGCCCGGTCGTCCGAGATTCCCATGGCGGGAATTGTGGCGGCAGGTTCGCCGATTGAACCGGTGCAACAGTCCGAGCTCATCGACGTGCCGCCGAGCATGTTACGAGGCGGTAAGACGTTCGCGCTTCGAGTCAAGGGGGAATCAATGAAGGACGACGGGATACTTTCTGGCGATCTTGTCGTGGTGCGGAAGCAAGAGACTGCAAGAAACGGGCAGACGGTGGTGGCATTAGTGAATCAGGAGGCCACGATCAAGACGTATTTCAAGATAAATTCGCACACTGAATTACATCCTGCTAATGCCGCGATGGATCCAATCATGGTCGAGCCGTCGGATGACTTCCACATCGAGGGCATAGTCATCGGGGTGATTCGACATTGTAAGGTGTGATTTAAGGAGGTGCACGATGATGCTGACAGCAAGACAATCTTTTATGACAGACCGACTCGGTGATTTGGAGCGAACCTTGGACACGTTGAATGACCAGTTGCGCGAAGTCCGGTGGGATCTCCAGCGAACGAAGGCAGCCCCTCTTGCAGTTCGCCTATGGCGCTCCTTTCTTTCTCATAAAGACGCCGGGGTATTCATGTCCGCGGTTTGCAATCGACGAATCCGTCCAAATATGAAGCTGGTGTCCTATGATTCTTCAAGAACCTCGCGTTAAAGTCGGCATGGGAGGGCCATGCTCGGATTGCGGTGCAGTGGTGGACCGACGCATAGCCTGTGTCGATACATTTACACATTCGAATGTGGATTTATGCAGGGCCTGTTGGTATGCCTTTAGACAGCGAGAGGCATTTGCGAGCGGCTGCTGTGGGTGATTGCACCGCCAGGATTCCGCCGCGAGAATGGTTAGGTCAAACGCGGATTCAAAGAGCTGAGTGGTCATTCGCCGTGTAGCCCTGCCGGCGCTTCCATGATGTAGTTCGGATCGTCGATCTCCCAAATACTGTGTTGATCGGATCGCCTGCTCCATCCTCGGAGATACACGGCTGCAACTACCGGATCAGATTCAACCCCCGGTGTTGTGGCAACCACCTTTCCAACGACGGTCACTTGCGTCCATTCACGATAGTGATCCGGGATCTTCTCGGCGTCTAATGCAACCCAGTAATAACCACTTTCGGGTCCATCCGGATCGCTCGTAAGGTGGGGACGCTGGTTTTCATCAAGGGGCCGATTCATGATTCGGAGCCACAGACGCCCGTCCTTAGTCTCTTCGTGCACAATGACCCCTCCGAGGATTACAGTCTTACCCTGATAGCGCTGCGGGGTTCGCTGGAGATCCATCAGTGTGACACCGGACTCAGCTTGTAAAAGGTACCGTCGAGGGATGGGGCTACAGTTGATGGTGCTCCAAAAAAGTGCCATGAGGAGCACCCAGCCACAGGTGCGGCGCAGATACAGACGCCATCCTTTTCCGAGAGGTAAGTTAGGCTCACTTTTCGTCATAGGAGGGCTCATTAAGTAGCCGAAAAACAGAGATCAGTGTAGGATAGCGCGGTCGAGAAGACAAGCTGCTTATGCCTAGTCAAAGTTTCGGGGATTCAACAGATTCGGAGATAGTATGGCCCTCGCTTCATGGCATGAAACCAAACCACTCATGAACGTAATAGGCTCACCCTGGATATTCTACGTTGGAATATGGTTTGGGATGTTTTCAACGCTGGGTTGTCTGCGTGTCCTGTCTCTGGATTATCAAGCGACCAATTCCATCCAGGGTCAGGGCACTGTTCATCTAGTTGGATTCCACTACCAACCCGCAGACGAACAACGTGTCCGCCCACGTGAAGTAGAGACTCCGACGAGATCCGAAGGCAAAATCTTTCTTTCTGAGACAATTGGCACCGTGTTCTCAAAGGCCTTGCAATCAGAACTTATGCAATCGGGATTTACGATCACAGATTCGAGCCCGCGCAGCGTCTCCGGAGTAGTGACTCGATTTTATTTGGATTGGACCAAGGAAAGGGAGAGGACGTTTGTGCTCGACGTAACGTATTCAGTCCAATCTGATGGCCGTCAGCCTTTCTCCTGGCGTTGCTCTTCGCTGAGGAGAGGGTCCGATATGCTTGAGGAAGACGCATTACTGATCAAGGGAGGAATTGCCGACTGTATGCAACACTTTCTCTTGGCGGCCAGGGAGGCACAGGTGCTGTAATCCGACGACTAAAGTTGTTCATCCAGGCCTGACGTCAAAAAGAAGGCCACTGAGGTGGGAGAGTTTGTGAGCGCATGAATCCGATGCGATTACAACTGATAGCAGTTGGGCAGCATACTTGATTGGTGGCGGTGGTCCGGATCGAACGGGTAACACGCGGCTTATGAGTTCTACTGATTCCAGAGACAACCAGCGAAAGTAGTTGAATCGTCATCTAATGAGGATGGAAAGGACAGGGCCAGGAAAGGCCATCCTGTCCTTCGTTCCGCAACCTAGCCGCAAACTTTGAGCACTGAA
>Ga0126383_10001738_pt1 | contig 13698 bp, 9 predicted proteins | sample PanSoiMetPlot_35_FD_96882 | JGI IMG/M metagenome (GOLD analysis project Ga0126383, IMG submission 96882) | Tropical forest soil microbial communities from Panama - MetaG Plot_35 | ecosystem: Environmental > Terrestrial > Soil > Tropical forest > Bulk soil | place: Panama | collected 2016-02-17
ATTGGCGTCATGCAACGTTGCCAGCATTCGCGCTAAAGCCGTCGCCGGATTTGCAACTGCGCCACCGAAAATTCCGGAGTGCAAATCCATCTTCGGTCCGGTCACTTTGATTTCGAGCGAGGTGACTCCACGCAATCCGTAACTAATCGTCGGCGTTTTCGGCGCGATCATTCCGGTGTCGGAAACGAGCACCACATCGCATTTCAACGCGTCTTTGTTGTCGGTCAGAAATTTTCCGAGATTCTGGCTGCCAACTTCCTCTTCGCCTTCAATCACGACGTTGAGATTGACCGGTAGGTCCTTGTTTTTCTCGATCGTCTCCTGCAAACCGAGAATGTGGGCGAAAATCTGGCCTTTATTGTCGGTCGCACCGCGCGCAAAGACGTAACCGTTTTTCAGAACGGGCTCGAATGGCGGTGACTCCCACAACTCGAGCGGGTCCGGCGGTTGAACGTCGTAATGCCCGTAAAGCAAAACGGTTGGCCGTCCGCTGCGATGTTTGTTGCGCGCCCAAACAATCGGATGGCCTTTTGTCGGCACCACTTTCGATTCCAAGCCGATCTTTTCGAGCTTCTGCGAAACCCAATTCGCGCAATCCCGCACTTTGTCTGCGTATTTTTGGTCGGTCGAAACGCTGGGGAAGCGCAGGAAGGTGAAATATTCTTCGAGGTAATTATCGCGCATGATTAAAAGTTAACTGCTTTTCGCCGTTTGCCTACGACTTCTGACGAATTTGCATCCGGACGAAATAAAAAACCGACGCGACAACAAGGACAACGCCGGTCACGAGAAATTCGAATCCCGTTGCATGCGAAAGAATCCAGATGATGGCGATGATCGCGAGCGCCGGCACGATTTTCATTCCCGGAAACTTTAACGGCTCGCCGTCCGAACGGACATCGCGTTGCACTAAAACCCAGCAACCAGCACAGCAAAGCAGATACATCAGTAACACCGCGACGTTGGAAAGAACCGCCAGTCGCTCGAATGTTCCAGTGACTGACAAAATAAACGCGAGAGTCGCATAAGTGATGATTGCGACGTCGGGCGAGCGGTAACGCGAATGCACGTGCGCGAAAAATTCCGGCAATGCGCCATCGCGACCGAAAGCGAAGATCATTCGCGGTGAGCTCAAAATGTCGCTCGTTACGAAACCGAAGGCGGAAATCGTTGCACCGGCGATCAAAATTGTTCGGCCGATGCCTCCGAGAAATCTTGCAGCCGATTCGGCAAGCGGCGCGTCCGTGTGGTTCGCGAGATCGGCGCCGAGCGTTCCCTGCGCGACGATCTGGATCAAAATATAAATGATCGTGGTGGTGACGAGCGCGAGATAGGCGGAACGCGGAACCGTTCGCGACGGATTCTTCACTTCGCCGCTCGGAATCAACGCCACTTCAATTCCGACAAAGGCGAAGATCAATAGGATCATCGCGTCGCCCAAAGGTTTGCTGCCCGGCCAACCGCTCAAACTCAAGTTCGGTCCCTGAACAAAAAAAATTCCGACGACGATGAACAAAAGCAGCGGCAACAATTTCGCGATCGTGATTACGGTGACCGCGCCCGCGCCTTCGCGCACCCCGCGGATATTGATTGTAACAAGAAACGCGTAAACAGCGAACATCACGACGACGCGCATCACCGGGCTGCCGAGAAACGGTATGACCAACGCGATTGAATTCGCGAGCACGTTCACGACGCCGGCGACTGCGCCAAGTGCGGTCAAAAAATAAAGAATGCCGGCGAGAAATCCGACGTAACGTCCAAAAGCCACTTCGACATATGCATAAAGTCCGCCGGTCAAAGACACGCGACTTCCGGCGATCGCGAAACAGGTGACGAATAAAATCATCGCGAGCGCGCAACCCACAAAGGCAAGCGGCGCAGCCGGACCAAGTCCTTTCGCGACCGCGGCCGGAATCACAAAAATTCCGGCGCCAATCGTCGAGCTAACGATATTCGCGGTGAGCGCAGGAATGCCGATGCCGCGGACGAGCTTCTCATCAGCGCGTTGGGCTTGATGAATCTCGGTTGCCGTCTCGCCCAACATGCCGCGCATGGTGCGCGATTCGCCTGGCAGAAGCAAGGCCGATTCGGGCCTCCCGTGCCACCAAATGTTGCGGTTTGTCCTAGGCAGCCGCCCCATATTTTGTGTGATTTTGCTTGTCAGGGCCCTTGGGCTACTATATTGCCCTCTAAGGCTGACTGTTGGGCCCCGGGAAGCATGCATTTACAATCGCTCGAGCTCTTCGGCTTCAAATCCTTCGCCGACAAAACCCTCATCGACTTTCACGAGGGCGTGACCGCGATCGTGGGCCCGAACGGTTGCGGCAAATCAAATATCCTCGACGCGATCAAATGGGTGCTCGGCGAACAATCCGCCAAATCACTTCGCGGCGGCGAAATGGCCGACGTCATTTTCAACGGCACCGATAATCGCAAACCGCTCAGCTTTGCCGAAGTTTCGCTGACCTTCACCGATTGCGCGTCCGAATTGAATGTCGATTGGCACGACGTGCGCGTGACGCGCCGCGTTTATCGCGACGGCATTTCCGAATACTTGCTCAACAAAACGCCGTGCCGCTTGAAGGACATTCAAAATCTTTTCGCCGACACCGGCGTGGCGCGCTCCGCCTACTCGATGATGGAGCAAGGCAAGATCGACATGATCTTGAGCTCGCGACCGGAAGATCGCCGCGCGATTTTCGAGGAAGCGGCTGGGATTACCAAATACAAATCGCAAAAGAAAGAAGCGCTTCGCAAACTGGAGGCGACCGAAGCGAACCTGCTGCGCATCGGCGACGTGATCAAAGAAGTGAAACGCCAGATCGGTTCGCTTCAACGTCAGGCTGGCAAGGCACGGCGTTATCAAGCGTTGCACGCCGATTTGCGCGTGCTCGACACGCATCATTCGAAGAAACAACTCGCGAAACTTGAATCTGATCTCGCGTATTCCCGAGGCGAGATCGAGAAGATTGCCAATTCCGAACAAACCAGCCGCGCGAAAATCGAGACCGGTGAAAACGAGCTGGCCGGCGAACGCCAGGCGTTGGATAAGATCGACATCGAAGTCGGCGACATCCGCGCCGAAGTGCAGCGATTGCAAAGTGAGATCGCCGCGCACAAGAGCCGGATTGAATTTAATCGCCAGCGCAAAGACGAGCTGAACGATCTGATCGAGCGCGCCAAAGGCGACATTGCGAGCGCGGAGAACAAACGCGAGCAGCACGAGGCTCAGATTCACGAGAGCAACGCGTTGATCGAAAAGACGCAGCATTTTCTGCAGTCGAAACAGAACGAGCTCGCCAAAATCACCGAAGCGCTCGATAAGCTCCGCGCCCGCCGCGAAGCGCGCGAAACCGAGCGCAAGAACGCGAGTGCATCGCTTACAAAATATGAAGCGCGGATCGACAAGCTCGAAGACGAATTGGCCGGACTCACCGCGCGCCGCGAGCTGACGCAGGAACAGATTCGCGAGCTTGCGACAGAAGTTAGAGAGGCAACGAAAGCGCGCGAGAAAATCGCGGCCGACATTATGGCCGCGCACAAGCATACCGAGAGCGAGCAAAAGAAATTAGAAGAGTTGCGCGCGCAATCGCAGAATGCCGAAGCAAATGTGCGCCGGCAGCAAGAGCTGCTCGGAAATGTTGAAGGCGAAGTCTCAGCGTTTGAGCGCACCCTCGCGGAAAAACGCTCGACCCTCGAGATTTTGCGCCAACTGAATGCCGAGGGCGAAGGACTCGCTCAAGGTTCGCAGGCCGTGCTCAAAGGTTTGGACGATCCCAATCGTTTTCGCGATTCGATCGTCGGTTCGCTCGTCGCGCAGATCGATGTCGATCCAAAGTTCATTCCCGCGATCGAGGCCGCGCTCGGCCGAAATCTGCACGCCGTCATCGTGAAGGATGCGCAAAGCGCCGATGAAATCATTTCGCGATTGACGAAAAAGAAACTCGGACAGGCCGCGTTGTTCGCGCCGAAACTTGGCGCTTCAGTGCACGAATCAGTCCGGAAGAGTTTACCGAAAGGTGCTATCGCCTGGGCGATCGACAAGGTCGTTGCGCCGCGCGCGCTTGAACCGCTCGTGCGTCAGTTGCTGAACAACGTCGTCATTTTCTCAAGGCTCGATGACGCGATCGCAGCGAAGAAAGACGAGCCGACCCTGGCGATGGCCACGCTCGACGGCGAATTCATTTCCGCGGCCGGAATTGTTTTTGGTGGAAGCGCGACGGTGAAAGTCGACTCGCTGCTCGAACGCAAAGCGCGCGTGGCCGCCTTGGAAAAGGAATTGAGCCAATGCGAGGGCCAACGCGACGTTATTGTTCAGAAGCGCGATCAGGCGAAAGCGAATGTCGCGACTGCGTCGAAGCAAGTAGACGACGCGCGCTCGCACCATCAATCGGCGCATCTTTCGCATTCCACGTCCGCCAACAAGATCTCGTTGTTGCAAGCGGAGGAAAAAGAAGCCGAACGCAGGATCGACAATTACAAGAACGAAAAGACAACGCTCGAGCAACAGATCGAATCGGCCGATCAGCGCATTGCGACACTCGAAGAAGAACTGACCGCCGCGCGCGATGAATTGGCCGAACACGAAGCGGCCCAAAGCGACGCGGAGAAAGACGAAAAGGGTGCGCGTTCGCAGGAAGAGAAAACGGTCGAACAGTTGAACGAGCTGCGACTGGCAATCGCGACCGCGCGACAACGCCAGGAAAGTTTGGAAGCACAGCGCCAGCCAATGGCGGCGCGCGACACAGAATTGGTGGAACTGATCGGCGCGCGCAAAGCCGATATTACAAGTTACGAATCCAAGATCGGCACGCAGGCGCAGGAAAATCGCGATGCCGAGGTCGCGATAAGAGAACAAGTCGCGCAGGCCGCGGCCGCAGACGCGAAGGCGCGCCAGATGTCGCTGCAACGAACGGAGCGTGTTGCCGCCGTGCAAAAATGCGAAACCGAACTGCGTGAACTCCGCGGGACACAGAGTGAACTACAGGAAAAACGTGGCCATCAACAGGTTCGCGAGTCGCAATTGCAAATGCACATCGAGAATCTCGCGGAAAATATTTCACGGCGTTACCAGATTGACCTGCGCGCGTTCGAACCGGACGCGACCGCGTTCGATAAGACACTGCGCGTGCAATTGAAGCGCGCTGAAAAAGAAGTTCCCGCGAAACAGGATGTCGATCTTAACGACGAAAATCTGCAAACGATTATCGCCGAGTTGACGCGCCAGCTCGACAACATGGGCCCCGTGAATCTCGACGCCGTTCAGGAATACGACGAGCTCGAGGAGCGTTACAATTTTCTCGAAGCACAAAACACCGATCTCACCAATTCGCGGCGCGAACTGCTCGACGTCATAGCGAAGATCAATGCGACGACCAAACAGTTGTTCGCGGACACGTTTGCTCAGGTCCGCGCGAACTTTAAGGAAATGTTCGCGGAACTTTTTGGCGGCGGCCGGGCCGACCTCGCGTTGATGGACGAAAGCGATCCGCTCAATTGCGGAATCGAGATCACCGCGAAGCCGCCGGGGAAACAATTGCAAAGCGTATCGCTCCTGAGCGGCGGCGAACGCGCCATGACCGCGGTCGGTTTGCTCTTCGCGATCTACATGGTCCGGCCGAGTCCGTTTTGTGTCCTCGACGAAATCGACGCCCCGCTCGATGAGAGCAACATCAATCGGTTCACGCGTATGCTCGATCGATTCATTGCGCAAAGTCAGTTCGTCATTATCACGCACAACAAGCGGACGATTTCCAAAGCCGATATTCTTTACGGCATCACGATGGAAGAGCGCGGCGTGAGCAAGCTTGTCGGGATGAAGATGACCGCGCCGCCGGCGACCGAGCAATCGCAGCCGCCGCAACGCGAATCGCTCGCTTCCCAGCGGCAATTCGCTCTGGCCGAGAACGGGAACGGCCACAAAAAGGCGAGCCGCGCCGGTTAATCGGCATCACATCCCACGCGCAAAAAACTTTGCGCGTGGCTATCGATCTTGGGTAAAATTGCCCGATGCTTCAGACGGCGCCGCGTGGGAAAAAGTCCTCTTCCAAGAAAGCGGCGCCGAAAAAGCCAGCGGTGCACGAGCGTTATCTCGAAGCGTTCCGCTGGATGCTGCTAGCGCGCATTCTCGAGGACAAGCTCAGGAGTTTGTATCGCGGCGGCATGATCGTCGGCGGCGTTTATCTCGGTAGCGGACAGGAAGCGGTCAGCGCCGCATGCGGAATGTTTTTGCAAAAGGGCGACGTGTTCGGCCCACTCATCCGCGATCAAGCTGGACGCTCGGCGTTTGGTGAACCGTTGCTCGATCCGGTGCGGACCTATCTCGGATCGGTCAAAGGCCCAATGCGCGGTCGCGATGGAAATATTCATCGCGGGCGGCCGCTCGACAATCAACTGGCAATGATCAGCCACCTCGGCGCGATGATTCCGGTGATGGTTGGCAAGTTGATGGCGAAGCGGATGAAGGGCGAAAAAGGATTTGTCGGCCTCACAACGATCGGCGAAGGCGGAATGCAGACCGGTGCTTCACATGAAGGCCTCAACATCGCCGCGGTCGAACAAGTGCCGCTCGTGGTCGTCGTCACGAACAATCATTGGGCTTACTCCACGCCGAACGAACGCGAGTTCGCATGCGCGAACCTGGTCGATCGCGCGATCGGTTACGGCTACGAAGGTCACAAGATCGATGGGACCGATTTGAATCAATGTCTTGAAGTCATCGAGACGGCGGTGAAACGCGCTCGCGCTGGACGTCCGCCGCAGTTGGTGGTCGCCGAAGTTTTGCGATTGTCCGGCCACGGCGAACATGACGACGCGAGCTACGTGCCGCAGGACATGAAAGGTCAACCGTTCGCGCAGGACCCGGTGCCGCGAACGGAAAAGTTCATTCTCGAGAACGGACTGCTCGATGCGGACGGGCTCAAGAAAATGCGCGCCGAGATTGCGAAGGAAGTCGATGACGCGGTTGCAACCGCGCAACAGGAAGATCCGCCGCACGCGAGCACGGAGGATTGGCGGCCGATGTCCACCGATCGTTTGATCGACAACCCGTCGATTTAAACCACCACCCGCATGGCCGTTACATATCTAGAAGCGATTCGGGAGGCGCAGACCAAATTGCTCCGCGAGGACGAGCGGGTTTTCATTTATGGGCAGGACATCGCCGGAAAATTCGGCGGCGCGTTCAAGGCGACGAAAGGCCTCGCGGAAAAATTTCCGGGTCGCGTGTTGAACACGCCAATCAGTGAGGACGCGATGGTCGGGACTGCGATCGGCGCGGCGTTGGAAGGAATGCGCCCGATTGTTGAAATGCAGTTCGCGGATTTCTCGATGATCGCAGTGAATCAGATTTTGAACAACGCCGGTACACATTATTACCGCACGAATGTGCCGGTGCCGATTACGATTCGATTGCCGTCCGGCGGAACAAAAGGCAGCGGCCCGTTTCACAGCCAAAGCATGGAGGGGCTGTATTCGCACTATCCGGGCGTCGTCGTGATGACGCCGGCGACCGTCGAAGACGCCTACACGATGTTGATTGATGCGGTCGGGATCGACGATCCAGTCGTTTACTGCGAGCACAAATATCTCTATTACCACCTCAAGGCCGACGCGTTGCCGAAGGAAAGTTTTCCGGTTGGCAAAGCGCGAATCGTGCGGCCGGGACGCGATCTTACAATCGTGACCTACAGCGCGATGGTGCACGAAGTGATCGGCGTGGCCAACGAATTGTGTAAGGACGGATTCGAAATCGAAATTGTCGATCTTCGCACAGTGAAACCGCTCGATACCGCGACCGTGCTCGCATCGGTTGCGCGCACGGGGCGTTTGCTCGCGGTCGGTGAAGCATTTCCATGGGGCGGCGTGACCGCGGAAGTGATCTCTCGCGTTACGGCGGAAGGTTTTCATCTGCTCGACGCCGCGCCTGCGCGCATCAACGCGAAAGACACGCCGATTCCTTATCACCCGAATTTGTGGAGCGAACACCGTCCGAATCGAAAAACCATCGCGGCGAAGGCGAGAAAAGTTCTCGCGGAGTAAATTTATGCCTCAAGTTCCAATCACCATGCCGCAGCTCGGCGAATCGATGGCCGAGGCGACAATCGTTTCAATCAAAGTTAAACCGGGCGAAAAAGTTTCGGCCGATCAGGAAATCATCGAAGTCGAAACCGACAAAGCCGTAATGGGCGTGACCACGCCGTGCGCGGGCGAGATCGCGAAGATCGATGCCGAAGTGAAAGGCACGTACGCCGTCGGAACCGTGCTCGGTTACGTCGAAGCGAGCGAAGCCGACGCGGCGCGATTCCAAAAGCGCGCGCCGGAACAACCGCAAGGCGATGTCGACGCGGAAATTCCGGGTCGCCAGGAAGAAACCGCGAAAGCGATCGACAACGGCAGCGGTTCGCATTTTCAAGTAGACGATGTCGATCTCCCGCAAGTCGCAACCACCGCGGAAGCTGGACGCGGCGGTCTGCCCGTTCCTGCGAGCGCGAAAGGCGCCGGATATCTTTCGCCGCGCGTGCGCGCTCGCATGGCGGAATTGCAATTAACCAATGCCGACCTTGCCGGGATCGCAGGCACAGGAACAGCCGGACGCGTAACGATCAAAGATCTCGAAGATTTTCTGAACTCCATTCAATCGCAACCCGCGGAAAAACCGAGCGCGATCCGGACCGGCGTGGCCGATGCGATGCGCCGCAGTTGGACGCGACCGTTAGCAACGGTTGGCGTCGCAGTTTGTCTCGATCCGGTTTTGCAAGATCGACAATCGCGCGATCCGAAGCCCGGCCCCGCGCTTTACGCATTGCGCGCACTTGCGCTCGCGCTCGCCGAGCAACCTAATGCTGCCGCGCGATTGATTGGGGGACGCGCGATCGGCCTGCAATCGATCGACATTGGTCTCGCGGTCGAGGCCGGCGAAGGAATCATGGTCCCGGTGATTCGTAACGCGGACAAAACATCGCTCGCCGATCTCACGACCAAATACGCAGAACTTGTCGATCTTGCACGACGCCGCCGGCTGACGAGCGAAATGACTTCGGGCGGCATCGCCTCCGTTTCGAACTTCGGAACGTTCGGTTTGGATTGGGGAACGCCGATTCCCCTTCCCGATCAAACGATGATCCTCGGTCTTGGCGTTGGAAAAAAAACACCATCCTGGGATGAATCGAAAAAAGAGTTCGTCCCGAAAACCGAAGCACAAGTCACACTGAGCTTTGATCACCGCAGCCTCGACGGCGGCGGAGCTGGCCGCTTGCTCAAACGCGTAATCGAGCTGCTCGAAGATCCGAAGAAGCTCTAACCGCGTCGCTTGCGGCGACGGGGACGAGGCTTAGGTTGGAGATCCAATGTCATACAAAGACAAAGAGTTTGAGGTGAAACGCGATCTGGACGTGATCCTGATTCCGGCCGGGCAGAAGTACACGATTCCGGCAGGAACGAAGGGCGTGATTACGCAGGCGCTTGGTGGAAATTACACGATCGCGACATCGTACGGACTGTCGCAAGTCGCGGAGAAAGATTTGGACGTGCTCGGTTTAGAAAAGCCGCAGGCCCAGGCGAAAGAAAAGGCTACGGCGAAAACAAACGGCACAGTTTCGGAAGACGACGTTTGGAGCCAGCTGAAGCAATGTTACGACCCGGAAATTCCGGTGAACATTGTCGATCTTGGTTTGGTTTACGATTGTCGTCTGATCAAAAAAGATGACGGCGGCACTCGGGTGGAAGTGAAAATGACGCTGACCGCGCCGGGGTGCGGCATGGGGCCGGCGATCGCGCACGATGCACAAAGCAAGATTCTGTCGATCGACGGTGTCGATGAGGCCGACGTGCAACTAGTCTGGGACCCGCCGTGGAATCAGAACATGATCAGCGAAGCCGGTCGGATGAAGCTGGGAATGATCTAAACCAGCATCACGGCCACGCTTTTTTCACGGGTTTTTCGATTCCCCCGCTTGATTCTCCTTCTATCGACCAATTGAACATCGCGCGGTCGGTTTTCGCGTAGGCGTCGGCCCAGTCATCGCGCGGCACCGGATCTAACGCCGAGGTGTGCTCGGTGTTGTCTCCGGGTTCGACAAAGGCGCTGCTGCCCGGAAGCCGGACGACCCGCTCGAACAGCTTTCCGGACGATGTTTCGACGGTGAAGTTAATCGTCGGATATTCCATTCGCTTGGGAACGTTAATTCGATACGACAACTGCGCGCTGCGATAATCACGATCACCGGGGGAGCCGTGCGAAGGCTCGAATTTCGTCAGCGTCAGCTCAACTTTTGTCGGCGACGAAACCGACGGCGTTGATGCGGTTGGGTTGGGTGTGGGTGTTGGTGATTGCGTTGGCACCGGTGTGGATGTCAGTGTCGGCATCGCTGTTTCCGCTGGTGTCGGAGAAGGCGATGCGGTTGCTGTCGAGACGGAAGAAGTTGGTGACGGTAGCGGCGGCGTTTCTTTTTGCGGAGAAGGCGTCGGGATTGGTGTCGGAGATGCCGCCGCTTTCGTTGGCGTGGCTGTCGCAGTCGGCGATTTGCGCTCGGTTGGTGCCGACGGCTTTCTTTTCGGAGTCGGTCTTGGAGTAGGCGTTTGCGCACTGCGATCTACGCCGAGATGAGTGCCACGGCCAACCGCGACGCGGGTCTTGAGTGGCGTAGCCGAAGGATTCGCGCGAGCCTTAAAACCAGACAAAAATGACGGCTTCGGCGTTGGGGTCGGAGTCGGAGTTGGCGCCGCGTGGAGCGACCCTGCCAGGCCCAGGACTAAGGCCGTCGAAAAAAATATTCGAATCATGATGCCGTTTCGCTGAAGGAATTCTTTACAAAGCTTCCTTTGTCCGAGCAATGCCGAAGGCATCGTGGCAAAAAGAATTTTCTCGAATTAATTTTTGTTCGCACGTTGACAGACAATGCGTGCGCTGCTTTCATACGGATTCGCGCGCGCGAAAATCTAAACATGCCAACGACTGAAGTTATCCTAACCGACAATGTGCCGGGCCTCGGCGCCGAAGCCGACGTGGTCAAGGTGCGCCGCGGCTACGCCCGCAATTACCTCCTGCCAGAGGGCAAAGCATATGAAGTCACCCCAGCCGCGCTGCGTCAGCTCGACAATTTGAAGAAAAAGCGCGCTGAGCGTGAAGCGCGCGAGCTTAACGAAGCCGAGGAGCTTTCCCGCAAGATCGGCAAAGCGCGTTTGGTCTTCACCCTCGCGACCGGCGAATCGGGCAAGGCGTTCGGATCGGTGACAACGCAGGACATCGCCAACCGAATGAAAAATGAGCTCGGGATCGAGATCGATCGGCACAAGATCGCGCTCGAGCGGCCGATCAAGGACACCGGCGAACACGAAGTGGCAATTAAGTTGCATCACGACGTGACAGCGCAGTTTAAATTTGATGTAAAGTCAGCTGAAGCGCGCAAAACGGATGAGCCCGCGGGCGAGCATCCGGAAAAGAAGCGCCGAGGATTTTTCCGCAGACACAGAGAAGAGAGAAAAGAAGAGTAATTAATGGCTACTCAACCATCCTCCGGGATAGGTCGAGAGCCTCGCAAGTCAGGAAATGGCGCTGGCCGAGGCTCGGCGGCGCGAAGCGGAGAAAATGTTATTCCGATTCCGCGCACAGGTTCTCCGCAGGATATTCACCGTCCCCCGCCCCATAGCGTAGAAGCCGAGCAAGGCGTTCTCGGTTCAATGTTGATCTCACCGCGAGACGCGATCGCGGAGGTAGTCGAAAAAATCACGGCCGACTATTTCTACGTGCCCGCCCACCAGACAATCTTCAACGCGCTTGTCGATCTGTGGAATGTCGGTCAGGGAATCGATCTGATTACGTTCACGCAGGTTCTGCGCGATCGAGACTTGCTCGAGAGCGTCGGCGGCGCCGCAGCGGTCACGAATTTGTTCACGTTCGTCCCTACTGCCGCGAACGTCGGCTATTACATCGAGATCGTCCGGGACAAATACATCCTGCGGTCGATCATCGCAGCCGGAACAGAAAGCGTTCGCCGCGCTTACGAAGAGCAGGACGAAGTCGGAAATCTGCTCGACGAAGTAGAGCAACGGATTTTCGCGGTCGGCGAAGATCGCTTCAAAGGCCAGATGCTCTCGATGAAAGACCAGGTGATGGAGGCGATCGAGTCAATCGAGAAGCTTTACGAGCGCAAAGGCGGCATCACCGGAGTTTCGACCGGCTTCATCGAATTCGATCGGATGACGAGCGGGATGCATCCGTCGGAGATGATCGTGATCGCAGCGCGTCCAAGCATGGGCAAGACGGCGCTCGCGATGAACATCGCCGAACACGTGGCGATCAACGAAAAGCTGCCGGTAGGCGTTTTCAGTTTGGAAATGAGCAGCCAACAGCTCGTCCAACGTCTGCTTTGCTCGCGCGCGCGGGTGAATTTGCAAAAAGTGCGCGATGGATTCCTCGGCGAGCGCGATTTTCCTAGCCTGACTGCGGCCGCATCGAAACTCGCAGAAGCGAAAATCTTCATCGACGATACGGCAAGCCTCAGCATTCTCGAATTGCGCGCGAAGGCGCGCCGGCTCAAAGCGCAACAGGACGTCCAGCTAATCATCATCGATTATCTGCAGCTGCTAAGATCGACATCACGCCGCGCGCAGGACAATCGCCAGCTGGAAATCTCGGAAATCTCTGCCGGACTCAAAGGTTTGGCGAAAGAACTAAAGATCCCCGTGATCGTCGTCGCGCAGTTAAATCGTCAGCCCGAACAACGTTCCGGCGGCAAGCCGCGCTTGAGCGATCTGCGCGAGTCGGGGTCGATCGAACAGGATGCCGACCTTGTCGGCTTGCTTGTTCGTCCCGAGATGTACGAAGAAGATGAGGAAGCGCGTCAGGAAAAATCCGGCGAAGCCGAACTGATCATCGCGAAGCAGCGCAACGGTCCGGTTGGCGAGATTCCGCTCACCTTCCTGAAAGAATTCACGCGGTTCGAAGATCGCGCGCGCAACGTGAGCGAGCCCGAAGAAGCGTTTTAGTTTTCGTCTATTTCAACGATTTGGCGGCCTCGACGACGTGTTTGGCGTCGATCCCAAATTCTTTCATCACTTCTGCGCCAGGCGCGCTCAAGCCAAACCGGTGGAGGCCGATCACCTTGCCATCGAGGCCGACGAATTCGTGCCAACAATCGGGAACACCGGCTTCGATCGCGACACGTTTGCGGCAGAAATTCGGCAGCACTTCCTCGCGATATTTGTCCGGCTGGCGCTTGAAACGCTCGAAGCACGGCATTGAAACAACCCGAGTGCCGTCCCCCAGCTCTTTCGCGGCCGCAAGCGCGTGTTGAAGCTCGCTTCCACACGACATGATAATGAGATCGAGTTTCCCTTTTTCTTTTTTCGCAATGTAACCGCCGCGGAGGACCCCTTCGCGGCGCTCTTTAACATCGACATCGTTCAACATCGGAACGACCTGGCGCGTCAACGCGAGAAAGGTCGGTCCATCGATCCGTTCCATCGCCGCGGCAAAAGCGCCCGCGGTTTCCTCGGGGTCGGCCGGCCGGATCACGTCGATTTGCGGCATGACGCGCACGCTGCTGACCGTTTCGATCGGCTGATGGGTCGGGCCGTCTTCGCCGACGCCGATCGAATCGTGCGTGAAGATGTAGATCGCCGGGACGTGGCCGATGGCGCTCAAGCGGACGGATGGTTTGCAATAATCAAAGAAGGTATAGAACGTGGCACCGA
>Ga0126383_10001739_pt1 | contig 13697 bp, 10 predicted proteins | sample PanSoiMetPlot_35_FD_96882 | JGI IMG/M metagenome (GOLD analysis project Ga0126383, IMG submission 96882) | Tropical forest soil microbial communities from Panama - MetaG Plot_35 | ecosystem: Environmental > Terrestrial > Soil > Tropical forest > Bulk soil | place: Panama | collected 2016-02-17
AGAAGAGGCGCCAGAACTGGTAGATCTGGGACCGTCGCAGCCAGCGCTCGAGGCTCAAGGTCGTTCGCCTCGCGGGAATCAGGGGATCGGCACCGCCTCCACGAGCCCCACGGCGATGTCCGAGCTCGTGCGCCGCACGCCGTTCACCACCGGATGCAGGCGATGGGTGGCGACGCCGGGCAGCACCGCCTGGACATCCTCCGGCAGCACGTGATCGCGGCCCTCGATCATCGCCCAGGCGCGCGCGCACGCCGTGAGGGCGAGCGCGGCGCGCGGCGAGAGGCCGGTCACGAACTCGGGTGAGCGGCGGGAGTGCTCGACGATCGCCTGGATGTAGTCGAAGAGCGCCGGCGCGACGTGCACTCCCTTGACGTTCTGCTGCAGCTCGACGAGCTCGCCCGGGTTCAGGCAGGGCTCGAGCGCCGCGATCATGTCGCGCCGCTCGACACCCTGGAGCAGCGCGCGCTCGGCGTCGCGGTCGGGATAGCCGAGCTCGATCCGCATCTGGAACCGGTCGAGCTGCGACTCGGGCAGCGGGAACGTGCCGACTTGGTGCGACGGGTTCTGGGTCGCGACGACGAAGAACGGCTCGGGCAGCCGGCGCGTCTCACCCTCGGCGGTGACCTGGTGCTCCTCCATCGCCTCGAGCAACGCGCTCTGCGTCTTGGGCGTGGCGCGGTTCACCTCGTCGGCGAGAATCAGCTGCGAGAAGATCGGACCGGGATGGAACTTGAAGGTGCCGGAATCGCGCTCGTAGATCGACACGCCGAGGATGTCGGCGGGCAGCATGTCGCTCGTGAACTGGATGCGGTGAAACTGCAGTCCGAGCGAGCGCGCGAGCACGTGCGCGAGCGTGGTCTTGCCCACGCCCGGGAGGTCCTCGATGAGCAGATGCCCGCGCGCGAGCAGGCACGCGAGCGCCATCCGGATCTGGTGCTCCTTGCCGAGGATCACCCGGCCGGCCTGCTGGATTACGCGATTGAGGGACAGCGACATCGACGGCGGACGCAACTGCACGCAAACCGTAAGTGTAAGCCTCCTTAGGCTATGATTTCTATCGCATCCGCCCGCGAGTGAGGAATATTCATGGCGACCGCGTTCATCACGCATGCCGATTGCATGAAGCACGACATGGGCGCCCACCACCCGGAATGCCCGGCGCGGCTCGCGGCCATCGACGACCAGCTGATCTCCTCCGGCATCGCGGGCTACCTGCAGCATCACGAGGCGCCGCTCGCCACCGTGGCGCAGCTCGCACGCGTGCATCCCGTGGAGTACATCGAGGCGATCCGCGCGGCCGCGCCCGCGCGGGGCATCGTGCACCTCGACCCCGATACCGCCATGAACCCCGGTACGTGGGGCGCCGCGCTGCGGGCGGCGGGCGCGGCGGTGCTCGCCACCGACCTCGTGCTCGGCGGGCAGGCCGAGAACGCGTTCTGCAGCGTCCGCCCGCCCGGCCATCACGCGACGCGGGTCCGCGCGATGGGTTTCTGCGTGTTCAACAACGTCGCGGTGGCGGCGATGCACGCACTCGAGCACCACGGGCTCGAGCGCGTCACGGTCGTCGACTTCGACGTGCATCACGGCAACGGTACCGAGGACATCTTCGCCGACGACGAGCGGGCACTGATGGTGAGCACCTTCCAGCATCCGTTCTATCCGTACAGCGGGACCGATGACCCGGCGCCGAACATGGTCAACGTGCCGCTCGCCGCCGGCACCGGGAGCCAGGGCTTTCGCGAAGCGGTGGAGCGCTACTGGCTGCCGGCGCTCGAGGCGTTCGCTCCGCAGATGGTTTTCTTCTCCGCCGGGTTCGACGCGCACGTCGAGGACGACATGGCGATGCTGCGGTTCGTCGACCAGGACTACGCGTGGGTCACGCAGCAGGTGAAGGACGCGACCGAGCGCTCCGCCGCGGGCCGGATCGTCTCGGTGCTCGAGGGCGGCTACGCGCTCTCCGCGCTGGGGCGGAGCGTGGTCCAGCACGTGCGCGTGCTGGGCGGGTTCTGAGCCGAGGCCGCGCTCCTCAAGCCGGGGCGGCAGCGGGCTCGCGGTCGGCGAGCGCGCGCAGCTCCCGCGCGAGCCACGCGATCGAGTCCGCGGAGAGATCGCGTGGCCGAAGCACCTCTCCCGCGGCGAGGGCCGCGTAGTTCTTGTGCGTCGAGCGGCGGTAGGCGGGATCGTAGTGGCTCACCAGGAGGTCCTCGACAAGCGCCTCCCAGTCCCCGCGATCGACCTGGGCCTGCCAGCCGGCGATGACCTTGCGGCCGTGCAAGGCGAGGAGACAGTCGAGCTGGGCCTTCAGCCGCGCGGGATCGGCGAGGAAATGCCCGTACTCGGCGACCAGGAACTTCACGCGCGCGCCGATTGGCGCCTCGACGCGCACGCAGCGGCCCGCGCGCATCGTCTCGAGCAGGGCGTCGGGCACCTGCAGCTGGCCGATCTTCTTGCTCTCCGCCTCGACGAGCACCGGCGCCGCCGGATCGAGCTTGCGCAAGCGATCCCAGAGGCGCGTCTCGAACATCTTCTGCGACGGCTGCGGCTCCTGCGGAAGATCGCCGAGCACCGAGCCCCGGTGCGCGGCGATCCGCTCGAGATCGAGCACTTGGGCGCCCGCGGCCGACGCGGCCTCGAGGAGCCGGCTCTTCGCGCTGCCGGTCTCGCCGCACAGCACGACGTAGCGGAACTGCCGCGGGAGCTCGCCGAGCTGCGCGACGACCTCGCGCCGGTAGGCCCGGTAGCCGCTGTCCAGCTGGGCGGCCTGCCAGCCGACCTCGCGCAGGACGTGAGTCATCGCGCCCGAGCGCTTGCCGCCGCGCCAGCAATAGACGAGCGGCCGCCAGCCCTTGTCGCGCGTCGCGAACGACGCCTCGAGATGGCGGGCGATGTTGTGCGAGACGAGCGCCGCACCGCGCTTCTTCGACTCGAACGGCGAGACCTGCTTGTAAATCGTCCCGATCTCGGCCCGCTCCCGGTCGTCGAGCACCGGGTGGTTCGCGGCGCGCGGGACATGATCCTCGGCGAACTCGGCGGGCGAGCGCACGTCGATCACCTCGTCGAAGAGGTCGATCTCGCGCGCGCTCGCCGAATCCGGAAATCTCACCGCGGCAGAACTTCTGGCAAACTTCGGGCCGATTCTACCTCGCGCCCTGGCCGATGAACGCCCCTTCCGACCTCGTTCGCCTCACCGAATTCAGCCACGGCGGCGGCTGCGGCTGCAAGATCGCGCCCGCCGTCCTCGCCGAGATCCTGTCGCGGTCGCCGTTGCGCGAGTTGCCCGCGGACCTCCTCGTCGGCACCGAGTCGAGCGACGACGCGGCGGTGTACCGCTTGAACGCGACGCAGGCGATCGTCGCGACGACCGACTTCTTTACCCCGATCGTCGACGACCCGTACGACTTCGGGCGCATCGCGGCCACCAACGCGATCTCCGACGTGTACGCGATGGGCGGCCGGCCGATCTTCGCGCTCGCGCTGGTCGGAATGCCGCTCGCGAAGCTGCCGGTCGAGGTGATCCAACGCATCGTCGCCGGCGGCGAGGCGGTGTGCGCGTCGGTCGGCATTCCCATAGCCGGCGGGCACTCGATCGACACGCTCGAGCCGATCTATGGTCTCGTCGTGCTCGGGCTCGTCCATCCCGACCAGGTCAAGCGCAATGACCGCGCCAAGGCCGGCGATGTGCTCGTGCTCGGGAAGCCGCTCGGCGTCGGTATCCTTTCGGCGGCGCTCAAGAAAGGCAACCTTTCCGGCGCGGGTTATGCGCAGATGCTGGCGGCGACGACGAAGCTCAACACGCCCGGAGCGCGGCTCGCCGACCTCGCGGAGGTGCACGCGCTGACCGACATCACCGGCTTTGGCCTGGCGGGGCACCTCCTCGAGATCTGCCGGGGCTCGAAGCTCGGCGCGCGGGTGCGGTTCGATGACGTGCCGCTGATCGACGCGGCCCGGAGCCTCGCGGAGCAGGGCGTGGCCACCGGCGCGTCGGGCCGCAACTGGGCCGGCTACCGGCGCGAGGTGCGGCTTCCCGAGGGCTTCGCGCAATGGCGGCTGAACCTGCTCACCGACCCGCAGACGAGCGGCGGGTTGCTGGTCGCCTGTGCACCGAAGGCCGTGGATCAAGTTCTGGCGGAATTCGCGCACGACGGTTTCGGCGACGCGCGCGTGATCGGCGAGATGACCGCCGGCCCGGTCGAGCTCGTTGTCGCGTAGCGACGCATCCCGGGCGCTATTTCAGCAGCGGCTCCAGGCCCTTCCACACCGTCTCGAGGATGACCGGCTGCGCCGCAGCGGTCGGATGGATCTGGTCGGGCTGGAAGAGATCGCCCTGGTCGGCGACGCCGGCGAGCATGAACGGCACGTAGGCCGCATTGCGGTTCCGCGCGACATCCGCGAACGCGTCGAAGAACTCCTGCGTGTACTTCCGGCCGTAGTTCGGAGGGATGCGCATTCCGACGACCAGCACGCGCGCGTTGCGCGACTGCGCCTCGCGGACAATCGCGGTGAGGTTGGCCGCCATGGCGCCGACCGGGAGGCCGCGCAGCCCATCGTTGCCGCCGAGCGCGACCACGACGATCTCGGGCCGGTATCGATCCAGCGCAGCCCTGATGCGCGCCGCGCCGCCGCTCGTCGTCTCCCCGGAGATGCTGGCGTTCACGACGCTATAATCGGGCCTGCGTTGCTTCAACCGCTCGTCGAGCAGGCTCACCCAGCCGTCCTTCTGGCTGATTCCATACGCCGCTGAAAGGCTGTCGCCGAAGACGAGAATGGTCCCGGCCGCCGCGGACGCGGCGCTCCACACGGCGCACAGTACAAACAGCAATCCTCGCAACATGGCTGGCGACAACAAGAAGCCGATCGTGAAAGCGACCGGCCTGTCAAAGATCGTGCCCCTCGTGGGAAACGGCGGAGCGTCGCGGCTCGCAATTTTGCAGGATATCGACCTCGCGGTCATGCCCGGCGAGGCGGTCGCGGTCGTGGGCGCCTCGGGCTCGGGCAAGTCGACGCTCCTCGGCCTCCTCGCCGGGCTCGATACGCCGACCGGCGGCTCGGTCGAACTCGATGGCGTGGCGCTCTTCGCGCTCGACGAGGACGGCCGCGCCGAGGTGCGCAAGCGGCTCGTGGGCTTCGTGTTCCAGTCGTTCCAGCTGCTGCCGCCGCTCAACGCGCTCGAGAACGTGATGCTGCCGCTCGAGCTCGCCGGCGACCCCGAGGCGATCCGCAAGGCGCGGGAAATGCTCGACCGCGTCGGGCTGCGCGAGCGGCTGCGGCATTATCCGAAGTACCTGTCCGGCGGCGAGCAGCAGCGGGTCGCGCTCGCGCGCGCGTTCGTGATGCGGCCGAAGCTCCTGCTCGCCGACGAGCCGACCGGGAACCTCGACGCCGCCACCGGCGCGGGCATCATCGATCTCATCTTCGAGCTGAACGCGGAGCACGGCACCACGCTCGTGCTCGTCACGCACGACGAGGCGCTCGCGACCCGTTGCGGCCGCACCGTGCGGCTCGCGGCGGGTAAGATCCAGTAGCCGCGCCCATGAACCTCTCGCTGCCGCTCCGCATGCTCGGTCGCGATTGGCGGGCCGGGGAACTGCGGGTTCTCGCGCTCGCGCTGGTGGTCGCCGTCGCGAGCGTCACGAGCGTCGCGTTCTTCGCCGACCGCGTCCGGCAAGCGCTCGTGCGGGATGCGCATCAGCTGCTCGGCGCCGACCTCGCGCTCGTCGCCGACCATCCCTGGCAGCCGGCAATCCGGGACGAGATCGGGCGCCGCGGCCTGCGGCTCGCGGAGAACACCACGTTCATCAGCATGGCGCGCTACGGCGATGCGTCGCAGCTCGCCGGGATCAAGGCGGTGAGCGACGGTTACCCGCTGCGCGGGAGACTGCGCACCGCGCCGGCGCCGAACGTCGCCGACGCCCCGGCCGAAGGCGTACCCCAGCCGGGCACCGTCTGGGCGGACGAGCGGCTCGCCGCCGCCCTCGGCGCGAAGGTGGGCGATTCCGTCGAGCTCGGCGACGCGACGTTCCGGATCGCCGCGATCCTTACGCTCGAGCCGGACCGCGGCGCGAGCTTCTTCAATCTCGCCCCCCGCCTGATGCTGCACCGGAGCGATCTCGCGAAGACCGGGCTGATCCAGCCCGGGAGCCGCGTCTGGTACCACCTCCTGGCCGCGGGCGAGCGCGAGGCAGTCGACGCATTCGAGGCGTGGATGAAGCCGCGGCTCGGCCGCGGCGAGTCGCTCCAGAGCCTCGCGAACGCCCGCCCGGAGATCCGCGCAGGGCTCGAGCGGGCGCAGAAATTCATCGGGCTGACGGCGCTACTCGCGGTGATCCTCGCCGCGGTGGCGGTCTCGTTGGCGACGCGGCGCTACACCCGCCGCCATCTCGACGGTTACGCGGTGATGCGGTGCATCGGCGCGTCACAGCGGCAGCTCACGCGTCTCTTCGCCTGGGAGTTCGTCGCGCTCGGTATCGCTGCCTGCGCGGCGGGCTGCCTCGCGGGATACGCCGCGCAGCTCGTCATCGCCTGGGCCGTCGCGAGCCTCGTGATCGTCGCGTTGCCGCAACCATCGCTCCTGCCCGCGGCCCAAGGCCTGCTGATCGGCATGGTGCTGCTGCTCGGCTTCGCGCTGCCGCCGCTCCTCCAGCTCAAGAACGTTCCGGCGCTGCGCGTGATCCGGCGCGACGTCGGTGCGCCGCGACAGAGCGCGATCCTCGCCTACGGACTCGGCGCGGTGGCGATGGCCGCCTTGCTCGTCTGGCAGGCCGGGGACGCGAAGCTCGGGCTGATCGTGGTCGGCGGTTTTGCCGCCGGCCTCGCGGTGTTCGCCGCGGTCGCGTTCGGCGCCTTGCACGCCGCGGCCGCCGCCGCGGGAACCGGGAGCGTGAGCTGGCGCTACGGGCTTGCATCACTGCGCCGCCGCGCGCGGACGAACACCGTCCAGATCATCGCGCTCAGCCTCGGCCTGACGGCGATCCTGCTGCTCACCTTCACGCGTGCCGATCTCCTCCAGACGTGGCGCGCGAAGCTGCCGCCGGACGCCCCGAACCGGTTCATCGTGAACATCCAGCCCGAGCAGCGCGAGCCGGTCGCGGGGTTCTTCGCCGAGCAGGGCGTCGCCGCGCCGACGCTCTACCCGATGGTGCGCGGCCGCTACGTCGCGCTGAACGGCAAGCCGGTCGACGCCGATTCGTTCGCCGAGCGCGAGCGGCGGCTCGTCGAGCGGGAGTTCAACCTCTCGTTCATGGCGGCCGTGCCCGCGCACAACGAGGTGATCGCCGGCAGCCCCTTCGGGCCGCGCGAGCTCGACTCCGGCGGCCTGTCGGTGGAGGAGGAGATCGCGAAGTCGCTCGGCTGGAAGCTCGGGGACCGGCTCGACTGGGAGGTCGCAGGTCAGCGGTTCAGCGCGCCGATCACGAACCTGCGCCGGGTCGACTGGGACTCGATGCAGGTCAACTTCTTCGTGATCGCGACCCCGAAGCTGCTCGCCGGCTTCCCGGCGAGCTACGTGACGAGCTTTCATCTGGCCGAGGCGCAGAGCGCGTTCGTGAGCAAGCTCTCGCAGCGCTTTCCGAACCTCACCGTCATCGACTCGAGCGCGCTGCTGCGGCAGATCAAGGCGATGATGGATCAGGTGATCCTCGCGGTGCAGTTCGTCTTCCTGTTCGCGATCGGCGCCGGCGTGCTGGTTCTGTACGCCGCGCTGCTCGCCACCCAGGACGAGCGCGTGCACGAGGCGGCGGTCATGCGGGCGCTCGGCGCGAGCCGCGCGCAGGTGCTCGCGGCCCAGCGCGCCGAGTTCCTCGCGCTCGGACTCCTCGCCGGCGCGCTCGCCGCGGTCGGCGCGACCGCGATCGGCTTCGTGATCGCGAAGCAAGTGTTCCAGTTCAGCTACCAGGTGAATCACTGGGTGTGGCTCGCGGGCCCCGCGCTCGGGCTCCTGTGCGTGTCGTTGAACGTGTGGGCAGGTGCGCGGGCGGCGCTCAATCATCCGCCGATCGCCGCGCTGCGCGAGGCGTAGCCGGGTCGAGGATGAAGTTCCGACTGCGCGACCTGCACCTGCGCGACGCCCTCGTGGTTGGCGTTCCGGCGCTCGTGATTCTCGTCGCCGGGTTCTGGTTTACGGCGCAATTCATCAAGCCGGCGCCGCCGACGCGGCTGGTCATCGCCACCGGGGGCGACGGCGGCGCGTACCAGCGGTTCGCCGCGCAATACAAGCCCCTCATCGAGCGCAATGGCGTCGAGTTCGTCGAACGGTCGACGGCCGGCGCAGTCGAGAACCTCGCGCTGCTGCGCTCGCCGGATGTCGAGGAGCTCGACGTCGCCTTCGTCCAGGGAGGGCTCGGGGTGGGAAGCGACGCCGATGGTCTCGTCTCGCTAGGCAGCGTCTACTACGAGCCGCTGTGGGTCTTCTACCGCGCGAAGGAGCCGAGCGACCGGCTCGTGCAGCTGCGTGGCAAGCGCATCGCAATCGGCGCCGAGGGCAGCGGGACGCGCAAGCTCGGGCTCGAGCTGCTCGAGGCGAGCGGCGCCGCCGCGGCGCCGACGAAGCTCTCGCCGCTCGGTGGGCTCGAGGCGGTCGAGGCGCTCCGCGGCGGCCAGGTCGACGCAATCTTCCTGGTCGGACCCGCGAACTCAGGCGCGGTCTGGGCCTCGTTCTTCGGCGAGGGTTTTCGCCTGATGAGCTTCGCGCAAGCGGACGCCTACGTGCGGCGCTGGCCCTTTCTCTCGCGGCTGACGCTGCCCCGCGGCGCGATCGATCTCGTGCGCGACATTCCCGGCAGCGACGTGACGCTCGTCGCGCCGGTCGCGACGCTGGTGGCGCGCGAGTCGATCCACCCGGCGCTCGTCGGCCTGCTCCTCGACACCGCGACCGAAGTGCACGGGAAGCCGGGCCTCTTCCAGCGCGCCGGCGAGTTTCCGAACCCGCAGCAGGTCGATTTCCCGCTCTCGAGCGAGGCGGAGCGGTTCTACAAGTCGGGGCGGCGGTTCCTGCAGCGATACCTGCCGTTCTGGGCAGCGAACCTGATCGACCGGCTGATCGTGCTGCTCATCCCGCTCGTCGCGCTCGCGCTTCCCCTCATGCGGATCGTGCCATCGCTGTACGGCTGGCGGGTCCGCTCGCGCGTCTACAAGTGGTATGGCCAGCTGAAATTCCTCGAAGCGGCCTGGCGGAAGGACCCGAACGCGCGCCCGCGCGCCGAGTGGCTCAAGGAACTCGACGAGCTCGATGCGCGCGTGAATCGCGTTCGCACGCCGCTCGCCTTCGCCAACCAGCTCTACATCCTGCGCGAACACATCGGCCTCGTCCGGCGCGCGGTGGAAGGGACAGTCGATCCGGGCGCAGCCCTCCCGGGCGCGGCATCATCGTCGTGACCTGATCGCGCCGCCGCCCTGCTGCGGAGCCGCGCTGCTCAGGTGCGGGCGGGTTCTGCCTCCCGCAGCGCGCGCTTGAGCAGCTTGCCGTTCGCGTTGCGCGGCAGGGGCTCCGACCGGAGCGTGAAGAAATCCGGGACCTTGTAGTCGGCGAGGTGCCGCGCGCAGTGCGCCCGCAGTGACTCGGCTGCACACGCCGGATCGCGCGTGACGACGAACACGTGCCCCTTCTCGCCGAGCACCGGATCGGGCACGGGGATCAGGGCCGATTCGACGACCGCGGGGTGCAGGCTGAGGACACTCTCGACCTCCGCGCAGTAGATCTTGTAGCCCCCGCGGTTGACCAGATCCTTCTTGCGGTCTAGCACGCGAACGAAACCGTGCTCGTCGATCGCGCCGATGTCGCCGGATCTCCAGTAGCCGCCAGCGAACTCGCGCGCGCTCGCGTCGGGGTCGTCCCAATAGCCGGGGACGACCATCGGCCCCGCGATCCAAAGCTCTCCCGCTTCGCTCCTCGGAAGCTCGCGGCCGGCGTCGTCCACCACGCGGACGTCGCCGCAAGGAACGACCGTGCCGACGCTGTCGAGATGAGCGGCCTGATGCCCGATCGGCATGATGGTCGTCGGCGAGGTGGTTTCCGTGGCGCCGTACGCGTTCACCAGCGCGAGCCCGGGAAGCTTCTCGGCGAGCGCGCGGATCGTCCCCTCGGGCATCGGCGCGCCGCCGAAGCCACCGATGCGCCAGGCAGACAGATCGAACCGGGCGAAGTCCGGCTCACGCAGGCAAAGGTTGTAGATGGCGGGAACGACGAGGGTATGCGTCATGCGTTCCCGCGCGGCGAGCTCGAGGAACGCGCGCGCCTTGAACTCGCGCATCATCACCACGCAGCCTCCGACCGCCAGCATTGCGAGGACGATCGCGACGAGCCCGGTCACGTGGCTCGCGGGCACCGCGAGGAGCGACCGGTCGGTCGCCGCGAGGTGCATGCAGACCCGGTAATGCAGCACCGAATGAATCAGGTTGAGATGGGTCAGCATCGCGCCCTTCGGACGGCCGGTCGTGCCGGACGTGTACAGGATCACCGCCGGCTCCTCCTCGCCGGGCGCGGCGCGTAACACAGCGGGTGAGCGCGTCTCGAGCAGATCCGCGAAGGGCGTTGCGCCCGCGGCGCTGCCGACGCTTAGCCGCACTGTAAGCGCCGGCAGCTCGCCCGGCGACGGCAGCCGGTCGGCGAGCCCGGCATCGAACACGATCGCCTTGGCGCCACACTGGCCGAGGATGTACAGGAGCTCGGGGCGCTGTTCCCGGACATTCATGGGCACCGCGATCGCGCCCAGCCGCAGCGTTGCGAGAAGCGCATAGACGAACTCGCGCTCGTTCGCGAGCAGCAGCGCCACGCGGTCGCCGCGCCCGACGCCCAGCCGGCGGAAGTGGCCCGCGACGCGCTCGGTCACCCGATCGAGCCTGGCGTAGTCGAGGCGATGCGCGCCGTCGACCACCGCCTCGCGCTCAGGGTAGCGCGCGACGATCGCCGCGAGCATCGCGTCGACGTGCGCGGGCCGCTCAGCGAAGCAGCGCATCGCGCGCCCGAAGTGCGTCTCGATGCGGGTCGGCGGGACGTCGGTCCAGTCCATGCCGGGCGATTCTACTCAGGCTCGCGGGATGAGCCACTGCGTTCGCTACAATGCGGCGCATGATCGAAGCGCTGCCCGCCGCACTGGTCGCAGTCCTCGTCCTGCTCATCGTCGTGGTCGTGCTGCTCGTGCGCCAGGCCGGCTCGCTCGCGCGCGCGAACGCCGCGATGGAAGCGCGCCTTGAGCATCTCAGGCGCGACGGCGAGCGGCTCGAGCGCGAGACGCGCGAGGCGCTCGCGGCCGGCCGGAACGAGGCGGCGGAAGCCGCGCGCGCCGCGCGGGTCGAGCAGGCGTCCGCGTCCGCGCGCGCGACCCAGACGCTCGCGACGCAGATGAGCGCGTTCGCAGCCGCACTCGAGGGCGTGCGGACCGCGGTCGACCACAAGCTCGCCGGCATGCTCGCAGAAGGCCGCAGTGGTCGGGAGGAAAGCCAGGCGCAGCTGAGGCTGTTCGGCGACGCGCTCGCGCAGCGGCTGGGCGAGCTGCGCACCGCGGTCGAGCAGCGCCTCGCCGAGATCGCGGCGGGGAACGAGAAGAAGCTCGAGGAGATGCGCGTCACCGTCGACGAGAAGCTGCACGCGACGCTCGAGCAGCGACTTGGCGAATCGTTCAAGCTGGTGAGCGAGCGTCTGGAGCAGGTCCACAAGGGCCTCGGCGAAATGCAATCGCTCGCGATCGGCGTCGGCGACCTCAAGCGCGTGCTGACAAACGTCAAGACGCGCGGCACCTGGGGCGAGGTGCAGCTCGGCAGCCTCCTCGAGCAGGTACTCGCGGCGGAGCAGTACGAGCGCAACGTCGCCACCATTCCGGGCAGCCGCGAGTACGTCGAGTTCGCGATCAAGTTTCCCGGACGCGACGAGAGCGGGGCGCCGCTCTGGCTGCCGCTCGACGCGAAGTTCCCGCTCGAGGACTACCAGCGCCTGCAGGACGCGCAGGAGCGCGGCGACCAGGCGGCGATCGAGGAAGCCGGCCGCGCGCTCGAGTTGCGGCTGCGGGCCGAGGCGCGGACGATGCGCGAGAAGTACATCTCGCCGCCGCACACCACGGACTTCGGCTTGTTGTATCTGCCGGCTGAGGGGCTTTATGCCGAGGTACTCAGGCGTCCCGGGCTAGTGGAGGCGCTGCAGCGCGATCATCGGGTGACCGTGGCTGGCCCGACGACGCTGCTTGCGATGCTCAACAGCCTTCAAATGGGCTTCCGGACGCTCGCGATCGAGCAGCGCTCGAGCGAAGTGTGGGCACTGCTCGGTGCGGTCAAGAACGAGTTCGAGAAGTTCGGGCAGGTGCTGGCGAAGACGCGGCAGCAGCTGCAGACCGTCACTAACACGATCGTCGAGGCTGAGACCCGCACGCGGCAGATGGAGCGCAAACTGAGGCAGGTAGAGGCGCTGCCTGAGCAGCAAGCCGGGCGCCTGATCGGTACAGGCCAGGACGACGCCGAGCCCGGCGCGAACGCCTGAAAGCCTAGGCGAGCCCGTCCATCAGCTGCACGCTGACGAGGTCCCCCGGCGCCACGTCGCCGCGCCCGTGCTCGAGCACGATGAAGCAGTTTGCCTCCGACATCGAGCGCAGCACGCCCGATCCCTGGCCGCCGGTGATGCGCACCGTCCACTGGCCGTCGCCGTCGCGCGCGACGATGCCGCGCTGGTACTCGGTGCGGCCCGGCTTCTTGCGCAGCGCGCTCGCGCACGGGACGCGGAGCACCGGCAGCGCGAAGTCGTCGGTCCGGCCCGACAGCGCGAGGAGCGCGTCCCGCACGAACTCGTAGAAGGTCACCATCACCGCGACCGGATTGCCCGGCAGGCCGAAGAAGTACGCATCGCCGATCCGTCCGAATGCCATCGGCCGGCCGGGACGCATCGCGATCTTCCAGAACAGCACTTCGCCGAGCTTTCCGAGCAGCGCGCGCGTGAAGTCAGCCTCGCCGACCGACACGCCGCCCGAGGTGACGATCGCGTCGGCGCCCGCGGCCGCCTGCGCGAACGCGCGCTCGAGCGCCGCCGGCTCATCGCGCACGACGCCCATGTCGATGAGGTCCACGCCAAGCCGCGCGAGCATCCCGTAGATCGTGTAGCGGTTGGAGTCGTAGACCTCGCCCTCCTTGAGCGCCGCGCCGACCGAGCAGAGCTCGTCGCCGGTCGAGAAGAAGGCCACGCGCGGCTTGCGCCGCACCGCGACCTCGGCGAAGCCGAGCGAGGCGAGCAGGCCGAGCTCGGCCGGCCGTACGAGCTGCCCGGCGCGCATGACCATGCGGCCGAGGGCGAGGTCCTCGCCCGCCAGGCGGCGGTTCTGCCCGGTCTTCTGGCCGGGCGGAACGATCACCCGATCGCCCTCCGCACGGCACACCTCCTGGATCACGACGGTGTCGGTGCTACCCGGCATGACCGCGCCGGTCATTACACGTACGCACTCGCCGGGGCGGACCTCGCCCTCGAACTTGCGACCGGCGTACGCGGTGCCGACCTCGCGCAGCGCCGTTTCGCGGTCGGGCTGCAAGTCGGACCCGAGCACCGCCCAGCCGTCCATCGCCGAGTTGTCGTGCCCCGGGACGTTCACCGGCGACACGATGTCCTCGCCGAGCACCCGCCCGAGGCTCGCCCGGACCGCGACGCGCTCGTTGGCAGCGATCGGCGCGACGAACGAGCGGATCGCCGCGCGCGCCCTGTCGACCGGCAGCGCGTCGGGGTCGTACCC
>Ga0126383_10001740_pt1 | contig 13689 bp, 20 predicted proteins | sample PanSoiMetPlot_35_FD_96882 | JGI IMG/M metagenome (GOLD analysis project Ga0126383, IMG submission 96882) | Tropical forest soil microbial communities from Panama - MetaG Plot_35 | ecosystem: Environmental > Terrestrial > Soil > Tropical forest > Bulk soil | place: Panama | collected 2016-02-17
GAGCAGCTTCGTGATGATCACGTCCGCCGTCTTCCAGTCCACCGAGCCTTGCCTTCTGATCTGGAACAGTCGGCGCGGGTTCATGCCGAGCAGGGCGGCGACGTTCAGGTCGGTCTCGTGTTGTTGCAGCGCCAGGTCGAGCAACGGCTGGACGAGTTCGGCGGGGACATCGCCCGTGCCGAACGGGTAGTGCGGCGACTCGCGTAGCCAGTCCGCGAGACGCTCCGGCAGTGCGCGCTCGATCTTCCCGGCCGTCCTGCCGGTGACGAAGTCGTACTCGCCGTCTGCGAACGCTTCGATCCTGTCCTGCGTGCGCCCGGTGACCAGCCGCCAGTCCCCGAGCGAGCCGCCGTTCGCCAGGTCCCCCCGGACCGCTCGCGCGTAGCGTCGTGCCTGGACGAGCACGACGAGGAGTGTTGCAGCGCGGTCAGCTAACGACGGGCGAGCTTCGCCTCATGCGCGCCGTGCGACAGGTCCGTGCCGGGGTTACGCTCCTTCGAGGCGAACGAGGAGCGACGAGATGAGGATCAAGAACAGCACCGGCAACCCGGCTGGCTATTTCGGCTTCAAGGACGCGAACGCTTTCTCGCGGGCAATCGAGGCCGAGCTTGCCGAACACGACAGTCACAGCCGCGCCGAGATGGAGCAGGCTCGCTCAGGCCAGCCGAAGCAGCAGGGAGGCTTCCGCCTTCGCGGCAAGCCGGGGTCGGAGGCGAGGCTCAAGCAGGCGGCTGCGCTCGTCGGGGACGACGATCTCGTCCGGGCCGTTCTCCTGCCGCAGATCGGGGAGCGGATGCGCGGCGCGATCATCGCCTATGGCAACGGGAGGATCGCGCAGTCCACGCTGATCTCCGAACTCGTCCGCTTGAGCGAGGTTGTCGATCCGGCCTACGGGGGCCAGGTCGGCGCGATGATCTACTCGACGCTCAACGAGCAACTCGGTGACTGGCACAGCGCCGAGGCGTTCAGCGCCGCGCTCCAGCAGTCGTGGAACCAGAAGCTGGAACAGGACGAGCGCGAGGCGGAACGCCGCGAGGACCAACGTCTCTCCGAGCGCGAGCGGCTGATGAACCAGGAGCTTCGCCGCGCCGCGCTCAAAGGCAACCGCGAGGACGCGGAGCAGGTCGCGGGCCTCTTGCACTCCGTCGATCCCGATCAGCTATACGCCGAAGGCGAGATCTCGGACGAAGACCTGCGCACCGCGATGAGGAGCGCGGGCGAGATGGCGAAGACCGGGCGGGAGGCGTCCTCGACCATGCGCTTCTTGGAGGCGATGCACCATGAGATCGCTGGCGGCATCGGCGCGCCGGGGAACGCGATAGACGACCACGCCCGCCGCGAATGGGAAAACGACCTCGGCACCGCCCGCGCGCTCACCGTCGCGCAGACGTTGCGGACGCCCGAGCAGATCGAGGCGAACGCGCGTCACTCCGTCGAGCGCGACAAGCGCGGACGCAGCAGCGACTTCATGCACAGGCTTCAGCAGGAGGCCGACAGGATGAGCGGCTTGACCGAGCACCGCGAACGGCTCGCGGACCAGGCGGTCGCGGACGCGCAGCGCCGCCAGGAGGAGCGCCGCCAGGAAGGGTGGTAGCGCCGCCTAGGCGTCCGTCTTCAACCGTTCGCCGTACTGCCAGCGGCGCTCGCTCTCGCGCGCTTCGCGCTCGTACTCCAGTAGCCGCTGCTGGTACTCGGAGTCTGGCTCCGCCTGCTCCGCCCACCCGTGCAGCTTGTCGGCGTGCTCGCGTAGGCGCATGACGTGGTCGTAGCGGGAGACGGCGTGGATGTAGTGCGAGTCCGGGTTGTGCTTGACCTGTTCGCGCATCTCCGCGATCCACCACTGCGCGGCCTCGGTGTCCCACTCACCGCTCGCGAAGTCGGCGGACCCCCGGCAGCGAGGACACCAGCACGGCTCCGGCTCGTAGTCGTCCCAGAAGAGAGCCGAGCGCAGATCGTCCTTGCTCATGTTGTCCGGGTACCGGTACTCCAGGTCTGAGCGGTCGATGCTGCCCGCTTTCAGCCTCGTCTTCACCTCCGCGACCAGCTTCGGCTGGCTCCAGGAGTCGTAGTTCGTGTCGCCGTCGCCTTCGGCCACGTCAACGTCCTCTCTATCGGGTGCAGGGATGGACCCCCTCGCTTCGCTCGGGGGATCCACCCTGGATCGGGGCCGATTCGGGAGGACGGCACCTTCGCCGGCCTCCTAGGCTTCATCGAGCGACTGGTTCAGCCGCTCAATCTTCGCCAGTAGCTCCGACTCGCGCGCCTTCAACAGGGTGCGAGCCTTCCCGCGAGTGCCTTTCATCTCCGCCTGGAGCGCGACCACCTTCTTCTCAAGCTCGCCCCGCTTCGCACGCCAGCGACGGCGCGCAGCCATCGTGCGCCAGTAGGCGCGTCTCCCTTCCGGGTCACCGTTCACGGACGCCTGGTAGTAGGCGGCATCCCAGGCGTGACGCTTCGCCCGGTTCTTCTCACGCCAGGCTGCGTGCTGGAGCTTCTGGCGTCGGGCGCGAAGCTCTTCCGCCTGCTCGGGCAGCCGTTCGAGTAGAGCCGTGTAGGACTCACGGTCGAGGCTGGCGAGTGTGGTGTCATCTATCGTCTCCGCCATCGCGTAACGCCTCCCTTCGGGGTGGGTGGACGTGATGACCGGCGTAGCGCCCTTCGGGGCGCTCCGTCGTTCCGGGGATGATCTGCGAGAGACCGGCGAGCGTCCCCTCACCGTCTCCTCCTCTTTCGATTCCCGGCCTCGCGGGTGTGCTCGGGCGAGCAGTAGCGCGCCTGCACCACACGATGCTCCATCGTTCGCTCGCAGCCGGGGAGCGCACAGACGCGCGGCGTGAAGTCGAGCGGCGGCCAACCCTTGCGGGCGCGGTACACGTTCAACTGCTCGCCGTAGTCGCGCTCGGGTCCGAGGATCCAGTCGCGGTCCATGGAAGGGTCGTCAACCCAGACCTCCACCTCGTCCGGCTGCCACTCCTCGACGGCGCGGGAGACGATCCCCTCGATCTTCGTCAGGCGCTCGCTGACGCGCGCAAGCAGACGGTCGGCCAGCCGTTCGCCCTTCGCGATGAAGGCGGCCAACTCCTCGGGGAGATCGACCTCGGGTGCTTCCACCTCGACCGTGACCTCTGCCAGCGCCCACTCGACCCGCTCTCTCAGCCATCCGGGGGCGTAGATCGCGAGCGCGTTCAACTCGACCCGGTCTCTGCCCTCGATGCGGTCCGGAGCGCGAGGGATCGTTCGTCCGATCTTCGCCTCGATCTTCGTCACCTGCTCCAGGGTGAGCGCGATGTCCGAGACGTAGATCGGAGGAAGCTGCGGGTAGCGGCTGCGGATGAACTCCAGGTGCCGCGAGGTGACGGTCGGCATGTGGTCGCCGTCGAAGTCGGCGTCCGTGATCAGGAAGACGACCAGCGGGCGTGGATCCAAGAGCGCCTCCTGCGCGAGGCGTCCCGCCAGGGTCCTCGGAGTGAAGCCGGTCGTGACGCGAAGCTCGGCCCCCGCATCCAGGCACGGCTGGACGACCTCTTCGCGCAGGGCGTCCGAGTCCTTCTCCAGCAGCACGATCACGCGCACGGGCTGATGCAGGCGCGAATCGAAGCGGTCGTCGCCGTCGCCCCTGCGCTTGATCTCCGCCGGGATGGCGAACGACATGGTCTCGACGGAGAGGTACGGCTTCACGATCTCGTACTCGATCTCCTCGCCGTCGCCGCGTCCGTCCCTGACGAGCAGCCGCGTGCGCCGGTCGGGGAACGCCCACGGCTCGATCAGGCCGAGCGCACGCGCCGCCTTCGACGCCTTCTGGAGCCACTCCCAGTCGCCGTCGTAACCGACCTCGGCGTGGAGCAGGAGGTAGTGGCAGTCGCGCAGGTGCGTGTGCGAAGGGATCTTCGCGCCGCGCATGAGCGCGACGAACCTGCGCGCGTCCTCCTCCTGCCCTTCCGTCCCGGCCAGGAACGGGTCGTAGTCGGTCTTCAGCGCGACCAGCTTCGGCAGCGGGTGCCCGGTCTTCTGCGAGAGCCGCTTGAGGAAGTCGCGGTCGATGAAGTCGTTCACAAGCGCCGATTCTCCGACTCGTAGCCGTGCCAGAGGCCGTCCTCTTCAAGGACGTAGCCAGCCCAGCTTCCCGGCCCCAGTTCCTCACGAATCGTTGTGAGCACCTCGCAACGAATCTCCTGGTCGCGGCTCAGTGGAACGAACGGCTCGTCGTAGGAGGAGCGGAAGGTGGCGAGAGGGATGAACTCCCAGTCTTCGTGCTCGGGGGTGCCGATCACGACGAAGCGTCTGCCGTCCTCCAACTCGACCTCGCGGCGCTTCAGCAGTCCACGATCAACAAGCTGCGAGACCGCCCTCCGAACCGTCTCGTACCCGGAACGTGTTGCAGGGATGATCGGGACATCTTCCTGATAGGTGGCCGCGAGGAGATGTGACAGAGCCTTCACCGTGACGGGAAACTGGCTCTTCGCGAACACGTTCAGAACTGCCTGCTGAACCTTGCCGCCGTTCACTCTCTTCTCTCTCCCGTCGCGTCGATCACGCGGGCCTGTGCCTCTTCGAGAGTCACGACTCCCGCTCCATTTCTTCGATCAGTTGGGCCGTGAACAGGTCGGACTCTTCCGGCGTCCACCAGCGACCCTCGTCCCAGGTGGCGACGATCTTCCCCTCCGGGTCGAGCAGGACGTATGAGTCCGACTCCGCGAGGACCGTGTTCATCGGGATCTCCACCTCGCCCACGCCGCTCGCCATGTACTCCGAGAGCGGCGGTGTGCCGGGAGCGCGCGTGATCTCCTCCTCTTCCGGGCCGCCGTGGAAGCCGGCGAGTTGAAGCTCGCGCTGCGTTGCGAGTCCGCGCGTGTAGCCCTCCGGGATCTGCGGGTAGGTGCAGGGGATGTTGCGCTCGGAGCCGTAGGCGCTCATGCCGACTCCTGTGCGAGCCGAGGCTCGGGCTTCTCGCGGATCTCCTCGACGTGGAAGAGCTTCGACACGCTCTTCTGCTTGTGCCTACGCAGCGTGAACCGAACAGACCCGCCCTCGTAGCGCACCCAACCGACATCGAGCGGTTGGCCTCTGAAGAAGATGGGTCGGGGACTGTAGAAGGCGGTCAGGTCGTGGCTGAGAGCCTCGGCCTCTCGGTCGAGGTCGGCGTACTTCTTTCGGAGCGAATCCACTCGGTCGGCAAGCTCGTTGCTGAGCGGCGGAATGGCGTAGCGGTCTGCGTCCTGCATCTCGTCTCTCCTCGGGGTGTTCGTGATGACAGTCCCCGAGGGTACAGGACCGAGGCTCTCTTCGCATCCTCCGTCAATGGTCAAGGTCCCCACCACGACAGAGGAGTCCCTGCAAGTTGCAGATAATGCGTTTCCTGCTGGATTTCCGACAGGTCAGCTAGACCCGTTGTTCGCCGTTTGGCTCAACCATGCGGCGTTTCGGAGGGGTCTCGGAAGGCCACCACAGAACCCCGCATTAGCCGCAAACGAGGTGATGCTCGACTCCTCCTCAAACACGGAGATGTGGCTCTCTGACCGCTACCGGCATCTCGACAACATCAAGATCGAGATGGAGGAGATGGGCTGGTCGCTCGCCTTCATGTCGTGCGAGTAGAAGCGCATGGGGATGCCGAACGACATCGTCGCCACCAAGGTGACGAGTAGCCGCCACGTCGGCAGGCTGATCGAGAACCTCGCCGTGGTCTGCACGAACGACATCGTCGTGTCGAAGTGCGAAAAGCGCGACTCGCGCATTGAGCGCGTCTGTGCGCGGCTGTACGCTGGCGGCGTGTGGTTGTAGCCCGAGCCGCCGGGGATCCCGGCGTCGGGATCATCGGTGAAGGCAACGGCCCCGGGATCTGATCTCGGGGCCGCACCGTTTCAGGCGGCGTTGCGCTCGCGCACCTGAAGTGCAAGAGTGGCATCGCCTTCTCGATGTTCAATCACACGGACACTTCGTGACGCAGCGCCCGTCGAACAGCACGTCGTTCGACGCGATGCTCGTCGCGTTCGAGTCGCTGACCGTGAAGGCGGAGAGCGAGATGCCGCCGGTCACTTCCACGGCCTGGAAGCCGCCGGAGGAAGCTCCTGAGGTCGAAGCTGCTCTCTCGGCCGGGGACCTCGCAGAGGCCGTGAAGCTCGCGCGAGCCAGAGGCGACGAGGCAAAGCGCCAGGCCGTCGAGCACGCCAGGCTCTACTCGAACATGGTGATCGAGAAGCGCAAGACCTGGAGCGCGATCCACGCGCTGCGAGTAGAGCACCATCCTCGCGTTCGCACGCTCAGGCCGTCCGCCTCGACACGGGCACATCGTTCGAGGCGTCGTGCGCTTCGGCGCAGGCCGCGGCCGCCTTCACGATCACGACGATCACCTGACCCACCAGCCGACGAGTCGTCGGTCGAGGCGGAGCGTGCCGCTCTCCACGGTCGCTGCGCGGTTGCGCTCGGACGGGGCGATGCCGGGGCTGCCCAGCAGGCGGTAGCCGCTCTCGGTCGCCTCCGCGTTTCCGCGCTGGCCGGGAGGCGCGGATGACGAACGCGCTCGACCGCAATCGCGACCTCTTCGCCAAGTACCCGAACTTCGGTGACCGGATGCGCGCGCGCTTCGCGGACCTTCCCCCCGAGGCGCAGGCCGAACTTGACCTCCTGCTGGCGACACGGTGTCCGAGATGCGGTTCGGACGCTCTCGTCCAGAAGCCCGACTCGTCCCTGAAGGTCTGCGCGGCCTGCTTCAGCCGCGCGAACCGCGAGGCGGTGGCGCGCTCTGGCTGGGCCTCGCTTCCTCCCCGGCTCCGGCAGTTGTACGGCTGGCGCTTCGACCTGATCGACGGAGGGCAGGAGTGAGTGCCGCTGCGATCACGCAGCCCTACAAGGACATCGTCCCGGTGATCTCGGAGCCGCCGTCGTTCTGGAAGGGCATCTCGTTCGACGTGCTCGTCGCAGCCGGGGTCGAGGTCTATGCCGACGGCACGGTGAGGATCCCGTACTTCAACAGCGACGGCTCCCTCTACGCCTGGCGCACCTTCCTCCCAGGAGAACAGGGAGGCTGGCGCTGGCCGTTCGGGACGACAGCGACCCCCTACGGGCTGGAGCAGATCCCGCACGGGATCCGCGAGACCGACATCGCCATCGTCACCGAGGGCGAGAGCGACACGCTCGCGATCCGCGAGCACTTCGCGTCGATAGACGACAGGCGCGTGTTCGCGATTGGGATCCCCGGAGCAGGCATGTGGAAGGCGACTTGGGTCGAGTTCTTCACGGACTTCCCGGCCGTCTACATCACCTTCGACGGCGACACGGTCGGTCGCAAAGGGGCCGAGGCTGTGAAACGTTCGGTGCGCTGGGCGCGAGTCGTCCGCCTGCCGGAGGGCGAAGACGTTCGCGGCCTCGTCCAGCGCGAGGGCGCGGAGAAGTTGTTGCCGCTCATGGAGGCGGCGACGTTCGACCTGAAGGTGGACATCGGCTTCCGGCGCTGCCGGACGCTCGAAGAGATGCAGGGGTCCTTGACCGAGGAGATCCGATGACCGACACGCCGCGCGACCCACGGGACGACTTCCCGGACGATCCGACCGAGCAGAGCGAAGATGGGTTCGGGACCTGGCTCCAGGACCTCGAAGCTGCCGCCGACGAGGACACGCTCTTCACGCTTCTCGCTCGCCAGCGACCGCCGTCGGGGAAGCTCGCTCGCCAGCAGATTCGCGGCCGGGTGAAGGCGAAGCTGGAGCAGAAGTTCGAGCAGTTCGGGTCGCACTCGTCGGCCGCGCGGACGGTGGACGCATGGCTGCGCGAGGGCGGCGGGGAGACGCTGGCGCTCCAAGGCGAGGACTTCAGGCCGGAGGAGATCGTCCCGTTCGAGAGCGAGGTGGCTGCCAGCGACCTGCTCAAAGAGGTGCGCGACATCTTCGACGCCTACCTCCACGCGAAAGGCGAGTACCTGGACGCGCTCGCACTCTGGACGACGTACACGCACGCCTTCGACAGCTTCGGCGTCTCGCCGCTACTCGACCTGTCGAGTCCGACCAAGAGGTGCGGCAAGAGCACCGCCGTCGTGGTCGTGCGCCATCTCGCCCCGGCTCCGCTCCTCAGCGGCAACATCAGCGCCTCGTCCATGTTCAGGGCCGTGTCGGCGTGGAAGCCAACGCTCCTGATTGACGAGGCCGACACGTTCGCGAAGATGAACGACGAGCTTCGCGGAATCCTCAACGCGGGCCACACACGGGCGACCGCCTACGTCATCCGCTCCGAGGGCGACTCGAACGAGCCTCGCGTCTTCCACACCTGGGCACCGAAGGTCGTGGCAGCCATCGGGCGTCTGCCGGACACCATCGAGGATCGCTCGATTCGCATCGTCCTGCTCCGCAAGCCGGTCGAGATCGAGAAGAAGGACGCCTTCGATGACGAGCAGGTTCGCGCGGACTGTCAGGTCGTCCGGCGCAAGCTCGCCAGGTTCGCTCTCGACCACCTGGAGTCGATCTCGACGGCACGGCCTGTGCGTCCGTCGGGTCTGCACGACCGGGGCTGGAACAACTGGAAGCCGCTCTTCGCCATCGCCATGGTGGCCGGCGACGACTGGTTCGAGCGCGCGAAGAAGGCCGCGCTCGCGACCGGAGGCTCAGATGGCGACGACAACGACACCGAAGAGGACGTGTCCACGCTCGCGCTCCAGCACGTCCATGAGGCGCTCCTCGACTCCGTCGATGGGAACCTGGGAACGGCGGACATCCTCACGCTGCTGATCGCCCGCGACGACGGCCCCTGGGCGAAGTGGTGGGAGGCGAGCCTCAACCGTGGCGAGACGAAGGGGCCGTCGGCACGACTCGCTCGTCTCCTGAAGCCGTTCGGGTTGAAGTCGAAGCAGTTGTGGATCGCCGGGACCAACGTCAGGGGTTTCAGCCTCGAAGACTTCGACGCAACGCTTCTCGCGGCCTACCTCGGAAATAACGCTAGAGACGCTAGTCACGCTAGACCCGGCTTCCCTCCACAAGCGGGATCTAGCGACCCTAGCGACCCTAGCGTCATTTCAGGGGTGCCTCGCGAAGCGTGGTGCGACGACCACGCGAGGCTGGTCGAGGTCGTTCGCGTCGAGGACGGCTGGATCTTCTTCTCCTGCGGCTGCATCGCTGACGCAGTATCGAGGGCGGGACAGTGACGCTCTCCAGGATCCAGGAGGCGCTGCTCGGACGCGCTGAGCAGGACGGCCAGCTACTCGACCCGTTCGCCTTCGATGACGCCGCGATCCTTCTCCGCGCAGAGCGACTCGTCCTGAGTGGCTCCAGCGGCTCGCACGCACTCACGCAGGCCCGCGAGGAGCTTTCCGCGAGCAGGTGGCCGCTCCGGGACAGTGGAGAGCCTCTGAGTGCGTCAGAGCGGTTGGCGCTGCCGCAACCGACCTTGGAGCAGGCGCTCCTCGATCCGGCTCTCTACGCCGAGTTCATTGCGCCGTTCGCCAGCGAGGTCATCGAGGCGAACGACCCGGACGAGGAGCTACCACCGCCACCGCCCGACAGCCGTCAGCACCCCCTTCCGCAGACCGACATCCCCGACGGGAAGGAGACCTGATGCCGGAGCAGGCGAACGTGAAGAACGCGACCGTGACCACGGCCACGATCAGCGTGAAGGTGATGCAGTTGAACAACCGGCAGATGTCGATGGCCGTCGTTCGGCAGATCCCGCGCGACGACGAGATCACCGGGCCGCTCTGGGGGACGGTGGCGTACTGCCATAAGGAGTTTTACCGGGGCGAGCGACAGGGTCGCCGCATCCCGGCCTGCGGGATCGGAGACCCGAAGCACCGCGAGCACCGGCACGTCATCTGGCAGGACGAGACCGACCTGCGTCACGCGATCATCTACCCGCCGGAGGAGAGCGAGACCTACGGGATGCTCACCTACGACGAGTCACGAAGCAGGCTGGTGTGGACCCTGGAGCGGCAGGCGGAGAAGGTCCTCGCTCACCCGGAGATCCGCGCTGCGCTGACGCGCTGGTTCGCGGAAGAGTTCGTCGCGAACCCCCGCGAGCGCCCCTTCCTCCGAAACCCGGTGGAGACCATCGAGGAGGTCGATGCGGGAGTCATGGTGGATCCTTCTTCTCTCCCCTTCGTTCCGGCCGACGAGTTGACCGACGAGGAGCGAGCGACGGTCGAGGACGCCCTCGTCTCGTCCTACGAAAAGGCGAGCGGCGGCTATCGCTTCTCCGACCACTACGCGCCTGCCAGGTTCGACAGCTACACCCACCTTGGAGAGGACCCGCGAGCGGTTTTCAGCTTCAGGCGGACAGACCCCGGGACCGATTCCGAGAAGCTGGAGTGGAGACTGGGCGACCAGGTGGCCGAGAAGCTCAACCGCGTCATCCGCGCCCATCCGCGCCTGATCGGAGCCGTTGGTAGCGAGGAGGCGCTGGAGCGGCGCTGGCAGGAGTACGCCAGCACGCGAGACTCCTACGCGCAGGAGAGCCTCGACGCCCTGCTCGCCACCTACGAGTCCAACCTGGCCCTGCTCAACGAGAGCGAGCAGGCGCACCGCAAGCTCTGGTCCGACGTGCTCGAACTGCCGCACATCTACATCGCCACCTAGGAGGAGACGGACGTGACCACATCTGCGGTGGAACGGTGGTCGTCACCCGAGCAGAAAGACGAGGCCGCCTTGCGGCTCTCGATGGCAGGGCAGCCGTTGCCGACATCGACGCGCGGGCTGCTGTTCGACCGGCGCGTCTTCGACTCGAAGGACAAGCCGGGGCGCTGTCCGTGCGGCCAGCCTGCTCGCGAGGGCGCGTTCACCTGCTCGCAGGTGTGTTCGCGCAAGCGGAGGAACCGCCTCAAGGAGGCGAAGAGGAGCAGCCGCTCCGCGCTGAAACGGTTCACGTCTGCGTGCTCGGAGACGTTCGAGGACGAGGCGTGGCGCTCCTGGCTCGCCGGCCGGGTCACGGTCAGGGGCGAACGTCTCGCGCCCGACGATCCCCGCCTGGAGGCGGTCGCCTTCAGGCTCGCCCGCGCCTGCAAGCTCGCGGCGTTGATCGACCGGAGCGGACGGGTCGTTGCCGTCGGCCGACCGAGGCCGGAGGCGGCAGAGGAGCGGCTCGCCTTCATCGCCTGGCGCACGGAGCAGTGGCTGATGCGCCAGCAGGAGCAGGAGCCGGTCGCATGAGCGCCGAGTTCAGCGGCGATCCCTTCGACAACCTCGCGCAGAGCTTGCGTGCTGTCGTCGCCTCCGAGGTCGAGCGCGCACTCCAGGAGCGGCCCGAGTTCGACAAGGTCCTCTCGGTCGCAGAGGTGGCGAAGGTGTTGAGCGTCTCCGAGTCCACGGTCAGGAACCTGGTCCGCGACGGGAAGCTCCCGGCGCGTCACGTTCGCGGCAGGACGATGATCCTCCGCGTAGACCTGGAGGGATTCTTGAACGACGCGGCCTAGAAGTTGCACCGCGTTGCAAGTTCAGAGACGACGAAGCCCCAGCCGTAGCTGGGGCTTCTCGCATCGAGTGCTGGTAGATGTAGCCGATGACGGCGCTCTACGCCTCTTCGTCGTCGTCGCTGATCTGGACGCCCATCACCTTCGGGTTCGCGAAGGCTCCGTACAGCGTCTCCTCGTCCAGCGGCGCGGACAGGTAGATGCCCGCCGTGATCGCGACGTTCGCGTGCCCCAACGCCTTCGAGACCGCGTTCAGGGGGACGCCGCTCAGGATCCATCTGATCGCGGCGCTGTGTCGCAAATCGTGGACGCTGAGCACCGGCAGGCCGTCGCCGGACGCCTTCCGCACCGCTCGCCAGATGTTCGACTTCGAGACGACTCGGTTGTTCGCGGTCCCGAACACGAGCGTGTCGGGGTGGTCGGGGACACCGCGCAGATGGTCCCGCAGGAAGGCGACGATCTCCGGCTCCCAGAGCGGGATGAAGCGCCGGGAGGCGTCCTTCTTCACCCTGGGTACCCAGACGAGCAGCTTCTCGTCCGCCTGCCCTCGGACGTAGATCCCGGGCGTCGGCCCGTTCAGGACGATGTCCTGGACACGCAGGCCTCTCGCCTCTGCGCTTCGCAGGCCGCTGTGCAGGATCACCCGGATCAGCGCCCGGTAGGTGGGGTTGCAGGAGTCCAGGAAGACGGGCCAGTCCGCCTCCTTCAGGTAGCGGGCGGGCCGAAGCGCAGCCGTCTTCTCGCGACCGTGGATCCTGCGCAGGTTGATCCCGCCGGTCGGGGTGTCGAGTCCGTCGATCAGGTCGAACTCGGCTCCGAGCAGCGAGCCGAGCACGTTCCGCAAGTTCCTGATCGAGTTCGGTGCGGGAGGCTTGCCGTAGCGGGTGGTCGTCCTCGCGTAGGCGACGAGCACGCCTTTCACCATCGCCGGCGACACGTCGATCACCGGTACGGAGCGCAAGGTCTGCTTCCGCCCGTTCGCGGTGAAGGGCAGGTCGGCGGCGAGCTTCAGCAGGCGCGTATGCCCCCGCTGCGTCTCCGGGGAGCGGATGCCTTCCTGGACGAGCCGCTCGAAGTCCTGGAGGTAGTCCTCCAGGGCGTCCCCGAAGGTGCGGTGGTCGAGTTCGGGCGCGGCGCTCATCGCTGCACGAAGCCGCAGGCGAGCATGAACCGCTCGCTGTCGAAGCGCGGATTGTCCTGGGCGAGTCCGTCAGCGAGACGCTCGGAGAGCAGGCGCAGGACGCTGTAGCTGCCGACGATTGCTCCCGTGCTCAGCTTGGTCGAATGGACGGTCGAGGCGATCAACTCGTAGTCGCGCCTCGTCATGAGACGACCTGCCAGAACTCGATCCGGGCGATCTCGCGCCGGTTGCCGTTGCCGAGCGGCTCCAGCGCACGCCGGAGCGCCTTGCGGAAGCCTGCGTTGATGTCGCGGGCCTGGACGCGGACCTGTTCCTCGACTGCGCCGATGAACGGACCGTGCCGGTCGCCGCTGTAGATGACGCGGTACTCGATGGTGAGCACGCTTCCTCCTGGGTCGGTGTTCGTGATGACGCCGACCAGAGTACGGAACAACCAGTCTCCCGTCAAGGGATCTCGTCCTCCGTCAACTTCTCTCTCTGAAAGAGAGAGGCTGGTAGAAGCCCGACGCGCTCCCTTCAACTACGAGCAGAAGCTGGACGACGGCCACTCGCCTTCAGGCGTAGGCTCAGAGCGTGGGAGCGATCACCGACGCGCAGGAGACGTACAGCCTCGACCGTTGGCCGTTCCGCTGGTGCTCAGCCGAGGAGGCGAGAGGCTTCGTCAGCCGGATGCGAGCCGGCGACACGCGCAGGCAGATCGCAGCCGAATACCACGTTCACCAGAGCACCGTCAGCAGAGCGGTCGTCTACTACCTGCTCGCCGTCGGAGAGTACGACGGTGACGGCTGGAAGCGGTACAAGAGCGAGCGCAAACGGCAAGCGCGGCAACGCTTCCTCGAACGAGTGAACGCCCGAGACGCACGGCAGGCGGCCACACTTGCTGCCATACGGGAAGAGCGCAAAACACTCGTCAGCGAACGAGCCAGAAGAGACAGGCAGCAGGCGGCACAGAGGTAGGGCCAGTCCAGACCGTCGAGCGGATGTTGGCGCGAGCGTTTTCGCGCCGATTCCAGCGTTTTCGTTGACGCGAGCACCCCTTGCCGCGGTCTCTGCTCCTGACGTGGAGGCGCTAGCACGCTGTCTCCGAGGTGGGAGCACTGCTAGCAGTGGTAGCCCGGTGGACTGGTATCCCTGACCTCACCGATATCAGCCTGGAGAGGCCGAAGAC
>Ga0126383_10001741_pt1 | contig 13678 bp, 12 predicted proteins | sample PanSoiMetPlot_35_FD_96882 | JGI IMG/M metagenome (GOLD analysis project Ga0126383, IMG submission 96882) | Tropical forest soil microbial communities from Panama - MetaG Plot_35 | ecosystem: Environmental > Terrestrial > Soil > Tropical forest > Bulk soil | place: Panama | collected 2016-02-17
AGTTTATCCCACCTTGACACCCCCTAGGGCGCCCTCTAGAGTGGTTCGGCCCTACGCGCCGTTGCGACCGGCGATTCCAGGGCGCGAGAACAACCGGAGGAGACCAGTGGCAATGAAATCGATGCGGATCATCGCGGCGGCCGCGTTCGCGCTCGCGGCGGGAATGTTCGGCGCCGCGCAGGCGCAGACCGAGCTCAAGTTCGCCGACGGCCTGCCGAAGAGCTTCGCCTACTGGGGGGCGATGGAGGAGTTCAAGAAGGTCGTCGAGGGGAAGACGAAGACCCTCGTGGTGAACCTCTTCGGCGCGGGTGTGCTCGGCGACCAGAAGGCACTGATGGAAGCAACCAAGGTCGGCGCGGTCGACATCTGCGTGGTCGCATCGCAGGTGAGCCAGCAGCTCGTTCCCGAGCACGGCCTGTTCGGGCTGCCGTTCGTGTGGCTCAAGTACGACGACTGGCTCAAGTTCCTGCAGGGCCCGATCGCCGCCGAGCTCGGGAAGAAGATGGAGGTGCACGGGCTGAAGGTGCTCGTGCTCGCCGACGGCGGCTCGCTCGCGGTGCTGAACAGCAAGCGGCCGGTGAAGACGCCCGACGACATGAAGGGGCTGAAGCTCCGCGTGATGCAGGACCCGATGCAGGTCGACATGATCAAGGCGATGGGCGCGATCCCGGTGCCGATGGGGACGCCGGAGGTCTACACCGCGATCCAGCAGGGGCAGATCGACGGCAACGCGACCGGGCCGCAGCTCCTCTGGGCGCTGAAGAACCACGAGGTAGCGAAGTACCTGTCGTTCACCAACCACGGCCGGGCCGCGGGCGTCGTGATCATGAACCTGAAGAAGTGGAACTCGATGACGCCCGAGCAGAAGAACGCGCTCGAGGAAGGCTCCAAGGCGTTCTTCTGGGCCGATTCCGCCTACTTCACGAGCAATCCGAACACCGCCAACGACCGCGTGGTCGGCTTCATGGCGCAGTCGGGCGTGGTCGTGACCGAGCCGGACATCCAGGCGTTCCGCAAGTCGACGCTGCCGGTCGTCCAGGCGTTCAAGGCGCGGGTGAAGTCACCGCTCGTCGACCAGGCGCTGAAGGACGCGGGCTACGAGTGACGCGGCGAGGCTGCCGCGCGAAGGCCAACCCCCCGTTCCCGCGATAGCTTGGAAAGCCTGAGCGCGGACGGTCGTGCGCCCGACGGGAGCGCAGCCCGCGCGCTGTGGGCCGTCGAGCGCCTGCTGCGATTCGTCGTGGCGGGGTTCGTGCTCACCATCGTCGTGATGGTGGCAGCGCAGGTCGTCTTCCGCTACGCGGTCAAGGAACCGATCGTCTGGTCGGAGGAGTTCACCACCCTCTGCTACCAGTGGCTCTCGTACCTCGGCGCGGCGCTCGCCGTTCGCTATCGCTCGCACTTCGGGGTCGACTTCGTGGTGCGGCATTTCGGCGCGCGGTGGAAGCCCGCGCTCGCCTGGCTCGGGCGGGCCGTCGTGTGGCTGCTCGGCCTCTTCATGATCGTGTACGGGTGGCGCATCGTCGAGCACTCGGCGATGCAGATGTACCCGACGCTGCCGTTCAGCGTCGGTACGGGCTATCTGATCCTCCCGATCGCCGGGTGCCTCTTCCTGCTGATGGACCTGGCCGCGCTGCTGGAAGAGCGCAAAGGGCGCGCCGCGTGATCACCCTCATCGTGATCTTCGTCGGCCTGCTCGTCCTTGGCGTGCCGGTCGCGTTCAGCATGGCGCTCGCGACGATCGGCGGGTTCCTCGTGCTCGAGATCCCGCTCGAGACGGTCGCGCAGAAGATGCTCTCGGGCATCGAACCGTTCCCGTTCGTCGCGATTCCCTTGTTCGTCCTCGCGGGCGGGTTGATGGAGACCGGCGGGATCTCGCGACGGCTCGTGGACCTCGCGACCGCAATCGTCGGGCAGATCCGCGGCGGACTAGGGATCGTGGTCGTCGCGTCGGAAGTGCTGTTCTCGGGGATCTCCGGCTCGTCGGTGGCGGACGCCTCGGCAATCGGCTCGATCCTGATTCCGTCGCTCGTCAAGGCGGGCTATCCGCCGGAGCGCGCCGCGGCGATCGTCGCCGCCGCGTCGGGGATGGGGATCCTGATCCCGCCGTGCCTCGTGATGGTGATCCTCGGCGCGATGTCCGGGCTGTCGATCTCGGCCTTGTTCATCGCCGGGTTCCTGCCGGGCTTCCTGATGGCGCTCACGCTCGCAATCGTCATTCACATTCAGGCGCGGCGCGGGACGCTGCCCGGGTCGCACGGGACGTTCTCGTGGGCGCGGCTGCGGAAAGCCTTTCGCGAGGCCGTGCTGCCGCTCGGCATGCCGGTCGTGCTCTTCGGCGGAATCCTCGGCGGAGTGACCACGGCGACCGAGGCGGCGGTGCTCGCGGTGCTCTACGCGCTCGTCGTCGATTTCTTCGTCTACAAGGAGATCAAGCGCAAGGACCTCGGGCGGATCCTGGTGCAGACCGGGATCACGACCGGCGCCGTGTCGCTGCTGGCGGGGGTGGCGACGAGCATGTCGTGGGTGTTCGCGACGATGGGCGTGCCGCAGGCCATCGCTAACGCCGTGCAGCAGATCACGACCTCCCCGTGGCTCCTGCTCACGCTCGTCATGCTGGTGCTGATCGTGTTCTCGAGCATCCTCGACGGACTGCCGGCGCTGATCATCTTCTATCCGATCCTCGCGGCGACCGTCGCGAAGTATGGTGTCGATCCGCTGCACTTCGGGCTGCTTTCCGTCGCCGCGCTCGGAATCGGGCTCGTCGTGCCGCCGGCGGGATTGCTGCTGGTGGTGGTGTGCCAGATCGGCGGGGTGAATCTGAGCGCCGCCGCGCGGCCGATGATTCCGTATATCGCGATCCTCATCGCGACCTTGCTCGCGATCGCGTACGTGCCCTGGGTGGTGCTGGTGCTGCCGAGGCTGCTGCTCTGAGGCTCGGTAGGCGACCCGCTACAATCGGCGCGGGTTGCACCCCGTACCGCTTCGCCGAGGAGACGCCATGAGCCTACCGCTCATCCCGACCACCGTCATCGGCAGCCTGCCGAAGCCCGCGTGGCTGACCGGGACCTGGTACAGCGTGGTCGAGCGCTGGAACCTCGAGGGCGACGCGCTGAAGGAGGCGATGGACGACGCCACGCGCCTCGCGCTCGCCGATCAGGAGGCGGCCGGCATCGACATCGTGTGCGACGGCGAGCAGCGCCGCTCGACCCATTACACCCATTTCATCCACCAGCTCGGCGGAGTCGACTGCAAGAACCTGAAGGCGAAGTCAATGCGCGGCGGGAAGTTCACCCAGGAGGTGCCCCGCATCACTGGGCCGATCACGCTCGCCACGCATCAGGCGGTGGACGACTACCGGTTCCTCCGTCGTCTCACTAGCCGCCCGATCAAGATGACGTTGCCGGGACCGTCGACGCTCGTTGACGGGATGGCTGACGACTACTACCACGACGAGCGTGCGCTCGCGTTCGCCTGCGCGGATGCGCTCAACGAGGAGATTCGTGCGCTCGCGGCCGCCGGCTGCGATATGGTGCAGCTCGACGAGCCCGCGATCACGCGCGTGCCGGAGAAGCTCGACCTCTGGGGCAGCGAGGCGATGGATCGTGCGTTCGCCGACACCACGGTCGCGAGCTGCGTGCACGTCTGCTATGGCTACCGTGCGCGGCTCGGCAACAAGGAGTGGAAGCACGGCTACGAGGAGATCTTCCCGGCACTCGCGCGCACGAAGGTCGAGCAGCTCTCGCTCGAGTTCGCCGAGCCGAAGCTCGCGCCGAAGCTGCTCGAGGGGCTGCCCGGGAAGACCATCCAGCTCGGCGTGATCGACGTCGGCACCGACGAGGTCGAGCGGCCCGAGACGGTCGCGGCGCGGCTGCGCGCGGCGCTCGAAGTGCTGCCGCCCGAGCGGCTGATCGCCGCCCCCGACTGCGGCTGCGTCGCGCGCGACCGGGCCGCGACGCGCGCCAAGCTGCGCGCGCTGGTGCTCGGCACCCAGGCGATCCGGCTCGAGCTCGAAGCGCGGGCCTAGGCATAGTTCCTTCCTCGCGGCCGCGCCGCCCGCCGCCGGAGCCTCGCGTATGCAGCTTTTCACCCCGTTCGAGCTCGCCGGCCGGCGGCTCAGGAACCGCATCGTCTTCCCCGCGGTGCTCTCCAACTACGCCCGCGAGAACCGGGTGACCGCGCGACTCGTCGACTACTACGCCGAGCGCGCCGCGGGCGGCGCCGCGATGCTCGTCACCGAGGGCCTCTCGATCCACGCCTCCAGCGTGCCGCAACCCAACGTCGCGACCGTGTTCGATCCGGCGAACTTCGACGGTTTCCAGCGGCTCGCCGCGGCCGTCGAGCCGCACGACTGCCGCCTGCTCGGCCAGCTCTGGCACGTCGGCCGCCAGCAGCTCTGGAGCCCGGTCGACGCGCCAGTCGGCGTTTCCGCGCTGCCCGACGCCTACAGCTGGTCGGTGCCGCACGTGATGACGCCCGAAGAGATCGGCGTCGTCGCGCGCGCGTTCATCGACGGTGCGCGCACGCTCCAGCGCGCCGGCTTCTCCGGCGTCGAGCTACACGGCGGCCACGGCTACCTCATTACACAGTTCCTCTCACCCTGGTCGAACACGCGCGCGGACGAGTACGGCGGCGACGTCGACGGCCGCACGCGATTCGTCCGCGAGATCATCGCGGGGATCCGCGCCGAATGCGGCGCGGGCTTCATCCTCGGGCTGAAGATGCCCGGCGACGAGCGCGTCCCGGGCGGGATCGACGGCGACGAGGCAGGCCGGATCGCCGCGCGCCTTGCGCTCGCGGGCGGCCTCGATTACGTCGCGTTCGCCCAGGGCAACTTCAGCCCGAGCCTCGAGGACCACACGCCGGACATGCACTACCCGCCAGGGCCGTTCATGGAGCTGCAGAAGCGGTTGCGCGAGCGCGCGCGGCCGATCCCGGTGCTCGCCCTCGGCCGCGTCCTCGACGCCGCGCACGCCGAGCGGCTCCTCGGCGAGGGCGTCGGCGATCTGATCGGCATGGGGCGGGCGCTCATCGCCGATGCTGCGCTGCCCGCAAAGGCGCTCGCGGGACAGGCGAACGCTACCCGGCCGTGCATCTTCTGCAACGTCTGCTGGGCCGAGATCCACGTCGGCAAGCCGATCGCGTGCATTCACAACCCGCATCTCGGCACCCCCGGCGAAGCTATGTGGCGCCCCGCGCCCGCCGCCCGCAAGCGCCGCGTCGTCGTCGTCGGCAGCGGCGTCGCCGGGCTCGAGGCCGCGTGGGTCGCAGCGAGCCGCGGGCACGACGTGACGCTGCTCGGCGCGCGAGAGGCGGGCGGCAAGGCGCGGCTCGAATCGCTCCTCCCCGGGCGCGCCGAGGTCGCGAAGGTGTACGAGTTCCAGCTCGCGCGTGCGCGCGAGGCGGGCGTCGCCTTCGACTCGGGAGCTTCCGCGACCGCGGAGCAGATCGTCGCATTCCGTCCCGACGCGGTCGTGCTCGCGACCGGATCGACCATGCGCCGCCCGTCGCTCTCGGCAGAGAGCGATGCGGGCACGGATGCGTGGCGCCTCGTCGCGGGTCTCGGCGCCGCGCCGGGCAGGCGTGCCGGCACGGCGGTGCTGTTCGACCACGACCACGGCGCCGGCGTCTACGCGCTCGCCGATCTGCTCGCGTCGGTCTACGACCGGCTTGTCCTCATCACGCCGCGCACGCAGCTCGGCCGCAACGTCGCATACGTCGGGCTCCTCGGCGTGTACCGGCGCCTGTATCGCGCCAAGGTCGAGATCGTCGTCGCGGCGGTGCCGAAGCGCTTCGCCGCGCGGGAGGTCGCGCACGCGAACGCATTCACCGGGGAGGAGCGCACGATCGAGGACGTCGCGCTGTTCGTATACGCGACGCCGCGCCTCGCCGACGACCGGCTCGCCGCGCCGCTGCGGGCGCGAGGGCTGGACGTTCGGCTCGCCGGCGACGCGTTTGCGCCGCGCGCGATGCTGGCGGCGGTGCACGAGGGCCATCGCATCGGCAACGAGCTCTAGCGGCGCTCGGATGGCCGAGCGCGCGCTCAACGTCTTCTGGATCCTGCTCGGCGCGGCCACCGCCGCGCATGCGTGGACGATCGGTCTCACCGGCCCGTCCGGCCCGGACAGCGGTCTCTTTCCGCTCATCGCCGGGCTGATCGTGGCGGGCGCTGGTGCCGCCCTGCTCTGCCTGCCGTCGCACCGTGCCGCGGCGCCCGAGTGGCCGCGCGGGGCGGCGCTCGCGCGCGTGCTCGGCGTCGTCGCCGGGCTCGCGCTGATGGCGGGCGCGATCCCTTACCTGGGGTTCGCCGCCGCGTCGGCGGTCACGATGCTCGTCCTGCTCCGGACGGTCGAGCGCTCGAGCTGGATCGGATCGATCGCGCTCACCGTAGGGACGGTCGCCGGCGTGATGTGGCTCTTCGGCCACGCGCTCGGCATGCCGCTGCCGCGCGGCCCCTGGGGCTGGTGAGGCGATGGGCGCGCTCGACGGCCTCGCCACCGGCTTCGCGGTCATCCTGACGCCGGCGAACCTCTACTACTGCTTCCTCGGCAGCCTGGTCGGCACCCTGGTCGGCGTGCTGCCCGGCATCGGACCGCTTGCGGCGCTCGCGCTGCTGCTGCCGGTCACCTTCACGCTCACGCCGGTCGCCGGGCTGGCGATGCTCGCGGCGATCTTCTACGGGGCGATGTACGGCGGCTCGACCACCTCGGTTCTGGTGAACATCCCTGGCGAGGCGGCCTCGGTGGTGACCACGCTCGACGGCCACCAGCTCGCTCGCCAGGGACGCGCCGGCGCCGCGCTCGGGATCGCCGCGCTCGGGTCGTTCATCGCCGGTACCGCGAGCGTCGTGCTGCTCACCTTCTTCGCGCCCGCGCTTGCGGCGATCGCGATCCGCTTCGGGCCGCCGGAGAACTTCGGGCTGATGGTGCTCGGCCTCGTGTGCACGCTCTACATGATCACCGGCTCGGCGGTGAAGGGCGTGCTCACGATCGCGCTCGGCTTCCTCGCCGCCGCGGCCGGCATCGACGTCGTCAACGGCCGCGAGCGCTTCACGTTCGGCTCGGTCGACCTGACCGCCGGGATCGAGCTCCTCGCGGTCGTCATCGGTCTCTTCGGCGTTGCCGAGATCCTGGCCAACGTCGAGCATCTGACGCGCAACACGTTGGTGGCGGAGCGCATCCGCGGGCTGTGGCCCACGGCCGCCGACTGGCGAGCGTCGTGGATGCCGATCCTGCGCGGCAGCGGGCTCGGCTTCCTGCTCGGGCTGGTGCCCGGCGGCGGGCCGGTGACCGCGGCGTTCATGTCGTACGCGGTCGAGCGGCGGATCGCGCGCGACCCGTCGCGTTTCGGCAAGGGTGCGATCGAAGGCGTCGCTGGCCCGGAATCGGCCAACAATGCGGCGGTCGGCGGCAGCATGATCCCGTTGCTCTCGCTCGGCATCCCGGGCAACGCGGTCACTGCGCTCCTCCTCGGCGCGCTGGTGATCCAGGGCATCCAGCCCGGGCCGCTCTTCATGACGCAGCGGCCCGATCTCTTCTGGGGCGTCGTCGCGAGCATGTACGTGGGGAACGTCTTCCTGCTCGTGCTCAACCTCCCGCTTGTCGGGCTGTGGGTGCAGCTCCTGCGCGTGCCCTACCGCGTGCTGTTTCCGATCGTGCTGCTGCTCTCCGTGGTCGGCACCTACTCGGCGAACAAGAACGTGTTCGACCTTTGGGTGATGCTCGGCTTCGGCGTCGCCGGCTATGCGCTGCGCAAGCTCGAGTACGACCTCGCCCCGTTCGTGATCGCGTTTGTGCTCGCGCCGCTGCTCGAGCAGTCGCTGCGCCAGGCGCTCGTCATGTCCCCCGATGGCGCTATGATCCTCGTCAAACGGCCGGTGACCGCGGTGCTGCTCGTCGCGAGCGCGGTGCTGGTCGGGTTGATGCTCCGCCGTAAACAACGATCCGAAGGAGGAAACGCGTGAAGAGGTTCGCCGTCGCTCTCGCACTCGCCGCCGCCGTCGCGGCGCCCGCCGCCGCGCAAGACCCGAAAGCGATCAAGCCGAAGGATTTCCCGACGCAGCCGATCGAGTACGTGGTTGTCTACCCGGCCGGCGGCGGCATGGACGTGACCGCGCGCCTCCTCGCGAAGTACGTCGAGAAGGCGACCGGCGACAAGATCCTCGTTAACAACCGCACCGGCGGCGCGGGGATGGTCGGACACACCTACCTCGCCACGCAGGCGAAGCCGGACGGCTACACGGTTGGAGTGCTAGCCAACCTGGTTTGGGGCGACGCAATGCTCCGCGCGCAGGGCAAATGGGCGTACACCGATCTCGAGCCGATCGGCTATCTCAACAGCGATGCGCTGACCTGGGTCGGTCCGACCGAGGGCCCGCTCAAGGGCAAGTCGCTGAAGGAGATCCTGCAGGTCGCCAAAGACAAGCCCGGCACGATCCGCATCGCCACGGTTCCGGGCAGCATGTGGGAGTACCTCGTCGAGCAGGTCGAGGCGGCTTCGGGCGCCAAGTTCCTTCGCGTGCCTTACCAGGGCGGCGGTGCCGGCATCAACGCGCTTGTCGGTGGCAACGTCGACATCGCGCAGGGATTCTTCGCGGAGTACCGCGGCCACCTCGACGCGGGCAAGGTCGCCCCGCTCGCGGTCGCGTCGAACGAGCGCATGCCCTACCTCAAGGACATGCCGACCTTCAACGAGGCGCTTGGCGGCAAGGACTACATCTGGGCGGTGATCCGGTTCGTCGCGGTGCCGAAGGGCACGCCGGCCGACCGCAAGGCATACCTCGCGGCGGGCGTGCGGGCGGCGATCAACGATCCAGAGCTAGTTGCCGAGTACCGTAAGGCGGGCGTGTATTTCGATCCGGCGCTCGTCAACTCGACCGGCATCGCAAATGATCTCAACCGCTACGCGGAGCGCGAGCGGGAGTTCTATCAACAGACCGGGCGGCTGAAGTAGCGCGACCGGAGCGTTGGTTCGGCGTCGGCGTTTGCGCAGGCCTACAGGTCCTCAGGCGTCAGGCCCGTGTGCTTGGCAATGCGGACGAGCATTCGAGGGCCGATTTCTTCGCGATCATGGAACGCGAAGACGAAATCTGGCCAACCTTGGCGCGAGAGCGTGCGATGGGAATCGGATTGGCGCTTGATCTGCCATCCGATCCGCTGAAGTGCGGCGAGTACCCGGGTGGCCTTCGACGAAGGCCACTGACTCATACCGTGGGGACCGAGATACTGATGTCGACGGCACGCGCCTCGCCGTGTTCGAGCCGTTCGGCGAGAACCCGAAGAGCCAGGACCTGGGCCTTAGCCTGAGCTTCCTCGGGGGTACTGCCGTAGGCCATAACACCCGGGAGTTCAGGGACCTCAGCCAGCCAACGGCCGTCCTCTTCACGCTCGCATTCGATGCTGTACTTCATGGGGCCTCCACTGGTTGAGGCAGATGCATTCTAGCGAGTCGCGTCTGCCGACGCCCAACGCTTGCGCTCAGGGCCGCGTCGGCGGGGCAAAGCAGCCCCGCTGGCGAGCGGCGGTCCCTGGAGCGCGCGGCTAGGCAGCGCCTTCGCTAGGCGAAGAGCTTCCTGGGACATGTGTAAGCCTTAGCACCCTTGACTTTGCGAAGGAGCTTGAGCGTCCGAAGCACGTCGAGGATGCGATCGCGGTCGGTCTGGCGTAGGTGCGTACCTCTGGCGATGGTTTTGAGATTGTCCAACGTGAGTTTGTCGTGCTCTCGGAAGTGGGCAAGTATGCGGAGAGCAACGGTGCGTATCTTCCTGCCGTTCCCGGAGTCAGGAATTGCCTTCCAGATTCGTTTGACCCAGTATTCCTTGGAGAGGATGTACCGCACGAGCAGATCGCCCAAACCAACCTCAGGCTTGAAATCGTACGACGTGTATTCAAGTCGCTGGATCCCGCGAATGTCCGACGGGACCTCCCGGGATCGACGAGTGGTCAACACGATGTAGTAGTTCTTCGCGGATTTTCTCTTCAACCCCTCCGCCAAACCGAGCTCTAGCGCGACGTTGGGATTCCAATCGGAGAGGTCGAAGATCGAAAAATCAGACTTTCCGATGTTGCCCTTCATGATCATGAGGAGGTGACGGGTTTGGAGGTCCGTGTTGCCGTAGATCACGCGGAATGGAAGGTCCTTGAAGATCCCGCGAAACTTTGCTACCGAGAAACGCCCGGCGAAGGGGTGGCCTACAAACACATTCGGCATTCTCGTTCTTACTCGAGCCATGCGTTGCCTCGCCGACGGCAGCGATCCCTAACTATGTAATGAGCGTCGCCCGGCCGACTCAATTTCCATGTGCCGGCATACCAGATCATCTAAACGGATACAGTGAGACATGCCGCTGGACGCTCGCCATTGATGGCACAGGCCCCACTCGCCATGGCCCGCTCTCGTTAGTTCATCTTCAACCCCTGCACCCGCACCAACCCATCCGGCACCGTCCGCAACCCGCTCAGCTTCGCGTTGTACGCCCACAGCCAATGCCGATGAAATAGATACACGATCGGCCGCTCTTTCTCAGCGATGGCGGCGATCTTCTCGTACACCTGCGCACGCTTCTTCGGATCCAGCTCGGTCCGTGACTGCTGGATCAGCTCGTCCATGTCCTTCGTGCAGAACCCCGAGTAGTTGTTCGGCGCGCCGCACATATAGAACTGCTGCAAATTCCCGTCGGGATCGGCGCGCCCGCTCCACGCCAGCACGTAGGCCTCCATCTGCCCCTTATCGGCTAGCCCAAGTGAAGTCGCAAACTCAGTCGACTGAATCTTCACGTCGAACCCCGCCTCCTTCGCCATCGCCTGCACGACCTGCGCGACCCGCTGCGAGTCCGAAGCAGTCGGCGTCATCAGCGTGAAGCTCGGGTTCGGAACGCTCGCTGCCGCCAGCAGCGCCTTCGCCTTCGCGACGTCGCGCTTCGGCACCGGAACATTCTTCGCGTAATACGGATTGTTCGGCGACACCCACTGGTTGCCCGGCTGGGCCTCGCCGTCCATCGCAACCTGCACGATCGCGTCGCGATCGAGCGCGAGCTCGAACGCCTCGCGCACGCGAGGGTCCTTGCCCAGCGGGTTTTTCTGCGCGAGGTCGCTCTTGCCGACGTTGATCGTGATCCCCTGATAGCCGATCTCGGTGATCTTCGCGACCTTGAACCGGCTGTCGCCCTTCAGCCCCGGCACGTCCGACGGCGCGAGGCGCTCGATGAAGTCGAACTGGCCGGAGCGCAGGTTCGCGAGCCGGACCGTCGCGTCGACGATCGGCACGTAAACGATCCGGTCGAAGTGGATTTCGCCCTTGTTCCAGTACCCGGGATAGCGCTCCAGCACGATCCGATCCTGCGCGACCCGCTCGCCGAATCGGTACGGCCCCGCGCAGACCGGCTTCGCTCCGAACTTGTCGCCCGCGGCCTGGGCCGCCTTAGGCGACACGATCATTCCGGAGCGATCGGTGAGCACCGCGAGCAGCGGCGCGAACGGCGCCGAGAGGTTCAGCCGGACCATGTACTCGTCGACCACGTCGATGTCGGTCACCTGGGTGAGCTCGGTGCGCCGGTTCGAGCCCTGCATCGTCTTGTGGCGCTCGAGGCTGTACTTGACCGCCGCCGCGTCGAGCTTCTCGCCGTCGTGGAACGTCACGCCTTTCCGTAGACGGATCACGAGCGATTTGTTGTCGGCCGACCACTGATAGGAGGTCGCGAGCTGCGGCACGATGCCGAGCTTCTCGTCGAGGTCGAAGAGCTTGTCGCACAGCCCCGCGAAGACGATGCGGCCGACGAACGTCCGCGCGAGCGTTGGATCCAGGACGTCGGGATCCTCGGCGAGGCCGATGCGGAGCGTCTGAGCATGGGACGCGCCGGCGAGCCCGGCGGCCAATGCGAAAGCGGCGCTCACGCGAGCGCTCCAGGACGTGAACTTCATGGGACCCTCCTCTGTACCGCGTGCGATCTTATCCCTACAGCCGATGATGGACGACCCCGTCGAGACGCAGCACCAAGGGGATTACCATTCCGTTTCCCCCCAGCGGCCGCTTCTCGGCCGCGAAGCACCAGAAAGGACGAACCCAATGAGAACGAACGTGGTCTTGGCGTCGGCGGCGCTGCTGATCGCCGGTTCCCCGTCCTACGCGCACGATGGCGACAGCGATGGACGCGTCTTTGCCAACGTCTTCCGGGTGTTCAAGGCGACCGACGACGGGTCCCCAGGGACGCTGCGCTGGGCGATTCTGCAGGCGAATTCGAGCCCGGGGCTCGACAAGATCCTGATCGACGGGCGCGGCCGCGGACCCCTCGTCATCAAGCCGAACTCGCTACTCCCGACCCTCCAGGGCCCCCTAGTGATCGAGGGGGATCGGGACTGGCAGCGTGAGGACGGGCACGGGCGGCATTCCGGGCGCGGCCCCGACGTCGTCATCGACGGGTCGAACGTCATCGACCCAACCACCATCCTGTCCTGCCCCGGCGAGAACCCCGCCCAGTTCGGGCCCAACGTGCGCACCGTGCAGAAGCCCGGGCTCGCGATCGTCGACACGGAGAGCGTCGAGATCTCGGGGGTGGAAGTCCGCAACTTCTGCATCGGCATCCTGGTGTGGCGAAGCAAGAACAACTTCATCCATCACAACCGGCTCTTCAACAATATCGGCGGCGCCGGCGTCCTCTTCACCGGCGACAACGGCGCGGGCGGCAACACGTCCGGCCTGACGGTGAACAACGTCGCCGCCCACAACGAGTTCGTCGACAACGGCGACGGGCTCGAGCTGACGCGCGGATCCGATCAGAACCTCGTCGCCGACAACACCTTCACGATGACGCCGGCCGGGCTGACGCCCTCCCAGGGCATCGAGACGATCAACAGCAGCGAGAACCGCATCGTCCGGAACAGGTTCGCCAACTACTCGGACGGGATCCAGATGAACGGCGGCAACCGCAACACCATCGCGCGCAACGAGATGACCGGAAACGCGAACGGCATCACCCTTTCCGGGGACGGGCACCTCGTCGAGCGCAACGTGGTGCACGGCAATCGGCTTGGGATCGGCCCGAGCGCGGGGAACCACACACTCACCGAGAACTCGATCTTCGACAACGGTCAGGACATCCTCCTCTGCAATGCCGGCGGCACTGGCGGCACCCCGCCGGCCTGTAACCCCGCCTATCCGCGGCTCGGCATCGACCTCGCCAGGGACGGCGTGACGTTGAACGATCTCGCGGCGAGCTGCGCCGACGGGTTCCCGGACTGCGACACCGGTCCAAACGGCCTACAGAACTTCCCCGCGCTCGCTCCGCCGCCCGCGGTGGGCTCGGGGTTGCTCATCCTGAGAGGCTCGCTCGCGTCGCGCGCGAATCAGACCTACGCGATCGAACTCTTCGCGAGCCGCAGTCCGGGCGTCTTCGACGGTTACGGTGAGGGCGAGGCGTTTGTCGGGGCGGTCCGCGTGCTCACTGACGCCACGGGGAACGCAGTCTTCAGCCTGCCGTTGGACCCCGCCGATGTTGTCGAGCGACTGGTGCGCAAGGGACACCACGACGGCCCCACTGTGGACGCCTACTTCACCGCCACCGCAACCGACGTGACCGCGGGCGCGACCTCCGAGTTCAGCCAGGCGCTGAAGGTGGCTCTGCCCGCCGGGAAGGGTAGATAGCGCGACCGCAGTGATCCGACTCACCGCCCCTCCGTGAGGA
>Ga0126383_10001742_pt1 | contig 13674 bp, 11 predicted proteins | sample PanSoiMetPlot_35_FD_96882 | JGI IMG/M metagenome (GOLD analysis project Ga0126383, IMG submission 96882) | Tropical forest soil microbial communities from Panama - MetaG Plot_35 | ecosystem: Environmental > Terrestrial > Soil > Tropical forest > Bulk soil | place: Panama | collected 2016-02-17
GCCTTATCCAGGTTGGCATTGTCCGGCCAGCTGTTGAGGGGCGCGAAACGTTGTTCGCCAGAGCCTGCCCCGCCGCGGCCGTCGGCGATGCGGTAGGTACCTGCGGCGTGCCACGCCATGCGAATTAGCAACGGCCCATAGTGGCCATAGTCGGCTGGCCACCACTCGTGTGATCTCGTCATCAAGGCATGGAGGTCCTGGATCACGGCATCCAGATCGAGGCTCTTAAATTCTTCGGCATAGTTGAACTCCTTGCCCATCGGATCGGAAAGGGGGGAATGCTGGTGCAGGACCCTCAGGTTCAGCTGATTCGGCCACCACTCCGCATTCGTGTAGGCCCCAGCCAGGGTGTGTCTGCGAGCTTCGTGCGATACCGGGCATTTGGTTTCGGTTGCCATGCTTTGCTCCTGATTCTCTGGGACAGTTGCCCCTGCTGCGGTGGTGAGATGTCTGTCCACCTGTTTTATCTTCCTTCAAATTAGTCAAAGGACTGTTACGAATTACGAACCCATCCGTCGCTTTCCATTGGTGCTATGGCAGTCGGCCGCGCTTGCTGACGCGCCATTCATCCGGCCTTCACACGCCTCCTGTGCTTAATATGGCGCTGGACGGAAGCGTGCCGCGGCGCGCACTTGGCGCACAGCCCGCGGAAAATGACCTCGCTTTCACGAAGAACCCGCTTGCCAAGGGAGCCCGAGACGGGCGTAGGCACCTCGTACCACTCCATGTCCTCAACATTGCCGCAGCGATCGCAGATGAAGTGGTGATGCCGCATGCCCTTCGCATCGAATCGCGCGGCGCGGCCCTCGACAGCCACCTCACGCACCAAACCCGCCTGCACCAAGTCCCGCAGATTGTTATAAGTCGTGGCCCTGGAAGAACGCGGATCCAAGCGATTCACGGCTTCGAAGATTTCCGCAGCCGTGGGATGCCTGTTGCTTTCCATCAAGAATGCCATCACGGCGTAGCGTTGCGGAGTGCATCGCAACCCACTGCCCTCCAAGGACCGTTTGATCGACTCGGCGTGCATGACCTATTTGGAATATATCTAATCTGACATTTTGTCAAGTTTTGAACTTCGTTGGGTTGCTAGCAGGAGACAACTGGCGGGAAGCCGCCGATGCGAGTTGGTTGGCGGGCTGGCAGTCTTGCTACTCCTACTGGCAATCCGCTTGCCAACAAAGAGTCAGCCCGTTTGCCGGAACATCGAATCGTGTAAGAACGTATCACGATACCCATGAAGTATCACGATACCCATGAAAGCGTCTGTTGAGTCCCACGATTACATTTCGCAGAAGGCTACGTCGCCATGGCCATTATGGCTGCGGATTGGATTCTGGGTCGGTATCGCCGTAGCAGTAGGGGCTGTGCTAAGGCGGTTGGCCGCCCTGGCCAGTCCGGTGCAGGCTGGGCCTGCCGATCTGGTTGCGCTTGATGCCTATTTCGCCTCGCACCGCAGTCTCACGCTGGTTCACATTATTCCCGCACTGGCATTTGTGATGCTTGCGCCGCTGATCTACATGCAGCGGTTCGTCCGTGCTTCGTGGCCTGAACGGCTCTTGTTTCCGCTTGGTGGAGTTGTGGGGTTGACAGCCTATGCGATGAGCACGCACGCGGTCGGAGGCTGGATCGAGCGATCGGCGGTATTTTTCTTCAATACCCTCTTTCTGTACGCACTGGGGCGTGCATTTTGGTACGGGCGGTTGGGCGAGAGATTTCTGCAGCTGAAATGGCTGACGCGCGCAATTGGAATACTACTGGGAATTGCGACGACCCGGCCAATCATGGGGGTATTCTTTGCAACCAGCCCTATTACCCATTTGCGACCTGGCCAGTTTTTCGGCCTTGCGTTCTGGCTGGGTTTCACCATCAATACGCTAATCGTGGAGTGGTGGGTTCGTTCGCCACGAGGACAATCGCAGCTCAAACCTATCGCCGCACCGAGTGCATAGGCAGCGCGCGACTAGAAGCTGAAGTCTCCGTCGATCCGCCACAAACGATGCACGGAGTTGTAGAAGGTGCCATAGAGCGGCGAGTCAAAGTACTCTTGTACGTCTCGCGGATTGAAGTGGTTCAGTACGTTGTACACCGTGAGCCCGGCCCGAAACTGGATGCGGTGCTTCTTGAATGTGAAATCTACCGGATATTGCAGTTTTACATCGAAGCCGATGAACGTCGGGAATCGCCCAGCCTGATTTTCCTTACCCAGGTAATTCCAGTTCTGGTCGAGAGTGGAGTAGGGAAACCCTGTGTGTGCGTCGAGGATTGGCACGAAATCGAATTTGTACGGCAATCCGATCACTCCCCAGAAGAGTCCGCGGTTGGGGGCGTCGGACGCGAGCGGGCCGTATTGATTTTGGCGAATCAGCGGTGTGGGAAAGTTGCCGAAGAATTGGTTGTAGTCGTTTAAATCGCCACGTGCCTTCGACCAGACGTAACTTCCGTAAATCGAAGTTCGCTCCGTGGCTTGCCAACGGACCATCGCCAGGAACTCCTGGTACCTTTGGGTGCCATTGTTCAGCAACTGCAGTTGGGCGCCATGGTTGAGCGACTGAACCGGATTCACGTAGAACTCGCGGTACACCTGCCGGCCTTCGTAGCCGAGGCGCACAAGCACACCGCGCACGACTTCGCGGTCGATTTGCAGCGTCCATCCAAGGCTGTAAGGAACACTCAAGCCAGGAGTCGCGACCACATGCGTGTAGGTCGCCGGGCCGGCCATCACGGTTGTGCCGTCGCTAGCGTAGTTGGTGATGGTCTGTGCCGGATATTTGGTAAAGACCGCTACATTGAACGGGATCTTGTCGTAGAACAGGCCGACACCGCCGCGAATTGCGGTGCGACCGTCGTTGGTCGGTGCGAAGACAAAACCAAGTCGAGGCGCGACATTAACCGCCTCTGACGACAGGCTGTCGTGGTCGAGACGCACGCCGAGGTCTAGGGTCAGTCGTGGAAAGATCTGCCAGTTGTCTTGTACGAACAACGCGAATTCGTTCTTCGTGACGGCTGAAGCGAGACCGCCGCCGTAGCGAATGGTGCTGCTGAGCGTGCTGTCACCGCGCAACACGTTCACCGGGGTGTTCGTGATGGCGCCGTTGTAATCCGAGTAAGTGTATGAATATCCGGTGGTAAGCAGATGCCGTCCTGCCCATTCAACTGGATGCCAGTGTAGCGTCTGGGTCCACTGATAAGAGTTCGTAAACCGATCCTGCACCGTGAAGTAGGTGCCGGAATTGGAGTACGGATACAACGTCATCTCGCCGGACCCAGGATCGGCGGGATAAACGCGTGTGTCGAGCTTCTTGGCGGAAAACAGCGACCGCAGAAAACCGCCATTGCTCAGAATCCAGCGATGAGTCGCGGTGACGAAGTAGCCCCGCTGGCGGTAGTCGGCCGTGACGGGCTGCGGATTGAAGGTGTTGATCGTGGCGTAAAAGGTGTCTTGCGGATCGAGCGCCAGTGACGCCGAGAAGCGTTGGTTGGCCGACGGGTTCCAGTCCAACTGTGTGTAGGAATTCACCTTTTCGACAATGCGGACGTTATAGGGATCGGGAATCGAGTAGGTATTGATGGTGTCATACCCGTATCCCATCGACTGAAAAATGTATAGTTGGCCCTTCTTGATTGGCCCGGCGAATGTGAGGTGCGGCGATGCGCTTTCCACGCCGTGAATGTTTCCGCCGATCCAGCGAAAGCGTGGGATGGGATCTTCGAAGAGAAACTTCCACTCGTCGGTTCCGCTGCGGGTATTGACCTCGACCACTCCGCTGGCGAAACGCCCGTATTCCGCGGAGAACGGGTTCGACAGCACCTGTACTGACTGCACCGCGACCGCCGGAAGGCTCAGCGCCGCCTGTCCGGTGAATGGATCGGTGACACTGGCAGAGTTCACCAGCGTGTTCGCCTGGTTGGTGCGGCCGCCCTTGATGCGGATCAGCCCATCCGGCCCACGAACCACACCCGGCAGCAGAGGCAGAGCATCCTGGAAATCCTGATTAAGTTGCACGACAGACTTCAGCATGTTCGCCGTAAGCGTTGGTGCGCCACCGGAGCTGGAAGTAGTGTCGACCATTGGCGCTTCAGCCGTCACCGTCACGTTTTGCGTCTCACTTTTCAGCGTGAGTTGGAAGTCGAGTTTGGCTGCATCACCGCTAACAGTTACGCGCTTTGTTACCGCATCAAAACCAGCCAGAGTGACGGTGACTTCGTAGCCCCCATAGAGGATGCCCGAAAACGTGTAGACGCCAAGGTCATTCGAGACGGTGGAGGTCTCGGTTTTCGTGCTCAGGTTCTTGAGGGTGACGCGGGCGTTCGGCCAGACCGTCTGCACCTGGTTGGCGTCGAGGGTATAGATGACACCGTTGATCGTGGCGGACTTCGCGGTAGCCGCCAGCGACAATCCCATCACAAGCAGCATTGCGATGGCGACGCGTCGAGCTGGAGTCCGCAGGTAATCCCAAAATCTCACAGCTTTGGGTATTGTGCCACTGCTCACTCTAACGGCAATTAGACCGCCAGGTTGCGCACTGGCGGAAGAATTCCCTGCCCGGCTCGGGCGTTTTACGCTGCTTCGCGCTGCTTGAACCGTAGTCCCTTGCGATACAAGCCGTCGCTGCCTACATCGAAAACGCGGTTGTACCGTGCGCGAAAGTTCTCCTGCGCGGCGCTGGCGGCGAGTTCGATGAGTTGCTCCTCGGAGAAATGCCGCCGCAACTGTGAATAGAGTTCTTCACTGACATTGGCGGGTGTGTCGGCCAGGCGGAGAAGTGCGACTTCCGCCGGAGAGAATGCTTCGAACCTACCCTCCCGAATAGCGGAGATCTCCGCATCGCTTAGACCATACATTCTGCCGCCGGCAGAATTGGCGTCGATTCAAAACGGACACCCGACGCGCGCCGCGGTGCGGAGCATGATGATCATTCTCAAGCGTTGCGGAATGGCGGCTTTCTGCCCAAGCAGCCACTCCTGCAGTGCGACGGCCCAGAACACGCGCGGCACGCGCGCTGTGATTTTCTGGGGCGTCAGGTCCCGTCCCAGCATCTTGCGGACCTTCTTGAAGACCTGCCGCATCAGAAACGAAGTTTGCTTCGGATCGATACCTTCCACTCGAGCCACGATCATTCTCCTGCGACTGGCAGAATGCTAGAAGTGAAAACCTAGTTGTGCCGTTACCGTGCGGGGCGACACGTAGTGCGTCCCGCTAAAGGTCGACAAGTAGTTATAGAGGGCTTCTTTGTTCGTCAGGTTGACTATGGTCACCTGTAAACTCCATTTATAGCGGTCACCCTTAAATAGATTGTCGTCGCCAATGGAGAGGTCGAAAAGATTTCGTGGAGCCATCCGTGCGGGGTTCTTGTCGTTGTTCTGCGTGTTGGGTGCGGGAATGGCCAGCAGCGTCGAACCATACAACCCCACCGGACAGGGCGACGGCAGTGACGCAAATGGCGAGGCCTTCACATTTCCGCAGAAGAGTCCTCCCTGGAATTGCTGATCGGCACTAAGGCCGCTGAGATTCACCGCGGGCAGACCGTTCGGCAAAGTAGTGGAGTCCGGGCATGTGTTGTAGGACTGCACACCATAACACGGCGCTGCACCCGCTACCTGTCCACTGTCATAGCGCCAGTTGAAGCCGATCCATGGCCAGTTCTGCCTCGGCTGATATTGCATGTGTAACGTCTGGTTGAAATGCTCGTCGTGATCGGCGCGGAAGGGATAGCCGTTCTGCACAGGAACTACGCCGAGTCCGCCAACTTGCGGTGGAAACAGAACCGAAGCCACACTCGACATGACGGCCAGAGCTGTGAAGCCGTGTATTGTGGGCACGCTTACGCGCAGAGCCCATCCAGGAACTTTTGAGTTGTGCCACTCAATTGGAAAGGTGATCGGGGTATTGTCGAATACGCTGAAGTCAAACGCATTGCGGGTGTATTTCCATACGTATTCACCCGAAACGACCACGTACTTTCCAAAGGCCTGCTGAAGCCCGGCGTGAAATTCATTGCGATATCCCGGGCTGAGTGGCGTTGGCACGCAGGGAACGAGTGCAGCGATCACCGGATAGAAGCACCCAGTGCTCGAGAGCACGAGATTCTCGTTGTATGGAGTATTTAAAGTGCGGGCGTATGAAACGCGTAACACCGTGTTGGTACGACGAATGTTATACGCAACGCCGACTCGTGGCTCAGCTTGGCGGGCAACTGTGAGCCCGTTGTACAGATCGCCACGAATGCCCAGGCTGAAGTTCCAATTCTTGTAACTAACATTGTCCTGCACATACAGTGCAAGTTCCTTCACGTCGGTGTGCCCCATGAAGGGGTAGAACATGCTGTGCGGCGAAGCGCATCCTGCCGATTGCGGCGGGAACGGCCGTGTGAGGTCGTAGCAGCTCAGAATCGAAGTGTAAGACGGGTTGGGAGAGTATCCCGCAGCTGCGCATTGTGTAGGGCTGTTAAAGCCGGGCAAGGGATTGCCATTGGCATCAACACACGGCGAGTTTGCCGTAGGGTTCACAATGCCGATCTGATCGTTCTCATCCAGAAACGTCTGCATGTAAGAGGCGCCGAGCTTGACGTTGTTAATGCCCTTCGACCAGGTCAGGTCGGCGCGTGCTCCGGCGTTCAGCAGACTGCGCTGCTGTGCGATGGAAGCCGACTGGATCGGGCTATAGTCAGCCAACGGATCTTGGCTGCGGTAATAGTTGAAGTCGTCGTGGCGAACGAATCCGACCAGAGTAAACACCGAATTGTTGCTGATGGTGTGCGTCCACGACGGCGCAGCATTGAATGTCAGAATCTTCGAGCGCTGGTCCGCAGGCCCAACGAGATTTCCGTCGGGTCCAACCACTCCATAATTCAAGCTATCGTAAGAATTCGGGGTCTGAAACCACGAGCGGGTGAAGCCAGCGTTGATGTGCATCGCGTCATTCTGTGAGAACACGTAGTCAAAACGGTCGAAGAAACTTTGCTGGTTCCCATGGGCGTGAAAGATGACAAACTCCGGCGGATCAAGGAACCGTCCTGTGTTCAGCCCACTGGCGGAGAAAAAGTTACCCCAGTTCGTCCTGCCATACGAGAGGTTCGCGTTTACATCCGATGAGCCAAAGGTTCCGTAGGCAGCGGTGATGTTGCCATGCGGTGTGGTTGCGCCAATTCCGCTGCGAGTGGTCACGTCAATCACAAGACTGGTCTTGTCGCCGTACTCGGCCGGCGGAGCGCCGGCGATTACTTCCATCGATTGCACGGCATCCAGCGGAATCTGGTTGGAGAATGTCTTGCTCTGCTGGTCGGTTATAGGTTGGCCATCGAGTGAGAACGAGTTGTCCGCGTGCTCGCCCATGCCGTGGAACATTCCGTTGGAATCGGCCGAGACGCCCGGAGTTGCAAGCGTCACCAGCGAGCTGACTTCCGAGGAAGAGCTCTCCAACGGCAGCCGGTCGAAAAGCTGGCGATCGACATCACTATGGAACGTAGGGTCAGTCTCCACCAGATCGCCTGCGTCGCTCTGCACGGTGACGGTTTCGGTAGCGGCACCGATCTGTAATGTAATCTTCAGCGAAAGCGGCACCGACGTGCGGACGTCTATGTCTTCTGTATGCCTCACAAAGCCCTGGGCGCGAGCGGTGAGATGGTAGTTGTTCGGCGGAATGTTGGTAAAGCTGAACTTCCCCTCCCCGTCGGTGGTCGCGGTGCGGCTGAATTGACTTACCGGGTTCTGAATTTCTACCGTTGCTCCGGGAACAACCGCTCCCGTGGGATCGCTGACGACCCCCTCGACGGTGGCAGCGTTTCCGCCGCCTGCATTGGGCGTTCCAGCGCCGGCGGCGAAGAGACTCCCACCCAGCACGATGGTCAGTGCAAAATTTATAAAAGCGCACCAAACAGTGCGTCGAGCGCGCGGCGAAGCTTCCTGAGTTATCAACTCCGCGGCTTCTCCCGCGATTTCACATCCGTACATCCAAACCTCCAACTGCTGTAGCCATGTCGGCGGCCTTCTTGTTTAGGGCGAAGGCGGCTTTCCGGTTCCTAAATGGACCATCAGCCCAACACTCAAAGGGGCTGAAGTTTCAAAGGGAATACAGCGAAATTAGAGGCTCTGCGGGGGCGGGCGAATGAACGAAGCCCCAATCAGCAGACGAGACGTGAGCTGTGGTTGGGAAGGATCTTGCAGCGAAGCCTTTACCACAGGCACCGGGGCCGAGCTGAGCGAAGTAATTACAGCAGCGTTGTGCGCGACAACGCAGAACGAGCAATGTGAGGCTGGCGAACTTTGGCCCGCTAGGGCGTCGTGTACGTGAACGGCCTGCACGAAGCCGATTCCGACCATCAGCAATCCAAGCGCTAGCACGATACACTTCTGGATTGGCGAGCGATCGGATTTGAAGAAGATCCCCATAAAGGCGCAGTGGTACTAGTTTATCAAGTTTGACGTTCTCTGCGGCCTAAAGGAAGCCCACATGCTTACTTTTGCAGAAAATTTGCTAGGACTCTTCAAGAGCCGATTCTGATGCAGGTTGCGCGTGGAAGTGCCGCAGAATTGCTTCTGCCTGAGAGCGGTTGACAACCGCGGCTAATGCTGCAGCGTCCGCCTGCTTTACTGCGTCGAGGCTGCCAAAGTGCTGCAGTAACCTGCGCGTCGTCAGGGCACCTACTCCAGGAATTTCTAACAACTCGGTCTTCCGATCGCGAATTTCGCGGCGCTTGCGATGAAACGTCACCGCGAATCTGTGAGCCTCATCGCGTACAAGCTGCACCAGGTGCAGCACAGGTGAGTGTCGATCGAGCATGACGGGATCGTTCTCCTGGCCATATATATAGATGATCTCTTCCTTCTTTGCTATCGACGCCAAAGGCTGATTGGTAATCCCAATTGACTCCAGGGCCTGCGCAGCCGCGTGTAGTTGGCCGACTCCGCCATCAATCAGAACTAGGCTCGGCAGCGGCTTGTTTTCCTCCTGCAGTCGAGAGTAACGTCGCGTTACGACCTCACGCATCGAGGCAAAGTCGTCTACACCCGTGATCGACTTGATGATGAACTTGCGGTAATCCGACTTCTTCATCTTGCCGTCTTCCCACACCACCATCGAGGCGACCGTTTCGGCGCCTTGTATGTGAGAAATATCGAAGCACTCGATGCGCCGCGGCAGATCAGGCAACATAAGTACATCCTGCAACGTTTCCTGGATGACTTTCGCTGCAGGCTTCATCACGCGGAAGCGCTGGTCGTAGGCCTGTTTTGCGTTCTGGCAGACCAGGTCTACCAGCGACCGCTTTTCGCCTCTCTGCGGCACGTGGATGCGGACTTGCCGCGCGCTGCTTTCGGACAATACCTCTTCCAGTGTGGGGCAATCCTCAAAGCCGACAGGAACATAGATATTGTGCGGAATGTACTGCTGCCCGATATAAACCTGCTTCAGCAAGGCCGAAAAGAATTCTCCGGGGTCAAAACTGTGTTCCCCGACGATCTCGTTCATGTCTTCCCAGAAGAACTCGCGCTTGTCCATGATCTTGCCGCCGCGCATGTGAAACAGGTTCACGGCCAGCATCTGGTTCTCGTAGTGATAACCGAACACATCGGCATCGTCGCCATCGACGGCATGGATGCGCTGCTTCGACTCCTGCAACTCCACGGTCGTTATCAGGTTGCGATACTTTGCCGCCAGTTCATATTGTTCGCGCTCCGCGGCGGTAGACATCCGCTCGCGCAGCGATCGCGTGAGATCGCTGCCGCGGCCTTCCAGGAACAGCTTCACATCCTGCACGGCCTCGGAATAGCGCTGGGGTGTGGTCAGGTCTTTCACGCACGGGCCCAGGCAGCGGCCGATGTAGTACTGCAAACATGGCCGAGGATAATAGCGGTTCAAGTCGAGCTTGCACGACGGAATCAGAAAGTGGCGATGGATGAGATCGACCAGCCGATACGCCAGACTAGTGGGAAAGTACGGCCCGAAGTACAACGATCCATCCTTACGCAGGCGCCGGGTTACATACACCCGCGGATAGCGCTCTCCCGTCGTCAGCTTGATGTAGGGATAGGTTTTGTCGTCGCGCAGCAGGATGTTGTAACGCGGCTTCTTCTGCTTAATGAGATTGTTCTCGAGTGCGAGGGCTTCGCGCTCGTTGTCGAGCACGATGTAGTCGAGATCGACCGCCTCGCGCAGCAGCGTACCGATTTTCGCGTTCTCGGCGGCACCCTCGACGAAGTATGACCGCACTCGTGCGCGCAGATTCTTGGCCTTCCCCACGTAGATAACCTGTCCGTCCGCGTTCTTGTAGAGGTACACGCCGGCCGAAGTAGGCAAGGTGCGGATTTTCTGTTGCAGATCCATTTGGGTGGAAGGTTGTGATCAGCTTCAGAGTAACCGAAGCGTGCTCGCCGGCTGTCGGCGCCTTCTCCGGGCAAGCTGCCGGACCTCATCACTCTGTAAAAATTTTACACTGCGCGTCAGGATTATCCGGTAGTAACGCTATGATCAATCCCAAGGCCACAATTTCATCCGATTGAAAACACTTCGGTTCGTGCCTTCAAACCCCACTAGATGCCGATGGCACAAGACGTGCTCCTACGTCAGTGTTATTTGTTAGTCGCAGGAGCACTCGCAATGAGCAAAACCATCTTAGTGGCAACCCTGACCACGGCAAGTCTATTGACCAACATCGGCTGCGCAACCAAGAAATACGTGCGCAACCAGCTCACTCCCATTAACAACAAGATTGGTGAGCTTGACGAGATCAGCTCCAAGAACACAAAAGATATTCAAGAGGTTAGCGGCAAGGCGGAGCAGGGCATTACCGCTGCCAATGCTGCCGATCAGAGAGCGGCCGCAGCCGGCGAGTCCGCTCAGCAGGCCAACCAAGGCGTCGCCCGCGTTGGCAATAGCTTGACCGGATTGCAGGGCACCGTCGAGAACCTCGACAACTACAAGCCGGTTGCCAATACAACGGTCCTGTTTGGCACAAGTAAGTTCATGCTCACCAAGGGCGACCAACAGGCGCTCGATGAATTTGCGCAGCAGATTGGGCAGCAGAAGCACTTCATCGTGTCGGTTCAGGGTTACACCGACTCGACCGGCTCCAAGGAATACAACAACCAGTTGAGCCGTCGCCGCGCCGATGCAGTCATCCAGTACCTGGTCGCGGCGGGACATGTCCCACCGTTCCGGATCTACATCATCGGTCTCGGCCAGGACAATCCTGTTGCCGAGAACAATAATGCGGCTGGCCGTAAAAAGAACCGCCGTGTGGATGTACAGTTGCTAACCAACTCGCTTGAGTCTGCATCAGCTCAGTCAAATGCCCCGGCGCCGCCGCCTCGACAGGATTCGACCGACAAGCAGTAGGCGATTAAGTTCCCTCCTTGAAAATGGGTTTGACAGCACCCATTTTCCCCATAACGGCCGCCCGATCCAGCGGGCGGCCTTTTTCTCGGTGCAGGCTTTTCTTGACGCGCGAATGCTTGGTCACTTTTCGTACGCTCCGCCGGCAAAATACCGGTCGACTATCACAGTGGAATCTGCTGATAGCAGTGCAGGATGACCCAAGCTCACGTTTGCGGAGACATTCTGATCGGCTATGACGGTTACTGTGCGGGTCAGTTCGATCTCCCTACCGGTCTCGGCGGGCCGAATGACCAGGCCATGCCAGCCGCTGTTCGCTATCCCATTCGGTATTCCATAAATGCCGCAAGCGCGGCATAGCTCTCGCAGGCAGATAAAACCCTCACCCCACGACCTCATCCCTGGGCAACCGGGGTGGGTTTTGCTGAGTGCTGACCCGCGAGTCGTCTTCCGCACGCTGGGGTTCCACTAGAATATGAACATGGGTTGGCGAAGCCTTACGCTCGCAGCAGCAGCGTTGTTTTTTGGCGTCTGCATCGTCTCTGCTCAAAGCAATGAGCAAGAAGGTCCCGTCCCCGTTCAGCGCATCCCGGTGGATAAATCCGCCTCTCGTCCGAAAGACAATCGCAAGGCACCGCCGCGCTCGGATACGAATCAATTCTCTCCCGATGAAAGTTCGAGTAAGCAAACGCAGATCGATGTCTCGCCTCCCAAAGGGGACGAGAAGCATGTCGGCGCCAGTGACGAGGAACTCGGAGAATTCCATCCTTGGGACCCGCATAAGGCCGCCAAATGCGTTGAAGTCGGCGATTACTACTACAAGCTGGGAAACTACCGCGCCGCTATCAGCCGCTACCAGGAAGCCTTGGGGTGGAAGCCGCGTGATGCCGAAGCGACGTACAAACTTGCGCAGGTGCAGGAAAAGACCGGCGATTTCAGTGGAGCACTCGAAAATTACCAGGCATATCTAAAGATCCTGCCTAGCGGCCCTTACGCCGCCAAGGCGCAGCAAGGAATCGAACGAGTGAAACCAAAGGCGAACACCGCCGCGCAGGCCTCTCCCAAACCAAGCTGATCGCCTCCTGCTGCGATGGCAATTTCAGTCTAGTCTTCCCGAGCGAGGCTGCCAACGGCGGCCGAGTCGACATTCAGTTGAGCCTCACCCCCATCGTCTTATATCGTGAATTCTGCACGTGAACAAATCCGCCACATCACCTTTACTGGCCAGCCGCCGCAGACTGCGTGCCAAGGATGCCATCCCATTCGTACTTTTGTCGGTTTTCACGCTGCAGTCGTTCTGGTTCGTCAACACTCAATCGATGACGTACGACGAGCCAGCCCACATCATCGCCGGAGTCGATGCCTGGCGACACGGCCGTTTCGAGCATTGGAACGACCATCCGCCGCTCGGACGACTGTGGCTCACGCTGCCCATCCGCGACCTCGACAGCCAATTCGTGTGGCGGCAAATGCCTAGCGGCTATCGCGTCGAATCCATGCAGCCGTTACCCGAAGAGATGGCCGCGCGCACCCGGCCCATGAATACTCTGCTGGGCATCTTCCTGGGTCTGGCGCTGTGGTTCGCCACTCGCCGCTTGTTCTCGCTGGGTGCAGCCAATGTCGCACTGGCGCTGTTCACCTTCACACCTTCGTTGATCGCGAACTTTTCCGTCGCTACGACGGACGGCATCGGAACGCTCTTTATTTTTCTGGTCGCATTCCAATTGATTCGCTGGCGACAGAAGCCAAACTGGTTGCAAACCACTCTTTTAGGATTGGCACTCGGCGGGCTGCTATTGGCCAAATTCTATGCGCCACCTCTGGTTTTACTCGCGTTGTTGCTGATGCTCGTACTCAAGCCTGATCGCTGGACATGGCGTCCACTGCAGTGGAACTGGAGCGCTGCTCTGGTTGCGCTGTTACTCGCAGTCGTCACGCTCTGGGCCGGTTACTTCTTTCACGTTTCTCACTTAACGGTGGGCGACGCAAAGGTCACTGCGACGTTCCCAAATCGTGGAGTGAAAACCTGGCCGACAAAGTCGCAATTGCACCTCAGAATGTACGTGCCGGCCGGAGAGTTCTTCGAAGGTCTGCGTGAGGTCGCGTTCAGCAACAAGCATGGCCGGCCGGCATGGTTCTTCGGCAAAATCTATCCTACGGGCGGTATCAAACTGTATTACCTGGCAGCAATTGCCTTAAAGTGGCCGACCGTGCTGCTCGCGCTTTTGTTGGCCGCATTGCTCATGGGGGTACGCCGAGTTTGCCGCGCTCCCGGCGACTTGCTCGTTATGTGCTCCTTCGCCGTTGTGTTCTTCCTCTTTGCCGTGCGTTCACGCTATGAC
>Ga0126383_10001743_pt1 | contig 13665 bp, 12 predicted proteins | sample PanSoiMetPlot_35_FD_96882 | JGI IMG/M metagenome (GOLD analysis project Ga0126383, IMG submission 96882) | Tropical forest soil microbial communities from Panama - MetaG Plot_35 | ecosystem: Environmental > Terrestrial > Soil > Tropical forest > Bulk soil | place: Panama | collected 2016-02-17
CACCTCACCGGGATTTCTTTTCAACCCCGAAGCAAGGATCCGCGGTTTCGTCAGATCTTCGATCAGATCGTGGCGCGCATTCGCGACGGAACGTTCCCCCCGGGTTATCGACTTCCGCCGACGCGCGCATTCGCCCAGGAGCTCTCGGTGCACCGCAATACTGTGGTGCGCGCTTATCAAGACTTGGATGCGGCAGGCTTCGTCAGCTCGACGGTGGGTCGCGGAACGTTCGTATCCGAGCACGTCCGAAATTCTCAACCCGCTGAGCCGCGGTCGACCTCCGCGCCGCGCCGCGGACTGCCGTGGTCTTCGCTGGTCTCGAATGTCGTCTCCGTCGAGTCCCTCGGTCGTTCCGATCGGCTCTCGCGCTTCGCCACTCCACTGGGAGCGATCAATTTGGGTCGGATGCAACCTTCCACGGACTTGCTTCCCGCGGATCTCCTCCGCCGCTGCGTGGACCATGTGCTCAGAACGATGACCGGTCGCGCCCTCGGCTACGCGCCCCGCGAGGGATTGCCGCGGCTTCGTTCGCTCATCGCCGAGGACCTGCAATCACAGGGCGTGCCCGCTGCGGCCGAGGACCTGATCATCACCACCGGAAGCCAGCAAGCGCTGGACTTGATCGCCCGCGCGCTGATCAATCCAGGAGATGTCTTCCTCACCGATGAAGCGACGTACGCCGGCGCGCTGAACCTGCTTTCGATGGCGGGTGCGCGCTTGGTCGGCATTCCGGGGGACGAAGACGGGCCGTTGCCGGGCGTTCTAGAGCGGCACAGCGGCTCCGGATCGAAGGGGTTCTACGTAATGCCGAACTGCCAGAACCCGACCGGCACCCGGATTTCGAGAGCGCGGCGCGAGGCGCTGGTGAGCTGGTCGCACGAGGCCGGGGTTCCATTGATCGAGGACGACTACGCTTCTGAGCTGAACCTGGATGCAAAGCCGCCGCCGCCGGCGCTGCGCGCGATGGACGGCGAGGTCATCTACCTGGGCACTTTCAGCAAGAAGTTGATCCCCGCGCTTCGCATCGGCTACCTGCTTTGTCCTCGCGCGCTGCGCCCGCACTTCGCGGCGCTCAAGCATGCGATGGACCTCGGCACGTCGGCCCTGCTGCAACACGCATTGGCCGAGTTCCTGGATCGCGGATATCTGCGCGCGCATATCGGGGCGGTGGTGGCGGAGTACCGCAGGCGGCGCGAAGCGCTCGAGACCGGCTTGTCCAAGCACCTGCCCAAAAGCGCCAGCTGGGTCTCCCCGGAAAGCGGCGTTGCGATCTGGTTGCCCACGCCCCCGTCCGTCGATCCCGATGCGCTCTTCCATGAGGCGCAGCGACAGGGCGTCTTGATTAGCCCAGGAACCTTGAATGGCGTGAATCCGACCGAGCGGCGCGGCGTGCGACTTTTGTTCTGCACCGAGCCACCCGCGCGACTCGCCGAGGCGGCGCGAAGGCTTGGCCGCGCCTGGGCAGCCGTCGAGCGAAGGGGGCGTCCGTCGTCCGAGGCCCGCGTCGGGCCGCGATTGGAAGCTGTTTGACCCGAGGAGATCGCAATGCAGAAATCAACTTCGACGACGAAGCGTGGGCTTTCGGAAATGCTGCGCGGGGGCGTGATCATGGACGTGGTGAATGCCGACCAAGCTCGCGTGGCTGAGGAGGCAGGGGCGGCGGCGGTGATGGCGCTGGAGCGCGTTCCGGCGCAAATCCGCAAGGATGGCGGCGTTGCCCGCGCCAGCGATCCCGAGATGATCAAATCGATCCAGGAAGCGGTGAGCATTCCAGTGATGGCGAAGTGCCGGATCGGCCACTTCATCGAGGCGCGCATCCTCCAAGCGCTGGAAGTGGACTTCATCGATGAGAGCGAGGTGTTGACGCCGGCGGACGAGGAATTCCACATCGACAAGCATGCGTTCCAGGTGCCGTTCGTTTGCGGTTGCCGCGATTTGGGCGAAGCGCTGCGCCGGATCGGCGAGGGCGCCGCGCTGCTGCGCACCAAGGGCGAAGCGGGCACCGGCAACATCGTCGAGGCGGTCCGGCATTTGCGAGCGCTGCGAAGCCAGACTCGGAAGCTGCGGACCCTCGATCGCGACCAGCTGATGACCGAGGCCAAGCAGCTCGGCGCTCCGTACGAGCTTTTGTGCACCGTGGCCGAAACCGGTCAACTGCCGGTTCCCAACTTCGCTGCCGGAGGAATCGCCACCCCGGCCGACGCGGCGCTGTGCATGGCGCTCGGAGCGGAGGCTGTCTTCGTGGGCAGCGGCATCTTTCTCAGCGAGGATCCGGTGCGCCGCGGCCGCGCGATCGTCGACGCGACCACCTACTGGCAAGATGCGCGCAAGCTGGCCGAGATCAGCACCGGCCTGGGCAGCGCGATGCCCGGGGTCGAGCTGGCACAGATCGCGCGCGAGGAGCGATTCGCAGAACGAGGCTGGTAATGGGCGTGATCGGAGTTGTTGCATTGCAGGGCGGCTTCGGAGCGCACGCGCGAGCGGTGCGCGACTTGGGGCACCACGCGATTGAGGTGCGTACCGAGGCTGATCTCACCGGGCTGGACGGGCTCATCCTGCCGGGCGGCGAGAGCACGGCGCAGCTGCGGCTGATCGATCGCCACAAACTGGGAAGCGGCCTGCAGGCGTTTGCTGCGAGCGGCCGACCCATTCTGGCGACCTGCGCCGGCTTGATTCTCGCCGCTCGGCATGTGATCTCGCCGGAGCAGCGGAGCTTCGGGTGGATTGATGCTACGGTGGCGCGTAACGCTTGGGGGCGGCAGGTGGACAGCTTCGAGGCAACTGCGGACGTGCTTTCGCTCTCCATCGCCGATGGTGCCCCAGGATCGGTCTTCCGCTCGGCCAACCCACTGCCTGCGCGCGAGGTTGCCTTGAGCCGGATGGATGCTGGTCCGCTGTCGCTGGTCTTCATCCGGGCGCCGCGCATCGTGCGGACCGGATCGAACGTGGAGATTTTGGCGACGCTCGGCGGCGAGCCAATCTTGGTTCGACAGGGCAACGTGACTGGAGCTACCTTTCACCCCGAATTGACGCCAGACCGCCGCGTTCATCGCGCCGCGTTCGGAGATTCTTCACACGCATGGGAGAACGGGTATGAAAAAGTCATCGACGCGCATTGAGACGCAGCTCATTCACGCCGGCGAGGCATCGCCTCGGATCAGCGGCGCGGTCAGCATGCCGATATTTCAGTCATCTACTTTCGAGTACGGCGGCGAAGCCAGTTACCACGACGTTCGCTACATCCGATTGAACAACACGCCCAATCACCTCGCGCTTCATCAGAAGCTCGCCGCAGTGGAGGGCGCCGAAGCGGCGCTGGTGGCGGCGAGCGGGATGGCCGCCATCTCGACTTCGCTGCTCACCATCCTTTCAAAGGGCGATCATCTATTGGCGCAAAACTGCCTCTACGGAGGAACGCACGACTTCGTCACCAAGGACCTGCCGCGCCTCGGGATAGAGCACACCTTTATCGATCTCGACCAGCCGCAGACCTGGAAGCAGCATCTTCGGCCGACAACGCGGGCGATCTATGTCGAGGCGATCACCAATCCACTTGTGCAGGTGGGCGATCTCGAAGCGACGGTGGCATTCGCGCGGGAGCACGACTTGGTGTCGATGATCGACAGCACCTTCGCCACGCCGATCAATTACAAGCCGTGCGCGCACGGTTTCGATTTGGTCTTGCACAGCTGCACGAAATACATGAACGGCCATAGCGACATCGTCGCCGGCGCAGTCATCGGCAGCAGTAAGCTGGTCGACGCGGTCAAGCACCGGCTGGACCATTTCGGCGGCGCGCTCGATCCACATGCCTGCTATCTGCTTCACCGCGGAATGAAGACGCTGGCCGTGCGGATGGCGTACCAGAATCGCAGCGCACTGGAGATCGCGCGTTTCCTCGGGAAGCATAAGGCCGTCAAGCGCGTGAACTATCCAGGGTTGGAGAGCCACCCGAACCATGCTCGGGCGCGAAAGCTTTTCACCGGATTCTCGGGGATGCTCAGCTTCGAGCTCAACGGTTCAGTTGCGGAGGCCGACCGCTTCATGGCCAAGACGACGCTGCCCATCTGCGCGCCGAGCCTCGGTGGCCCCGAGACGCTGATCACCCGACCCGCCACGACGTCGCACGCTGGGTTGACGCCCGATGAACGGCGGCGGCTGGGAATCTCTGATTCACTCATCCGCATGTCCGTCGGTCTAGAGTCGACCGAGGACCTGATCGCCGACTTCGATCAGGCTTTGGCGTCAGTGGGAGCTTGACTCCCGCCGACTTGCTAGCGGAGTCTCGTAAAAAGCTGACAAGCGCGGAGTGCTCCAGATAATGCGGAGCATGAGTCGGTCGTCTACGCGTTTGCGCTTGCCGGAGGCGCTTCGGAGACAGGAGCTTTCATATTCGTTCCGTGTGGTGGGCGGGCGGCCCGCGGGCTTGCGCGACGCATACCACGCGATGCTGAAGATGCCGTGGTGGGCTGCAGTTGGCGTGATTGTCGCGGGCTATCTGCTTCTCAACGTGCTGTTTGCGTTGATCTACATGGCGGTCGGCGGCGTAGTGAATGCAGCGAGGAGCTCATTTCTGGATGCATTTTTCTTCAGCGTTCAGACGATGGGAACCATCGGATACGGCGCCATGTATCCTGCGACGCGCTTGGCCAACGCCGTCGTGGTATGTGAATCAGTAGTGGGATTGTTGGTAACCGCGATCGCCACTGGAATCGTCTTCGTCCGGTTCTCCAAGACGCAAGGAAGGGTGCTCTTCTCCGAACGCGCCGCCATCTCGCCGATGGATCAAGTACCGACGTTGATGATTCGCCTCGGCAACGAGCGCAGCAACGTCATCTACGACGCGGAAATACGTCTGACATTGACTCGAACCCGCCGCACCGCGGAAGGGAAGGTCTTTTATCAAAGCGAAGATCTGAAACTTACGAGGGATCGCGCGCCAGACCTGTTACAATCTTGGATGCTGCTCCACCGGATGGATTCAGCGAGCCCCTTGCACGGCGCAACGCCTGAGTCGCTCGCCGGCGCGGACGCCGAGCTCCATGTCGCTCTTTCCGGCACCGACGAGACATCTTTGCAGCGCGTGCATGGGCGGCATGTCTATGAACACTTCTCGATCGTCTGGGGCGCGAGATTGGCCGACGTGCTGTCGGAAACGCCGGAGGGCGACGTGCTGCTCGACTTGACAAAATTCCACGCGCTCGAGCCCACCCCGCCCAGCGTCGAATTTCCCTATCCGAAATCCACCGCGCGGAGCTGAAAAATCACCGGTGATTTTTGCGGAAAAAGACCCGAATTCACTAGGCCTTACAGCGCTTCCTGGCGAATTTTGATCGAAATTCCTTCACCCTGAACGGCACTGCCTATGCCGGGGAGTCAGCTGTTCGCTGCGCGGCAGGTCTGTGCAAGATGGTGCGCAGGGTGTGCCGACACTTTCACGCAGCGAACCCTGAGCACCGATGTTGTGGCTTCTGAAACGGGCAAGGTACGCCAAATGCAAGCGACTCATTCTGTTTGTTGTTTTCTGAGAATGGGAGGTCTGGCATGAAACACAGCGCGAGGTTTCTGCTTCTCGGGCTGGCAGCGTTGGCTCCGCGATCCGTGGTCGCGGATGCGTCAAACACCGCGGCGACTCCGGCGAGCGAGCCCGACCGTGCTCCCGATGCCGCTGCAGTCACAAAAGGCGAACCGGAGGGGGGCGATAGGGTCTCGATCGTTTCGGCCGGCCTTCGGGCGGGCATCTTCCCGCCCATATTCACTGCGCTGGAGATCTCATTTCGGCCCGTGAACCAGCTCGCTATGAGCGCATATGGAATGTATCTGGGGGGCGATGGAGCACGCCTTCTGGTCGCGGCGAGCCTAACGGCCCAGTTGACGGCAAGCCATCAGAGTGGATGGTATCTCTCGACTGGCGTTCTCCATTATGACCAATCTAGAAATTCAAAAGGATTCTACGAAACGATGGTGCTCGTGCCCCTGACGGCTGGCTACGTACACAGATCAGGATCGCTCGAGCTGCAGCTGGGTGCGGGGGCCCAGCTGCTCGCGCTCGATGATACTTCACCGTGCACTGGCATTTTTTGGTGTTTCAAGTTCAACGCACCAACTGTCCTCCCCGCCCTCGACCTCGGCGTGCGCTACAGATTTTGAGCGACGCGCAGCGCGGCCTTCCAAGCGTCGACGACCGCCTGTGCAATTTGCGGAATTCCCACGCCGTGCGTGCACTGCGCAAAGACGACCGGCCCGGCGCCGCGCATCCGCCGCGCATCGCGCTCCATCACCGAGAGATCGGCTCCAACCTGCGGCGCAAGATCGGTTTTGTTGATCACCAGCAGATCGGATTGCGTGATGCCGGGACCGCCTTTCCGCGGCACCTTGTCGCCACCGGCGACGTCAATCACATAAATGGTGTAATCGGCCAGCTCTCGGCTGTATTGAGCGGCGAGATTGTCTCCGCCGCTCTCGACGAAGAGCAGCTCCGGCCGCACCTTTTCCATGAGCTGATCGAGCGCGAGCAGGTTATGGCTGATGTCCTCGCGAATGGCAGCGTGCGGGCAGCCGCCGGTTTCCACCGCGCGGATGCGCTCGGAGGGCAGCGCTTGGTTGCGAACCAAGAATTCGGCATCCTCGCGAGTGAAGATGTCGTTGGTGACGACGCCGAGACTGTACCGGTCGCGCAGCGCTCGGCAAAGCGCGAGCAGAAGCGCCGTTTTGCCGCTGCCGACCGGTCCGCCAATTCCTATCGTGAACGCCCGCGCCGAATAATCCCGCGCCAGTGGAGCCGCGCGGGCGGCAAAGTGGCCGGGGTGCGCTATCTGGTCGTGACGGTGCTCGTGCTCGTGACCGTGGTGGTGCTCATGCTCGTGGTTGTCGTTTTGCGCCTGACCGTGCGGCACGTGCTCATGTTCCGGGCGACGTTCGTTTTCGCTCAAGTAGTCATGCTCGTGCATCGATTCCCTCAGGACTGAAACATCCGTGAATACAGCCGGTCGTGCATTGAACCAAACAGGTCGGCGAGCGGCGCGGTTTGTGCCAGCGAATCCGCGCCAAGGCCGGCGCAAGTCTCAAGGACGTTGTCCATCGCCGGCCCAAGCTCGTACAGCATTCTCTGCGCCTGGTGCGTGCCAATGAGCCCCAGCCGCACGCCGGCGAACAGAAGACCTCGAAGCGCAAACGAGAGAAACAACTGCTGCGCTTCGAGCCGATCGACCGCCAGGCTCTTGAGCACCGCACCGAAGAGCGGAGCGTGATGACAGTGCAGCCGATCCGGGCGGATGCTGGCGCGGAGCGCCGATAAATGCTCGGGGAAAATGCGCGTACAGGTGTCCAGGAAGGCACGGCCTTGGGTGCGGCTGGCGCGATTGGCGACCCGGTTGGATAGGAATGCGTCGGCGCGAGCGTCGAGTCGAGGAACCTGCGCGGGATCGTCATGCGCAGCAGCGAGGAGCGGCAGCCCGAAGTGCCCCACCTGCCACAGCGCATCGCGCAAGAAGCGCGCGAGCTCCTCGAGACCCGCCAGCTCTCCCATCTGCGCCATGACCTCCAGTCCTCCGGAATGGGCGAAGCCACCGGTGGGCAATCCGGAGTCTGAAAGCTGAAGCAAGAGCCAGGGAATCTTCATCGTTCTCAAAAAAGCGCGTATCGCTGCGCAAGCGGAAGGCGCGTCGCCGGCTCACAGCGAAGGAGCTGGCCGTCCGCGCGAACCTCGTAGGTCTCGGGGTCGACGGCAATGACAGGAAGGGCGTCGTTTAGTTTCATGTCGCGCTTGCCGAGGCTGCGGCAGCCGCGAACGGCGGAAAGCTGCTTGGCGAGCCCGAGCTTGTGGACCGCGCCGTCGGCGATCGCTCGACGGGACACGAAGGCGAGAGTGGTCGCCCCCGTCGCTCGCCCCATGGCGCCAAACATTGGGCGCATGTAGATCGGCTGTGGCGTGGGGATGGACGCCCCGGGGTCTCCCATCTGCGACCAGGCGATGAAACCTCCCTTGATCACCACCTCCGGCCGGATGCCGAAGAACGCCGGCCGCCAGAGGACGAGATCGGCGAGCTTGCCCGTTTCCACCGAGCCGATTTCGTGCGCCATGCCGTGCGAGATCGCCGGGTTGATGGTGTACTTTGCGACGTACCGGCGGATGCGAAGATTGTCGCAGTCCCCTCTTTCGTCACTCAACCGGCCGCGTTGCTCTTTCATCTTGGCCGCGGTCTGCCAGGTGCGGGTGATCACTTCGCCGACGCGCCCCATCGCCTGGCTGTCGCTGGAGAGCATGCTGATCGCACCGAGGTCGTGGAGGATGTCCTCCGCAGCGATTGTTTCACCGCGGATGCGGCTCTCGGCAAATGCGACGTCCTCGGGAATCTCCCGGTCGAGGTGATGGCAGACCATCAACATGTCGAGGTGCTCGTCGAGCGTGTTGACGGTGAAGGGCCGGGTCGGATTGGTCGAGCTGGGCAACACGTTCCGCTCGCCGCAGACGCGGATGATGTCTGGAGCGTGGCCGCCGCCGGCGCCCTCCGAGTGATAGGTGTGAATGGTTCGCCCCTTGAACGCGGCGATCGAATCATCGACGTACCCGGACTCGTTCAGCGTGTCGGTGTGAATCGTGACTTGAACATCCTCGCCCTCGGCGACGCCGAGGCAGCAGTCGATCGCCGCCGGCGTCGTCCCCCAGTCTTCATGCAGCTTGAGGCCAATCGCGCCGGCACGGATCTGCTCCAGCAATCCTTGGGGAAGGGAAGTGTTGCCTTTGCCGGTGAAGCCGATGTTGAGCGGCAGATCGTCGGTCGCTTGCAGCATGCGGGCGATGTTCCATGAGCCTGGGGTGCAGGTGGTGGCGTTGGTCCCGGTGGCTGGTCCAGTGCCGCCTCCGACCCAGGTGGTGATCCCGCTGGCGATCGCGTCAAACGCTTGCTGCGGCGAAATGAAATGAATGTGCGTGTCGACGCCGCCGGCGGTGGCGATCAGCCCCTCTGCCGCGATCGCCTCGGTGGTGACGCCGACGATCATCCCGGGAGTCACCCCCGCCATCACGTCGGGGTTGCCGGCCTTGCCGATCCCGGCGATTCGCCCGTTCTTGATGCCGATGTCCGCTTTGACGATGCCCATCCAGTCGATGATCAGCGCATTGGTAATCACGCAGTCGAGCGCTTCGGCGTCGCTCGCGCCGGCCATCTGTCCCATCCCGTCGCGCAACACCTTCCCGCCTCCGAACTTGCATTCGTCGCCGTAGACGGTGTGGTCGCGCTCGACTTCGGCGATCAAGTTCGTATCAGCGAGCGCCACGCGGTCGCCGCGAGTCGGGCCAAACATGTCGGCGTAGTGGCGTCGGTCAATTGAGCGGCTCATGCCTTTTCCTCTCGGTGCGCGAATTCTTTCTTTTCGACATTGGCCATCGCCCGCGCTTTGTTCTCACTGGTCAGCGGGCCGTCGGCGAGTGCGTTTCCGCCTCGGGCGACCCGGGCGCCCGCCAGAGCGACGAGCTGAACCGTTTTGAGCTGCCCGGGCTCGAAGCGAACAGCGGTCCCGGCGGGAATATCAAGGCGCATCCCGTACGACTTGCCGCGATCAAAGGAAAGCGCGCGGTTCGTTTCGAAGAAGTGGTAGTGGCTCCCGACCTGGATCGGCCGATCGCCGGTGTTGGTCACTGCAAGAGACACCCATGCGCGGCCCTCGTTCAGGACGATCTCGCCCGGCGGCGACAGCACCTCGCCGACCGGCGGTCGATCGGCTGGCTCCGCGAGGCGCGCGCGCTCCGGCACGGGGAGGAAACTGCCGTACAGGGCGAGCGTCAGGTCTCCGTGTTCCGCCACAATGGGATGGTGCACTGTGACCAGCTTGGTCCCGTCAGGGAACGTGCCCTCCACCTGGACCTCGGTCACCAGCTCGGCAACGCCGTCCATCACCTCGGCTCGGCCGAGCAAGCGGCGGCCCCGGTCCATCAGCTGCGCCACGCTGTGGCCATCGCGGATGAATTCCAAAAGCTGTGCCGCAATCAGCGCCACCGACTCTGGATAGTTGAGCCGCAGCCCGCGGGCGAGGCGCTTTTGCGCGAGAAAGCCGGCGCCGTGAAGGACCAACTTGTCGATCTCTCGGGGGGTCAGGTGCATGGTGAGCCTCCTTTGCTGGCTAATTTCGCCGCGTCCATGGATCATCTCCTAGCAACAGAGGAAGAAAGCTGAGGTGCCTTCGAATCGATCGCAGCGCGTCTTCCAGCGAAAGCGAGGCCATTCGAACAAGCAAGGCATCTTGGCCGAGCGCATTGGCTGACTCGATCAGCGTCGAGCGGGCAGTGGCGGGCAACTGCTGGAGCTCGTCGCGTAGCGCATCGTAGTAGGTTCGGAGTCGCTCGCCGGCGAGCAGCAGTGTAGCCAGGACTTCGAAGCGGCCGAAGCGCTCAGCCATCGGGCCGTGCCGAGGATCGAGGAGCACGCTCTCGGCGAGTACCACGCGCTCCCCCATTCGCAGCGTCAGCTCGGCCGCGTATCGCTTGAACGCCCAGCGCTCGCCTCGGGCGGTGCGGCCGGCAACTAAGATGTCGGCGAGCACGAGAGCCCCTTTCGGCGCGACGGCAATCTCGGTGCGCTGGCTGTAGCAAGCGTCCGCAAAACACACGGTGGGATCCGGCAGGACTGCGAGCAATGCGCCGTCTTTGACCTCCGCAGTCAGCTCGGTGTGGCAGCCGCGAGGTGAGCGGTACACCCGCGTCTCTCCCTGCGTGGAGAGCACAGCGGCAGCACCGGTCTCGACCTCGATGTGAAGCCGAACGCGATCGTCGTCGACAAGCCCGCCGCCGAGCGTGCTGGTGTACGCCCACGCCGCGTGGCCGTGATTGCGCGGCGTCAAAATGCGAAGGGGGCTCGTTGCAAAGCAACCGCGGACAACGCTCCGCGATCCGACCTTTTGAACCCACAGTCGTGCCGGCGAGCCTTTCGCTCGCGCTTCGCGCGCCGTCGGCCCGCGCTGTTCGGCGGCGACATTCATGCAGACCTCAAGTGGCGAGAGCAAACGCATCTTCAAAGCGCCAGATAGCGGCGCACCTCATCAGGTCGCAAGTCTGCAATCGGTCCGCGTTCGACCACCGAGCCGCGCGAAAAGATGGCGTATTGCTGAGCGAGTGAGAGCGCGAAGTCCAGGTACTGTTCGACGAGCAGGATGGTAATGCCTCGCTCGAGCAGAAGATGCAAAACGCGCTCGATCTCTTTGATGATCGATGGCTGGATACCCTCGGTAGGCTCGTCTAGAAGCAGCAGCTTTGGTCTCCCAATCAGCGCTCGGGCGATCGCCAGCTGCTGTTGCTGGCCGCCCGAAAGATTTCCGCCTGGCCGCGAGCGCATTGCCTGCAGACCGGGGAAGAGCGCTTCCAGATTATGCTCCGGCTCAGGTTGGCGTTCGTCGCCGGCGGCTGCTTGCCCAACCAGGAGGTTCTCGCCCACGGTAAGGCGCGGGAAGATTTCCCGGCCCTGGGGCACGTAGCCAATTCCGAGCCGCGCGCGCTGGTAGGGCCGAAGGGAAGTAATGTCCCGACCGGAGAAGATCACCGAGCCGGATCGAACAGGCAACATGCCCATCAGGCAGCGAAGAAGCGTGGTCTTTCCCACGCCATTGCGCCCCAACAGCGCGGTGCACTCGCCCTGCCGCACCTCGAGATCCACGCCCCGAAGGGTGTGACTTCCGCCGTAGAACTGATTCAGCCCACGAATCTCCAGCATTCAGCGCCCCAGATAGACCTCGATCACGCGCGGGTTCTTGCGCACCTCTTCCATGTTCCCTTCCGAGAGCACCTTGCCCTCGTGCAGCACGGTGACTTTGCGGGCGATGCTCTCGACGAAGTGCATGTCGTGCTCGACCACCACCAGCGAGTGCTTGCCGGCGAGCGATTGGAACAGCTCGCCAGTTCGCGCCGTCTCCTCGTCGGACATTCCCGCCACCGGCTCGTCGAGGAGGAGCAGCTTCGGCTCCTGAACGAGCAGCATGCCTATTTCCAGCCACTGCTTCTGGCCATGCGAGAGCAGGTCTGCTTTGCGACCCGCGTGCTCGCGAAGGCCAATCAGCTCTAACATCTCCTCGATCCGGCTCCTTTGATCAGCGGTCAGCCTCGCCCCCAGCGTATGGAAGACGCCCTTGCTGGTCTTCATCGCCAGCTCGAGGTTTTCGAACACGGTGTGGTTGCGAAAGACGGTGGGTTTCTGGAATTTGCGACCGATGCCGGCGTGCGCGATGTCCGTCTCAGACATTCGCGTGAGGTCATTGGCTTCGCCGAACAGCGCTTCGCCTTCGTCCGGCCGGGTCTTTCCGGTGACCACGTCCATCATCGTGGTTTTGCCCGCGCCGTTGGGACCGATGACGCAGCGCAGCTCGCCAGGCTCGACGATGAGAGACAGGCTGTCGAGCGCCTTGAAGCCGTCGAACGTAACAGTTACGCCGTTGAGGTACAGCACGGGTCCGCCGAAACCGTCGAGGTTCATGGCTTGGACACTCGGGCCAGCGTGCCGACGATGCCGCCGGGCTTGGACACTCGGGCCAGGCTGCCGACGATGCCGCCGGGCAAGAATCGGGTCACCAGAATGAACAGCAGGCCCAGCGCGTAGAGCCACAGCTCGGGCACCGCCGCAGTCAGCCAGCTCTTGGCGCCGTTGACCAGCGCCGCCCCCAGAATCGGACCGATCAGCGTGCCCCGGCCGCCGATGGCGACCCAGATGGCGATCTCGATCGAGTTGGAAGGCGACATTTCGCTCGGGTTGATGATCCCGACTTGCGGAACGTAGAGCGCACCGGCGATGCCGCAGATGACTGCGGACACTGTCCAGACGAAGAGCTTGTAGCGAACCGGATCGTATCCACAGAATCGCAGGCGACTTTCCTCGTCGCGAATGGCGGTGAGCACTCGCCCCAGCTTCGAACGAACGATGAAGCGGCAAAGCAGCAGCGCGAGAAGAAGAACGGTGGCGGTGAGGACATACAGGCCCACCTTTGTTCGAGGGTCCGCGATCGGCAGCCCGAGAATTCGCTTGAAGTCGGTGAATCCGTTGTTGCCGCCAAAACCAGTGCCGTTGCGAAAGAACAGCAGCATGAAGGCATAGGTCAACGCTTGGGTCATGATCGAAAAGTAGACGCCTCGGATCCGCGAGCGAAAAGCGAAGAAACCGAAGATGAGCGCGAGCAACCCGGGCGCCAGCACGACGAGCGTCGAGGCCCACCAGAAGCGGTCCGAGCCGCGCCAGTACCAGGGCAGCTCCTTCCAGTCGAGGAACACCATGAAGTCGGGGAGAGGGCTTTGGTAGACGCCCTCCAGTCCGATGGAGCGCATCAGGTACATACCCATCGCGTAGCCGCCAAGAGCGAAGAAGAGGCCGTGCCCCAGGCTCAAGATGCCGGTGTAGCCCCAGATGAGATCCATCGCCAGGGCGACGATCGCGTAGCAGAGGATTTTCCCGAACAGCGCGACGTAGTAGTCCGAGAAGTGCAAAACACTTCCGCGAGGCACGGCAAGATTGAGCAGCGGCACGACAACGACGAGCGCGCCGTAAACCGCCCCGATCGCGAGAAGGGCTTTGCGCGGGTAGAGCTGCCGGAGCGTCTCAAGCACGGCGTTCTTCAAGTATCTTCGGCAGCGCGCCCCCTCGGCGCGAACAGCCCGCGCGGGCGCCGTTGAATGAAGAGGATGACGAA